>Ga0335072_10003571_pt1 | contig 23360 bp, 17 predicted proteins | sample Lox_Sample_21_FD_206725 | JGI IMG/M metagenome (GOLD analysis project Ga0335072, IMG submission 206725) | Soil microbial communities from Loxahatchee National Wildlife Refuge, Florida, United States - Lox_Sample_2.1 | ecosystem: Environmental > Terrestrial > Soil > Wetlands | place: USA... | reverse complement strand
GCGCTCGAGCAGTAGCCGGACCACGGCCGCGTGCCCTCCTTTTGCCGCCAACAACAGCGGCGTCTGTCCGAAAATATCGTCCTTCGCGTCGGCAACGACGTCGTCGCGCTGGAGCAGCAGCCGGACCACGGCCTCGTGTCCTCCCTCTGCCGCCAATGACAGCGGCGTGCCCCCACGTAGTGTGTCCTTCGAGTTAGCATCGACGTCGTCGCGCTCAAGCAGCACCCGGACCACGGCCTCGTGTCCTCCTCCTGCCGCCAATGACAGCGGTGTCTGCCCGAGTGGTTCGGCCTTCGAGTTGACATCGACGTCGTCGTGCTCAAGCAGCTTCCGGACTACGGCCGCGTGCCCTCCCTCTACCGCCCATGACAGCGGCGTCACACCGTCCACTTCTGTTTTGATATCGACGTCGTCGCGTTCCAGCAGCAGCCGGGCCACATCACCTTGTCCAGCTCTCATCGCACACTTAAATACTTCGTTGGCAAGTAGATTTAAGTTTCCTAAGAACTCTGGCAACGTCCAGTCGAAGAAACGGCGGATGGGAGAGTCTAATGCGTTGAAATTGAGAATAAATGCGGTGGTGTCGAAAATGACATCTTCAAGCTTCTTGCTGTAGTCCGCTCTTAGAAGATCGGTGTCGCATGCATCCGAAGATATGCCTAGTAAGGCATAAATATTATCTCGGGGGTCAGTCGCTTGACATTCACAAAATTTGACCAGTGTTGAATAAAGGTCCCGCTTTTCAGCCCACCAAGACGTATTCCGGAGAGGGCCTGGCATGATATTTAAGATGGGTTGGCAGTGGGCTTCGAGAGTGATCGCGAGTAAAGATGGCATAAGAGTAAAGATGGTTGCTGAAATAGACTGGGGACCGCAAATGATATCGGCGGTTTGAGCGCTGACGGCTTCTTGTATGATCCAAGCTCTCTTAAACCAATCTCGATGAAGGAGCGACTGTAAGCCCTCGCCTACAAGAATTTTCTGCTCGGTACTTAAACTGTGCGTCACGGCTAACCAGATATGAATCCACTGCTCGTGTGAAATGTGCTGGATACTAGAGGTGTGTTTGAGGCCTTCTTTCTGTAGTTGCTGCATATGACGCATAGCGAAGTTCGTAGAATAAGTAGGTTCGCCCAACCAGATAACTACTCGTTCAGCTGTGCCGTAAATTGATCTCATCTGAGCGATTTGCTGTTGTCGTTCTTTCACATTATTTTGGTCAATGCAAATGGCGTCAATCCAAAGGAAGCGGTCTTTTTCTTGGTAGCGGAGATCCCGAAGAGCAAGATAAGCATGCGTAGTGATTGCCATTTTCTCGCCATCGACCACTATTTCGCACGGTCTGTTTGTGCTACCCCATGTGTAAGATAAAGCTGTGTAGTCTCTGACATCCTCGGGAGGAGCGAGTTTTGACTCAAAAAGCCGACACTGAATAGGGTCATCGACACCCTTGAGTAATCGAAGAAGGCGAAAGGAAGGTCCTGTGAGATCAAGTGCCTCGTATTTGAAATTCATCATCTTTAATACGGAAAAAGTAATCAGAGTAGTTGATCGTCGGAGCTACAGAACAGCTCCACTTTGATGGGCGAACGAGGTGAGGTCAAATGTATTTGGTGCAAGTTCGCTTTATAGGCAGTGAATGCAAGTTTGTTTTCACGAATACGATATCGTAGAGTACATCCATTTCCTTGCCAAGCCTGTGACTGGCCAGCGAGGCCGAGTTTGTGTGCGCGCACGTTCGAGGGTGAAACCGTTTCGTTCAGATATACCAGGGGTCGGGAGTATTATGTGACGATGTCAATTTGACGCACTGAGAGGTGCTGAACTTGTATGTGGATAAGGAGAAGCAGTATTCATTGAGGTGATCGGTTTTCGATCACTTGTGTGTGTTGTGTGTGTGTTCTCTCTGTGTTCTAGGAGGCTGGGCTCTAGTGCCCGTTTTATTGCTCTACAGCTGATCTACTTCGGCCTGCGTCACAATTGCCTGCACTGCAATTTTAGCCTTTGATGCTGATAGTATGGAGTAATGATGCTCTCAGGTGATTGGCTGGGTACGGTACGATAGAATACCTTACCTAACTGCCGTGAGCCTTCCGACGCCATAAGTCAAGCATCACATTTCCACCATCAAACCTGAACGCAACTACAACAAACATAACTTTCTCGTACCTGTATTTTCTGTCCTAAAGATTAATATTGAGAGATGCTTTTCGCCGCTTAAAGCTCGAAAACAGTCTTTACCTTCAAACCCCTGGAATTTCAGACAGCGATGAAATGTCTTCGCACCTCTTTCGTTGCTGTTCGTCTGACATAGCATCGAATTCGCAAAAAGCCCCTAGAGGAATTCGGTTGCTATGGCATCAAACTTAGATTTTGGTGAAGATATTGAGCCTGATGAAGAAGATGAGTACGATATGGAGGCGCTTACGGGATTACGGCCATCAGCCTATCCATTTTTCCAGACGACCGATCCAGCTCTGCGCTCTGCATATAGCTTTGGCGATCCAAGGGGAGGTTCATATCCCGAGCCACCGACACCACAAGGCCCATCAATTCTATCCAGTACGGTTGCGACGACCACGTATGAAGATGTAGATGATGAGGATACTGACGACGATGATGATGACGACGACGAAGATTCGGGTGATGCCATGATTTTGGATGAAGTTGTCAATACCAACGATCCTCGCCGAGACCCAGACTACCACGGCTCGGACCAAGAGAGCATCCGTAGCTCGCCAAGCTCACCATCCTCGGAGTCGCAGGATCCTTCGGATGATGATGCTGTAAGACTTGTCGGTGGGCGAGGACGACCTCGTGGGAGGCCCAGAGGGAGCAGAGGAGCCGGGCGGTCTCGCGGATCTCGCGGATCTCGCGGTCGCGGGAGAGGGCGTGGACGTGCCGGATCTCGCGCTGCAACTCGTGACAATCCTCCGCCGCGGGTAATCCAGCGCAAACGGAAGGAGGCGGAGCCAAGCGTTGAGTTCAGAAAGTTGAATGCCAAGGTCACAGCGGCGTGGATTGCACAGGACTATGACACTGCGCTGCACTACGGGCTTGAGGCCGTCAAACTCAATCCTGACGTGTTCGAACTGCACGGTACCATCGCTGAGATTCTGATCCAGCAAGGAAGAAAAGACGATGCGATCGGTGCTCTGGTCACTGGTGTCCATGCAAGTGGTAAGGCCGAAAATTGGTGGTACGTGGTCAATCGACTGGAAGAGCTTGGAGATCCCAACCTCAACGATGTCCGCGATAAGCTTATGTACTGCTACACGTCCATCATTCGACTCAAGGGTGACGACCTCCAAGCTAGGAAACTGCGCATGAGAGGATACATGGAGCAAGGTCTACTAGGTAGAGCACGCAATGACGCGAAGAAGTGTCTTCACACGGATCCGGGAGACATCGATGCTCTAAGATTTCTTGCAGAGATTTCGGCCAGCTTGGATGAACGTCAACAAGCTGCACCATTCTTCAAGAACTTCGTGGACAAGTGTATGCACAACGACAGCCCTGAGAACACTGAACTCGGCTGGGAGATGCTGAATTGGTACATTGATATATTGCTGGAGGACAGAAACTACGAAACCGCTTTAACAGAGATCAATACGGTTTCGAGATGGTTGTTGGGAAGAAAAGAAGAGACATATTGGGATGATCAGACTGATGACCGAGAATGGGATGTTGAAGATGAACCACGACGGATCGAAGCTGCACAATTCCGTGCTAATGCTAAGAACATTGACAAATACGGGGAAGGGTTACCAATAGAGTTGAGAATTAAGCTGGGAGTCGCTAGGCTTGGGCTTGGAGGTCAGTACCTTGATGAAGCTTTACATCACTTCAACTTTCTCGAACCGGAAGATCCATCCACCGCATTGGACTACGCAGATCTATTTCGAGAAGCTGGTGATGCGCTTGTAGAGGCAGGATTCCACGGAGAAGCTCTTCGATTCTATGAGTCGCTGAAAGCGCATGCAGCGGAACCCGTCGATTTTAGCTTCTCCTTCGATCTTGCCATTGTTTATCACGCGTTGGATAAGAAAGAAGAGCTGTCCAAGTGCATTGGGGAGGTCAAAGAGGCTGCTAATGGCAGAGATCCAAAGTATCAGCTCGGATTGGCAAAGCTATATAAGGCTATGGGAAGAGAAGATCTAATGTGGAAGCTCATCCTCGTATTGAAACGAGCTGGAAAGCGCGGTATGATACGACGAGCCGGTTTGCCGTTAGCAAAGCCAGCAAGTCTTCGAACAACAGTGGACGATGAAGGTGATGAAGATGAAGAGATCGAAGATGCTGATGAGGCAGATGATGATCAAAGCGACGATATTCCTTCTCCCGCAACTCCTCCAATCCAACCTTCGTCATTTGCCACAGCAGACGTTGAAGATGAGCTTCTTCGTGTCTTTCGCAAAGCCACAGTACGAACATACAAGCCGCGCCGGAAACGGTTCCTCACAGAGCGCGAAGAGGCACTCAAAGACGCAGCCGCACAATCCGCCTACACCGAAATCCAAATGCTCTCCGACTCCGTCGCCTCCGACGACCCAACCGCGACGGCGCGCTGGCTCCAGCTGTGCGGGCAGCTCTTCGACGACTTCCGCACGCAGCCCGCTTTCTACACAGACAAGTCGATCCCGTTCGCGGGGTTCCGGCGGCCACGGCAGCTGCGCGTGCCCGACTCGGCGACCGCGCTGCTCGACAACCCGAGCGTGGACTTCGAGGTGCCGACGGCGTACCGCACGGTGCCGTTCGACGGGTGGGTGGACTTGCTGCTGGGGTACGGGGTGGCGCTGGCGGCGCGCGGGCTCGCCGCGCGCTGCTGGGCCGTCCTGGACGCCGCCGAGGACGCCAACGTCGTCGCCCAGCACGAGGCCCGCCTGCGCGCCGTCAAGGTTGCCGGGCTGGCGTGCGCGCTCGCCCTCGGCGATGAGCGCCGCTTGTGTGAGCGCGCGCGCTGGTTCGTCAAGGCTGCGCCCTACCAGTCTGATGTCTATCGCCTGTATTCGGCGGTCAATCGCGCGTGTCGCGGCAGCCCGTCGTGGTACAATGCTGGCCCGGAGCAGAAGTTTCTCATGCGCCGCATCAAAGCAATGGATTTGGCGTTGCTAGCGAAGGCGAAGGGCGGTAAGAAACGCGCACCGGATGCCGAAGAGAATCCGCATCCCATTGAGGCTCATGATCCCGCGCTGCTGGCGCTATACGGTCATATCATGCTCGTCGCTGGCAGCTATGGCAACGCGCTGATGTACTACTTCCGGGCGTACGCGGTGGTGCCAGATGATCCTGTTGTATGTCTTTGCATTGCTGTTAGCTACATTGGCATCGCATTCAAGAGACAGACAGTTGAGCGTCAATATCTGATACAACAAGGCCTGTCGTTTCTGCAGAAGTACTACGACATCAGAACTGGCGATGGCATTGCGGTACACGAGCAAGAAGCTGAGTTCAATATGGCACTAATGTGGCATAAGATGGGACTGGTACATCTTGCACTTGAGAGATACGACAAAGTCTTACAGTTGAGTCAGAAAGTTCGAAAGGAAGGCAACGAAGCTCTGGGTGAAGGTGAGCAGGGAGAAGACTTTGCGGCCGATGCAGCGTTTGCGATTCAGACTATTCTGGCCATTGGAGGAGATATGCAAGGCGCAAGGCGAATTACTGAAAAATGGCTTGTCATAGAGTAAGTCAAGGCATCGTGGCTGGAAGCAATAGGTTGGAGTTAAACATGAGGCGCAACCATGGACAAGGCTGCAGTATTTGCTAGCATCTCTGGGACCAACTTTGCCGCCGGAGTAGTCCTGTGTTTGTTATCATATGATGGCCTTTTTTCACGTTTAAAGGATTTAGACAGGGATTCAGCGAATATCAAATGCCAGATCTGATGAAATCGGCGAGCATGTCCCGTAGTAGATAAACGCCAGCTTCAGTGTCGCAATCGCATCATCAGTCTATTCTGCAAAAGGCAAGCCATAGAAGAGTTCCAGAAAAAGTAAGCGACGGTCAGTTGACAGATCCAATAATTGATTCGGATTATCGGTGGTGGGAGATGGGAGTTTACGGGAGGTTGGTGGGTCCCAGCCACTTTTGTCGTCATGGGCCGCGCGACCACATCCCAATCGCCTGCCCACGCCCGCACTCACATTGCAGCAAACATCTCACCCCATCACGCCTGCCAGCTCACTTCTTCGTTTCTACTATCTTGTCGCTCGTTTGACTCTCTTCTTCTTTGCCGATTCGACGCGACCGCTGCAGGGCGATCGATATAACAGCAAAGCACTCGAACGGCGGGGGTGTTGTTTGCGCCTGCGCGACAGCTGTACCGACGTTTCGAGGGACCTGCAGCTCCGATCCTACGAGACTCGACGTGGGACAAACCAACGACGTCGTGGCGCCGGGTCATTTGTCGCACACCTGCAGAACTCTCCACCATTGGAATTGAGTCGTGGATAGTTGCCGCCGCATATATATACCGACGGCGCAAGACACAACCATTTGGAATTTAAAGAGTGGGGACCTCTCAAAGCTCTCGCGCAGGAAGCGTCGGCACAACCGGATAACAAGAAACTGTGACGGCAAAGCTTTTGTGCTGCGAACGGATAACAAACTCGTTGGAGACAGCTTGAATCCGCGTGAAGACTTAAGCAAACGCGTCTACAACACGAGTTGACCTCGACAACTGCTCTGAGAATCAATTGTATGCCTTCGCAATGGCTCGCACATCATACGTCTCATCACGCGTCATAGTCAGAGAGAGATACTTCTGGCCAAATGGACAGCTCAACATATGGACAATAGTGATACTCGCCACAGGTGCCATTCTCGTAGGTATCTTTGCAGAGTTTATCGTCATTCAGAATCAGATGGACCTACAACAGCCATGGTAAGTTTGCCAGCCTCCAATTCGTCTGCTGCATCACGCAGAAGCATCAATTACCGATCGGAGTCGAAGACCTAACATCACGGCAGGTTATTCCCATTCGGCGTCACCGTGGGCTCACTTACCCTCATCTTCATCCTCGTACAGCTGGTCCTGATCTCACAGCGGCGGCTGTTACCCGGAGTTATGCTGCTGTTCGCCTTCATCCAGCTAGTACTCTACATAACAGGTATTGTCGAGACGGCAATTCAGCTCTTTGGTGCCGGAAACGTCAGCAGTAATTGTCAACTGTACGTTGTCGACAACCCAATACAAGGCGTTCAAGTCAACACTCTAGCATGGCTGGAGCAGACCAATATTTGTATGTGTTCGCGGTGTTGCACGCGAGAATGGCAGGCTAACGAGAAGTAGGCAATTGCTGGTATGCCGCATTCAGTTTTTGGATAATAGGTTCAGTATTCTTCCTTTGGATGCTGATTATGGCGAGTCAAGTGGCACAAGGAGAGTACGATTGAAACATTACTGCATTGGAGTTCTCGGAGTTTGCATATGGCATGGTGTATTCTGTACTATCCCATGTTTGTATGAAGGGAATACAGGAGAAGGTCTGGGTTGAAGAATTGTTCAACCAATGTCAATCGAGACATATCAGAGTCGAGTACTCTTGGGTTGAATAGCGAGTGGTGTTCTGGTAGACTTTACAAAGGTTAAACTTGGAGGCTGCAGGACGATATCCCACAGAGAGGATTCGACAGACGGCAATCCACGATGCACAGCCTAAGGTTGTATGAATGAAATAAGCATTTTCACTTTGCAATTGATCATACGAGTGGCTGTCTACGTGTAAAGATGTGCGGGCAGCGCCGAAAAGCCTCCAAGCTGTCAGCATGCCAAGGGAGACGAAGATGCAGGGTATAATCAGCCCAATAAGGTTTGGGCGGAGAGTTTTCCGATTGCGAGCGATCAGGCGGTAATTTCTTTAGTTAATGATAAGATCCGTGCAGACTGGCTTCCGCTTTTTTCTTCCTGATTGCTGCATGGTAATAAGCGGGTTCGGTGTTCTGTGGCTGGCTTGGTCGTATTCAGACGGGAAGAAGGAGAACACACGAGAAGGTAGAGACGGCGGTTGTCAACGCAACACAGCTCCAACAGCTTCGTCTCGACCGCTCATCTTTTCTTTTCGCTGGTTCCCCACGGCGTAGCAGTTGCTCGAGGTGAACCCGGCGGCGCTTTGAAACAGCCAACAGCCCTCTCTCCATTCTTGAAATCGCCTAATCCGAACGAGCTGTTCTTAGTACTGCTCGTCATCCTTACTCGATAACCAATTGCGGCTCACTGCCAATCAGCATTCCAACCAGCATCTCCCCGTCCGTCCCTTTTCGCTTTGCCTTCTGCAGGTGCGAAGGCCAGTCAATACCTGTTTTCGAAGCTGGCCGCTGCGAAGTTTGCTCATTGCTCGGTGCCTGCAGCGAAGCACGAAGCACGAAGCTTTCCTGCCCGCCTCACTCACAGCCTAAGGTATCCCGGCCTGGCAACCTCCACCACTTTTCTCCCCTTGCTCCATTTGGCGCCCACTCGCCATTCCACCTTCCCTCAGCCGCACTCTTGACTGTTCACTCCTCTCCGCCCTCATCACTCGGAGACAGAACGTCTCGCATCTTCACTCTCCTCTCGTTTGTCTCCGAAACTGCTCCAATTGTTGCGTGGTCTAGCACTCCACCGACATGGCCTCAGACAACATGGACCAGCCGGAAGAGATTGCCACCAAGGTAATCAGGAGAGCTCAGGTTTCAAAGGTACCGTAGCCACTTCAAATTCCCCTCAATGGCTACGTAAACTGATTTTCCACTCCAGATGACCAGAGTGCTTCAGAACCGCCTCGCCCTCGCCAACGTCAAGGTCAAGAATGGCTGGGAAAAGCTCAGCATCGACAAGATTGAACCCAAACTCGACATGGAGCTCAAACGCAAGAGGCCTAGCTCAAGCAGCGATGTCCTGTCTGATTCATCCTCAAGCAAATCTGAGCGGGTTTACTACCGCAACGTCGACTCCTCACCCATGACCGCTCCCCTCTTTTCCGATGACCTCCCAACGTCAGGCAGCACCAACGGCATATCGAAGCGGGTCAAATATCAACATCAAGCTCCGAGACTTGCCTCTAGCCGTACAAAACTCCGTAATGCACACACAAAATCAGCTTCGTGGAAGAGTAGTTATGCTCTGCCTCAGTCATCTCCAGCATACCACAACCGTCACATCAGTTATCCGGCTGGTGGATTCTCGTTTGCCTCGGAGACATCTACTCTCCCTGCTGACGATGTGTCGCTGGATTCCGAGTCTGACGATAACGACCTCCCAACACTTTCCTTCCAAGCTCCCACCACTGCTGATCCAGCCTCTCTTATTCAGTCGTCACCTCCTCGTATCCCACGTACTCCTTCACCCGACTATGCCAAATCCGGCCGTCTCCGAGCCAAACCTTTTGACAAGAATGAAGGAGCAGACCTGCTTATGTATCTTGCGGCCTCACCGTCACCACATCCAGCTAAGCGTGCCACACCGTCCACTCCTCCGCCAAAGTCGACGCCCCTTCCAAGTTCCATGATGCACACTCCTGGCGGTACCAATTCCTTCCTCGGCTTCAATACGCCTGGGAACACATCCTTCAACTTTGCAGATTACTTGAATGTCACTCCATCTCCGGCACAAGCAGCGTGGAAGACACCTGGGCCTTCGAAGACTCCGCTTGCTGCGAGAGAGGCGAGACGACGACTGAACTTTGACGGCTTGACAGCCACCAGTACCGTCGTCGGTGCCGCTGGAGAGGCTAAAGGATTGGGTATGGAGCTGGGAGGTGAGCTTGTTAGCTCGCAGTAGTTCATTGCGAAAACAAAGCACAGTGACAGGTTTTGCGGACCGTCTTCGGTCGCTCGTCACAATGATTTATGATTCTATGAAGCCATTGAGAGCTCATTCTGTTTCGCTTCTTGTGGTCGTCTGCATATTGCGTTCCAGCATTCCGCCGCTACTCGGTATTATTGCATGACGAAGGCATTCGAACAGAGCTACTACATGTAATATACCAAAATCATGGTTAGGGGTTTTCTTCTGCATTATTCATGGCATGCACGGCATGGATGACTATGAGCGTTTCGCTTCAACTAGCTTTCTTCAGCTCGGCGACATGCAAGTCGGCGCTCTATTAGGTATCTTCTAATGCAAGTACATATCATCTTCCAGTCCCATGATTCCCACGCCAGCCACGGTGTTACCAAACCAGCTGCACAGAGCATGAGCAACACCAAACTCCCTCCACCACCTTCCCGTCCCGACCTAGGCCATCCCAGCACACCTCACGAATCAAAGCACACGACGCCCACCAACGGCCAATCCAGCACGCAAATTGCATGCCCTCCACCCGCACTCTCGCCCTGTTCGCGCGGCCCCTCCGGCGCCATTTTCCCACTCTGCAACGACAACCGCCGGGCTCGAGCCGTTTAGCCGTGCCGTGTGCGACGCGCCGGCCGCCGATCGTCACACGCGTCGCCGCGCCGACGCGTCGCCCGCTTTGGGCTAGCGCGTTTCCACCGCTCGCTTCGCTGGCTGGCCGCTTTGCTGGTGCGATAACGTGCAATATTACCCGAGTAACTCGATGTCCTGGGACCTTTGCCGCTGTTTTTGGAGGGTTTTGCCGCAGACTTTTGCGCCATTTGCACCCAAGGTCCCCTGCTCAACGCACTTGCTACTCTAAAGACAGGCGGCCTTTTTCCGCTCGCACATACCTCAGCTGCCTCACAAAGTCAGCGTTAGCAGACTTTGTAGTGTATTCCTCTCAAGTTACCGAGTTTCAACCATGTCATCATCAGATTACCAGTACGAGCCACTGAAGTCGCCGCGCTCAATCCGTGTATTTCATCTTGAGCCTGCCTGGTCGAAAGATTCCCCCATCGAAGGAAGCCTATCGGAATTTAGGCTGGAAGATGAACCCAATTTCGAGGCTTTATCGTACGTATGGGGCACTGTCACCACAAAGGTCTCAATCAATGTACAAGGCTCGATTCTCGAGGTAACCCCTAATTGCCTCAATGCTCTTCGTGGCTTGCGACACCGCTTCGTGCGGCGGACGTTATGGATTGATGCCATATGCATTGATCAGAAATCAAAAGCCGAAAAAAATCAGCAGGTACCTTTGATGGCTGAGATTTATTCTAAGGCAGTCTTGGTGCTTGTATGGCTGAATGATAGTGGCACAATATATGACAGAGCTGGACAGACTATGTCACTGATCAGACGAATTGGTTGGATGTATCGATGGCGGTTGATTCGTGTTTATGATGAGCACGAGGAAGTGCAAATCCATATGCCGAAGGAGACACTCCTAATCCGAATATGCGAGAGATGGATTACCTGGAGGGCCCAGAGTCTTGGTAGTCAGTCATAATCAGTCAATCCATCACCCGAGAGAGTCAAAGGCTAATGAAGACAGATGCATTCACAGCGCCATTTATGCATTCCTACTTCAGTCGAGTCTGGACAGTCCAGGAGATCGTCATGGCGCGCAGCATCCGCATCTATCACGGCAATGCAACTGTTCCTTGGCCAGACTTTGTTGCCACCGCACTCTTCGCAGTGAAAGAGCCTGGGGGTTTCTTAAAGTTTCAGGAAAAGGCCGCTGAAATACACGCTGACGGAATTACGCAGTGGTCTTTAATCAATACCCTTGAGACTCACTTCGTACTTCCGGATTACCTTGGACTGGAAGCGCTTTATCAACGACGTAATGCTAGTGTCTTGCAGACTATAACCAAGGGTACGGCGAACCTAGCGCTATCCAAGTCACGCGCACTCAATGCAACAGAACCTAAAGATAAAGCTTACGCAATGTTATGGGCCTTTTCGGAAGATTCTGAGGTCAATATGGCGTTGCGTCGGGTCGACTATACAAAGCCCGTCGAGCTCATTTACCTTGAATTCGCAATAGCAATGCTTGCTAAATTGGAAACCCCAACCGACATATTCTACAACATCAATGCGAATGGCCGTAATCCAAATCTGCCGTCATGGGTTCCGGACTGGCAGACCGCTATTCCGATGTCCTATTACCTATGGAGTCGATTTCTACGAGAGAGTCGTGCAGCAGGCCAGGCATCACTACAATATCATCTTTCCATTGATGGAACTCGGCTGCAGCTTCGAGGTAAGCAGGTAGACACGATCAAAGCTTTAATTGCTCTCAGCCAAGAGGCGCGGGAACGAAATGCCAATGTCAATGGTCCCGAGCGATTGGTCGAATCTTTAATGGACATTGTGGCGGTGTTGAAGGGGTTCATAGATACTTATCGGACCTTAGTACCAGCGGCAACTGATGAGAACCTTAGTGATATACTCTGCTCGCTTATCCGGAACCATAGGGAAGAATTCAAGGTCGCGCCAACGGAGGCACAAATATGCTCCCAAGAAGACATCACGCCCGCGAGGTTAAGAATAAAAATTTTTCACAGGCTATGCTTCTTGGTAGATATGGATACAATCCATGCTGAAGAGGTCTTTAATGCACTCCGGCCGATTCTTCCAGATCACAGCATCGTAACCGTTCTTGACCAGGCCTCGAAACTGCCTCACCTGCCTCCATTTCTGGCACTAGCCGTTGGGCTAGATGAATACATCGGCTTATACCACTTCCTCGTTGTTACGGCCAACGATCACCATGATAAGGACTTCTTCATTACTGAGAGCGCCAGGCCTGGTCTAGCTTTCCATGGAATGAAGGGTGCTGATCATATCGTGCTCTGGGAGGGTTGCCGTAATCCTATGGTGGTGCAACGGACAGAAATAAATGGTGAAGTCCAATGGCGATTTCAAGGTCCTGCTCATGTAATTGGTCTCATGGAAGGAGAAGCTTGGAATGAGGACGTCGATGAACTCCAGATCTTTGAATTAATTTGATTGTATTAAATAGTAAGCTATGCTAGTACTAAGATACATGCGCGGACAAGAAGCTGATCGACGGACACAGAATTAGTACTATACAGTTCCATCACCGAATGCAATTTTACTGACTTACAAAACCCAAATAGGGGCGCCCCAGGGCGGAGTTTACCTAATACGGACCAACGTCGCTCTCTGCACCGCGAGAAATCCACTGCGCTGAGACTGCGTCCGCTGATCGTGCGTCTTGAGCCGAGCGAGCGAGTCTGGGACGCTATGGTCGTGTCGAGTTGTCGTTCAGCCATTTTCCCTCAAGAATCCAGCTGGTAACGAGAAAAATACGGCCGTCATGCTGTCAATCGGTTCTACTTCGTATTCATAGTCTATCACGACCATTGGCACGCCTTCGTATTTCGGAGCCGTAGTAGGAAAGCTCTATTAAGAGAGAACATGGCTTCAAGCTTTAGCGAAATTCACTCATTAGGAAGTAGCATTCGGAGTTTAGCAGTGCGAAGGACGAGTACATAAAAGCCATCATAAACGGGGAATTCTCTCTCAATGTCGACGAACCTCTGTCGTTCAATAGCATTTACAAGATATTTCTGATAGCGGTCGCAGTTGAAGGGGTGAGAAATGTGCAGAGTCGCGAGGAACTTGCCCTACGCATAGTAGACTGAAACGTATGCAAATAGGAACCTTTCGGAGCTAATAGCCTTATGGCAGTTTGAGCAGGAAGCATTGGCAACGAAAGCCCATTATCCTTATATAGATCCTAGGTTAGCGCACTGAAAATCAGATCTTAGTCTTCTCCTCTAACTCCACGTCGTCAGGCTCGTCAACCTGCATTCTTCCAAGCACCCGTTTCGCCGCCTCCTCATCCTTTCTCACCTCACCAGCCCTACGCCTTGCCCACTCCACTCGCTCATCCCACATCCCCGGCTTCATCGATGTCGACCTGCCCACCACACCGCTCGCATCCCGCACGCCATTCTCCAGGACGTGCCCGCTGCGCTTGACGTGGCCAACGAGCCGCCGCGCAATCACGGCCGCCGTGTCCCTCCGCTCGCCGTCAAACACCGAATGTATCCTGCCCAGCTCCTCGAAGAACTCCACGCGCTCCGGCGCCGCGTACTGCTTGGACTCGAGCAGCCGCGTTACGGCGGCAGCGAGCAGCGCGCGGGTGCGCGCGCGCCGCCTCTCGAGCGCCGGCAGCAGCGCCGCCGCCACCTGCCGCTTTTTCTGCGGCTGCGTGCTCGCCAGCGCGTGGTGCAGCACCGAGACGACGCGTGGTCCGGGCCGCGTGCTGGCATTGGCGGCTTCGGGGTGGCGGAGGAGCGCCGCCAGCGCGGGGAGGTTGGTGGCTAGGAAGGCGTGCTGCGCTGCGGCGGACAGCTTCGTGGCGCTGCTGGGCACCAGATTGTCTGACCAGGACGCGCTGCTGGTATCGAAGAGGGCGTGGATTTCCTTGTTTACGGCTCGCGTTATGGATAGTCCTATTGAGTCCAAGGCAAAGTCGGAGAGTTTCGTCTGCGCTCCGTTTCGGTGCTCCGAATTCCACAGAAGGTCGACACGCCGCGAGAGTGGTAAGGAGTTCACAATCATGTAACCTTCAAAGGGGTCAATAGATTGATCATCCTGGGAGTTGGTCTGATCATTAGATCGTCTACAAGGTTCAAGCGCAACCACAGAACCGTGATATGGCAGTCCGCATGACACGATAATTTGAGGTGATAGCTCTTCAACCACGTTAATGACTGGGGACTTTTCATTATCCGGATTCGACAGGTCTAGAGTATCTTTTGTGCTAAACGTAACTAGACAGCGTTCTGACGGAAGGTGACGGCGAAGGTATCGAGATATCCGCTTGGTTTGTGATTCCGGATTTGCTGTTATTATCCCTAATAATTTCTCTCGGGTTGGGAGCGTATAGTTGGTGAAGGTGTTGGATGGGTCGTGTTGTTTCTGTTCGCGTACTGCAGAAACCAGTTCCTTGACATTTTCAAAGCGCCGAGATGGTACTAAGTGTTTATTGACTTCTTTGACTTTGTGGCGAAGACAGAACATGCTGCTTTTCAGAAGATCGTCGTAGGGCTTGAAGTCTTTGGTATCCAAAAACAGACAATTAGTGCCCTCTTCAAGCGCATCGGCCAAGGGGTGTGGATCACAAAGCTCTAGCGAGCTCTTGGAGCCGCAATCGAAAAATTCAAACCGATTGTTTAGAACAATGATTGACTTTCCGTGATAAGCGCTGATGATATGTCGCACATCATTGGAAACTGGGTCCCGATTCCGAAGGCTGCCATACAATGCAATATTCCAGACGTCAACTTCCATGCCTAAGTCCTCCCGGATGAATCTCTGCAAAGCTTGAGATCTAGACCGGGTTGTCTCGGAGTTTGTAATCAGCAGAAAGCTCGAAAGAGGCCGAAAAACATAGAGCTCGGAAACCTGAATGATAAGGTCCATTTGATGTGTTATAACTGCCGCCTGTTCGTCTCCTTTTGCTGTCTGCTTTGGTGAGCTTAGATATAATTCGACTCCGATTATGACGTGCTCATGGCATCGAGCGTTCTGCTTAATTTGGATTTGTTGCTCGACTGAATGTTTACTTTGAGCTGGTATATCTGGTAAGATTTTCGACACACTTTCGCGCCATTCTCCTGAGTCATCTCGGAGCATGCCAAAGTCGACGTGAAAATGAATATCAACCCCAATTAGTCTTGGGAATTTAGACTGTGGCCCTATGGTGACGTTTCCTTTGTTGACAACCTACATCAAATTAGTCATTTGGCAACTAACACACCCTGATTTCACCTTTACGGACATCAAATTTCACAATACTGCGAGAGCCTTGTCCCATCGTCGCCAGCGTTTGGAGATTTTGCAATTGGCAAGGGTACTGGATGTCGATCTTGCGCCGGACTTCGAAACATGGGAGATCTCGATTTATCCAAGGCATAGTAGCTTTGATTTTAAGTTCGGCTTGCTGAGTAAATACCTCGCCGGTAAGAGGAATTTCTATCTTTCTTCGTTCTCTTATCAGAATCTTGATGGATCCTTGAGCCGTGGCTGAAGACCCAGAGGGAATAGATGGTGGGAGGAACGTTCGTCCTTCTTCACCTTCAACGGGAACATACCAATCGGAATCAGAGGTGTCAAATGTTACATCTATAGGACGTGCAGGTGAAGGCATTCCGCCTGAGGAGTCAGAACAAATCATGGAGTAGGCTCAGCATTGAGAGGTAAAACTCACCCGTGTTCTTTACTGTGATCCGGCGGACAAAGACATGCTCTCCGGGCTCGAAAATTGAATCACCGTTCTCATCCTCCACGTCAAATTCAACCAGTTCCAATTGGTATAGTGAGAAGTATCGCTCTTGAGTCTCATCTCCCTTATTCACCACAATTGTCGCACTCCCTGGAATACCGACTACTCCGTGTTGAAGCTCCGTGTTATCGGATAGTCCCGGCATGCCATCTCGTCCGTCGAGAGCAGGTGGCATTCGTTTGGTTTGATAACGTGGTTCGTGGTCGCATCCAATGCAGTTCCCAGCCCCTCCATTGCAGTGGCACGCATCGGGATTTACAATGGGGTTATAAGCAGGTCTCCGACGAGCAGTTGCAACAGCAAGGGTAGCGGCAACGGCAGTGGTTGGGCTTCCCGCGGTAGTTTGCTGGATGACGTGTCTCAAAAGGGAAGGATCGTCTCTTTCGCGATACAACGTCTTGTTAGTAAATATCTGAAGGGTGAAGTGCGAATTGATGGCTCACCTGTTTCCTCTCCTTACTGACCCTACAGCGTCTGACCCCACAGTTCCATATGCACCAATGCAGGCATCGGTGCAGACGTAATCATAATCCACTAGATCTTCCCTAGAAGCAGTCAGTTCAAGTTACCCGTAATCTCAAATTTGCTAAACACACCATTGACATCCTTTGCCTCCTTTGCCTTTCTTCCCACCTTTCCCCGGCTGTCCATGTTTTCCCGGCTTCCCTCCAACACCACCGCTAACGTCCCAAGATAAAGCCATTAATAGATGAGTGTGATTTTCATCGACCATAATGTCAATGGTACCTCCCTGACCACCATCTGCACCGGAACTTCCTTGACCGGTACTAGAGAACTGTAAGCTAGAACGATACTCTGTGGACAAAGATGGAACTTACTCTCCACCATTTCCACCATCGCCTCCTGGCTACGTACTGTATTAGCGGATAATATAACCTACGGTTTGATAGGATTGTTTTCTTTATGAGAATGCTCACTCACTGTTGCAAACGAAACGGACGTCGCATCAGTGCCATCCAATCCATCCAACCCATCCTCCCCATCCCCGCCGTTCAATCCATCCTCTCCACTCCCGCCAATTGCTGAAAGGAGTACATCACGTCCAGCGGGAATTTCAATTGACGATGGCAGAGCACCCTGTGGTTGCACGGCCACAACGTCAATGTGGAGTCCTCCGTCCATATTGACTGACGACTCTGATACCTGAACTGTAAGGTGACCCGCAGGAGAGCCGGGCACGGCATGCCGAGCATCACGCCCGTTACGACCATCCCGGTTGAATTGACCGGCCTGGAGATTGGTTAGTGCAAGCAATGAATAAATGGAAGATGGAATGAGAGATTCGAATGGGTGCTATCAGCAGCAAGTTACTGCCAGAGAGAACAGAAGACTCAGGAAGACGCACTGGTACAATCGCCTGCTCCAACTCACTCTGGCTCGCATCAGCCTTATCGAGCTCTTGAGTCCTGGCAATGTCCGCCCCAAGTTGTCCATCGACTGACAGCTTGATTGGCGGCAAATCCATTGTAGATGAAAGCAAAGTTGGTGAGTTATGAGGATGATGCAAGAACCGCCGTCAACGAGCAAGGCTGGCAAAATATGAGGGCAGAAACCTGAGCATCTGCCTGTTGATGGACTTGAATTAGGGCATGTTCGTACCCTCCTGAGATTCTGATTCGTTAATGAAATCTGAATTCGAAAACAATGGTCGTCTATTCGCGAATAATGGGTTGAATTCTTCGGTTTCGATTTTCGTGACAACGAAGTGGGCTCGTACAGCCTTTCCAGCGCATTGGAGCCTAAATATAGTGGTATGTACCTTCACCGAGACCACGGCAAATACATGCAGGTTTTAGTTGCGCATGTTCCCAGCCGCAACCAGGCATTGGCCACCACTAGAGAGGCTTGATCCAGCACACATGATTGCGTGTTTGTTGTACTCGCCGCTGCCATCCGAAATGGCTTGAGACACCCGCAAAGACTGCCGCGCTTATAATTGCCTTAAGGCATGAGAAATCTCGCCAGGCTATACTAATAAGTGGGAGTTAGCGCCAAGCATTCGCCGCCGGATTTGGCATAGCTTTCTTATGCCGGGTTATGAGAACATGTAGCTCCATTCTCAACCTTCGTAAGTGCCATGAAAGTTTGTTAAGTCGGACATTCACCCTTTCACCTGTTGGGTGAGCCATGGCTCAGAGAGATTACGTCGAAGCCCCTTACCGTCCCATCAACGCAATCAGACCGCGGAAACAGAATGTATGCAGAACCTTGAGTCTCTCGCGGACTCAGCCTGATGGACGCGATGCACCGAATCGACCAACTTGGAGCGTAGACCCGCAACCTGCATTGCAAATGCCAACCATTACTGAAATCACCCAAACTCGATTGACTGCAGCACGAGAATTACAGAAGGAATGGTTAGCTCTTGTCGGCGGCGACCTACGGCGGTCACAGGATCAGGCTGAGGCGCTGCGGAGACTATGCCTGGAGAATCGTGAGCAGCGAATCCGTGAGCAGCTGCTGGAACGGCAGAGGCTTGCCGACGAGCGACAGGCGCTACTGAGAAGAAGACGTGAAGAAGTAGAAGAGCGGTACAGAGCCGAGCAGCTCCGATTGGAAGCTGAGCGGCAACGACATGCCGATGAAGCTAGGATACGACATGAAGAAGCAGAGCGAAGACGGCAGGAGGAGCAGGAGAGGATACGATTACACATACAAGCTAGGAGATCGATGGCAGAGATGATAAGGCAAGAGAGAGAAAGATTGGAAGCTGAGCGGCGACAGAGAGAGCAAGAAGCCCTACTACAGGCGAGAGAACAAGCTAGACGAGAACGCGAAGAGATTGAGCGAAGAGCTTTCGAAGAGCAGGCACGGCTGCAAAGACAACTAGACGATAAGAGAAAAGCGCGAAGGCTGGCAGAGGATATTTTAAGGCAAGAACAGGAGGAAGCGGTGGCACGAAGACGCGAGCGGCTACGCGAGTGTGTCGTCTGCTTTGAGAGGGATGACATGGATTCGATGCGTCAAGCTCCGTGTCAGCACTGGTACTGCCACGGAGACCTTCGAGGTAATTCTCTGCCTTCCACTCCATTCATCAGTGACTGACAACCGGAGAGATGCATTTCGAAATGCTCTTGAAGGCTCTCCGAGCCAGCCGTTACAATGCTGCGGACAGGAAATCCCACTTACCATGTATCTCAACCCGCCTGCCGAATTCCGACGCCGCTACACGCGAATGCAGCTCGAACGCAGCACACCCAACCCCGTCTACTGCGCAAACCGCGGTTGCGCTCAGTTTATCGCTCCTACAGAATACCGCGGACCAGACCACGCATTGTGTGAAAACTGCGGACAGACAACTTGCCGATTGTGCCGAAATCCAGCGCATGGCGTCGGTGTTTGCCCTCGTGATGAAGCGTTGCAGCTGGCGGAACGGCTTGCGGAACGACAGGGATGGAGAAGGTGTCCGAATTGTCGCGAAATGGTGGAAAGACAGTATGGCTGCAATCATATGACGTGCCGCTGCGGAAGTGAGTGGTGCTATGTCTGTGGTGGCCGACAATGGCGGTGGTGCACCCACGGTGGATGAAAATCTGTTGCTCAGATCGCAGGTTTAGGGACACTAGAATATATGTCAGTTAGACCAACGAGAATCTCAGATGAAGGTGGTTTATGAAAGGCTGCCATTGGCCGGGAAGAGCGATATTTCTATACAAGCTGAATGTCGGGTAGGAGCTGGATGGTGATAGAAGCCGAATCTGGCCAGCAGGAGCTTCCAGACGCGCTTTTCTTGGCGCGTACCGTAGAGTACAAAGCACCTCTAAAAACGGTGGTAAAGGTCCGAGGATGTGAAGTTACTGCGGTACATGTATGGAACGCAACCCTGTAGCGAATCTAGCGGCCTCTGACTTGTTTACGCTTGGGATTTTATCAGAATCGTGCTTGAGCTTACAAGGGCTCAATTGGACCTTTCTCCGGAGTAAGGAGCCGTTAAAGTGTGGCTGCGTCGCTACGCACCAGGGATGTTAGAGAACCGCATGGAAGGAAGGATCGGCTTAGTCAGCTGGCAGTGGAGTTTTGACCCACGAGCACTGCAGCCTTGTCTTGATCACTGGATAACTACACACACAAAATTGAAGTCATTGAGACCGTACCATCCATTATAGCTGACGCGTCCATCTGATCGCGGTATTGCGACTCGAGCCAGGCCAACACAAAGCTACCACCCCTAGAATCTGCCCAATAACCGTCGAAATTCCACCCTCGCTACCTTCTTGTGAGGAGCTCCATGGCGAGTACTTCCAGCCTCGGCACCATTATGCTTCAGGACGCTACACCCAACTCGAATAGGAGGTAAAAGGGTAACGATACGGCGTTAGGAGGCGGAAGAGAGCACGATAATAAAAGGGACAAACCCAGCTGGGCCTCGGAAGGCCCAGCGGTTCGCACTGTTTACTCATGGTACATAACGCTCCATTTTCGTGACTTCCTGCTACTACATGCTGGCGATAACTCCATAAGTACCGAAGGGGCAAGTACCTTCTTAACACTTCTCAATCTATCAACTATGGCCGAAGCACTGGGAGTGGCGGGCAGCGTTGTTGGCATCGTTTCGCTCGGTATACAGGTAACGGAGGGACTTCTCAAGTACTACGAGTCATGGAAGGATCAAGACCAGGATATCTCGGATATGTGCGTATCGCTCGAAAGCCTCCTAGGAACACTGATGATCCTTTCGGAAACCATCCAACCGCCTGCCAAGTTTGCCAGGAGCGTAACAGAGAACGTCGAGAAAAATATCAACAGCATCAAGCAGGCCGTGAACAGGCTCAGTGATGAGTTAGGACATGCCCTGAGCCTAGGATTACCCAACCAGGGTACGCGAGCCTTAATGCGACGTCACATACGAAGAGCATTATATCCATTCAAAGAAGAAACGCTACAGAAACTTCAACAAGTCATTTCTGAGGCTCGTTCAAACCTCGATCTAGCTTTACACTCCTTACAATTGTTAGTGGCTTATACCTTAGTAATGTCTAATGCATTGGTGTCAACTAATTTAAACGTCTAGGACTGGCATCTCGAATATTCGCCGCAATGTCGATAGGATTGTACGCTGGCAAGAAGGTTAATATCTCCGGAGAATTTCCTAGCCATTTTCCCATACACGAATCGCTAATGATCTAATAAGACAACGAAACTAAACAAATACTCGATTGGCTATCACCGGAAAATTTCTCGCAAAAGCAACGAGATGTGACCAGTCAAAGACAGCCTGGAACTGGGCAATGGCTGCTTGATCATGCGGATTTTCTTGCATGGGCTGAGGGGAACATGGAGACCATATGGTGTCTAGGAAGCCGTGAGTAGTGTTTTGACTTGTCGGATGTCAAATCCGAAGACTAACTGGACGTTAGCCGGTGTGGGCAAAACAGTACTCTCGTAAGAATTGCCCTTCTGTCATATGTGAACAACAAGATTGACTATGAAGGTCTGCCATTGTCGAATTTCTCGAAGAAAATTTGCCTATTCGAAAGATCGGGCTTGCGTTCGTTTACTGTGACCACAAACAGAATCAATCACAACAGCTCGAATACTTTATTAGTGCAATCATTCGGCAATTGGTAGAGCGGAAGCAAACAATTCCAGAGTGCGTACAAACTCTCTATGAAAGAAAAAAACACCGTGGGAGGCCCAATCTTAACGAGTACTTGGAATTGCTTCAATCTTTAAGTATCGAATACACCGAGGTATACGTTGTTATCGATGCTTTAGATGAGTGCATCGATAAAAATAGAGAGACGATTTGGAATGACCTGCATTCTAATTTGAAGGAGCGTGTCACCAACTTACGCCTATTATGTACGACAAGGCATATCCAACACATTGGAAGAACATCACCGGGCTCGTCTCATATCGAAATACGAGCTACGGACAAGGACATGACAACATACATTCAGGCGCAAATCAAATCTCAAACTGGATTGTCTATATTCTGCCAAAGAGACGCCAACCTAGAGAACGATATTCTGCGGGCACTTATATCGGTAGCTGATGGAACGTAAGTACTACGGTTCTCCATGCCGATTTTCTCACCCTCTAATTTCGAGTACTGATTTCTGAAGGTTCCTCACAGCACAACTCCATATCAAGAGTCTAGCTTCTAAGACGAATCTTAGAGCTGTGAAGAGGGCGTTGAATACAATGCCAGCAGGAATTGACGAGATCTACGACCTCACCATGGAGAGTATTAAACAGCACCCTCAAGAAAGTCTCGCTAGGCTGGCTTTATCCTGGATAGTGTGCGCTACTAGACCTCTCAGAGTCGAAGAAGTCCAGCATGCCATTGCTATCGATGACCTTGAACCCGAAGACCGATCCATCGCGGAAGAATCTCTGACACCAGAAGCTTTTATTGTCGATGCCTGTGCAGGGCTGATAAAAATCGACGAAGAAAGTAAGATCATTGGTTTAGTTCATAAAACCACGCAGGAATACTTCGACCGAAAAGGCGTAACACATTTCCAGGACGTACATTTGCATATCGGAATAAGATGCCTTAAATATTTATCACTCGATGTGTTTAGTGACGGTAGCTGCCTCACTGATGAGCTATTTGAAAGTCGACTGAGAGAAAACAAATTACTTCACTATGCAGCTCAAAATATTGGGAATCACATCCGCGAAGAAACTCCGCGGGAATTTCAAGATCCAGCGTTGAAATTTCTAATGGACACGCACAAGCTATCATATGCAACGCAGGTTTTATATGTTACCCGGAGAGAATGGCGGACGACAGGATATAGTCAATGGTATCCTCGAGATTTTTCGGGTATACACTATGCCGCACATTTTGGGTGGACGGAAATAGCCAAATGCTTCATTGACAGTCCGGAAGCCAACGTTGACTTAAAGGATAGCTACTCTCAAACGCCGCTGTCACTGGCCGCCGAGAACGGACATGAGGGCGTCGTCAAGCTGCTGATAGTCGAGGGCAAGGCCGACGTCGACGCAAAGGATGATTATGGCGGAACGGCGCTGTGGTGGGCGGCCACGAACGGGCACGAGAGCGTCGTCAAGCTGCTGATAGTCGAGGGCAAGGCCGACGTCGACTTAAGAGACGAAAGGGGTCGAACAGCGCTGTGGCGGGCAGCCATGAATGGGCACGAGAGCGTCGTCAAGCTGCTGATAGTCGAGGGCAAGGCCGACGTCGACTTAAGGGACGAAAGGGGTCGAACAGCGCTGTGGCGGGCAGCCATG
>Ga0335072_10003570_pt1 | contig 23363 bp, 11 predicted proteins | sample Lox_Sample_21_FD_206725 | JGI IMG/M metagenome (GOLD analysis project Ga0335072, IMG submission 206725) | Soil microbial communities from Loxahatchee National Wildlife Refuge, Florida, United States - Lox_Sample_2.1 | ecosystem: Environmental > Terrestrial > Soil > Wetlands | place: USA... | reverse complement strand
CCCGCGGTGATGCCGGCCGTCGCGCCGGACAGCAGTACGTCGAGGTTCTCGGAAAAGCCATCCGACAAGGCGAGGTTGCTGACGCTGATGGTCTCTGTGGCAACCGCGCCGACATGCACGATGCCGAAATTGACCGGGGTGGTGACGATACTTGCGGTTGCGTAATTGAAGAGCGTGCCGCCGGCGGTGAAGGTCTCGGGCTGCAGGATGGTGGTGCCGAGGCCATCGATGCCGCTGCCGTTCGATGACAGCGACAGCACCGCGGTGCCGCTGACAACGCCCGCATTGGCGGTGTTGAGGCCGAGCTTTTCCGAGGTGTTGTCCGTCCCGCCCGGCGCGATCGCGATCACCGGGCCGGTGGCGATCGCCGCACCGGTGGCAAGGCCGATCGACGCGTTCAGGTTCTCGGAAAAGCCGTCATTCGGCGCGATGTTGGCGATGGCGATCGCGTCGCTGAGCGTGCTGCCGACATGCGCATTGCCGAAATTCAGCGTGCCAGGCGTGGTGACGCTGGCGGTGGCGAAATTGTACACCGTGCCGGTGGCGGCGATCAGCACCGAGCCGAGCGATGTCGTGCCCAGCCCGTCGATGCCGGTGCCGTCGGAGGTCAGGCCCAGCGTCACGTTGCCCGACTTCGCGCCGTCCGACGTCGTCACCAGCCCGACCGCCAGTTGCGCGTTGCTCGTCGTGCCGGCGGCAAGGCCGGCGACGGTGCCGCCGGTGGTGAAGCCGGTATTGGCGGCGGTGAAGGCGGCGTCCAGGTTCTCCGAGAAGCCGTCGCTGGCCGCGGTGTTGGTGAGGCTGACGGCCTGGCTGACGGTGTCGCCGGTGTGGCGATTGCCGAAGCTGATGGCGGCGATGCTGCCCGCCGCGGCGAGGCGATAGATGGTGCCGCTGACGGCAATGGACTGTCCCGCCAGCGCGGTGGTGCCGAGATTGTCGATGCCCGCGCCGTCGGAGGTCAGCGCCAGCGCGATCGATCCGGATTTCACGCCGACGCTGGAGGTGACCAGGCCGACGGTCAGGCCGGTGTTGTTGGTGGCACCTGGGGCCAGGCCGGTGATGCTGCCCGAAGCCGTCAGGCCGCTGGGCGCCGTGCCCAGGCTGGCATCGAGGTTTTCCGAGAAATTATCGGCGGCGGCGGTGTTGGTCAGGCTGAGCGTCTGGTTGAGCACGTCGTTGACGTGGTGGTTGCCGAACGACACGGCGGCGACGGTGCTGGCACTGGCCAGGCGAAAGACGTTGCCGGTGACCGTGACGCTCTGGGTGCCGAGCGACGTGGTGCCCAGCGTGTCGATGCCGGTGCCGTCGGAGATCAGCGTGAGGGTGGCTGTGCCGGACCTGGCCCCGGCGCTGCCGGTATCCACGCCGACCACGATTGCCGCCGTGTTGCTGGTGCCGGCGGCGAGATTGGTAAAGGCGCCGGACGCGGTGATGCCGGTGGTGGCATTGCCGATCGATGCGTCGAGAATCTCCGAGAAGCCATCCGCCGTCGCGGCATTGGTGATGGTGAGCGCCTGGTTCAGCACGCCGCTGACATGCACGTTGCCGAGATTGATCAGCCCCGGCGCAACCGCGGTGGCGAAGTTGAAGATCGTCCAGGTCGCGGCGATGGTCTGCGACGGCAGCACCGTGGTGCCGAGATTGTCGATGTTGGTGCCGTCGGAAACGAAGCCGAGCGCGACGGATGCCGCATGCGTTCCATCATGTGCGGTCGAGAGGGTCAGTGCGATGTTGGTATTGTCGGTGCTGCCCGCGGCGAGCCGCGTGAAACCACCGCTCGCGGCGAGCGAGCCGGCGGTTCCGATCACCGTTCCCGTGAGGCTTTCGGAAAATCCGTCCGCGGTCGCATTGTTGGTGATCGCCAGCGTGCGGTTCGCGGTCGCCGCGGTGTGGAAATCGCCGAATGCGGCCGAACCGGGCAACGCCGTGGCGTAATTGAACACCGTGCCGCTGACGGCGATCGTCTGCGTGGTCAGCGCCAGCTGGCCGTTGCCATCGACGTTGGTGCCGTCGGTTGCGAGAGCCACAAAATCGGTGCCTGTCTGCACGCCGTCATGCGTCGTGGCCAGGCCGACGATCAGATGCGTGCTGTCGGTGGTCTGCGGCGCAAGGCCGGTGAACGCGCCGCTCACCAAGGCCGCGCCGGTCAGCGTGCCGACGAGGGTCGCATCCAGGTTTTCGCTGAAGCCGTCCGCCGATGCGGTGTTGGTAATGGACAGCGCCTGGGTTGGCACCGAGGCGACATGCACATTGCCGAAATTCACCGGATTCGGCGTCGCACTGCTGGCCTGCGCGAAGCGATACAGCACCAGGTCGGTGCCGGTGCCGCCATCGCCGACCACCTTCAGGCGATCGGTGGTGAACGTTCCGGTCAGGGCGACCGCCTGCGTGCCGCCGCCGGCGATATTCGCGATCAGCGTGTCGCCGGCGATACTGGCGCTCGAGACGATGATGTTGCCAAGGTCGATGGTGTCGGCCGGGGCAAAGCCGGTGACGGTGCCGGTGTAGCTGGCGGCGGTGTCGATCTTCAGCGTGCCGCCGACCAGCGTGCCGTGCGAGAGCGTGCCGGGATTGAACAAGACCGTTTCGTTGCTGGCACCGGCCAGTTCCAGCGCGCTGCCGGGATCGATGGCAAGCGTGCCTGTTCCGGTGACGCTGCCGGCGAGTTTTAACAGACTGCCGGTCGCGTGGATCAGCCCCGCATTCCCGATCGCAGCGGTCACCGTTCCTGCGCCGGCAACGGTGCCGGTGGCGGCGACGGTCAACGTGCCGGTCGAGAACGCGACCGTGCCGAGATTCAGCAGGCCGGCATCGGTGATGTTGCGCGCCGCGGCGAAATTGCGGCCGTTCGCCAGGGTGAGCACGCCGGTCTGGCCGATGGTGGCAAGCGAGGCATCGAGACCGGTCACCGCGCCGCCGACGGTGTTGTACGTGCCAAGTGTCGAGCTCGTGCCGCTCAGCGTGATGATCGCGTCGTCGGTATCGATGGTGCCGGCCTGCAACACCTTGAACACCGAGTTGGCATCGGCCTCGTAGGTTCCGCCGGTAATGGCGGTGCCGACGAAGTTCGGGGTTGTGCCGGACAGTTCCAGGTCCAGCGTGCCGCCGCCGGTGGCGTCCATGAACGCGTTGTTGGTGAAGGTGCCGGCAACCACCAGGGCGCCGGGAACGGCGGCGATGATGCTGCCGTTGTTGACGATCGAGCCCTGGAACTGCGCGATGTCGAGCGTCCCATAGCCGGCGGACACCACCTTCGCATTCGTGCCGAGCGTAAGAACCGGTGATCCGCCGTTGAGCGGGTTGGCGACGATCAGGCTGAGTTCCGAGGATGTCGTGTTGCCGATGTTGAGGACGACGTTGTCCAGCGTGCCGGTGGTTTCGAACCACAGTTGCGCGTTCTGGGTGGTGAGATTGATGGTGCCTGCTCCGGTACCGTTGCTGCCGGTCACCGTGATGCCGTTGGTGGTGAACAGGTTGCCGGTGACGTTGAGCGTGCCGTCGTAGGTGACGCCCGACAGTGTCCCGCCGCCGGTGGTGAAGGTTCCTCCCGCGGATACGATCGTGCCGCCGACGACGGTGCCGGCGGTGCTGAGCGTGAAGGTGCCGGCATTGATCACGGTGCCGGCGTTCAGCACGTGTCCGGTGAGGACGAACGTCCCGGCCTGGATGTCCAATACCGTAGCGATCGACAGCGTGCCGCCATTGGAAACATTCAGTTGGCCGGCGGCGTTGTCGATTGTGACGGACTGGGCGACGTCGGCCGCGCCTTCGGCGAACAGGCGGCCCGCGGTGTTGATCAGGACGTCGGTGGTGGCGGTGGGGACCACCGCCGGGTTCCAACTGGACGCGGTATCCCAAATGTCGCCGCCGGTGGCGACCCACGTGGCCGTCGTCATGTCCTGCCATCCCCCATGTGGTTGGCGGGCAGCCGACGGCTGACCGCCGCGGACCTCCCGGCGCGGGAGGGTGCGGCCCTGCCCGAGGAGACCAGCATCGTTCCTGGTACGACTCTATGCGAGGCAGGATTCTGTTACAAGGCGCGAGATTGTAGGAGCATATTTGGTGCAGGAAATATAATTCTGGATCAGCCGGACCTGTTCGGCGGTTTTTGTGTGGTCTCGGTTGTCGGCCGCACAGGGTGACCGGGCGGCGTCATGGCCCGGGGTGGTGGACGCCGGTGGCCCGCGGCGGCGAACGCCGGTGGCCCGCGGCGGTGGACGCCAGTGGCCCGCGGCGGTGGACGCCGGTGGCCCGCGGCGGTGGACGCCAGTGGCCCGCGGCGGTGGACGCCAGTGGCCCGCGGCGGTGGACGCCAGTGGCCCGCGGCGGTGGACGCCAGTGGTCCGCGACGGGGCCATGCGAATGGCCGGTATGCCCGGCGGATAGCTACCCCGGCGGCTGCTTCGCCACGGCTGCCGCCTGATCCTTCGTTGCCTGCGGCGCAAGCGTTGCGAGATACGCGATCACATCGCGCCGGCGCACGACATCGGGCAGGCTGAACGGCATCGCCGCGCCGGGAACGAAATGTTGCGGCCCGGCCAGCCACTTGTCGAGCGAGGCCGCATCCCAGGTGATGCCCGACCGCGCCAGCGCCGTGGAATACGGATAGCCGGGCACGCTGCCGGCACGGCGGCCCACCACGCCGTTCAGCATCGGGCCGACCTTGTTGCGCTCGGTATCGTGGCAGGCGCTGCAAACGGTGGCGAACAAGGTGCGGCCGGCGGCGGGATCGGGTCGGGCGCTGTCGAAGCGCGCCAGGTCCTGCGCCTCCCCCGGCGCGCGCGATTCGAAAAACGTGTAGGACAGCACGATGTTATGGACATCCGCCGCATCGTGATCCGCCGCCATGCGCGGGTCGACGAAGAAATCAACCGGCATTTCCACCTTCTGATGCGCGCCGAGGCTTTCCTCGGTGAAGCAGAAGCATTGGATCTTCTTGAAATAGAGGCCGACGCGGTCCGGCGTGACGTTGAACGTGGCATGGCCGACGATGGTGTGGTCCGACAGGTTCTCGGCTTCGAAGAAGACCAGAGATTCCTGGCCGAGATGCACGGTGACGCTGCGCTGCACCGGCGCGAAGCGCCAGGGCATGCCGGGGGCGACATCGGTGTTGAAGGAAACAGTGACGGTGCGAGCGGATTTGATGGCGGTGTCGGAGGCGGCGCGCTGGGTGTAGCCGCCGGCTCCGGTGACCTGGCAGAACAGGCGGTAGAGGGTGACGGAATAGGAGACCAGGGTGGTCATGACGCCGACCGCAGCGCACAGGCCGGCGACGGTGGCGAGGGTACGGAAGCGGCGCATGGCGCCTGTGTATACCTCTCCCGCGCTGCGCGTGGGAGAGGTTGACCGATCTCCGTTATCCGGGACCCGCCAGCACCCCTCCCTCGACCGGCAATGCGTGCCCGGTGATGTTGCGCGCTTCGGGGCGCACCAGCCAGGCGACAGCGTCCGCCACGTCCGCCGGCGTGGCGATCCGGCCGGTGGGGATACCCGCCGCGGCTTGCTCGGCGCTCAGCCCCAGTTCCGCGAACCGCTGCCGCGCCATTTCGGTAGCCACCCAGCCCGGGCACACCGCATTCACCGTGATCCCGCGCCGGGCCAGCGCCAGGGCCAGCGCCCGCGTGAAACCCACGACGCCGTGCTTGGCGGCACAATAGGCGGTCTGGTCCGCCACGCCGCGCAACCCCAGCACCGAGGCGATGTTCACGATCCGCCCGCTGCCGTCGGGCAGCAGCGGCAGCACCGCCTTGCAGCAGTAATACGTCCCGTGCAGGTTGGCGGCGATGATCGCGTGCCACAGGTCATCGTCGCGATCCAGCGCATTCGCCCCGGCCAGTCCCGCGCAATTCACCAGCACATCCACATGCGGCAGTCCAAAGAACAGAGCCTGCACCGACGCGGGGTCGGTCACGTCGCAGACGCGGCATTCGTGGCTCGGGCCAGCCCCGGGACGGCGCGCGGCCACGATCACCCGGAACCCCTCCCCCGCCAGGCGATCGGCGATCGCCGCGCCGATGCCGCGCGTGCCGCCGGTCACCACGGCGATTTTTTGCCCTGTCATGCCGCGGTGGTACCGCCGTCCACCGGCAGGATCACGCCGGTGATGAACGACGCAGCGTCGGATGCCAGGAAGGCCACCACGGCGGCGATCTCCTCGGGCCGGGCGAAGCGGCCGAGCGGCACGCCGGCGCGATAGGCATCGGCCGACGAGGCCGGGAACCGGTCGGGATATTGCGCCGCCAAATCGCCGATCACCGTCGTCAGCATCGGCGTATCGGTACTGCCGGGAGCGATGCAGTTCACCCGGATGCCGAACCGCGCCCAGTCCAGCGCCGCGCTGCGCGAGAGCTGCGCGATCGCCGCTTTCGACGCACCATACGCGGCGCTGACCTGCTTGCCGATCAATGCCTGATCGGAGGCGATGTTGACGATCGCGCCGCGCCGCCGCTCCGCCATGCCCGGCAGCACGGCGCGCATCAGCGCATAGGCCGCGAGGAAGTTCACCCGGAATACCCGCTCGACCTCCGCGAGCGGGGTTTCCACCACGCTGCCCAGCACGGTGATGCCGGCATTGTTCACCAGGATGTCGATCGGGCCACGCTCGGCCACCAGCCTGGACAGGCGGGATTCCAGGGTGGCGGTGTCGCTCAGGTCGAAGTCCGGCAGGTCGAGGCCGATCACCTCGGCACCATCACGCCGCAGCACCGCGGCGATGGCCGCGCCGATGCCGCCCTTGTGGCCGGTGACGATCGCGCGCCGGCCTGTCAGCCCATAACTCACGTCGGCTGCCATGTCGCCTCCGGTGGTTCGCGGGGCATTGTGCGGGTGCCGGAGGGAATTGCCTATCCCGCGGGTGCGCGTTCATGCCCGGAGCCGGAGCGGTGAGATGACGTTGCGCGGCGAACCAGCCCGTCGCACTGGCACCGCGATTTCCGCCGCGTGAACGCCGGGTCTCGGCCTGGCCAATCGAAGGGTTCGTTCGGCCGAGGATGGGTTGACGAAGCATTGGTCACGGCAGGCCTGGCGGGTCGGGCAGCCGCGTAAGCAAGTACTTATAACACAAAGGGCACAGAAAAAGCCAAAGCCACAGAGCGCGCAGAAAGCCTTGGTAACCTATTCTGTGCGCTCTGTGGCTTTGGCTTTTTCTGTGCCCTCGGTGTTGAAATTCTTGCTTAACGCTGCCGCCCGCCGCGTCGACCCTGCCGCGTGGCATCCGCGATTCCGCGAGCTGCCCGCTGTTTGCCGGCTTTGCTTCGTACCACCGGACTCGCGCAACGAAGGCGACAGGTTCGGTCTCGTGAAATCGCTGCACTAATGCCACAGCGGGTCGATCGGTCCGCGGCCCGCCAGTACCGCGGCGATGTTGTCCAGCGCGCGGAACCCCATCGCATTGCGCGTTTCGATCGATGCGCTGCCGACATGCGGCGACAGCATCACGTTCTCCAGGTTGGCGAAGCGCAGGTCGTAATGCGGCTCGCTGCGGAACACGTCCAGGCCGGCCGCGAACAGATGCCCTGACGTTAGTGAATCGAACAGAGCGTCCTCGTCCACCAGGCCGCCACGCGAGACATTCACCAGCACCGCCCCGCGCGGCAGCAACGACAGCGCGCGGGCATCGATGATCCGGTCGGTGGCCGGCGTCGCCGGCGCGTGCAGCGACAGAAAGTCGCACTCCGGCAGCATCGCATGAAAATCCCGGAAATACCGCGCCCCCTGCTCTTGTTCTGATGGCAGACTGTTCCGGGCGTGATAGACAACCTTCATGTCGAAGCCGCGCGCGCGCTTCGCCATCGCCTGGCCGATGCGACCCATGCCGAGGATGCCCAGCGTCTTGCCCGTCACTCGCACGCCCAGCAGGTCGCCCTGCCCGATGCGGAAGCGCCAGCCCTTGCGCATGATCCGGTCGTATTCCGATGCGCGCCGGGCGGCGGCGAGCAACATCATGAACGCATGATCCGCGGTGCATTCGGTCAGCACGCCCGGCGTGTTGGTCACCACCAGCCCGCGTGCCTGCGCCGCGGCCACGTCGATATGGTCGTAGCCGACGCTGCTGGTGGCACCGACCCGCACCGAGGGCGGCAGCGCCGCGATCACCTCGGCCGACAGCGGCAGCGTGTTGGTGAACAGAATGGCGCCGGCGCCGTGCCGGGTCGCGGCATCGACCGCTTCCGGCGCGGTCATGTCGTCGCTGCCCGCCACCACCAGCGCGTCGAATTCCTCCCGGGCACGCGCGACCACGTCACGCGGCAACAGCGCCGCGACCACCAGGCGTGACTTCATCCGTTGGCCTCCTCCGATGGGTAATATATCGCCGCGCGAGGCCGGTTTCGGAAGAGGCCCCGCCGCTACCCGTCGCCCGATCGCTGCACGGATCGCGCCGCGGCCCGCGCCGCATGCCCGGGAACCTTCACCAAATATCAACCAGTCAATGGTTTCGTCGCGCCTGCACGGCCACACGCCGCCAACCGCCGCCGCCCGACTGCCGCCGCTCAACTGCCGCCGCACAACTGCCGCCGCACAACTGCCGCCGCTCAATCGCAAAGGCTACGCCATGCGCGTCAACGAACCGGTCACCCAGCACGAGATCATCGTCCCGGATGGCGAACCCATAGTCTCGCGCACCGATACCGGCGGCCGCATCACCTTCGTCAATCGCATCTTCACCGAGGTCAGCGGCTTTACGGAGCAAGAACTGATCGGCGCGCCGCACAACATCCTGCGCCATCCGTCGATGCCGCAGGCGGCCTTCGCCAACCTGTGGGCGACCATCAAAGCCGGACGGCCGTGGGACGGGCTGGTCAAGAACCGCGCCAGCAACGGGGATTTCTATTGGGTGCAGGCCAATATCACCCCGATATTGCAGGACGACAGGGTCGCCGGTTTCATCTCGATCCGCAGCAAGCCGGCGCGCGCGGACGTGGCCGCGGCGGAACAGGCCTATGCCTCGATCCGCGCCGGCACGGCCAAGGGGATCGGCCTGCGCGACGGCGCGCTGGTGCGCACCGGCTGGCGTGTGACCCTGGCCGATGCGCTGCATTCCGTCACCGGGCGGCTCGCCGCCGCGGCGATCGCCTCGGCCCTGCTTCTGGCCGGCATCGGCTGGCTTGGCTTCGCCGGCATGGCCGAATCGAACCAGGCGCTGCGCCAGGTCTATGAGCAGGACCTTGCGGCGGTGAACGAGCTCCGGAACCTGGTCGACCTGATCCGCGACAACCGCAACCTGATCGCGCAGACGGCGGTATCGCTGGATCATGGCGCCTCGGCCGACCAGGCACTGCGAAAGCGCGAGCCGGTGCTGCGTGCCAACCTGACCGGGATCGCCGGCCTCTGGGAACGCTATCAGCAGACGCCGCAATCGCCGGAGCAGCAGGCGGCATCCCGGCAGTTCGCCGCCGATTACGCCGCATTGCTGCACGATGCGATCGAACCGGCCCTGGCGCTCGCCCAGCACGCGGACTCCGCTGCGCTCGACAACCTGTTCCAGAACAAGGCCCCGCCGTTGTTCCAGGCGGTGTTCGACAGCAACCGCAAGCTTGCCGACCTGCAGATCGCGCTCGGCCGCCAGGCCTATCTCGACGCCGAGGCCAGCTTCCGCCGGCGCCTGCCATTCGGCGTGCTGGCCGGCGGCGCCGGCATGGCGATGATCCTGGCGCTGGGCGGGGCCGTGCTGCGCACGATCCGGCGCTGCCTGCGCGCGTTCGAAGCTCATTTCGCGAGCATCGCGAACGGCAACCTGACGGCGGAGATCGCCGACCCGGCGGTGCGGGAATTCCGTGCCATGACATCGATGCTGCGTGCCATGCGCGCGCATCTCGCGTTCAAGGGATGGGAAAGCGCCGAACACGAGCGCAGGGCAACCACGATCCGCCGCGAGACCGTGGCGCACATGGCCACGACCATCGAGCAGGAGGCGGGTGCCGCGGTGGAACGCGTGGCGAAGGAAACCGGCGCGATGGCGCACGATGCCGTCGCCATGGCTGAATCGGCGCAGCGGGTCAGCGCCAACGCCGAACATGTCGCCGGCGCCGCCGGACAGGCGCTGACGAACGCGCAGATCGTCGCCGCCGCGGGCGAAGAGCTGGCGGCATCCATCCGCCAGGTCTCGGAGCAGGTGCGGCATGCGAGCGCGGTCGCCCAGGCGGCCGCGGCGAAGGGCACCGGTGCGCGGGAGACGATCCGGTCCCTGTCCGAGGCCGCGGGCCGGATCGGATCCGTCGCGCAGATGATCGCCGGCATCGCCGGCCAGACCAACTTGCTCGCGCTGAACGCGACGATCGAGGCGGCCCGCGCCGGCGAGGCCGGCAAGGGCTTCGCGGTGGTGGCCGGCGAGGTGAAGACGCTTGCCACCCAGACCGCCAGGGCAACCGAGGAGATCTCACGCCAGATCGCCGGCCTGCAGACCGCGACCAGCGGGACGGTCGCGGCGATCGATGAGATCGGCCGCACCTTGGACGAGGTGGCGCAGGTCGCCAGCTCGGTGGCGGAGGCGATCGATCAGCAGACCGCGGCCACGCAGGAGATCGCCCGCAACGTCGTGGAGAGCGGATCGGCGGTGCAGGAGGTGACCCGGCGCATCGCCGCGGTGTCGGAGGAAGCGGGCAATACCGGCGCACAGGCCGAGGGGCTGCGCACGGCGTCGGGCGCGGTGGCCACCGAGATCGCGACCCTGCGCGGCGCCCTGGTGCGCACGATCCGGACGGCCACGACCGAAGCCGACCGCCGGCAGGCAGGCCGCGCGGCGGTGCACGAGCCCTGCACCCTGTCGTTCGACGGCGAGACCGCCCAGGTCGGCACCACCACGATCGACATCTCGCCTGGCGGTGCCGCGGTCGAGGCGAGCGGCGCCGCGGTCAGGCAGGGGCAGCGCGGCACCTTCGCGCTCGACCGCCACCCGGGCGCCCGGGCGCGATTTGAGGTGACCGCGGTGGACGGCACGGGGCACGTGCATCTGCGGTTCGACCCGGCATCCCGGAGTGTGGCGCTGGAGGACGTGTTGCGCGGCCTGCCGCTGGCGCAGGGCGGGGACCCTCATGGTTCGGAAGGCAGCGGGGCAGGCGGGATTGCCGGGCGGGTCCGGATGGCGTCCTAGCCTCCTCCTGTCCTGGCGGGCGCGGCCGGTGCGCGATGGACCGGAGCGGGCTTGTCCCTCGCAATGGACCAGGGCGACGCCGGTGTGAAATGCGCCAGGCCGGCCCCTCCCAGAGCCACGCCGCAAACGCGCGCGGAATCGCACCGGGCCGCCCGGCCGTTGACCGATGACCCGGGCCGTGGTCGGAACCATGGTTCCCAGGCGGTGCAGGACTCGACATGACGGACATGACTGATCGCGCGCGCCCCGGCGTGGCGCGTAACGATGGCGCAACGGCGCCCGCCTCGCCGCCCGCCCAGTGGGATCGCGAAGCCGACGTCGTGGTGATCGGGGCCGGCGCCACCGGCATGACCGCGGCGATCGTCGCGCGCGAGGCCGGCCTGCGCGTGCTGCTGGTGGAGCAGGAGAACGATATCGGCGGCCACGCGATCACCAGCGGCGGCAATGTGCCGTTGGGCGGCGGCACCCGCGCCCAGACCCAGCACGGCATTGCGGATTCGCCCGACCTGCTGTTCCGCGACCTGACCGACTGGTCGGTGGTGGAACCCAACGGCTTTCCCGACTACCGCTACAACGACCGCGAGATCGTCCGCGCGTTCGCCGACTGCAACGTCGAGACGTTCGATTGGCTGGTCGCGCATGGCGTGAAGTTCGTGGACCAGGCGCCGGATGCGCGCGGCGGCAACGCGGTGGGCAACTCCGCGCCGCGCGAGATGCACTGCGCGGTGTCGCACTGGCCGATGGTGCAGACCGGCAGGCCCGCCGATCCCGCCGAGCAAGCGACGCGGTCTTCCGGCAACGGGCTGATGCGGCCGCTGGAAGCGGCGGCGCGGCAGGTCGGCGTGGAGATTCTGTTGCGCCACCGCATGGTCGCGATCCACCGGGAGGCGCCGCATGCCGGGCGCGTGCTGGGGATCGCGGTCGAGCATGATGGCGCGCGGCTGGCGATCCGCGCGCGCCGGGCGGTGGTGATCGGCACCGGCGGTTCCACCGGCAACGTCAATTTCCGCCGCATCGCCGATCCTCGGCTGACCGAAGAGTATTGCGGCCTGGCGGGCATGCCGTGGTCGGACCAGGATGCCAGCGGCGAACTGGCGGCGATGGCGATCGGTGCGTCGCTGTGGGGCACCTACAACCAGGTGGGCGAATTCGGCTACAGCGTCACCAAGCCAGCGGCGATCGGCTGTCAGTACGGATACCAGAACCTGCGCTGGTATCCGGGCAGCGCGGTGTTCGATCGCGCGCGATCGATCGGGCTGCCGGTGCGCGACTGGCAGGACGTTATCACCGTGAACATGCTGGGGCAGCGATTCTATGACGAAACCGGCCCGGCCTTCACCACCAACAATTACCGGTCGATCGATCCATACACTCAGGGCGATTACCGCAACGCCCGGGATGTGAAGTTCCGGCCGAACAACTGGCTGAATGCGGCGATGGCCGGGATCGGCGACGGGCACAACGGCGGCGGGCCGATCTGGGCGATTTTCGATGCCGACGCGGTGCGGCGCGAGGCATGGGTGCCCGAGCCACCGCACGTCGACTATGCCGCGGGATTTTGTTTCCGCGCCGGCACGGTGGCGGAACTGGCCGAAACGATCGCGATGCGGTTTCAGCGGGTGAAAATGCCGCCCGGGAACCTGGTGCGGACGGTGGAACGCTACAACGGGTTCGTGGACTCCGGCGTGGACGAGGATTTCGGCAAGCCGGCGCCGCGGTTCCGCATCGCGACGCCGCCGTTCTATGCCGCATGGGCAACGCCGGTGATCCACGACACCCGCATGGGGCTGCGGATCGACGCGCACTGCCAGGTGGTGGATTTGAGCGGCGCGATCATTCCGGGCCTGTATTGCGGTGGCGAATCGGCCGGAGGTTTCAGCCAGCACGGCCTGGCACGCGCGATCTGCCAAGGCTACCTGGCCGCCCGCCACATCACCGCGCCGGCGTGATTAATAACCGCACCCGCGCAACCTATAACCTCTCCCGCGCAACTTATAACCTCTCCCACGTAAGTGGGAGAGGTCGAGGCGCGCCAGCGCCGAGGGTGAGGGTGATCGGGCCGGTACGCAGACGACAATGTACCGGCCCGATCACCCTCACCCTCGATGCTTCGCATCTCGACCTCTCACAGTTGCGTGGGCGAGGTTGGCTATCTTTACGTGGCCGAGGTTTATTATCTTTGCGCAGGCAAGGTTTACTAGCGTGCCATCCCTTGCAGCAACGGCTTCATCGCATCGAGCTCCGCCCCGAACCCGGCCCAGTCCCCCGCCTTCAACCGTTCGATCGCCTTGTCATAATGCTCCAGCGCCGCCCGGGCGCGCGCGTCCATCGGGCCGGGCGCCGCCAAGCTCGCGCTCACCGGCACCGGCGCCGCGGGCACCGCCTGCCCGAACAACGCCGCCAGCGCCTGCGGCAGCGTGTCCTCCATCACCACGCGATCGCCGTATGCCGCGATCACCCGCTTCAATTCCGGCAACTGTCCCGATTCCGCCCGCAGGTACAGCGGCGAGACGTACAAAATGGAATTGTCGATCGGCACCACCAGCAGGTTGCCGCGAATCACCCGCGACCCCATCTGGTTCCACAGCGAAATCTGCTGTGAAATCTCGGTATTCTGGTTGACCCGCGCGTCGATCTGGAACGGTCCGTAGACCAGCTTGTCCTTGGGAAATTCATAAACGATCAGTTTCCCGTACTCCGGCGGATCGCACCGCGCGGCGAGCCAGGCGATCATGTTCTCCCGCTGGCTGGGCACCATCGGCAGCATCAGGAAGAACTGCGTCTCCTGCTCGTCCGGCAGGCGCATCATCATGTAATAGGGAGCCATGCGGGCACCCGGACCCCCGCCATCCGGCGCGGCCGGCTCGCGCGGAAACTGCCACAGATCCTCGCGGTTATAGAACACCTCCGGCGAATCCATGTGATAGGCGCGATATTCCAGAGCCTGGATGGTGAACAGATCCTCGGGATAGCGGATGTGGCGCAGCAGATCGGGCGGCATGGCCGACAGCGGCTGGAACAGGCCGGGAAAGATGCGCCGGTACGTCGCGATGATCGGATCGGCCGGGTCGGCGACATAGAACGATACCGTGCCGTTATACGCGTCGATCACCACCTTCACCGAATTGCGGATGTAATTCAGCTCGCCGCCCGGCTGCTGCTGCGCATAGGGGAACCAGTCGCTGGTGGTATACGCGTCCTGGATCCAGAACAGCCGGCCGCCGCTGACCACGATATACGGATCGTGGTCCAGCGCCAGGAACGGCGCGATCGTGCGCACGCGATCCTGGATGTTGCGGTGAATCAGAATCCTGCTCGCGCCGGTTATGTAGCGGCTGAGCAGGATGTTCACATCGCTGAAATGCCAGGCGAACAGGGAACGCCAGAGGTAAGTGCCGATATCGACGCCGTCGGTGCCGTCATAGGTGGTATAGACGTTGTCGTTGCCCTTGGGATAGTCGAACTCCGGCGTGCTGCCCTTGACGATCACGTAGTCCTGGTTGCCCTCGCCGAAATAGATCCGCGGCTGGGAGATCTGCGGCGCGCCGCCCGAGGCATCGGGCGGAATGTCCTTCAAAAAGAAGTTCGGCAGGCCCTCGGTGGTTTTTTCGGTCACCGGCGACATCACCACGCCGTTGCCGTGGGTGAACAACAGATGCAGGTTCACCCAGGTCTGCGCGTTGGCCGAAAGCAGCGATGGCGCGATCTGGCGCGCGGCGATCGTCACCTGCTGATAGCGGTCGCCGATGTGGTAGCGGTCCACGTCGACATCCAGGAACTTGTAGTAGGTGCGGATTTCCTGCAACTGCGCGTAGGTGTCCATCAGCGGCTGCCAGTCCCACAGCCGGATATTGTCCACCGTGCCCCTGTTGTCCTCCAGCGACCGATAGGTCAGCCCCTGCTCCGCGGGAAACGGCTTCACCTCGATCTTTCGCAGATCATAGGCCTCGCGGGTCAGGTCGATGTCGCGGCGAATATAGGGCGATTCCAACTGCAATTCGCTCGGCTTGACATAGAAGCGCTCGAACAGGCCGGGGGCGACTTCATCGAACAGAAAGGCGCCGCCGAACACCAGCACCAGGATCGCGACGACGGGACGGATGGTGCGCCGCCACACATTGGCGCAGGCGATCACCGCGCCGATCACGCAAAGGCCCAGCAGCAGCCACAACACCGGCAGCACAAGGTGCACGTCGGTATAGCCGGCCCCGGTCACCACGCCGTTGTCGTCGTACAGCAGAAGATAGCGGTCGAGATAATACCCCCAGGCCTTGGTCACGAACAAAAGCCCAAGCAGGGCGGAGGCATGCGCGATGACGGCGGAGGAAAACCGGAACGGGAAGTGATCGACGTCGATATCGCCGTGCAGGAAATATACCGCGCCGGCGATCGCGGCGCCGAGCACCAGCATCCAGAATATCCAGTCGTTCAGCGCGATCCAGGCCGGCAGCGAGAACATGTAGTAGCCGATGTCCTGGCCGAACATCGGATCGGTCTTGCCGTATGGCATTTGGTACAGGTAGCGCAGCACCAGTTCCCACCGGCCGGCCGCGGCGAGCGCGACCAGCACGCCGAGCGCCAGCGCCACGCCAGCCACGATCAGCCGCCACGGCAGTTGCGGCGCGGCGGGCCGGAACAGGCCGGGCGGCGTGCCTGGCAGGGCCGGAACACTCGTCGGGCCCGAAGCGAACGCAGCCGACAGGCGCAGGCCGCGCCACGTCGCGAGCCGTAACGCCACAGCGCCGTTGATCCATAGCAGCAGCGCCGAAACGAGGAAGACCGCCGCGAACAAGCCCAGCCGGGCGAGCAGCATCGTCCAGAACACGCCGGCATGGCCGATCGACGCGAACCAGGCCCAGTCGATCGCCAGCCCGCTGGCTCGGCCCAGGATGATCAGGCCAACCGCAAAAACGGCAATCGCGGCGCCTATGCCCTTGCCGCGCATGGAGTCCCCCGGCGCGTGTTGCGCGCGGAAGGTGGAGGGGGACGCGAGGCGGCGCAAGCGCAACCTCTGCCGAACGCGGGAAAACGCGCCCGCGCGGGATTACATCTGTTCCATCCGCTGTATCACGACGGCGGTTTGCGCCGGCGGCGGCGCAGCGTTGCGGTCCGGCCTCGGCACCGGCAAAGCGGGCCGCTCACGATGCCGTCAGCGTGCTGCGCAACCGCGGCCTGGCGCGCTTTGCCGCGCGCGGCGGCAGTGCCAGCGCCGCGGCGGCCAGCATCAGCAGCATGCCCGCCAGGTCCGAGCCGGTGACCCGTTCGCCGAACAGCAGCGCGCCCAGCACCACCGCGACCACCGGCGAGACGAAGGCGTAGGTGCCGGTGCGGCTGGCGCCCCAGTCGCGCACGAGCCGGAAGTAGATCGTCGTCGCCAGCACCGCGCCCGGCAGCAGCAAGTACAGCCAGGCCAGAAACGCCGGCCATCCCCAGTGGAAGTGCAACGCCTGCCCTGCCCCGGGCTCCAGCGGAATCGAGAACGCCAGCAGGATCAGCCCGCCGATCAGGTTGGTGAGGCCCGACATCTGCCCTGGCGCCAGCACCAGCATCAGCCGGCGCGCCATCACCGAGCCGGCGGAATAGCTCAGGCACGCGATCACCACGGTGAGCGCGCCCAGTACCGTCCACAGGTCCAGCGTGCCGTTCAGCGCCGACGGACCGAACAGTACGACGATGCCCAGCACGCCGACGCCCATGCCCGCGAGTTGGCGCGCACTGAACCGCTCCTGCCGCGAGGCAACCGAGAAGGCGAGCAAGGCCATCGGCGTCAGCGCGCTGTTGATCACGGCGGCGAGGCCGGCAGTGATCCATTTCAGGCCGTAGAGCTGGATCACCTGGTTCAGCGTCACCATCAGCAGCGCGACGACGACCAGGCGGCCGGCGATGCGCGGGGTGGCGCGGATCGGCTCGCCGCGCAGCTTGCGCATGCCCAGCAGGATCAGCCCGGCCGTGGTCCAGCGCGTGCCGGCGAAGATGCCGGGCGGCACCGTGGCGATGCCGACCTTCATGGCCAGCCACGTGGTGCCCCAGACGAAGCAGAGGGTGAGGAACATCGCGCGCTGCCGCGCGGCGGGAGACAGAGTCATGGCGTGGGATCAGCGAGACCGGACGAAGCGATCCAGCCGGAACGGCGACGGATCGACCACCGGTGTATCGCCCGCAACCATGTCAGCCATAAGGCGGCCTGCTCCGGGGCCGATGCCGAAGCCATGGCCGGAGAAGCCGGTGGCGATGAAGAAGCCGGGGATGCGCGCGACCTGATCGATCACCGGCACCGCGTCGGGCGTGACATCCATCAGCCCGGCCCAGCTCTGCACCACCTGCATGTTGGCGAAGACCGGAAAGATGCGGGCCAGCGCGGCGCGTCCTTCCGCCAGCGCCGCTTCGTTCGGCGTAGGATCGAGCACGCGCACCGCTTCGAACGGCGTCGCCTGGTCGAGCGTCCATTGCTTGCGCTGGCGCCATTCTTCCATGAAGCGGCGCGACAGGCGCAGGCGGAACTCGCCGTAGTATTGCCGCAGCGTCGGCCAGTAGTCGCGCAGCAGGCGGAACGAATCGGGCGTGATGTCGGCGCTGTTGGCGTTGCGGCGGGCAATGTTGTAGCCGCCGTCCAGCCGCTTGCGCCAGGCGAAGACGTTGCCGGCGGCGCTGGCGTCCGGCCCGCCGGACAGCGGCGCGGTGCGGAACACCGAGCCGAGCAATTTCAATTGCGGCAGGTCGACGCCGGTGTTGCCGCAGAACAGGCGCGACCAGGCGCCGCCGGCGAGCACGGTGGAGTCGCAGGCGATGCGGCCGCGTTCGGTCACCACGCCGGCAACGCGCCCCGCCTGGATGTCGATGCCGCGCACGGCGCAGTTGGTCAGGATGCTGGCGCCATGGGCACGCGCGGCTTCGGCGATGGCGGGGGCGGCATGCGCCGGTTCGGCGCGGCCGTCGGTCGGTGTGTGCAGCGCGGCGATGAAGGATTTTCCCGCGCCGGGCACCACATCGTTCACCGCCTCCCCGCGCAGCAGCCGTGCCTCCACCTGGTATTCACGCGCTTGCTCCAGCCAGGATTCCTGTGCCGCGATTTCCTTGTCGGTTTCGCACAGATAGACCACGCCGGGCTGGCGGAATCCGGTTTCGCGCCCGGTGCGTTCGTTCATGCCGCGCCACAGGCGCAGGCTTTCCAGCGCCAGCGGGATCTCGCGCGCATCGCGCCCCATGGTGCGGCACCAGCCCCAGTTGCGGCTGGATTGCTCGGCGCCGATCTCACCCTTCTCGCACAGCACGACGCTGTGGCCTTTCTCGGCCAGGAACAGCGCGGTGGTGGTGCCGATGATGCCGCCGCCGATAACGACGACGCCAGCACGGGTTGGCGGTGTCGTGTCGGATGCGACGCGATCGACTGGTGGGGACATATTCGATGGCCCTTGCTCTATGGTCGGTCCGTATCAGGTAGCAGATTCCTCGCGGGTCACGTTGATGCTGTCCACATCGGCAATCGAGCCGTCAGTGGTGAACGTGCCAAGCGGACTGAAAGTCACAACGTCGTGGCTGCCGGCCAGGCCGATAATGGCGCCGGCGATCGTACCTCCCGTCACGGTCAGCGTATCGCCAGCGGGTCCAAGCTTGACGGCACCGATGATGGTGGCGGCATTGGTGATTGCCAGCGTGTTCGGGTTGGTCGAGTTGTCGATTGCAATGCCGCTTCCGTCATTCTGACCGCCCAGGCCGGAATTGTTGATCGTCCCGACCGAGGGCGGATTCTCGGAACTGCCCGTCAGGTAGATCGCATTACCGGCTCCGCCCGGGGCTGACGTTATCGTTCCGCCTGGGCCGTTGAGGATACTGCCGACCGTTCCTTCGATTCGAATGGCAACCCCGTCGCTGCCTCCCTGGATCAGGCCGCTGTTGCTGATGACGCCGGCCGAACCCGCAACATTGATGGCATCCTGCGCGGCGCCGCCACCGCCCTGCGCGATCGTGCCGCTGTTGACGATGGCAGCGACACTGCTAGCGGACCCGATGCCGACAGCCGCACCGCTGCCGGTAAGTTGGATCAGTCCGGAATTGCTCAGTGTTCCAAGCGATCCGCTACCCCCGGCCGTGTCGCCCACCAGAATCGCGTTGCCGCTATCGGTCGCCTGAATCGTGCCGCCGTTGGTCATGCTGGCGAGCGATCCGGCTCCGGCAACCTGCACGCCAATCCCGCCAGCACCCGTCGCCTGGATCAACCCGGTATTGCCGATCGAGGTCGCGCCTCCGTCGACCAGCACAGCCTGGCTGGATGTCGCCGTGATGACGCCGCCATTGCTCAGGCTCTGACCGTCGCCAAGAGTTATCACCGGCCCCGGGCCGGTCTGCGCCAGGCCGCCGCAGGTAAAGGTCACGCAGGCGGCGGAGGCAAGCAGGAACGCTCGAAATGGAAAGGGGCGCCGGTTGCCCATGATCGTCCTTCCGCCTTGACCTTCGCTCTGGCAGCAAGATCATTAGCGCCTTCCTCATATCGGGTCCATTATCATTCCGGGATTTTCCCGGTCGGGGACCCAGTTGGGATTGGGTCTCTCGTGCTTTGAGTACTTCGCCAACCGAACGGTGTTTTGACTTTGCAACTATCGGCCGAACCGCAGGTCCACCCCGGGTGAACACTTCCGCGTTCCGAGAGGGTTTTGGTTCCTGCGGCATGCAGGTCCGCGGCTGCGTCAATGGTCATGGGCGAGCAGGCCCGATATGCTTTCGGCCATAATTGATGAATGACTGGGTCTGTTGATGCGTATCGGCGTCGATTCCGGCGGCACTTTCACCGATGTCTGCTTGTTCGATAGTGCAACACGCCGTATTTCCGTTTGGAAAGTGGCCTCGACACCCGGCGATCCGTCACGCGGCATCGCCGCTGGCGTCGCCGAGGCGTTGGCACGGGCTTGTGCCTCGGCAGACTCGGTGCGCTATTTCGGCCATGGCACGACCGTGGCGACCAATGCCCTGATCCAGCATCGCGGCGTTCGCACCGGGCTGATCACGACGGACGGCTTCCGCGACCTGTTGGAGATCGGGCGGCAGAAACGGCCCGATCTGTACGACCTGCAAGCGGACAAGCCGCCGGTGCTGGTGCCACGCGACGTGCGGCTGGAAGTTGCGGAACGCGTGCGGCACGACGGCTCGGTGGAAACGCCGGTGGATGAGGTGGCGTTGCGTGCCGCCGTGCGCCAATTGCGCATCGCCGGCATCGCCGCGGTTGCCGTGTGCTTCCTGTACAGTTTCATTCGCCCGGAACACGAAGCCACGGCGCTGCGGATTCTGCACGAAGAGTTTCCCGAATCCTTCGCCTGCGTCTCGCATCAGGTCGCGCCTGAATTTCGCGAGTATGAGCGGATGTCCACCACCGTGGTGAACGCCTACCTGGGGCCGGTGATGCAGGGCTATATCGAACGCCTCGGCGAGCGGCTGGCCGCCCTGGGCGTGCGGACCACGCCGCACCTGACGCAATCGAATGGCGGCATCATCAGCTTCGACCAGGCCGCGCGGCTGCCGGTCCGCACGGTGTTATCGGGACCGTCCACCGGCGTGGTCGGCGCAGCGGAAACCGGGCGCGTGGCGGGATTTTCCGAATTGATCACCTTCGACATGGGCGGCACGTCCACCGATGTCGCGTTGCTGTCGGGCGGGGTGTGCAAGCTGGCGAGCGAGGCCGTGGTGCACGGCTATCCGATCAAGGCGCCGATGCTGGATATTCACACGGTCGGCGCCGGTGGGGGATCGATCGCCTATGTCGATAGCGGCGGGCTGCTGAAGGTGGGGCCCCGCAGCGCCGGCGCCGATCCGGGGCCGGTGTGCTACGGGCGTGGCGCGACCGAACCCACGGTCACCGACGCCAACGTCGTATTGCAGACGCTGAACCCCGCATTTCTGCTCGGCGGCCGCATGGCGGTGCGGCAGGACCTGGCGCGCGCGGCGATCGAGCGGCTGGCGGCACAGCTTGGCATGGAGGCGATGGCGACGGCGCAGGGCATCGTGTCGGTTGTCACCGCGAACATGGCGCGGGCGATCCGGGTGATCTCGGTGCAGCGCGGACATGATCCGCGCGATTACACGCTGGTGGCGTTCGGCGGCGCCGGGCCCTTGCATGCTGCGCGGATGGCGAAGGAATTGGATATCGGCCGCATCCTGGTGCCGCGCAATCCGGGCATTCTCTGCGCAATGGGACTGTTGCTGACCGATCTGCGCGCGGATTTTTCCACCACGGCGTTGCGGGTCCTGGATGCGGCGGTGCTGGCGGATGTGGTCGCCGCGTTCGATGCGCTGGCGGGACAGGCCGAGGCGTGGTTTGCGGCGGAAGGCATTCTTCCGGTCGCGCAACGCATCGTGCGCACAGTGGATATGCGCTACGCGGGGCAGAATTACGAACTGCCGATTGCGGTGCCGGATGGCGAGATCGGGCCTGCGACTTTGGATATTCTTGCCGAGCGGTTCGAAGCGGCGCATCGCCAGGCCTACGGGTTCGTGGCCGAGGACGATCCCGTGCAGCTCGTCACGTTCCGGATGGAGGCGGCGGGCGTGGTGCCGAAGGCTTCGTTCGAACGCCACGACGATTGCGGACCGGACGCGTCGGCTGCCGTGATTGCGCGGCGCGATGTGTGGCTGCCGGAGGCGGGCGGGTTCGTGTCGTGCGCGGTGTACGATCGGGACCTGTTGCGTGCGGGCAACCGCGTGACCGGGCCGGCGGTGATAGAGCAGATGGACGCGACCACGCTGGTGCTGCCGGGGATGGTGGCGCGGGTGGAGCCGTATTTGAATCTGGTGCTGGAGGCGGGATGAAGGGGCATTGGCGTGGGTGTGGGCAGGTAATGCAGGCAGAAACCTCGTAATGCAGGCAGGAAACCTCTGCCATGCCGCGCTGTTCGCGTGGCGTGGGCGAGGTTTCCTGGCTGCGCCAGCCATGGTTTACTCGCAGCAAGCGACGAGGGCGGTCAGATCATGCTGGATACAAACAGGCGGGTTGGATCCTCGGGCAGACCGGCTAACGGCTCAATGGTGATTGGCAGGATGCGGCGCATGCGGACCCCAGGCCATGAATGACGCGACGTCGCCCGTCCTGGCCACGCTCGACCCCATCACCATCGAACTGATCGGCAGTGCGCTTTCCTCGATCGTAGAAGAAATGGGCGAGGCCCTGATCCGCGCCTCCTACTCCACCAACATCAAGGAACGCCGCGATTGCTCCACCGCGTTGTTCGACATTCATGGCAACACGCTGTGCCAGGCCGAACATATCCCGATGCATCTCGGCAGCTTCCTCGGCCTGATCCCGCATATCATGCAGCGCCATTCGGTCGCCGACATGCGCCCCGGCGACGTGTTCTGCGGCAACGATGCGTATGAAGGCGGCGGCACCCACCTGCCCGACATCGTCCTCGCCGAGCCGGTGTTCGTCGACGGCGCGCTCATCGCCTTCGCGGTGAACCTCGCGCACCACGCCGATTTCGCCGATCGCGGCCACGCGCATATCTACCAGGAAGGCCTGCGCATCCCGCCCGTCCGCCTCTATCGCGCCGGCGACCTCCAGAACGACATCCTCCAGCTCATCCTGCTCAACTGCCAGGTGCCGCGCGAACGCCTGTCCGATTTCCGCGCGCAGATGGCGGCGAACCGTCTCGGCGTGCAGCGGCTGACGGCGCTGTGCGCCAAGTATGGCCGCGACACCGTGCTGCGCGCCGGCGAGGCGTTGCAGGACTACGCCGAACGCAAGATGCGCGCGGGCATCGCCGCCATCCCCGACGGCACCTACCGCTTCGCCGACCGCTACGACTGCCCCGAGATCGACGGCGAACTCGACATGTCCTGCGCAATCACCGTCGCGGGCGACGCGATGCACCTCGCGTTCGATGCCGCGCCACAGGTGCGCGCGGGGCTCAACATGACCTACACCGCGCTGTTGTCCACCGTATATTACGCGGTGAAGGCGCTGGTCGATCCGACCATCCTGCCCAATGCCGGCCTCGCGCGCCCGCTGCACGTGACGGCACCGAAAGGCACGATTGTGAATTGCGTGCATCCGGCCGCGGTGAACGGCCGGCTTGGCGCGTGCCAGCGCGTGGTGGACCTGATCCACGGCGCACTGTCCACCGCGATCCCGCAGCGTGTGATCGCCGCGACCAATGGCGCCTGCACGTCGATCACCTTCGCCGGGCATCAGCCGCGCGACAACGCGCTGTGGGTGTATCTGGAAACCATCGGCGGCGGATCCGGCGCGCGCGCGGCGAAGGACGGGCTGGATGGCGTACACGTGCAC
>Ga0335072_10003569_pt1 | contig 23364 bp, 21 predicted proteins | sample Lox_Sample_21_FD_206725 | JGI IMG/M metagenome (GOLD analysis project Ga0335072, IMG submission 206725) | Soil microbial communities from Loxahatchee National Wildlife Refuge, Florida, United States - Lox_Sample_2.1 | ecosystem: Environmental > Terrestrial > Soil > Wetlands | place: USA... | reverse complement strand
AAAAGAAGCACCTCTACTTTGTGGACGAGTCGAGCCTGGCGAGTACGAATCAGATCCGAGATTTCCTTAACCGGCTCGGGGCACAGGACCGTGTGATTCTGATTGGCGACACGCGCCAGCACCAGGGCGTCGAAGCTGGCCGGCCATTCGAGCAGCTGCAGCAGGCGGGGATGCGTACCGCGCATCTCGACGAAATCGTACGACAAAAAGATCCTGCTCTGAAATCGGCGGTCGAGTCTCTCGCTAAAGGCGACGTGCCGGGTGCGCTCAATTTGCTGCACACTCAGGGACGGATCCGGGAAATTCCCGATGCGAACGAACGTATACGGGCCATCGCCCGCAGCTACATCGAATCTCCGGAAAAGACGCTCATTGTCTCGCCCGACAATGCCTCCCGGCGTGATCTGAATATCGCGGTACGCCAGGAACTGAAGGGCCAGGGGACGCTGGCCGCGGAGGATCACCCGTTCAGAGTTCTCGTCCAGCGCCAGGAGATGACGGGGGCCGAGCGCCGCTGGGCGAGCGGATATGAAATTGGAGATGTGGTGCGGTACGCCCGCGGAAGCAAAGCTGCGGGCATCGAGGCCGGAACGTACGGCACCGTTGTCGGCGTCAACGAAACTGAGAATCTCCTCTCCGTTGAACAGCTTGCCGGCAACGTCGTTGCCTATGATCCTCGCCGTTTGGCCGGGGTCAATGTCTATCGCGAGGCGGCCCATGACTTTTCCGTCGGCGACAGGATTCAGTTCACAGCGCCCGACAAATCGCTCGGCGTCGCCAACCGTGACCTCGCGACGATCGAGTCAATTATGCCTGACGGTCAGATTTCCGGGCACCTCGACAACGGCCGCCAAATCGAATTCGACGCCGCAGCCCATCGACACTTCGATCACGGCTATGCCGTGACCAGCCACAGCGCGCAGGGACTCACTGCCGAACGCGTGCTCATCGACGCCGATACCGGCGTTCATCCCGATCTGCTCAATTCCCGCTTCGGATACGTCGCCGTCTCGCGCGCAAGCCATGAGGTGACCGTGTTCACCGACGATGCAAATCGCCTTCATCAGCGCCTCGGAACCGAAGTCACCAAAACTGCTGCAGTGGAAGTGGGGCAGAACGTTTCCACCAGCGCACGCGATCAGAGCATCGGCATCGGACTTTGAATGGAGGGGAGAAACAGGGTGAAGAAGCGACCAGTGAACGCTTTGACAAAGGAACCGGGCAATTACGATGCGATTCGTGCCGAAATCGTCGATTTGTTAAACGCTGCCAGAGCGGCTTCGGCTCGCAGTGTCAACGCGGTGATGACCGCTACCTATTGGGAGATTGGACGACGGATCGTTGAGCAGGAGCAAGGGGGCGCAGCGAGAGCCAATTACGGCGATGAGCTGATCAAACAGCTTGCCAGGGATCTCTCCGCTCAGTTTGGCCGTGGCTTTGGCGTGGTCAACCTTAGCCAGATGAAGCGGTTTTTTCTCACCTGGCCAAACAAGGAGATCTTTCAGACAGTGTCTGAAAAATCTCAGAAGCCCCATTCCATCAGCAATATACGGGAAGGCGCGGCAGGCGCCTTGGCTGCAAGCGATCAGTTCTCACTACCATGGTCGGCTTATGTCCGTCTTCTGACCGTCAAGAATGCTGAAGCGAGGCTTTTCTACGAAGCCGAAGCCCTGCGCGATGGATGGTCTGTTCGGCAGCTTGACCGCCGGATCCAAAGCCAGTTCTACGAACGAACGGCTCTCTCCAGAAATAAGGCCGCCCTGCTCGAAAAAGCGGCCGTTGCCAAATCTGGGGACGCAATAACGCCGGAAGAGGCCATCAAAGATCCGTTCGTCCTCGAATTCCTGGATCTCAAGGACCAATACTCGGAGTCGGAGCTTGAAGAATCCCTCATCGGGCATCTAACCGATTTCCTCCTCGAGCTGGGCGACGATTTCGCTTTTATCGGCCGCCAGCGCCGGATGCGTATCGACGACAACTGGTTCCGCATCGACCTGATTTTCTTTCATCGGCGCTTGCGCTGCCTAGTGATCATCGACCTCAAGGTGGGCAAATTCAGCTACTCGGACGCCGGCCAGATGCACTTGTACCTCAATTATGCTCGCGAACACTGGGTCAAACCCAGCGAGAATCCGCCCGTCGGTCTTATTCTCTGTGCCGAAAAGGGTGCGGCCGAAGCGCACTATGCCATCGACAATCTTCCCAACAAGGTGCTCGCGGCCGAATACCAGACGATTCTGCCTGAAGAGAAGCTGATCGCCCAAGAATTGGAGAAATCGCGACGTGAACTTGAATTGCGGAAAGGGGTTACGACCCGTGTTTCACCTAAGGGCTACGCCAAATAGCAATCTGCTACCGGGGCATGATGTGCGTCGCAAACGGCCCACGACGGGACTCAGAAGCACTGGGTGGCACACGCTCTCTGTCGATGCAACCAACTGAATGCGAGTCTGTTGGAGGCCATTGCAAAGCCTTTCCACGCTATGATTCTGCCATATGCACGAAGGACTCAGCACTCAAATCATCGATCTCCGCCCTACCTCAACTGGTTCTGTGCTCGAGTGGCCGTACTCCCCGAGCTGCTGTGGGAAGCGAGCCGGAAACGCGGCCGCCAACTGGCCGCTAACCGGACACACTATGATGCTCCAAGAGGAAATTATGGGAACTTCCCCTGCCGTTCCAGCCGCGCCGGCAAAGCCCGTTGAAATCCAATTTCTGTTCCGTTTTAGAGATCTCGTCGCCGATACATTGTCTGAACACGAGAGATTAATCGCCGATCAAGGTTCCTGCTGGTGGGGCTGGTGGAAACGTCCGTCTGAATCGTACAGGGAAGCTGCTTGGCAAACCCTGCGAGAGGCGCTCAGAAGTCAAGGTGAGGTTCCCGTGGGGCTCTTCGACTCCGGAACCGGGAGAGTTCACGTAGCTTGGATCAGCGACGTTATTGTGCCGGACAAACACTCTGCCGATGGGCGCGTTGACGTCCCGGATACTGAGCGGAAGCTGATCCCCTCCTACTACCGTGAGAGTCCCTTCAGCCGAGCATGGATGCGAATTGTTCGGATCACTCGCAATATGGATTTCTTCGGGGCTTACTCGTTCGCAAACGCTCCAATCCTGCCTAATTATGACGCGAAGACGTTGAACCACTTGAGAGGCAAGGTGATCCAAGACGCGGACGAATTAAGGTCCATGGATACGACGATTTGGATGGTAAGACCCCGACAGACAGGCGATCTCCAGGACAAGGTGCTATTGACCATTCCGGCTGTTCCGACCCCTGTCTCGTTCGATGTGATCCAATGCGACTCCAATCTCATCCTTCACCTAAGCGACATCCACTTTGCACTAGGCTCCAATAGGAAGAAACATGTCTGGAGAACCGAAAAGGAGGCGAACGATCAAGGTCGCACCCTCGTCGAAGCGATAGACGCCGCGCTCAAGGGGAAACGTATAGGCCTCCTTCTGATCACTGGAGACCTCACCTTTATTGGCAGCGAAGAAGAGTTCAATGAGGCTCTCGCCTCAATACGATTACTCCTCGGGATATTCAATCTCAGCGCTGATCAGGTTGTGATAATTCCTGGCAATCACGATATACGGTGGACAAATGACACTGAATACAAGGACGATTCAGAAGTTGTAAATGCCCCACCAACAGCCCGCGCGAACTACGCACGATTCTACGAGCAGCTCTATCGTCATGCTCCGAACGAACAGCTCTCCATGGGGAGACGGTTTCTCCTCCCCAACGGCATGTCTATCGAAATCTGCGCACTGAACTCCAGCTCCCTGGAAACTGGTAGGCAGTTCCTTGCAGGCGTTGGACGCGTGAACGAAGCAGCCGTAGAGGATATCGCGAACGAACTCCGATGGAAAGATCGTTCCGCCGCCTCAATGGCCATTCGCATTTTGATGATCCATCACCATTTGGCACTCACGGAGGACCTTGAACCAACGGCGGGCTATCCTCGGGGCTTTGGACTGGCACTTGATGCGCCGAGAATACTGCGAATGGCCGCTGCCTTCGGCATTCAGCTTGCCCTACATGGTCACAAGCATCGTGCATTTCTCTGGCGCTCCTTTGTCTTTGAACTGCCTGAGAATACAAGGCCAAATTACTTCTTAGGCGAGATTGCCATCATTGGTGCTGGCTCTGCCGGCTCGATCGATACTGACGCTCAAAGCAATTACTTCAATTTACTTGACCTTCAACCACACTCGCTATTGCTTGACATATATCGATCCAAGAGCAAGGGCGTATTTCAGTCGATGCAAAAGTGGAAGGCTCCTTTGTCTATGGCCGAGAAATCCGGAGAGCTTCGGTTGGGCGTATGGGAGTTGCAGAATTGAAACCGCAGATTAGACTTCTCGTTTCAGACCTCGACAATACACTGTATGATTGGGTTAGCTTTTTCGTTCCGGCCTTCTATGAAATGTTGGTCACAGCCTCATCCGTTCTTAACATCCCCACAGAGCAATTGCTTATGGAGTCCAGAGTTGTAAATCGCCGATTTGGAACCGCAGAAAGGCCCTTCGCGCTGCTTGAACTTCCCTCGGTAAAAGAGCGATTGGTCGGTCTCAATCTTGATGATCAGAAGCTCCAATTGAATGACGCATTCCACGCATTCAACCGAGTCCGCAAGCAAACTCTACGACTTTATCCGGGCGTTCTGGATACCTTTGAAACAATTACACACTCTGGCACTCTGCTCGTTGCTCACACAGATGCGCACGTGCATAATGCGATGTTTCGCATTAAAGCACTAGGGCTACGCAGGCTTATCTCGCGTCTCTATGCTCCCCTATCGGAGTTAGATTCGGAAGAAAGGGGAACAGAATACGGTACGTTTGTCAGCGCCCTCCCTGCGCGGCATCGGAAGCCCAATCCCCGGGTTCTTCTAGATATCTGTGCGGATTTCGACGTCCTACCTGATGAAACGCTCTATATCGGGGACAGCATCGCCAAAGACATTCAGATGGCAAAGGCCGCGGGCGTTCACAGCGCTCTCGCTCAGTATGGCGCACAGCATTCACCTGTTCTTTGGGACAAGTTAGTTAGGATTACCCATTGGTCTGAAGAAGACGCGAACAGGGAGAAGCAACTGAGCATTCGTTCCGATCACCCTGAACCCGAAGTGAAACTTAACGAGATCGGCGAACTCCTTCAGCACTTTACCTTCACTTCCCGTCGCGGCAGCCGACGGCAATCTTCGCGATCACCAACCAGAGCTGAGAGGTAAAGCGTCGAATCTACAGTGTTACTCCCCGCGGGGGATTCAGCGTTGTTCTTTAAGTTGCTATAGCCACTCCTTCGAGCGGGCCGGAGTGGATGTTCTGCTTGCTTCCACGTATTTGCCCTGTCAGCCACTGTTCGATCTCCTGCAAGCGCGTGAGATCAACCACCGGTAGGACGACCGATGCTGACGCGTGAGCGACAAGCTTTCGCTTTTCGTTAACGTAGTCGAGCCACTCGAGCCGTTTATCTTTTCCGCCCTTTCCAAACCCGAGAATCGGTTCAAACATTGGCCAGTTCTGCGATGCGGCGGCTATGTGTTTGTAGTCGATCAAATCGAAATAGTACTCCTTTCCGCCGCGCTTGTTATCATCCTCTTCATACCGCTGCGTTACCTTGAGCCGCACGTTTTTGGGGACACCAACCATCCACCATTCGTTGTCGCTCGGTCCGCATTCTCTCTTTAGCTCTTCAAGAATTACCCGCTGCAACATCGTCTCAATGTGATCGATGGCTTGTTTTGCACGTTGGGTTGTCTGCGCCTTTTCGCTCTCGATGTAATCGTCTAGGCCGTCTGGGGCGAACGTTGGGAACTTCGCCCTGATCGCCTTTTCGCATTGGCGTTTTCGCCACGTCTGGCCCTGCACCCCGCGTTTGTCCCGGTAGATTTTCCGGTCTTCTTCGGTCAGGCTCGCGAAATACTGGCCCAGGGTCTCACCATAGGGTCGGATGACCTCAACAACCTCCTCGCTGTCCAAATCGCGCAACCGCAGTTTGCCACCCTGTAGATGCTCAACTACGCTCCGCAGGGTTGCGATACACGCAATCACCGGATCATTCATCGCCAATCCACCGCCCTCGCCTGAGCCCTTTTCCCACCAGTCCCACGCGGGCCGACTGACGAGAACAAACCATTCGCGTAAGACGCATACCGTTCGGCGGAGCGTTTTTTCGTTATTCCCTCCCCAGAATGGCCCATACTCAAGGACTTCGTCACCTTTCATTTTCGCGATGAAAAAGTCGCTGCGCTCCAGAACGCCAAACATCCCGGTGATGGTTATACACCGAATCGCGTCTTTGGCTTCGTCGGCCGTCTGGATGCGACCAAGAAATGGCGATCTCTTGTCTGCCCCCAGTTCCTGAATCGATTTCGAGACAACCGCGCTAATTCTTTCGCTGATCTTGTCAGAGTCCCAGTGAAGCTCAGCATATAGCTCTACGAGGAGCGACTGCTTTACATGTTTCTGCTTGGCGTTGATATCGATGAATAACTGCGCCTGGGTGCTGGGGGCCAGGCCTTCAAAAGCTAGTACTGCAACTCGAGCTTTTAATGCTCGTTCCAGACCAGAATATGCGTACAGCCGATGCTGCCCGTCTATTATCCACGCCGATTTGTAAGCAGGCTTAATACGAAGCCATCCAAGGATCCCCACATCGATGCTGGCTTGGGCTTCTTGGTGGGCTCTGTCGAAGCTCACCATACCCCTTTCGAGATTTATGACGATGTTTGTTGGGAATATTCCATCATCATTGATATATTCTCGAATCTTGTTCAGTCTGGTCTTCGTCAGCATGCGCTGATACGTGTTGACATCAGATGCCTTGCCCTTTGACCGGTGGGACACGTACGCGATCTTTAGCAGGTATTCTGGGGAAATGGAAAATGTGAAGCAATTATGGCCCCCCATTTTCGACTTAACGGCTGGCACATGAATTTCAAGTCCGGGGATAGGCTTACCGGGCAAGCAGTCCGCTAGGAACTGGTATTTGGCGGCGTGGCCTAAGTGTCCTGTGAGCGCTTCGTAATAGCTGAGGTCGTCCTCATCGAAAAGCACCACGTGGGCTTCCCGGGCGCGCGCTCGATCATTCTCTGAAAGGTCAGCATTCTCGAGGAACATTGCGAACACTGGCTGACGTTTCGACTGCGTTCCAAACTCCGCACGCACGGCAGCCGCAAACCGCTGTCTGTTTTGGCCATGCCTTGCTAACTCCTCCGGAAAGTTAGCTCGTTTCGCGAACGCATTTGAGAATTTGCACTCAATTGCGATTGCCACGTCCTCATCAATGGCAACCGCGTCAATCTGTGTCTTTGGGCTTGCCTCGTCCTTTGGGTTCAAAACAAGCTGGGCGCCGCGATCACCGGACAAGAACGGAAATTCGAGTCTGTACATCAGGGTCCAAACCCTGTCTTCTAGCAGAAGCGCCGGAGGTTTAGGTCTGCGCAAGCGGACTGAGCGCCCATTTTCCTTTTCCGGGGTCCAGTTTTTTGCGAGGAACTCGTCCACCAGTTTGGGGTTAACGGTCTTTGTCTCGAAGTCGCGCGCCTTGCTACGTGCCAGACCAGAAAGGGCCTCACGCTCCTGAACATTCAGCAACTCGTGCATGGAGCACCCCACTGTTGAAAAACAAGCACTCGGTAATAGCCTTCCGAAACATCCGGGAAGCCGCGATCTTCGAATGACGCTCGATCGTCATTACATCGAAACGCCTGTATAGCTGCCGGATGGAACCATGGTCAGCGTTGCTGATGAATACGAAGCAGCCGCGCTCAGACAACCGCTCTGCGGTTGCGGCGAGTCGTATCTGATCATCCCAGCTGAAGATTTTGGCATTGTACTTTACGAAGCCGTTATTACCGTGTGCGACCGTGTAGGGTGGATCGAAATAGACGAGATCGCCGGCCCGTGCAGTTTTAGTTGCTGCTTCAAAATCAGCGCAAACCAGAGTTGAATTCCGGAGAGCTTCGCTGGCAGCACGGATCTTGACCGGATCGGCCGGGTCCACATGGGTTTTATGTCCATAGGGGACATTAAATACCCCCTCCAGATTTTGTCTAAAAATCCCATTGAAAGACAGGGTGGTCAGAAACAGTAACCGCGCCGCACGTTCCACTGCTCCAGTCGGATCTTGCTCGCGAACTCGATAATAGTTCGCCTCTGTGTTGCGAAGACGTCGAAGAGCTCGAAGGACCCTTTCATAATCGTCTCGAACCTGTTCGTAGCAGTTGATGAGCTCGATATTGGTATCTGAAAGCACTGACGCTGGAGGCCGTAGTGCGAAGAACATTGCCGCCCCGCCGAGAAATGGCTCGTAGTACCTTTTTGATTTAGCGGGGAAAAGGCCCAAGAGCTCGCTCGCCAGCCAGCGCTTCCCGCCTGGCCATTTCATCAAAGGAGGCAAGGGCTGATGCGAGCCGAAATTGGTTCGAGAGAGCCATTTTGACGATGCGCTGTGCACGGTAGAAAGATCTTTGTATCACGCAGATCTGCCCATGAGAAGTGCAAATGTTGGGTCCTCGCCGGAATATGCCGTCTGAGCCAGCGGAGGCCGTTTGTCGGCGGTTCGACCCATGTAGAAAGCTGAGATTCCCGTCCGACTGTGACCATTTCAACATCCGTTTTGTGGTCAAAGCCGTTTCTCATCAGGTTCCACCGCGATCAGATTCCATTTAACACTCATCCGTGCATCGTGGAAGCGACAGAAAGCCCGTGATAAACTTCGACTTCTCAAAGAGCAGCCACTCATTTTCCTTCTGTCGGGGAGAGGCTCGGACATGTCCGGCGGCAAAAAGGATTCGATTCAGACAATCTCGGTGATCGTGCCCACGAACCCTTTCATTCAATCTGGGGAGGATGTGCGGCATTGCCTCGCGGCTCTGGATGTTGTGAAGCTCATGGAATGGTGGCCGGGCAAACCTCATTTGCCTCACCACGATGCGGATAAAGTCCGCGCGATTCAGCGGTCTCTTGACTGGAAACGAGTGACGCAGATCGCTGCTTATCTCCTCCAGCGCGAAATCGTCGACGTACCGGACAGAGTAGAGCAATATTTCGCTGAATTCTACGGCCCAACGGCGGGTGAGCCCGGTCGGGAGTGGCCGCCGCGGTTACCAAGGGTCGCGAGATTTGAGCGAAGCAAGTATCCAACATTCGCGAATGTGCTGCTTCACGTAAATGGCGCAAAGGTTGTTCCGAAGGGTGGCGCTGCCCGCAAGGGTGGCGCCGAGGCAGCTGAACTCACCTTTAACGAAAGAGATCAGAATCTCAATTTCTCTGTCATTGATGGGCAGCACCGAATAAACGGGGCGTATCTCGCCATCAGGCTGTTGCAGGAGGAGGAGGGCAAACGGGGGAAAAGTTGGCAGATACCCTCGGAGATTTTCTTGGATTTAGACAAACTGGGCGATCCGCCGCGGCGCCAAGCTCAAATCTTCATCGATGTGAACGCTTACCAAAAGAAAGTTGATCGCTCGTTAGTGGCTGACCTCTTTCCCACGGCCCGAGGAAATCGTGACGCACTTGACGTTAAAGAACGCGCCCAGGACCTCGGCAGGAAACTGATGCTGGAGACTGGGCCGCTGGTCGGTATGGTGCAAATTCCAGGAATACGCTACGGTGTCAAAGACGTCGTGGCGCTGTCGACGTTAAACGGTGCGATTGAGGATGTCATCGATGATCTTTATGCGGCGGGAATTAGCAGCTTACACGCGCAAGCCGACTTCTTAGCTCAGTGCCTCGATGCCTGGCTGGAAGCAACGGGGCGAAAGCAGGACGTGGCCGAGTCGGAATCGCTCGACCCAGAAAACGTCGCCTACCAAGGGAGGGCAATCGTCTCCTTTCTTACGCTCGTTCCGGCATGCATTGCGGAACTCAAGCGCCGAAACCTTCGCTTGGTGTCCTCTGAGGCACTGACGTCACTCGTCAGATTCCTTCGGCTTATTATGAAGCGGGCGAGACTTTTGAAGGACGGGCTATTTCTATCGAAATCCTTGTTCAGGGATAAGGGTTTTTTGGGCAGTGGCGGTGTAGCTAGGTTCCGCGACTCGTTGTGGGCTGCGGTTGGTCGCGCGCCAGTTCCAAAACTCGGCTCTGAGCGGCTCGCCAAGGTCGCTGCCGCGAATCGGGGGCGTATCCGGCAGGAACTGGGTTCAGCTGAGGTAGATTCGGGCCATGAACGTTGACCCAAGCTTGCAAGCCTATGTGGGAAGGCTGTTCGCGCCGCTCAGAACTACTCCGGCTGGCGAGGTCCCGGGCCCCGGAGCACTTTCCAGCGCGCTTGCGGATCTCGATCCTAAGCAAAAGACCAGAAAAACGGTCAACGTCACACCAGCCGTAGCAAAGATGTTTTCGACCGCGGCGATCAATATGTGGTCGCGAGCAGTTCACAGCTTTCTGATCTCGAGCGCGCTGAGCGGAGTCAGCCCAATATGGGCGTCGGTGTCCGGTTACTACTCTAGTCACTATTCTGTGCGCGCCATTGCGCATGCTCTAGGGTATTTTCAGGTGTTCAGAATCAAAAAGCTGGTGCGACTGGAGTACCAAGGTGGCCGCTTTGTAGGAACGTTCGATCCGAAAACCGGCAAGGACCGGGAACACCAGCTTTACTGGAGAGTTGTTAAGGACAATCCTCAGTTTGCTTCGGACCCCTTTTTTACGTTAAACACCTCCGGTGCGGCACAGTCTGATGCGTCCCACCGAGAGCGGGCAAACTATGCTGATCACCTTCCTCAACTCCCAGTCTTCAATCCCCTTGCGAGGAGCGAGATTATCGCCCAGATCGAAAAGATTTCAAGTATCCGCTTTGACACGCCTCCAATTCCGGATACTGAGGGTTTTCCCGAGGTCGAATCCGTTCAGGTAATGGCTTACCACCGTCTGGTCACGTTCCGCGAGTTGTTGGATGAGGTTTTAAGCCCGCAGCATCGCTTCTGGGGCGTCCACAGAGATCCTCCGTGGGCGCGCGATTTCTTGGACTATCAGATGATATCCGGAGCTGCGCTTGAAGACGCGGGTCAGTGATAACTGAAGGGGGCGGCAACTTCTGAGCTCGCAGCTCCCACAGGGCCAGTTACTAAGTGCGCGCTGGTTGCGATCGGATGACTTTACCTTTTCATGTCTAGGAGGATGCGCTCGACGTCGGCGTGGGTGCGGAGACGAGCTGCACTGACCTAGGCACGCGTTCTGCACACGAAGGTGATGCTGGAAGCGAACGTTTGCACCTGTCTCTGAAACAAATGTCATTGATGGGAGCAAATCGGTGTGCAATTCTTCCGATCAGGACAGCCCTAATGCCGAACCTAGCCTCGATAAACACGCAGCGAACGTGCGTCTTGTGATGGAACTCTCCCATCACCTTTTCCAACATTCGTTTCCGGCTGAACTCTAAGCTCCGTTCGGCTCCTTCTGTCAATCCCGCTTGTGCAGCTCCGCGCGGCACAGACGTGTGCGCCGTGCTCGCTTCCGCGCCCCTTGGGGGCTTCGGGGATTGACAGCGCCTCCCTCCGCTCTTCCTTCGCCGCCATGAAACGAATGTCTTTTTCTTGGCCGCACTCCGCCCTGAAGGAGGCAAATACACCGCGAAGGAGCCTGACTCATGTTGGACACAGTGACCAATCTGATCTCCGAAAAGAAAATTCCTGCCCTTGACGAACTACAGATGGAGGCACTCCTGCACCATCTGTTCACCGCCACCCCCAAGGACACCCGCATTCAGGTGGCCGAGGTTGCTTGCCGATACGACCGCGAGCATCCGCGTGCCATGGACGTGTTTCTTGCCTCTACATTGCCACTGGCTGCGCAAACCGCGCGCCGGCGGGCGGCGAGGATCTTTGTTCATCCCTCGGACCTGCAGATCGAGCTCATGTACGGCGGTACCGTAGAGGCCGTCATCGCCGTCTTTCAATCGAAATGTGTCCTGAAACCGGAGGAAGGCGCCTTTCGGCGTTATCTGTTGCGAGCGATGGTGTTGGGAGCCGTTCGCGCCTACTTCCGGCGCGAGGAGAACCACGGCATCCGCACAACAGCTGATCTCACACCCTTGGTCGTCACGAGAGGGCTCTCTCGGAACGACGTAGAGGACGAGATCATCATTTCGGAACTGCTGGACCGGACGATCACGTTTCCGCAGCTCCGACCGCCAGTGCGGGCGACCCTGGAATGCATCCTCTCCCTCGGTGCCGATTATGCGCTGAAGCAACACGCGTTTACCGCATCGGGCGACCCGGACGCATGGAAGCGGGAACGGGGCAGACGACCGATCCTCGACCCGGCGGTGATCGCCCAGGCAATGGGAGTGAGCAAAGCAAAAGTACATCAATATCTGCGCGAGGCCCGGATCATGCTGCGTCAGGCGTTCAACCAGGACGGCAAGCTGTTTCTGACCCGCTGACCCTTCACAGGGGGCCACAGTTCCATGTGGCCCTCTTTGCAATTGACCCGGCGCCAGCCACGTTTGCCCGTGGCTGGCGCTTTCGTCTGCGTTGAACCGTAATGGAGGAGTCGATGAATTGTGAATCGGAACAGTATCGGTTTGCGCGCGTCGAAGCGTATCACACCACGCTGGCGCATCTGGAAAAGCAGTTCAGGGACAGGGCCGTCGACCTCGAAGAGATGGAGACAGCCGTCGCCGAGCAGCTTGCGAGGGAAAGGCTCTGCGCGCCGTGGCGCAAATCGGAAAATGAGCGTGCAGGCTGCCGGGAAGGCATGCGACTTGCTGGTCTTGAGTTTCTTTCGCAGTACCGAGAGGCAATAGAGCTCCTATGCATGCACCGGGCCAGTTCACAGACTGCGCCCGTAGACAAAGCGACGCGCTGCTGAAATAGAACAGCCCTACCAACTGACGCAGCGCACGGCATCCGGGCCGGGAATCGGCACCAGTTCCTTGTGAGTATCATGGTTACGCGGGAGAGGGTCTCTTGATACTCGGAACTGCCGGGCTCTCTCTCGAACCGCCAACAGGTCTGTTGAAGCGCATCGGCGCCGGCAGCCTGGGAACCTTCGAATGAAGTAATCGCGCGCGGAGGCCCACAATGCCAAGATTCCTTGTTCGCAATCGCAAAGAGACCCAAACGGACCAGTCTGCCTTGCAGCGCGCAGCGCAGTATCTCCGCATGAGCACAGACCACCAGCAGTACTCCATTGCAAATCAATCTGCCGTGATTGCCCTGTACGCTGCCGCTCATAATCTCGGAATTGTGCGTTCGTTCGTCGACGCAGGAAAGACGGGGACTACCATCAAGTGCCGGCCTGGCCTGCAGGAGTTGCTCCGAATGGTTGAGCTCGGAACCGCCGATTTCTCGGAGGTGCTCGTATACGACGTGAGCCGCTGGGGGCGATTTCTGGATTCAGACGAGGCAGCGTACTACGAATACCTGTGCAAACGGGCAGGCATCTCCGTGCACTATTGTGCCGAGCAGTTTGAGAACGATAACAGCACCATTTCCAATCTCCTGAAGGCCCTGAAGAGGACCATGGCCGGTGAATACAGCCGTGAGCTCTCGGTAAAGATCTCTGCCGGGCAACGGAGGCTCGTGTCCATGGGCTTCTGGCAGGGTGGAACCCCACCTTTCGGCATGATGCGGCAAATTGTCGACCGGAATGGAAAGCCCAAATGTCTCCCCGGATTCGGTGAATGGAAGAGCGTTAGCACAGACCGTGTTGTATTAATTCCGGGTCCGCCAGAGGCAATCCGAGCAGTTCGGCTTGCCTACGACCTTTATACCAAGCGAGGAAAGGACCGCCATGAGATCGCAAAGGTTCTGAATGCGCGGCGAGTGTTTCGGGGGCCTACGCCGTGGACGGTTCAAAAGCTGCGCAATCTCTTCCTCGACCCGACCTATAAGGGCGCGTACGTCTATGGCAAGCATGACTTCAAGTTCCACAAATGGAAGGCGGTACCGTCTGATCAATGGTTGATCCGTGAGCACTCGTTTCCCGGCATCATCTCCGAAAAGCAGTGGAACCAGGCCAGAGATCGTATTGGCCTGGAACTGAAGCCGCTCGTTGACACAGAATTGCTCGAGGGGTTGCGGCGACTCTGGAAACGAAAAGGACGGCTCAATTCCATCCTGATTAATGCTGCAAGGGATATTCCATCTGTGCAGGCTTACCATAACCACTTTGGAGGCATCAATGAGGCTTACAGGCTCATCGGCTACCCGCTTCCCAGGGACTATTCGTACGTCGAAGCCATTCGCTTGTCACGACGTCTGCGGAGAGAAGTCTGTAATGGGATTTGCGAACAAATCCGGGCGGTAGGTGGAACTGCTGAGAGAATGCATGTCCCGGGAGTGCTGCTGATCAACCGGAGCGTAACAGTGAAGGTTTTCATCTGTAAGGGTTGGGTGCGGCCGGGTTTAAATACGATCTGGCGGCTTCTGCTGGGCAAATCGGCTGCCGCCGATCTCGTAATCGTCGGTCGTCTAAATCCACCCGAGCCTTCCATCCTCGACTATTTTGTGGTTCCTGCATTCGCGCAGATGCATGGAGCCCTAAACGTCCGAGCGAAAGATAACGACGCTTTTCTCGATATCTACCGCTGCGATGATCTCGGTAACTTCGTCAACGCGTTTCGGCGAGTGCCCCTTGGATCGGAGGCTGCATGAAAAAACTCTATCGGGACCGCGTCAAGAACAGGGTCAAAATTCCCACGGTGAGAGTGCAATATTCGTCGGCGTTGCCTAGACGTGTCGATGCGGTTGCCAAGCACCTGAAGACCCTGAAGGAAATCTTTGAGATCTTGTTTTCGGACGAGAACTTCCTGACACTCTTGCAGGCTGAAGGGCTCACTGAGGTCCCTCAGTTTTTCGCGTCGATTGCCGAGGAAGCGAGGAACGCGTATGAAATCCGCTAAGGACGACGCCGGGGCAGCGTGGGCAAAATGGCATAGGACCAGGCGAGCGAACCTCCTGTGTCTGTCGGGAGAGCCGCCAGAGCACCTATCTTCCGATGAGCTGACTTTGACGATCTCTTGTCGATATACACAATGCCTGCTCAGAAACCGGCGGGTTCTTCGCTTCCTCAACAAGAATCATCCCGCGGAATTGCGGCGGCTGCAAAAATTGTTGGCAGGGTTTGAAAAAACCTGTAGTGTCGAGAGTGCGCCGAATCAGGCGCCGCGGTCTCTGTGAACCCCTGCATCTCACGTGACTGTTCGGGATTTCGAGCACTGTGTCTCGGGCGAAGCCCCGCACACCGAGGATCGACTATGCAAGACGATGCGAGCCTACCAGCGGCATCCGCCCAGAAGCAGGCCAGGCCATCGATCAAATCTCGATCTCGATAACTTGTGGATCGTAAATAACCTGGTACGCTTCGTTGACCACGGATGCGTTCACAAATTGCGTTCCCCTGCCCACGATTGATCCGTGACCTCCATGGATGTGGCCGAACACATGAAGCCGCGGTCTGCTCATTTCGACGGAGATCAGCAGTTCTTCGCAGCCGACATGAGCAGCCGAAGGATGCGCTCTATCCAACACACCGAATGGCGGCCCATGCGTCACCAGGATATCTACATTCGGGGGAATCATCTGCCAATACCGGCGGATCGCCGCCCCGCGAGCGACGTTGAAAGCCCAACTATTGAATTCCGGCTGTACGGGCGACCCCCAGATTTTCAAGCCCAGCAGTTCCACACCTGAGTTTCGAGGTAGATTCCGTTGCTAAGCAGCTCCCTGGCGGCTCCCGGATGGCGCTCGAACATCAGATCGTGGTTCCCTGCGATGACCACCTTGTACTGATGCGGCTGTTTGCACAGCCAGTGATTGAAATCGACAATCTCCCTGGGCCTGTCGCCGAATGCCATGAAATCGCCGGCATGAACCAGCAACTCTCCATCCGGCACGCTCAATTTCGCGTGCTGGCCGTGTGTGTCGCTGATGCATACAATGCGAATCCGAGGCATTGAGCAGCTTCAGTCTGAGGACGCCCTAAAGCGCTCTCTCTGATTTGGCCGGAGCGTCCCTTGTCCCACTGTCACCTTTGTTTGCGCAGCGCGCGGTAGTGACGATGATCGATACGCCCTGCTTTTTTGGCAGTAAGGGGCATTCACAGTGACACTCGGAGTCGAATCCCAGATTCAGTCGAACCCCATATTCCGGCCCTTCGGAATCATCAAAATGGCAGATTTTTCCGGCTTCACTTGCCTGCAGACGGCATCAAGGGCGCGTAGTTAGCAGTAGCAGAAGTTCCAACGGCGGATGCTACTCACTTCTTCGGATGCGTCTTGTGCCATTCAGCCCACCGCTTCTTCTGGGCAGCTCTGATCTTCGCCTTTGCCGCCGCACTTAGCGCTCGTCTTCTGCGCGGCCTCTTCGCGCCGAACGAGAAAGCGGTTCTCGTTTTGTTTTTGCCGGCCTCGCCGATAAGCAGGCTCTTCACCTGTTCCAGTCTTGAGATCTCCTCGTCAATTGCGGACATCAATTCGTTTGTTGTCATGACTTGCATCATAACAGGGGCACTTTCGACGCTCTTCGCGGTTCGGAGAAAAGCCACGGTACCAAGCTAGCAATCCGCATGACGTGCCGATTCCTCTCTATTGGGTTGCTGCGGAGTTTCACAGGCACCCGCGCTGGGCCATGCCACGCCTAGCGCTGTCTCGATGCGCGCTGAAAGTCCGATTTGTTGCTTCGAGCTGTCTCTCTGTCATTATCCGCCGCCACCTGCCGGCCGTCTTCACATTCTCCTTCGTCTTTTCCCGCTGCACCCGCGCCTTCAACATCGGCGTTTACCTCATCGGTGCTCGCCGTCAAGGGTCGAGATGAACTCGCTGCGCTCGCCCTTGACCTGCTGCGCTCCGCTGAAACGCCCCGACGCGTCGCGGGTTTCGCGAGAAAAAGTCAGCTTTCGAAGGAGAACAGACGTGAAGAACGACACCAACAGCACGAGCCGTCAGGACGTATACAGCCGCATTACCTCGGACATCGTCGCCGCACTCGAACAGGGAGTGCGCCCCTGGGTGAAGCCGTGGAACGCAGAGCACCCCGCCGGACCCATTACCCAGCCGCTGCGCTTCAATGGCCTGCCCTACTCCGGTATCAATATCCTCTCGCTCTGGGTGAGCGCCGCCGCGCAAGGGTTCGCCGCCCCTATCTGGATGACCTTCCGTCAGGCCATCGAACTCAACGCCCACGTCCGTAAGGGCGAGAAGGGCTCGCTCGTTGTATACGCCGATGCGATCACGCGCACGGAGCGCGACGAGACAATCGGGGAAGACGTCGAGCGCGAGATCCACTATTTGAAGGGTTACACCGTGTTCTACGTTGAGCAGATCGATGGCCTGCCCGATCACTACTACGCCAGAACCGTGTGCCAGCTCGATCCTGCGGCTCGCATCGATCGCGCCGATAAGTTCTTTGTCGACTGCGGCGCCACCATCCGCCACGGCGGCAATCGCGCCTACTACTCGCGGGAAGTCGATTACCTCCAGATGTTGATGTTCGAGCGCTCCCGCGGTGCTGAGAGCTATGCCTCCACTCTCGCGCTGCGCTGTTGCGTGCCGATCTGGAACTGGCAACGAAACCGCGCGCGGAGTACAATGGCCACATCGCCAATTGGCTGGAGAGATCACGAGGCGTGATCAATGCGGTGTATCAAGTAGCAAACCGCCGCTGGAATTACCGCCCACCATTTCTAGGTCGTCGTTAACACCATACAGCCCTGCGGACGGGTCGGCGAGCATGTTATCATATTGAGTGCCCTTCATAATAACCGGCCCGCTCGAATCGCCCCCAGCAATCACCCCGTTATTATTGATTCCCTGAACGTAGGTGCTACCAGTAGAGGCAAGGGTTACTCCGCTCCCCGGAGTTCCATCCTCCACATCTTCAAAGAAGGGATAATATGTTCCGCTGTTCTCATCCTGTGCTTCGCCGACGATCTCGCCAAGTCCATTAATTGAGGCCCACGCACAGTTCCCCATCGGCTCATCAAAGATCAATGGCTGATTTTGATAGCTCCCCGCTATGGGCCTCATTAGGGCGCAATGTGAATAGAAGTCATCGGGGATGGACACAATCGCTGTAATCCAACCGGCATCGTTAATTGAGACCAACTGAGTCTCAGTGGCACCGGGTACGTCAACAGTCTGATATCCTGTCGCCGGCGAATACAAGAAACCGTGATTCGTTATGGCGCCTTGATACTCCTGATAATACCCGACGACTTGGCCGATATTGTTCGTCCCCATGGGCTCGGTGAGAAAAACCTGATTGGGCGGATCCGTATAAGTTATCTGAGTTGGACTTCCGGATGCTCCCTGCTGAAAACCATTCTCAAACGGCGGAGTAGTGGTCGGCGTGTAGAATCCCACCAAAGTGCCCTGCGTAAACCCATCTGCTGCGCTTGCACCGTTTTCTATTGATGTTAGCGTGGACGGATTATTTGAGTAGTTAATTGTAAACGCAGTGGCCGATGGAAATGCCTTTGGACTTGGACCTTGCCCTGCAACAATAGTAGCATCTATTACATCCTCATCTACTCCAAAGCTCACTCCGCCCCAATCTGTTTGCTTTTGGATGTCATATTGATGTGCTCGCTGATAATTATTCCATTCGCTATCTGGAAGATTTCCAACATAGTTGCCATGGTCCATATTCCACACAGTCGCTCGGTTATCTGCGCGTGTGAGCCAAAATGCTGTCGGAGTGCCGCAGCTGGATCCCTGATACTTCGGGTTATATATGTTTGGCGCATCGGTTATCGAGCCATAGACGCCTACGGAACCGTGCGTGTAAGCACTTAGAAATCCACAGAGATACGCTTGAATTGCCGTACCGCAGGTATTGTTAGTGTTTTCGATATCCAGGTACATAATGCTGCCGTCCAGACCCAGCGTTGTGGCATTGGTGGCATTTGAATATGCGCTTGTTGCCATAGATTGACCCTCCTGATACGCCGTTGCTGGGTCGGATGAGAACTCCTGGAGGCCTGTTTGGATTACGCATGGCGCTTGTAGCCCGTACCAAATAGGGATGACGCCCCACCCTTGTTGGTGCACAACAGAGTCCAACCATGAAGGACCGAGATTGTTATCTGTGCCTCGATTTGGTGAACCGGGTACGTAGATACCGACCGCATTGTACGGACTGAACTGCCAGAGTGTTGACATTTGGTCTACAGTGGGAACCCTAGTCGCATCAAAGGCAAGGTATTGCTCAGTCCCGGCTGGATACAGTGATCCGGTAGCTGGCGTCACTTGTAGGGACTGTTCAAGGGTTTGAAGCTTCGTTATGTGGGGTTGAAGCGTTGTGCTGGCACGGTGTACCGTCAGGGGGGCTGACGTCAGAGAGCCAGCTCTCAGATGCGGCGTGATATCGGTCCAGCTTCCTCCGCTGTCGCTTGTTGCACGGAGCTTGAGGCTGCAAACGGACCACCCAGTGTCCGCGCGTATGAAGCTCAGAGCACAGGCCCCCCAGTCACTACCTTGATTCTGCGGTTCTGCCAAATTGGATTGCGGCGCGATCGTCAGTAGCTTTGGCTCGTTGTGGTCTTGTACGAGCGGAACGATCCACGTGGAGTCGGCGATAGCGAACGAAATTCGCTCTCCCACCGAACTGTGGGCAAGGTTCGAGATAGTCCGGTCCGCCGTCCAGGTACGACCTCCATTGTGGGTTTGATAGAGGACTGCAGCCGATGCCACGCCCGGTCCTCCCGAGAACGTCACAGCCTCGTACCCGGTCGTCGCGTTTTCAAAGATGGGAGCGGTATACGTTGGCGAGGCAGCTGGGAGAACCGAGGGTGGCGGTTGGAGGTTGATAGAGTGAAATGTGTTCCCATCGTCGTAGCTGGCATAAAAACTGCTGTTACCACGAGCGTCCGCACCCGCAAGGAGGACCGTCGCTGCTGATGGCGCCGAGATATCCGCATTCGAAGAGGGGCCCGCGGTCACCCATTTCCAGGTTTGTCCACCATCCGCCGTAGCCAAGAGGCTGCCAAAAGTGAGAGAGTGATGAACATCAATCCAGCCGTGCATAGCATCTGCAAACGCAACCTGTCCCTTATCCGAAAGGTTCGAACCCAGTGCACTTTTCATTGCGGGGAGCAATATAGTATTCCACGTCCGGCCTCCGTCTGAAGTTGCCGTAACATAGAAGGTCCAGTCGCTTTCATTGGAACCTGGGACAGTATCCACGCCGTTATCCGCGATCTGATGGGCAAATAGCACCCATCCGGCGTGAGCGTTCAGAAAGAAGATACTCGCATACCGGTCTCGCCCGCTATGCGGGGGAGAAATATCCAGCCAACTCGTCCCGCCGTTTTCCGTCCAATAGAGGTGATCCTCGGTCGCCGCCCATCCCACTCCGGGCGATACTAGCCTTGCCTCTCTGATATTGGCCGGATAAACGTCTGGACTGGCGGGGACTGAAGCCATCGACGGTGCTGTGCCAATCGCGGCGGTTCGATACGCGGCCAACTGTGGATACGCCGGGACCGACAGGCCAAGGAACATGGAACTGACCAGCGCTAATCTTGTGCGAAACGCCATCATAGCGGTCACCTCAGGCATGAGATTAGGTCGGGCTCTCCCCTGTGTCAATGGTTCTTGGCCGGTTCGTCACCAAATCGTTTATGCTATCTACTTAAGTTACCGCTGGCTGTTTACCATGTGGGAAAAGCGTCATTTCGCCGCTCCATACTATACCGGAGCTGGCACTCTTTGCGCCTGATCCAGCGCGATCTGCCGCACCGCGCGCAAATCAATCTTTCCTGTCCCCAGCATCGGCAGGGCATCAAGCCTAATGAACTGATCGCGCCTCGGCTTCCACAGGGGAGGCAAGTCGCACTGGGGAAGCTTATCCAGCACGCCAGCCAGCTTATCCTCGGCGAGGGTATGGACCACCACGATCCGCTCGCCCTTCTTTTCATCCGGCGCTGCCGTCACGGAGAACACCTGCTCCGACGCACCCGCTAACTCGTGCAGCTTGTCTTCGATTTTGATATGCGCGACCATCTCGCCGCCGATCTTGCTGAAACGTGAGAGCCGGTCGGTGATGGTGATGAAGCCGTCCTCTTCCATCCGGGCGACATCTCCTGTGGTGTACCAGCCGTCGCGCAGAACCTCCGCCGATTTCTCGGGGCGCCCCAGGTAGCCCTTCATCACGTTGGGCCCTTTGACCAGCAGCATGCCCGGAGTTCCCGCGGGAACCGGACTTCCGTTCTCAATATCGACGATCCGGACGCAGACTCCGGGAAGAGGATGTCCGATGCGTCCCCGGCGGCCGCCGACCTGCCGAAAGCCCGGAGCACGGAAATCGCGCGCGTTGACCGTCACGACCGGGGAACACTCGGTGCAGCCGTAACCTTCGAGTGGACGAATGCCGAAGGTGTCTTCGAATGCCATGGCAATGCGGTCCGGCAGCTTCTCAGCACCGACCAGCACGTACTGCAGACTGCCGAAACTCTCCGGAGAGCAGCGCTTCATGTACGCCTGGAGGAAGGTCGGAGTTGCTACGAGGAAGCTGGGCCTACGCAGCGCGTGACAGTTCCACGGCTCCGTGCGCCTTCCGCTTTTCCGTCATGTAGGCATTCCCGTATTTCATGGTCGTGCTCACCTGTGCATGACGCATCAACTTCTGTTGCACGCCGACCGGTGCCCCGCAGAAGGAGTGCCCGTCTGGATCCACTTTCGACAGGGGATTGTTACCCACAAAGACGTAGAGATTCAGGGTCTGCGGGCTGGCAAAGGCGGCATACGGCACGGCTTCGGCGGCCGCTGCCCAATCCGGACTCAGCCACCGTGCGGCCGTGCTCGCATAATACCGCGCCCCAAAGTCGTCAATCCCCGTCTCGGAATCATGAACCTTGCCTGTGTAATAGTGCTCCGTGGCACCTGGACAGCCTTGGAATCACGACTCCCGGGGACAGATCAGCTTTTCTGTTGATCGGTCGTCTCATTGCTGAGCCTTGTACTCACCTAGTAGCTGATCCAGCGCATCTTTGTAACGCCGGTTCGACGGCGATCCTACTTCCCCGGCGTAGGACACCTTTCCGTAGACAGATTTGGCGATGAAGGCGGTATGTTTTGAGGGTACATACAAAAGAACAGAATACACATCGGGGCAGACCTCCGCTGCACACCCGTCGAACACTATCCCCTCTTGTCCTCCAAAATTGAACGCCTTGAGTGCTCCTGGCCAACTAACCGCGAACCCATCACCGAGTCTTCCCGACTTCCATTCCAATCTGAATTTTGCGCCGTCGCTGGAGTCGAACACGAAGAGTTGCCAGCCGGAGTGTTCCCCCGATGTGGCGACAGCAATACCGGCCTCCTCGCCGGATTCTCGAAGAAAACTCATCGCCCGAATCCGACCGGGCAACTCGGGCAGCGAATCTGCAAAGGCACGAAATTCCGTTCGTGAAAGACCGCTATAGCTGGCGTCAGTCTGCTGCCCCTTCGCACAACACCCGAAGCCTAATAGAAGGGCCACGATAAGAGCGGCACGGTGAGATGTTGTCATCTGCCATCCTCCACAAAACTTTCGATCATGTCGATGTAATCTTCCCCAACTTCCCCATATTCAGGATGAGCTCTGCTAAGCAATGCACTTCTCACAGACCGCATTCCTCCGAAATTAAGCAACTTCTCGGTTCCATGAGTACCCAATGTCCATGCGGCAATCCCCAAGTCCAGGCTGCCACTGAAGTAGCTGATATTCGAGGCCATCTTTCCCGCAACCCCCGGAATCTGCACATGATAATTGTCAATATCCTTCGACGAAATACCAAGGTCCTTGAGCATGGACCCTTGCAGCTGGTACAAGCCGCCGTTTTCGGCGGAAGGATTGAGGCTGGATTCCCTGTACCCAAGGCCAACAAGAACGTTGGGGTCCACCTGAGCGTTTGATCCGGCGGCCACAACGGTCTCCTCGAAATCGACTGCATCGAAGTGAAACTGCTTGGAAGCGCGGATGATGGCTTGGCGCGACATATGCGTTAGCTGATCTTGGGCATTGTGTTCCGCCTGCACTTCGGCGTCGGTGGGGTCAGGAGTCGTGTTCAGAGTGTCGGAGGAGAAGATCTCCCCACACCCCGGGCAGGTCCCCACGCCACACTGACCGGCGACGCCATCCGAGCATAGTACTCGACCCGCCTCGTGCCCGTCGGGATCCACATCCGACAGCGGGTTATTCCCGACGAACGCGTACAGGTTGAGCGTCTGCGGACTGGTAAAGCTCGCATACGGCACGGCTTCGGCGGCTGCCGCCCAGTCCGGGCTGAGCCACCGTGCGGCCGTACTCGCGTAATACCGCGCTCCAAAATCGTCGTTTCCGGTCTCGGAGTCGTGAATTTTGCCGGTGTAATGGTGCTCCGTCGCATCGGGACAATTCCCTGACGGAGTCAGGCTGTTGCCGA
>Ga0335072_10003568_pt1 | contig 23365 bp, 20 predicted proteins | sample Lox_Sample_21_FD_206725 | JGI IMG/M metagenome (GOLD analysis project Ga0335072, IMG submission 206725) | Soil microbial communities from Loxahatchee National Wildlife Refuge, Florida, United States - Lox_Sample_2.1 | ecosystem: Environmental > Terrestrial > Soil > Wetlands | place: USA... | reverse complement strand
GCTCCGATGAAGCTGACGGCAGGAACCCAGACCTTTAACATCACCAATGTGCATACGGGCGAACTCTCGAATCAGCTGGATCTGGTGGTGACGTACGACGCGGCGCCGAACCAGACTCTGGTGCAGTCGCGCGAGCAGGTAACGGCGGTCATGCGCGCTCTGTTGCAGCAGCATCCTGCGCTGGCCCAGGCATTCCATGGACTGTGGGTATACGCTGCGGTACCGGGCAGCAATCTGACGCCGTTTGCGCTGGAGCTGCCGATCGGTCAGATTCAGAATTCCTCTACGGAACCGCACACCTAACCGCACACGCGACCCCTGGAACCGCACCACACCGAACCCGCCCCACGAAAGCAGGGAATCAGATCGGGCATGGCCAGTCGAATGGAAGAAAAACCCCTCAGTGAACTGATCGAGCAGCGGAGAGCGACGCCCAGTTTTGACGGCGAGCCGATGCCGGATGCGGACCTGAAGACGATCCTGGAAGCGGGGCTCAGCGCGCCCAGCGGTTACAATCTGCAGCCCTGGCGCTTTATTGTCGTGCGGACGCCGGAGCAGCGGCGGCGGCTGCGCGCGGCCAGCTTCAACCAGGCCAAAGTCGAGGAAGCCTCGGTGGTGATTGTCGCCTGCGGCGATAAGGACGGCTGGCGCACCGATATGGAAGAGATGATCCGGATGGGCCGCGAGAGCGGCATGACGGAAAATTACGCAGAGTCGGCGCGGGCGAGTATTCCGGAGTTCCTGGGGAATCACCCGAACCTCACCGCGTGGCTGAACCGGCATGTGATGATCGCGGTGACCACGATGATGTGGATGGCGGAAGCGCTCGGCTACGACACGGCTCCGATGGAGGGATTTGAGTCGGACAAAGTGTGCGAGGCGCTGAAACTGCCACTGAGCTATGAGGTTGTCGCGCTGCTGGGCATCGGCCATGTGAAGGGTCCCGACAAGTTTGACGGCGGGCGCTTCAGTATGCAGCGGACGGTGTTCGATGGGGAATACGGAAAGCCGATTAAGCTCTGAGAGCAGGGCACAGGTGTCAGGTTACAGGTTTCAGGTTAGACCGAGGCTGGCCCGGCGCATCTGCTGGAGAGCCGGGGAACTCTGCTTGCGCAGTGCGCAGCCAACTCGATGAGACGTGAATATCCCGAGGCTCCGATTGCCGGTGTGGGTGCGGTGATTGTGCGTGATGGGCCGCAGGGCGAAGCGCAGGTGCTTCTCATCCGACGAGCGCAGGAGCCGCTCAAGGGAGAGTGGTCGCTGCCCGGCGGCGCGGTCGAGTTGGGCGAGACGCTGGAAGAGGCGATCTGCCGCGAAGTTCTCGAAGAGACGGGTCTGGTTGTCCGAACGGTGGATGTGGTTGAGGCGTTCGATCGCATCGTGCGCGACGCGGATGGGCGCGTTCAGTTCCATTACGTCCTCGTGGATTTCCTTTGCCGCGTCGCGGGTGAGGCGGACCATGTGACCTGCGCGACGGATGCGCTGGAGGGACGATGGGCTGGGCCGGCTGACCTCGACGGCCTGACGGCGAAGACCGTTGCGGTGATTCAGAAGGCGTGGCGGATGGCCTTGTAACGAAACGTCTGTGGCCGCATCTCAAAAACCAGGGGGGAGCGCAGCGGAATGGCGACAGCAACAACGGCGCCCGGAAAGAGACGCCTCGAGGCGCGGCGCGTGTTGCTGCGGGGACTGATTGGGTTCCTGGTGCTGTTGGTGGCGCTGCTGCTGTTCGCGTTTGTGCGGCCTTTGACAGTTCTGGTGGCGGCTGCGCAGGTGCGGTTGTTGTTCTCGGGGATTCACAGCGAATACACAGAGATTCCCTACGCCGGGCAGCGGACGCGGATTCACTACTACGCCGGAGGCACGGGCTCGCCGGTGGTGTTGGTGCACGGGCTGGGGGGCCGCGCCGAAGACTGGGTGAATCTGATGCCGCAGCTGACGGGAGATCATCACCGCGTGTACGCGCTGGACCTGCCGGGGTATGGGCGGTCAGAGTGGCCGCGCGACGCGCAGTATTCCATTGCCGAACAGGCGGAGGCCGTCGAGGCATTCCTTAACAGCCAGCATCTGGACCGCGTCGATCTGGGCGGATGGTCGATGGGCGGATGGGTCGCCATGCGCGTCGCTCTGGCCGCGCCGCAGCGGATCCGCCGCCTGATGATTTTCGACAGCGCAGGGACGCGCTTCACGCTGAACTTCGACCCGACGCTCTTCGAGCCGGATACGCCGCAGAAGCTGCAGAGGCTCGACGATCTGCTGATGGCCGGACCGGCGCCGCATGTGCCCGGGTTCGTGCAGCGCGCGATTTTCCGATTCGTCAAGGAACACGCGTGGGTGGTGCGCCGCAACATAGACTCCATGCTGACCGGCGCGGATTTGCTGACTGCCGAGAACCTCCACCAGCTGACAATGCCGATGCTGATCGTATGGGGCACGGAGGATCACCTGATCCCGCTGTCGGTCGGCGAGCAGATTCACAAGGATGCGCCGCAGTCGGAACTGGAGATTTTCGATGGTTGCGGCCATCTGGCGGCCGGGTATTGCGCGGCGAAGGTGGGGCCGGTGGTGAAGGGATTTCTGGACGAGGCCGCGCCGTTGTCTGGACGCACGGCCGAGATTCTGGCGAAGCGTTAATCAGCGGGGCGGCGCCTCCTGGCGGATCTGGTGCTGCAGCTGATCGCAGAAATTACGATAATGACGGACGAATCGGAAATCCTCGAAGAGCGTACCGGCTGCGATTAACAGAAAGACGAGAAGGATCCAGCGGCTGCGCTTGTCCACGTAGCGGCCCATCTGGCGAAAGCAGATCGAAATGAGAAAGGCTGCAAGTGTGGCGAGAACCGTCAGCGGTGCGAGCGCGTTGCAGTCGATTTCCGGTTTCAGAATGAGATACGCGGAGGCGCCGGCAGCGAGCACGGCGAGGAATCCGGTGATGAAGATCCAGTTGCGCCTGGGCGGATGAGGCGGTGCGCCCGACTTTTGCACCCTATTCCCTGCTGGTTGTGTATCGCTTTTCAGAAGTCACCTTTTCCGCTATCCATGCCGCCGTCGGTCCGGACGCCGTTCACGTCGAAGATGATCGGCTGGAGACGGCGCGTGCTTCCGCCCTCGGGCCCGACACGCAACGTGGCCCGGACGTGCCACCGGGCGAAGACAGGGAAGACCTATCCGCATTTTACGGGGAGATGTCACAGATTACGGCAGGGTACCGGGGCCAGGGCGCGGAGCGGGGAAGGTTGCCTCCGCAGGCTAGAATAAATAGATGCACTCTCTGTTGAGGGCGGGAGCGGACCGCGCATGAAGCGTTTCTGGCGCCTGCTGTATTACGCGCGCCGCTACTGGCTGCAGGCTTTGTCCGCTATTGTTCTGGCCGCAGGCGTCGGCCTGCTGGAGGCCTTCCGGGTCCTGTTGGTGGGGCCGATCTTCGACAATGTGCTCCACCCGGGCACGGCCAGCCACGCGAAACAGAGTCCTTTGCTGCAGGAACTGGGAACGCGCTGGCACATCAATCTCACACTGCAGGACTTTGTCCCCCAGCGCTGGCACAACGACTGGGCGGTAGTGGCGTTCGCCTTTGTCGGATCGACGCTGCTCAAAGGCATCTTCGACTACACGGGGACCTACCTCGCGAATTACGCGGGCTTTGGCACGATCACCGACATGCGCGACGATCTCTACGAGTCGATCCTGCGCCGCTCGGTGGCATTTTTTCAGAAGCACACGACGGGCACGCTGCTCTCCGCGCTGATCAACGACATCGAGAAGGTGCAGTACGCGACGTCGTCGGTGTTGTCGGATTTTCTGCAGCAGTTCTTCACGCTGATCTGCATGATCCTGGTGGTGGTGGCGCTGGGCGGCAAGCTTGCCTGGGTGCTGGTGATCTTCGTACCGATCGCGGTGGGTTCTATCTTCCGCATCGGCCGCGATGTGCGGCGGACGACGAGACGGGGCCAGGACAAGCTGGCCGACATCCAGAACATCCTGCACGAGACGATTACCGGCAATCGGATCGTGAAGGCCTTCAACATGGAGTTCTGGGAACTGCTGCGCTTCCGCCAGGCGGCGAATCGGCTCTTCCGGGCGAATCTGCGATCGGTGCGGGCGCAGGCGATTACGTCGCCGCTGATGGACTTCATTGGTGCCGTCGCCGTGGGCTTGCTGTTGCTCGTGGGGCGGGGAGAGATCAACCACCACGCCATGTCGGAAGGGACCTTTATCGCGTTCATCGTGGCGCTGTTCAAGCTCTACGATCCCATCCGGCGCTTTGGCGGTTATTACAATAATTTCCAGCAGGCGGCCGGCGCGTCGGCGGCGATCTTCGACTTCATCGACGATCAGGACGAGGTGCTGGAGGCCAGGCATCCGCGGGTGCTGAAGGGGTTCAAAGACAGCATTACGCTCGAGAACGCGAGCTTCCACTACAGCGAAAACGAGAATGAGGGAGATGGACCGGCGGTCGTGCTGAGCGACATCAACCTGACCATCCATCGCGGAGAAGTGGTAGCGCTGGTGGGACCGAGTGGCGCGGGCAAGACGACGCTGGTGAATCTGATTCCGCGCTTCTTCGACGTGACCGAGGGACGCATCCTCGTGGATGGGATCGACGTGCGCGAGGCGAGCCTGGCATCGCTGCGCACGCAGATCGGCAAAGTAACGCAGGAGACGATTCTGTTCAACGACACGGTGCGGAACAACATCGCCTACGGGCAGCCGGACGTGCCGTTCAGTCGCGTGGAAGAGGCAGCCAAGGCGGCTCTGGCCCACGACTTCATCGAACGCATGCCGGACGGCTACGATACAGTGATCGGCGAAAAGGGATTCCGCCTCTCGGGTGGCGAGCGGCAGCGGCTGGCGATCGCGCGTGCAATCCTGAAGAACGCGCCGGTCCTGATTCTGGACGAGGCCACATCGGCGCTGGACGCGGAGAGCGAGGCGCTGGTGCAGGCGGCGCTGGGCAATCTGATGACCGGACGCACGGTGATCGTGATTGCGCATCGGCTGTCGACGGTGCGCCGAGCGAACCGCATCGTGGTGCTGGAACGGGGCAAGATCACGGCCATCGGCTCGCATGAGGAGCTGCTGCAGACATCGCCGATTTATCAGAAGCTCTATCGGCTGCAGTTTATGGATATCGGCGAGAACGGCAACCACAACGGCAACGGCGCGGAGAACGGCAATGCGCCGGCATCGGTCCACGACGAGTTGCCGGCGCTGACGGGAAAGATTGAGTGAGCGAAGGATGATGAGCGAACAGGCATGAGTGAAAATCAACAGCCGGTGTTTTCGATGACGGGCTTTGCGCGGATCGCGGCGCGCGTTTCAGAGACGCTGGGTTTCTCGCTCAGCCTCAAGAGCGTGAACCACCGCTTCCTCGATCTGCACATGCGGCTGCCGCAGGGAAGCGAAGGCATCGAGATGCAGCTGCGCCGCGCGCTGAAGGAAAGGCTGAAGCGCGGCCACGTTGAGGTGACGCTGAGCCTGGAGCGCACGCAGAAAGCCGAAGCCGGTTACGATCACGCGCTGGTGACTGCCTATATTGAGGCATTTCGGGCGGCGGCGCGGGAGCATGGGCTGATCACGGAGCCGGATCTGAACTCCATTTTCCGGCTGCCGGGTGTGCTGATGGCCGAGTCGCGCAATGACGACGACGAGGTCCGCGGCCTGGAAGAAGCGGTGCTTCGAGAAACGGATGCCCTGGTCATCGGACTGCAGAAGATGCGTGCGCAGGAAGGCTCGGTTCTGGCGGGTGAGTTGCGCGCGGGCATGGAGCGGCTGCGGACGATGGTGGACGAAGCGGCGGAGCTGCGCGAAAACGTGCAGAAGGCCTACATGGAGCGGTTGAACACGCGCATGAAGGCCATGCTTGACGGCAGCTTCGATCAGGATCGCATTCTGCAGGAAGCGGCGCTGATTGCGGAACGCAGCGACGTGGAAGAAGAAGTGACGCGGCTGCGCACGCACATCGACCATTTCACCGGACTGCTCGATCAGGGCGGGGAAGTCGGCAAGAAACTGGACTTCCTGCTGCAGGAGATGAATCGCGAGGCCAACACGCTGCTGTCGAAGACAAGCGGCGTAGCGGGCAACGGGACGCGCATTACCGAGGCCGGGCTAGGGATGAAGTCGGAGATCGAGAAGGCGCGCGAGCAGGTGCAGAATCTGGAGTAACGGCAGGAACAGCTTCTAGCGCGCAGGAATTTAAGCCACGGAAATTCGGAGGAAGAAAGAAGCTTGGCGGGAATTCTGTTCATCATTTCGGCGCCTTCTGGTTCGGGCAAGTCAACCATTGTGAATCAACTGCGGTCGCTGGTGAGCGGGCTGCAGTTTTCAATTTCGTGGACGACCCGCGGGCCTCGGGGCTCGGAGCAGGATTCGCGGGAATACCACTTCACGACGCGGGAGAAGTTCGAGGAGATGATCCGCAAGGGCGAATTCCTCGAGCACGCCGAGGTCTTCGGCAACTACTACGGGACGGCGAAGAGCACGCTGAGGGAAGCGTTCCATCACAAACGCGATCTGCTGCTCGACATCGACGTGCAGGGAGCGGCACAGGTGCGCGAGAAGATGCCGGATGCGGTCTCTATTTTCCTGATGCCGCCTTCGCCGGAGGTTCTGGCGACCCGCCTGAGAAACCGCAGCCGCGCGGAAGGTGCTGTGCAGGAAGAGATTATCCAGCGGCGCCTGGCGAAGGCTCGCCAGGAGATTGAGAATTACCGCGATTATGGTTATATTCTCGTCAACGATATTCTGGATCGCGCCGTAGAAGAAATGGCCTCCATCGTTGCCGCCGAACGGATTCAGCACGAAGGCATGCGGGCGACCAGACTGGCGGACGATGCCCGGCTGCTGGAGATCGCCGAGAGTTGCCGCCAGGTGAATTCCGAGGCGAGGGTCCGGCCGGTGCTGGAGGCCTTTGGTGTGACGGCGCCGACAACCGGTTGAAGGGTCAGGTTGCAGACTCAGTTTCAGGGGCCAGGTTTTAGGAGGAGCAGGGCATGAGCATCGAGCACGAATACGACAGCAACTTCCGGTATGTGCTGGTCGCGGCGCGGCGCGCGCGGCAACTGCAAAACGGGGCGGAGCCGCTGGTGCCGAGCCGTTCGCGCAAAGCCTGCCGGGTGGCGCAGGAAGAGATCGCTGCCGGCAAGATCGCGTACGTAAAACCCTCGGACGCTCCGGTCCTGCGGCCGGAAATCGATGCTCCGGATATTCCGAAGTTCGCATCGTAAGCGAACAGGGCCCCCTATTCTCACAACGACGCACGCACGCCTGCGCGATAGAATCGCCATATGAGAGTCACGGTCGGCGTTTCAGGCGGCATTGCTGCCTACAAAGCGGCGGAGCTGGTCCGCGATCTGCAGAAGCAGGCTCTGGATGTCCACGTCGTCATGACCCGGGCGGCGCAGCGCTTTGTGCAGCCGCTTACGTTTGCCGCTCTCACCGGACATAAAGTCATCACCGAATTGTGGTCGCCCGCGGGCGCGGACCCTGGCGACGCTGCATCGGCGATCGAGCATATCGATGCGGCGCAGACCACCGACGCGCTGGTGGTGGCACCGGCGACCGCCGATCTTCTGGCGAAATTCGCGCACGGCATTGCCGACGATTTTCTGACCACGATGTATCTGGCAACGACGGCTCCGGTGATCGTCGCGCCGGCGATGAATGTGAATATGTGGCAGCACGCGGCGACGCAGGCGAACGTGGAAACGCTGGCCAGCCGCAACGTGCGCATTGTCGCGCCGGAGAGCGGCTATCTGGCCTGCGGGATGGTGGGCGCCGGTCGGCTTGCGGACAACGAAGCCATCGTGGAAGCGGTGCTGAGCGTGCTCCATCATCGCAACGATCTGGCCGGGGAAACGGTGCTGGTGACGGCCGGAGGAACGCGCGAGGCACTCGATCCGGTGCGCTTTCTCGGCAATCGCTCGAGCGGCAAGATGGGCTACGCGCTGGCTGAGGCTGCGCAGCGGCGCGGGGCTCGCGTCATTCTGGTGAGCGCTCCAACGGCGTTGCGCGCGCCGGCCGGGTGCGAAGTGATTCCGGTGGTGACGACCGACGAGATGCGCAGCGCGGTGCTGGGGCGGCTGGACCAGTCGACCATTGTGATTAAGGCTGCGGCTGTGGCGGATTATCGTGCGAAGGTGCAGGCGGATCAGAAGCTGCGGCGCAGCGGGCCGCTGCATCTGGAACTGGAGCCGACCGAAGATATTCTGGCGGAGGTTGTGGAGCGGCGGCGTCCGGGCATGCTGGTGATCGGCTTTGCCGCGGAAACGCATGACGCGGTGGCGCATGGCCGCGATAAACTGCTGCGCAAGGGGGCCGATGCGATTGTGCTGAACGATGTTTCGCGCGAAGGCGTGGGCTTCGATTCGGATCGCAACGCGGTCACGTTCCTCACCCGCGAGCGCTCGATCGAAATGCCCGAGATGGCCAAGCGCGAGCTGGCCGATCATGTTCTCGACGAGATTCTGGCGTTGCGGCGGCCGCGCAAAATGCTGGCGGAAGATGACACGGATCTCTCAGCGACGCCTGGGTCGCTGACGTCGAACTCAGTAACGTCAGGAGATTAGGTTGCCGGCGAAGCTTTCCCCTGAAGCAGAAGCAGCGGTGCGGGCGCGGATCGGATACTTTCGCGATCTGGGCATGTCCGATTTTTATCGCCGCGCAATTCCCGCCGGGGAAACCGCACTTGTGACCGAAACCGTTACAGAACCGGAAGAAGCTGCTGCAGTGGAGACCTCGCCGATGCGATCTGCCCCGTCCCTGCCTGTGATCATCGAACCGTCCGCACCTGTGAAGCCGAAGGATCGCGCCGCGGCGCTGCAGGCGATTCGGGACGAAATAGGCGATTGCCAGCGGTGCGCTCTGGCGGCAGGCCGCAACAAGCTGGTCTTTGGCGACGGCAATCCCAACGCGAGGCTGATGTTTGTGGGCGAGGGGCCGGGTGCGGACGAAGATGCGCAGGGGCTGCCCTTTGTGGGGCGCGCCGGGCAACTGCTGAACAACATGATCGCCGCAATGGGGCTGAGCCGCGATCAGGTGTACATCGCGAATATCGTGAAGTGCCGGCCGCCGCAGAATCGCGTGCCTGAACCGGTGGAAGCAAATACCTGCTCGCCCTTTCTCTTCCGGCAGATCGACGTGATCCAGCCGGAAGTCCTCGTAGCGTTAGGTTCGACGGCGGCGACGTATCTGCTGGGGGCGAAGAGTTCGCTGAGCGCGCTGCGCGGGCGCGTGCACCAGGCGAGCGGGATGAAACTCATCGTGACGTATCATCCCGCGTACCTGCTGCGCGATCCGCGCCAGAAGAAGGAAGCGTGGGCGGATCTGCAAATCGCCATGGCGGAGCTGGGGTTAAAAGGTCCGCAGAAGTAGCGGTCTTACCAGGGCAGCGCGTCTTCCATGTGGAAGTAGCCGCCGGTGGGTCCGTTGTCCGGCAGAAGGGCGAGCCGGACGCTGGTCTTTGCGCCGTCGGGAATCTCCATCGGCGCGGCGTCGGTTCCCATGTCGGTTTTCACCCAGCCCGGATGCGCGGAGTTGACTTTGATTTTCGTGTCCTTCAGCTCATGGGCAAGGTGGATGGTGAAGGAATTGAGTGCCGCCTTGGAAGCATCGTAGGCAAAGGCCTTCGCGTTGTAGATGGGGGAAGCGGGATCGGCGTGCAGCGCGAGCGAACCCAGAATACTCGACAGGTTGACGATGCGAGCGGCGGGCGATTTGCGGAGAAGAGGAAGCAGCGTCTGTGTGATCTGAATGACGCCGAAGAAGTTGGTGTCAAAGGTGTCGTGCAGGACTTCCGCCGACGTGGTGCTGGTCGTGTTGGGGGCCATGAAGGGTTCTTTAGAGACGCCCGCGTTGTTGATGAGGATGTCGAGGCGACCGTACTTTTTGTCGAAGTAGTCGTAAACGCTCTGATAATCGGCCGGTTGGGTTACGTCGAAGTGGATGGCTTCGGCGTGAATGCCGTCCGCCCTGAGCGTTTCCGCAGCAGCTTTGCCTTTGGCGAGGTCGCGCGATCCGAGGACCACGGTGACGCCGGTTTTGCCAAGCTGCCGGGCGGTTTCGAGGCCAATGCCTTTGTTGCCGCCGGTGATGAATGCAATCTTTTCTGCTGCCATTGAGGTCCTCCGAGGACTTTCCATGAGATTCGCGGGCAGCGGCCAGGATTCACGACTTTGCCGGTCAGGCGCTGCGGCGCCCGGTTCTGATACGCTCCGAAAAGAATCGATGCCTGCCTATTGCGATGTAGCCCTGCCGGTTCCGCTGGACCGCGCCTTCACGTACGCCGTGGGCGCCGAAGTGCCGGTGGTGGGGGCACGGGTGCTGGTTCCGTTTCGCAACGAGAAGCTCTCCGGCGTAGTTGTCAAGGTTCACGACGATCCCCCGCCGGTGGCGGCGAAGGCCGTGTTGAGCGTGCTGGATACGGATTCTGTGCTGTCGCCGCAGCTGATGGAGCTGGCTGTGTGGATCGCACAATATTATCTGGCGCCACTGGGCGAGGTGCTTCGCTCAATGCTGCCGTTGACGGGCGAAGTGCGGCGACAGGTGCTGTATCGCATCACGGAAATCGGGCGGCAGGCGCTCTTCGCCGGCGCGGAGCAGGGATCGTCGCGGCGGTCACGGCTTTGTCCTCAGGAACAGGACCGCGAGTATCGCGTGCTGAACGCGCTCGAATCGGGCGAGGCGGTGCGGGCGGGGAAGCTGCGGTCGGCGACGGGAGCGTCGGCAAAACTGCTGGAAGGGATGCTGCGGAAGAAATGGATCGCGCGCGAAACAGCGGCAGAGGCCCGCGATGCGAGGCGTACGGTGCGGTATGCGGTGTTGGCGGATGGGGTCCGATTGCCGAAGCTGAACGAGAATCAGCAGGCGATTCTGGCGGAGCTAGCGGGCGCCGATGGCGAGTTGCCGGTGGCGGAGCTTCGACGCCTGGAAGTTCCCGCGTCCACGCTGACGACGCTGGTCAAGCGCGAACTGGTGCGGATCGAAGAGCGCCCGGCCGATTTCCATCTCACCCATCTGCACGTGTTTCCGACGCCGGAGCACGACCTGAACGCCGTGCAACTCCAGGCGCTGCTGACGATCGCAGAGGCGGTTGAAGCCCACGAATTTCGGCCATTTCTACTGCATGGTGTCACGGGGTCGGGCAAGACCGCGGTGTACCTGGCTGCGATGCGGCGCACTTTGGATGCAGGGCGGACGTCGATTCTGCTGGTGCCGGAAATTGGCCTGACGCCGGCGATGGCGGCGCAGCTGCACCACGCATTCGGAGCCGAGGTGGCACTGCTGCATTCAGGCCTGACGCCGGAGGAACGCGGCGAGCAGTGGCATCGCATTCGCAAAGGCGAGGCGCGCGTGGTGGTAGGGACGCGGTCGGCCATCTTCGCGCCGGTGGAAAATGTGGGCCTCGTGGTGGTCGATGAGGAGCACGATTCGAGCTACAAGCAGGAGTCCATGCCGCGCTACCACGCACGCGATGTGGCGGTGATGCGGGCGAAGCTGGCGGGCGCAACGGTGGTGCTGGGCTCGGCGACGCCCTCGCTCGAAAGCTGGCACAACACGGCGATCGGCAAGTATGGACGCATCGAGATGCGCGAGCGGGTCGCCGATCGTCCGCTGCCCGCAGTGCGCCTGCTGGACATGCGCCAGGAATTTCAGGAGACCGGGCAGGAGAACCTCTTCGCGCGGGCGCTGATCGAACAGACGCAGGAAACGCTGGAGCGCGGCGAGCAGGCGATGATCCTGCTGAATCGGCGCGGCTATTCGTTTGTTGTGATCTGCCGCGCCTGCGGCGAAAAGCTGGAATGTGAGAACTGTTCTATCGCGCTGACGTATCACAAGGCGGCGGCCGTCGAGGACGGGCGGGCTGCCGGACAACGGCTTGAATGTCACTACTGCGGTTACAAAAGAACAGTTCCGAAGCGCTGTCCGAAGTGCGACAGCGAACATTTGTACTTCCTCGGCGCCGGCTCGCAGCAGGGTGAGGAGCGGCTGCAGGAAATCTTTCCGGGGGCGCGCATCGGCCGCATGGATCGCGACACGGTGCGCGGCCGCAGCGACCTGGAGCACCTTCTGATGCGGCTGCATTCCGGCGAAATCAATCTGCTGGTGGGAACACAGATGATCGCCAAGGGTCACGACGTGCACGGCATCACGCTGGTAGGCGTAGTGGGTTGCGATCATGCGCTGGGGCTGCCGGATTTTCGCGCCGCCGAGCGCGTCTTTCAGCTGCTGACGCAGGTCTCGGGCCGCGCGGGCCGCGGCGAACTACCGGGGCAGGTGATCGTGCAGACCTGGCACTCGGAGCACTACGCAATCCAGTACGCGGCGAAACACGATTATGCTGCCTTCGTGGAGCGGGAGCTGCGCTTTCGCCGGGCGATGCATTATCCGCCCTATGCGGCGCTGGCCAATGTGCTGTTGCAGAGCCAGCGGCTGGAGGAAGCGGCGGGATGGGCGGCGGCGCTGGGGCGCTGGTGCCGGGAAACGACGCTGAAGCAGGTGCGTGTGCTGGGCCCGGCGAGCGCTCCGATTGCCAAAATCAAGCGAACGTACCGGTTTCATCTGGTGATGAAGGGCGAGAACCGAGGGGCGCTCCAAAAGGCTTTGCGCGCGCTGCTGGCGTATGCGGAGCAGGCAGGAATTCCGCGACCGAATCTGATCCTTGATGTCGATGCCGTAAGCCTTATGTAATGCCTGTGTCGCCAGTGTGCCAGGTCCGGCCGGAAATGGTTACTAAGCTCTGTGGAATCCACGAATTGTGTAGTGACAACGCCGAATCGGGGGATGCATCCTTGGAGCGGGTCAAAGGGGTGCGTTCTGTCGGGCATAAGATTATCGATCTGGCTGGTTGTGCTCAGTCTGTTCTCGGGCGGAAGCGTCTTCGCGCAACCGGCCGGCGCCGGCGCTGCCTCGAATCCTGAATCTCCGGTCCTGACGACGGTGGCCCAGATCCATGCTCTGTCTCTGCGCCAGGCCGCGACGAGCGTGCCGATCCGCCTCCACGCAATCCTCACGTACTACGAGCCGAGCGACGGACTGGTCTTTGCGCAGGATGCGACGGGAGGCATTTTCGTCGAGCCGCAGCTCAATGCTCCACCGCTCCGGGCCGGCGACCTGGTGACCATTATTGGATCGACGGTGGGGGACGGTTTCTCCGCCAATGTTCGCCCAACTGCGATTCAGCTTGATAAGAGCGGAAGCTTTCCGCATGCGGTGCCCGCCACCTGGCACGATCTGATGCGGTCGACCTACGATAGCGACTACGTCCGCCTCACCGGAAAAGTGCGCGACGCTACGGTGCAACTCACCACTGCGCAGCGGGATCCGGCAGCAACGGAAACCGGATGGGATAAAGACGACTGGATCAACGGTCATCGACGCTACATCCTCATGGACCTGCAGACGGACGGCGGAATCGTCCGCGTGCACATGGAGCACGCCGCGAAAATCGATCCGCTTGCACTGCTGGATTCGCAGGTCACGATAGAAGGCGTTACCGGAGGCATCTTCGACGGGAAGTACCAGCAGATCGGCGCCGAGCTGTGGATGAGCAGCGCGGAACATATGCGCGTGCTGGGGGCTGCTCCGGGCAATCCCACCGCGCTGCCGCTCACGCGCATCAGCCGGATCATGACCGGCTACTACGGTTCGGATAACAGCCAGCGTGTGCACGTGCGCGGCTCCGTGACTCTCTATCAGCCGGGGCTGCAGATGACACTCGAGACTCCGGACGGCGAGGCGCTTCTGGTCAATTCCTACGAGCAGTCGCCGATCCAGCTGGGACAGGTGGTCGACGTCGTCGGATTTCCCGATCCGCATGGGTATTCCGAGGTTCTGACCGAGGCCAGTGTTTTTCCCACGCCGAGCCGGCAGACGATTCAGCCTATTGCCGCCGCCTGGAACGATGCGCACCTCGGCCGCTATCCCTACGAGTTGATTTCGCTCGAGGGCAAACTCGCCGCCGAAGTGCATGAGCCGCATCAGGACACGCTGGTGCTCCAGTCCGGCTCCCATGTGTTTTCCGCGATTCTTCCCCGCACCGTCTGGAATCGCGAAGTGGACGCGGTTGCGCTCCCGGATTACCACATCGGAAGTACCGTCCGCGTGACCGGGATCTGCTTTGTGCACGCGGGCGGACCATGGAATACCGAGCGCTGGTTCGATCTGGAATTGCGCTCGCCGCAGGACATTGTGGAGCTGGCGCCACCCTCGTGGTGGACGGTGCGGCATCTGCTGTACCTGAGCGCGGCGCTCCTGGGGCTGATGATGACGGCGCTGCTGTGGGCGATGATGCTGCAGCGCAAGGTGCGGCGGCAGACGGAGCAGATTCGGCTGGCGATGGCGCAGGAAGCAGCACGGGAGCGCCAGACCGCGTATCTCGAAACGGAGCGCGCGCGGGTGCTCGAAGCGATCAACAGCATGCAGAAGCTCGAGGATGTGCTGGAGATGATTCTGCGCCTGGTTCGGTCGCAACTGGGCGACGGCACGTGCTGGTGCGAGCTGGCCAGCGGCATTCGGGTTGGCGAGCCGGTTCCGTCGGAGGCGGCGACGACACGGGTGCGGCGCGATATTCATTCCGGCGCGGGCGAGCGGCTGGGATCGCTGGTGGTGACAGCCGGCAACGAGTGCACCCCGCATCAGACCGAAGTGCTGGAGATGGGCGGCCGCCTCGCGGCGCTGGCCATCGATAACCGGCGGCTGTATGAAACGCTGATCCATCACTCGCAGTACGACCAGCTGACCAATGCGGCGAACCGGTTCCTGCTGGAGAGCCGTCTGGATGAAGTGCTGGCGCATGCGCAGCACAGCGGGGCCCATTTTGCGCTGATCTACATCGATCTGGACGCCTTCAAGCAGGTGAACGACCTGTACGGGCACCGTGCCGGGGATCTGTACCTGCAGCAGGTGGCGGAGCGGTTCTCAGAGAAGCTGCGCGGCATGGATACGCTGGCACGCATCGGCGGCGACGAATTTATTGCGCTTATTCCTGTGGTGCGCGGGCGCGCAGAAGTGGGGGAGATCGTTCAGCGTCTGAGCAAATGCTTCGACCAGCCTTTTACGATCGAAGGCCGGCGGGTGAGAGGATCAGCCAGCATCGGCATCGCGATCTATCCCGAAGACGGCACGAGCAAAGAGGAACTTAAGCGGGTCGCGGATGCAGAGATGTACGCCAACAAGCCCAGCGTCGTGCCCTAAATCCGATTCAGCAGCAGAGTCGGGGCGCAGCCGAGGACCACGACCAGCGCCGCTAATACCCACAGCGTAACGCGCGTGACGAGCGGCACCTGCATAGGCAGGGCGTCTGCTGGTTCCGTTGCGACATACACATACTTGAGCACGCGCAGGTAGTAGTAGAGCGAGACGGCGCTCATGGCGACGGCCAGCACGACGAGCCAGAGAAGTCCCAGGTGCGGCTCGGCGCTCAATGCGGCGGTGAAGAGGTAAAACTTGCCAAAGAAGCCGGCGAGCGGCGGAATTCCGGCGAGCGAGAGCAGGAAGACCAGCAGGCAGAGCGAAAGTCCGGGCGCGCGGCGATACAGGCCAGCGAGGTCTTCGAGCTTGTCGACGCCCGCGGATTCGAGCGCGCCGAGAACGCCGAAGGCTCCGAGGGAGGCGAGCGCGTAGGTGACGACGTAATAGACGAGCGCGCTGAGGCCGTGCGGTGTATGGGCAATGAGCCCGAGCAGCATATAGCCCGCGTGGGCGATGGCGGAGTAGGCGAGCAGGCGGCGGACGCTGGTCTGCGCAATGGCCGCCAGGTTGCCGAGGATCATCGACAGCGCGGAGAGAATGGCGAGAACCGGGACCCATCCCGGCGTGTAGCCGCCGGCTGCGCCGTGACCGGCCGCGGGCAGCAGAGCCAGCGTGGCGACCTGCGCAAAGATGAAAAAGCTGGCTACCTTGGAACTCGACGCGATGAAACCCGCGCTGACGGTGGGCGCGCCCTGGTAGGCATCCGGCGCCCAGAGATGGAAGGGCGCTGCGGCGACCTTGAAGCCGAAGCCGACGGCGACCATCACCATGGCGATGAAGAGCAGGGGATCGAGCGAGGGTCCGCTGAGCGCTGCTGCGATTTTGGGGAGCTCGATGGAGCCGGAGAGGCCGTAAAGCAGGCTCATGCCAAAGAGGAGGAAGCCGGCGGACATGCCTCCGAAGAGGAAATATTTGAGCGCTGCTTCGGCGGAGAGGCGGCTCTGCTTATCGAAGCCGGTGAGGATGTAGAGCGACAGCGAGAGAAATTCGAGGGCGACGAAAACGAGCAGCAGGTTCTGCGTGGCGACCAGGAACATCATGGCCACGGTGGCGAAAAGAATGAGCGCGAGGTATTCGCCGATGTGGCTGGGGATGCGGGTGGAGGTCGAGAGCAGGACCGTGAAAATCGCGAGGCAGAGCAGCGCGCCCTGGATGAATTGTGCCAATGGGGTGAGGACGAACATGCCACCCGGCAGGGAAGCTGCGCCGGCATGGCTGAGCAGGAAGAGCGAGACCAGGCAGCCAATGCAGGCGGTGAGGGCTGCGACGCCGAGGCGCTTCGCGAGTGAAGCGCGGCGCAGGAGGGTGAGATCGAGCGTGAGCAGGAGCAGGCCGGCGATGGCCACGGCCAGTTCTGGCAGGGTGCAGCGGAGGAGTTCAGCGTAACTGAGTGTATTGGGGATCATCGCCACGCTCCTTTCCGCAGACCGTCAAAGAGCGGCGAATTGAGCGCGGGCAGGATCAGGTCGATCAGGATGCGCGGGTAGAGGCCGACGATGAGCGTAGACGCGAGCAGCAGAAACGAGCCGAGCTTTTCGGGAATCGTGATGGGCGGCAGGGGATGCGGGTGCTCGGCCGGTGGACCTTCAACGTAGAACGCTTTGGTAAGGGCGCGCCAGGTGAAGGCAATGCCGATGAGGATGCCGATGCCGGCGAAGAGGATGAGGCCGGGGAATGTGTGCCAGGTGCCGATGAGGACCTGGAATTCGGCGACGAATCCGCTGAAGCCGGGCAGGCCGATGGAGGCCATAGCCGCGAGGATGAAGGTGACGGCGGCAAACGGGATAACGTGGGCGAGGCGCAGTGGACCGAGCTCGCCGAGTTCGCGGGTGTGGGTACGGTCGTAGACCATACGGCCGACGACTGCGAAGAGCAGGCCCGCGATGACGCCGTGGGAGAACATCTGGAGGACCGCTCCGTCGAGCCCGATCTGGGTCAGCGTCATGAGGCCGAGCAGCACGAATCCCATGTGGCTGACGCTCGAGTACCCGATGACAAATTTGAAGTCGCGCTGGACGAGTGCGACGGTCGCTCCATAGACGATGCCGATGACGGCGAGAACCGCGAAGACGTCGCGCCAGGAACCGATGCCCAGGACGTGGAATCCCCAGGGATCGAGGCCGCGGGGGAAGAGCATCATGGCGACGCGGAGGCAGCCATAGGCGCCGAGTTTCATGACAACGCCGGCGAGCAGCATGGACGCGGCGGTGGGCGCGGCGGCGTGGCCGGTGGGCGCCCAGGTATGGAAGGGCCACATGCCGGCGAGGACGGCGAATCCGACGAAAACCAGCGGGAAGGCCCAGAACTGGAAGTGCGAAGAGAACGGATATTGCGCGAGGAACTCAAAGCTGAGTGAGTGGCCGCCGGAAGCGGCCCAGGTAGCGGCCATGCCGGCCAGCACCAGCGCACTGCCGGCGAAGGAGTAGAGGGCCAGCTTCATGGCAGCGTATTCGCGCTGCGAGCCTGGATTCGCGTTTTTGGCGCCACGCCCCACCGAGCCCCAGATGGCGATGAGGAAGTATTTCGGGATGATGGCGATTTCGTAGAAGACGAAAAGCAGGAAGAGATCGAAGCTGAGGAAGACGCCGTAGACGCCGGCGATGAGCACCAGATAGAAGGCGAAGAATTCCTGCGTGCGATGCTCGATGTTCCAGGAGAAAAGAATGCCGGCCGTGGCGGCAATGCCGGTGAGGAGCAGGAGCGTAAGGCTGATGCCGTCGGCGGCGAGGTGAAACGAGAGGCCGAGCTGCGGGATCCAGGGGATATTAGCGACGGTGACGAGCTCGCCGGGAATCCAGCGCCGGAGTGTCACAAGGGAAATCCCGAGGCCTGCCAGCGCCGTGAGCAGGGCAACTGCTCGCGCGAGCGCCTTCGAAGGGCAGAGCCGCGCGACCAGCGCACCGGCGAACGAGAGGTAGATCGTCCAGGCGAGCATCAGAACCTCACCCCTGCGGCCCACTGCGCTACGGTCACGTGCACCATGCCGGTGATGAGCTGCGGATAGAGTCCGATGACGAACATGAGTCCGATGATGGGCAGAAACACCCAGCGTTCCGCCGTGGTGAGGTCCGGCATGGCCTCCCAGCGCGGGTTCACCGGGCCGGAGAACACCTTTTGAATCACCGTGAGCAGGAAGACTGCGGTCATGAGCAGGCCGAGGACGGAGATGGAGGCAGCCCAGGGCGCGAGCGCGAAGACGCCTTTAAAGATGAGGAACTCGCCTGGAAAGCCGTTGAGGCCGGGCAGGCCGAGCGAGGCGAAGATGGCGATGCCCATGAGGCCGGAGAAGACAGGCATGACGCGGCGAAGGCCGCCGAACTCATCGATGCCACGCAGGCCGCCCGAGCGGCGCTCGAGCAGGGCGATGAACCAGAACAGAGCTGCGGCGGTGAGTCCGTGACTGAAGATCTGAAGAAGCACGCCGGTGAGGGCTGCCGATTTCTCAATGGCTGCTTCCGCAGTCGTCCCGGTGAACGAAGCCACCGCGCAAACGGCGAGCACGCAGTAACCGAGGTGATTGATGGAGGAATAGGCGAAGGTGCGCTTGAGGTCCTTCTGCACCCACGCGGCGAATGCTGGCAGAACGATGGTGGCAACTGCCATCCAGAGCAGCGGCTTCATCTCCTGCTGCATCTGGTGGGGGAAGATCGGCAGCAGGATGCGCAGGAAACCGTAGACGCCCATCTTGGACATGGCGCCGGTGAGCAGCATGGTGGTTTCGCTCGACGCTTCGCTGTAGGTGCGCGGCAGCCACGTGTGGAAGGGAACTACCGGGGTTTTGACGGCGAATCCCAGAAATGCGCCCCAGAAAACCAGAAGCGCGAGGTGCTGCGGGTTTCCGGACCAGTGCAGGTTCTGTGCGAGGGCGGTTGTGAGCTGGCCGGACTGGCCGAGCTGCGCAAGCTGTACGAAGTCAAATTGCCCGGTCGCGAGGAAAATGGCCAGGAAGGCGAGCAGGAGCGCGATGCTGCCGACCATGGTGTAGAGGAAGAAGAGCATCGATGCGCGCGCGCGGTTCGGGCCGCCCCAGAGGCGGACGAGGAAAAACGCGGGGATGAGGCTCAGTTCCCAGTAGATGAACCAGTGGACAAAATTCAGCGCGGTGAAGGTGCCGAAGAGTCCGCACTCAAGGAAGAGCACGAGCGCGAAGTAGAGCCGGTCATGATTCTCATTGGCCCAGGAAGCCGCCAGCGAAATCACGACGACCAGCGCCGACAGCGCCAGCATCAGAATCCCGAGACCATCCACGCCGACGTGGTAGGCCATGCCGAGCGAGGGCACCCACGGATGCAGGACCTCGTACTGCATGCCGGGGAACTGCGGATCAAAACCCCACCAGAAGAAGCAGGTAATGAGCAGCGCGCCCACTCCGAAGAGCATGGCGACGAGGCGGGCCAGCGCGCGGTTGCGGCCGACGAGCAGCACGAATAATCCGCCGACAAAGGGAAGCAGCGTGAGGAGGGTGATCATCCGCGATGCCCCCAGAGCAGCATTACGCCGAGGACCACCAGGGCCAGAGCGATGACCCCGAGATACCGCTGGACGCGACCGTTTTCGAAACGTGAGAAGAGGCTGCCGCCGCGTCCGACCTCGCGGCACGCTTCGTCGAAGCCGCCGTTGACGACGAACCTGTCAACGCCTGCGTCGAGCCAGCCGAAGCCTGTGACGATCCACGCGACCAGCTTCACGGCGCCGCCGAAGACCCAGCGATCGAGTCCCGCGGCAAAGGCGGCGAAGAAGCGGGTGAACGCGATGACGGTGCCTTCGTAAAATTCATCGACGTAGAGGCGATTCGCCAGCGCACGGAAGAGGCCGGGCTGCAGGCGTTCGAGCGCGTCGGGATCGGTGGCACGGAGGATCGGCTTGCGCCCATAGAACCACCAGCCGAGCAGCAGGCCGACGAAGACGATCAGCGACGAGGTGATCATCAGCGGCAGCAGGCCGGGCTCGGAGAAACGTCCGAAGTCAAATGCAGCGGCCTGTCCATTGAGGAAAGCCTGAAACCACGGCCATGCGGGGGTGCCTACGAAGCCGAGGAACGTCGCAAAGATGGCGAGGAGGATCAGCGGCCACGTCATGACGCCCGGGCTCTCGTGCGGATCTTCGATGGCGCACACTTCGCCAGGCCGCGGCGAAACCGCGGGCTCGATGGCATGGGCGCTGAAGGCGTGCATGGCGGTCGGTCCGGGAGCAGGAGCGACTTCCGGCGTGCGGCGCCGGCCGAAGAAAACGTAGTAGACCTGGCGCGTCATATAGAACGCGGTGAGCAGCGCTCCAACGGCGCCGAGGATAAACGGTCCGCGCGAAACGCCCCAGCCGTGGGCCGCGTCGAGGATTGCGTCCTTGCTCCAGAACCCTGCGAAGAGGGGATCCGCAGAGTGCCAGCATGCCGGCGGCGTAGGTGAGGAACGTGATCGGCATGTAGCGGCGCAGGCCGCCCATGTTGCGGATATCCTGCTCCTCGGTGCAGCCGTGGATGACCGAGCCGGCGCCGAGGAAGAGCAGCGCCTTAAAGAAGGCGTGGGTGATGAGGTGGAACATGCCGACCGCAACGCCGCCGACGCCGAGGCCGAGCATCATGTAGCCGAGCTGCGAGACGGTGGAATAGGCGAGAATGCGCTTGATGTCGTTTTGCGCGACCGCGATGCAGGCGGCGAAGAAGGCGGTGATGGCTCCGACCCAGGCAACGGCTTCAAGCGCGTGGCCGCTCATCAGCGGATAAACGCGGGCGACGAGATAGACACCGGCGGCGACCATGGTGGCAGCGTGAATGAGGGCGCTAACGGGAGTCGGGCCTTCCATCGCGTCGGGCAGCCAGACGTGCAGCGGAACCTGGCCGGATTTGCCGACGGCTCCGCAGAAAATCAGCAGGCCGATGGCCGTCGAAACCGCCATGCCCAGAATCGTGACGTGGGCGCCGAGGTTCGTCACTGCGGATTGTTCGAGGCAGCCTGCGCCGTTGTCGTAGAAGAGCAGCGTTCCACTCTGCGCGTAGAGCCAGACCATGCCGATCAACAGGCCGAGATCGCCGACGCGTGTGGTGATGAAGGCTTTCTTAGCTGCGGCCGCAGCCGCCGGGCGGTGGAACCAGAAACCGATGAGCAGATAGGAGGTCAGCCCAACGACTTCCCAGCACATGAAAAGAAGCAGCAGGCTGTTGGAGATGATGACGCCGAGCATCGCGCCCGCGAACAACGAGAGGAAGCAGAAGAAGCGGGTAAAGTTGTCGTCGTGGGCCATGTAGCCGAGGCTGTAGATGAAGATGAGCAGCCCGACAAAGGTGACCATGACCAGCATGACGGCTGCGAGCGGATCGAGCAGCCAGCCGAGGCGGACCCACTGCGTTCCGAACTGCATCCAGGCGAAGTTGACGACCTGGCGCGCCGGATGCGCGAGTGCCGTGACAAAGGCGGAGAGCGCGAGGACCAGCGACAACCCCATCGATCCGATAGTGAGCGTGGCGGAGAGGCGCTTCTGTTCACGCTTCAACAGCGCACAGAGCCCGGCGGCCAGCATCGGCAGCACAGGAATGAGCCAGAGGTAGCCGAGGATACATGATTGGGTGCCGGAGGACTGGATCATCCCTTCATCTCCGTAATCTCGCTCACGTCCGAGGTGCGCGTGTGGCGATAGATGGCGAGGATGAGCGCAAGGCCGACGGCAGCCTCCGCGGCGGCGACGGCGATAGAGAAGATGACGAATATCAGGCCGGTGAGGGCTTCGGGATGCGATCCGTAGCGCCAGAAGGCGATGAAGTTGAGGTTGGCGGCGTTGAGCATCAACTCGATGCCGGCCAGCACGAGGATCGCGCTGCGCCGGGTGAGGGCGCCGGCGAGTCCAACCGCGAAGAGAAGAGCAGAGACGAGCAGACAACCAGCGAGCGGGTTCATCCGCGGATCTCCGAAGTTTTTCTCTCGCGCAGGGCAAGGATAACGGCGCCGATCATGGCGGCGGTGAGCATGAGGGCGATGACTTCGAGAGGCAACACGTACTGCCGCATGAGCGCGGTGCCGATCTCGCGCATGCCGGCCGGCGGTGCGGCAGGCAGCACTGGGGCGTTGGCGACGCTGCTGGTGACGACGGCCCAGGCCAGCACACCGAAGACAGCCAGCGCCAGAACGAACCCGGCGAATCCTGCCGGAGAGAAGCGCTTTTCGTCGGCTTCTTCGCCGCCCCGCGTGAGCAGAATCGCAAAGACAATCAGGATGGCAATGGCGCCGACGTACACGAGCAGTTGCGCCAGGCCGGCGAACTCCGCGCCGAGGTTCAGATAGAGCGCGGCAAGTCCGGCGAAGGCGATGGTGAGCGCCAGCGCGCAGTGGACCAGCCGTCGCAGCGTCATCGCCGCCACGCCTCCGGCCAGGGTCATGATCGCGAGAATCAGAAAGGGCAGAGTCATCCGTCTTCGTGCAGAGCCCGGGGGTTGCGCCTCCGGACCCGTCTTACCATTTCACAGCCGCGGCGACCGGACTGTGACTCAAATCACGGACCAGCCGATGTTGGTGAAAGCCGGATTCACTCGGCGTAACGGTACGTGCGTTTTTCGATCTTCCTGCCATGCTCCAGCACGCGTGCCAGAAGCAGATACGGTCCGGCAATGACGGCCCCGCAAATGAGCCAGCGTATCACAACGCCGAAGGCCCCCTGCGCCGCAAAGACCGGAGTTAAAAATTGCCAGAGGCCAGCCGCGAAGATCACGATCAGCGACATGGGCAGCATAAATTTCCACGCGAAGTTCATCAGCTGATCCATGCGGAGGCGGGGCAGCGTGCCGCGCACCCAGATGAAGACCATGATGAAGACCAGCAGCTTGGCGAAGAACCAGAACCACGTGGGGAGAAAAGTGAGGAAACTGAGCGGCGCCGACCATCCGCCGAGAAAGAGCGTGATGCCGAGGCCGCTGACCGCGAACATTTCGAGATATTCGGCGAGGAAGAAAAGGGCGAATTTGAATCCGGAGTACTCGATGAAGTAGCCGGCGATAATTTCCGATTCGCCTTCCGGCAGATCGAAGGGGCTGCGGTTCGTCTCCGCCGTGGCCGCGATCATAAAGAGGATGAACCCGGCCAGTCCCCACGGCGTGAAGACGTTCCAGTGCGGAAAGACGCTGGAG
>Ga0335072_10003567_pt1 | contig 23366 bp, 21 predicted proteins | sample Lox_Sample_21_FD_206725 | JGI IMG/M metagenome (GOLD analysis project Ga0335072, IMG submission 206725) | Soil microbial communities from Loxahatchee National Wildlife Refuge, Florida, United States - Lox_Sample_2.1 | ecosystem: Environmental > Terrestrial > Soil > Wetlands | place: USA... | reverse complement strand
CAGGACATTTCTCCTAGGATGCCCAATGCCCCTAGGACATTTCTCCTGGGAGCCCAATTCTCCCAGGACATTTCTCCCAGGACATTTCTCCTAGGACATTTCTCTCCCAGGACATTTCTCCTAGGACAACTTCTCCCAGGACATTTCTCCTAGGAGCCCAATTCTCCTAGGACATTTCTCCTGGGAGCCCAATTTTCCCAGGACATTTCTCCCAGGAGTCCTGTTCTCCTGGGAGAAATGTCCCCGCACAGGCAAGAAAGGACAGTTAGGCCATTGGACAAGCGCCAAGACTTTAGTTATTTATTACAGACACGTCTTAGTTTACTCCGTACAATAAGCGTAATCATTTCATCAACATTCCATACATCGAACTTCTATTCTTTAGAACGCCGTAGATTCCAGTCAGATACAGTGAAACGAAATGTCTTCCCGACTGCCTCCAGTACCGCGAGAGGAACTTGATTCGGAGCAACAAAAAGCATACGACCATTTTCGTGCATCAGCATCCCGGAATGCGCCTCATCCAGGAGCAGTCGATCGTGCAACCAACACGCTCTTTCCCGTGCTTGCTGTTCTCCCACGGACAGGGAGCTTGAATATCGACTTGTTGGCAACCCTGGAGCAAGAGACTACGGGCTACTTCTCTGCGGCTGTGAGAGAGGTAGTGAGTCTCGTCGCGACGACTTTCTTCAAATCAGACTACGTGACCAGGATCCACAGTCTGATGGCTGTTCAACTTGGACTGCTGTCGCAGGCTCAGGCGGATGCCATTACAGAAGGCCGAGATCCGGCGGACTTGAGCGCGGATTGCCGTCTTGCATACCGCTGTGCAAAGCATCTGCTTGAGACGCGAGGCCCACTGACTCAGGAGCTGTGGGATGAGTGTGTGGAAAGTTTTCAGCTCGAAGGCACGATTGGACTGGTACATTATGTAGCTCTACTTTCATGGACCAGCCTTACATTGAATGTTGCAGATTTGAAGGTGCCTGAAAAGGCCAAGGCATCTGAACCTTCGATTGAGAATGATGCGAAGCCGGGAGAATCACGGCAATGAGATTTTTGCGGGGAAGGTCACAATCTGAGTGAAATGGACGCCGAATCTGGCGCCCTTTGACGCCGCTTTCTACTCCCTTCGCACCCGCGCTCAACAGGGGTCTAATTCTGAGTCCCTGCCCGTCACTTAGGGCCAAATTTGGCCCTGAACTTTGAACGGGGAGCCCGTTTTGGGTCTCCCTCTCTCTCAGGGTTTCACTGTCCAGAACCGAATTCATAGACCACACGCCTATATAATTGGAACGTCAGATACTATAACATTTCAAGTCGTAGGACGACTGCGAAAGAATTATCAATGACGGAAGATTGACCAAAATTCTTGGAGACAGCTTTTTGAAATAAGGCAACCGACAATAGCTTGTAAGGAGATAAGACCCTTGATGTTTACACTTCGCAGGCCTGTAGATGTTTCATTGGTAGTCTTATGCTATTTGCTTCCGTTCTTCGCAATTCATCCATTAATCAATACCACATTTTTTCTTCTCTCACGTGACCTTCCAACTGCCGGGAAGTTTGCGCACGGACCAGTAGCCAGCAACCAGCATATGGTCGAGGCAACCCACACAGCCTTAGGAACACACCCTTTCTTTCTGTCAGACTTCTACACCTCATCAACTTGAGTAGAGAGTCACGGCCGCGTTGATCAACTATTTAAATTCTTTCCCCAGTCTCCGTTTCAGCCCCAGCCATCATGCCAGAGCCAATGTACACAAACTTTCACACACCAAACAACGAACCCTTCTACGCCAGCTCTCCGTATAAGACTTGAAATGCCACCAAGCGGGAGTGCCGTCTGTTGCGATTCAAAGTACCTTTTAACCCTCGAGAACCCCTTTCCTGTCATATACTAGACCAAGTTCCTCTGACAGGAGCATATGGACTGTTTTCTGCCATCTCATACTACGCAGCCGATCCTCGGTCCACCGCGGAAATCATAGTAAACGGATTCGCGTTCAATGCGCTTAAGAACCTCGATTCGGCCATCCGCGATTTAGCTTCAAACTGGGAGAGAGATTATGAAAAATGTACAGGAGCACATTCTTCTTCTTTCCATGTCTACTTCTATTATTGTCGGAAGGCAGAATAGAGAGGGATTGAGTAGATAGGTCTCACGGATACCCACTTCATCCGTCTACTTTCAGGTAGCTGGAACAAGCAACATACGTGAGATAGGAACTGTAGACTAGTATGTAGCTGCATATCCCGAGAAGGGAGAGGTCAGGGTAAATGAGATCCATTCCTCTCCTCCTCGTCCATCCTTCTTTCTGCGAGGTATTAATAAGCCCGCTGTCCACTGCCCTCACAACGTCGGAGATAATAGAAGCGGGTTTCTTCACGATAATAGCTTCCGTCGGACACAACCTGAAAAAGGGTTATGAATAAGCATAAAAGGAAGTATCTGGAGAAAGAAAGTGGCTGGAAACAAAGTAGCTGGAGAATGGTAACTGCTGGAGAATGGTAATCGCTGGAGAATGGTAGGCGCTGGAGACTGGGAGTTGCTGGAGACTGGGAATCGCTGGAGACTGGGAATCGAACTCTCTGATGATAGAATAAGGTTCCGAAGTCCTCTATTGTTAGCCAGAGCGCGAACAACTTGGAAGGAAGGCGAGGATAAAGTGGGCATACAGAACAAAGTACAAGGCAGATTCATTCAGAAAAAGGGTTTGCAAGATCCATCTTCCTCTATCCAATGTATGTTGTCAAGGTATTCGGAGTTTCTGGTAGAGGAAGACCAGCCGCTCCTAGCATACACGACCAGAAAGGGGCCACCATGATCGAGAAAGGCGACCGTCTTGAAGAAATTCTCCACCGGGAATCTCCAGGACTAGGCGGCAAAGGCATGCCATCTCGAGCGCCACTCCGCCCAATACGGTACCGATATGCCCCGGAAGGATGGGATCGCTAGACGGAGACGTGGTCGCAGCGGCTGTAATTCGAGGTGGAATATTGGTATTAACAGACCAGCACGAGAACTGAAAAGCCAACCAGCATGCCAAGCACGAGGTGAACAGATATCACAGACGCTGCGCCTCTGGCAGCAGTCGTCGGCTCCGTTGTGGTAAGAGCAGACACCGACGTCGCGCTTATGGCGGTGGCGGTGGAGCCGGCCGCCGCTGTTGCCGTCACTGTCGTCGATCCCGTGGCCCGGACATCTCCAAAATATGCACATTCCGTGCTCGCCACGCCCATGCCGCTGGAATAGAGGGCCGGACTCGCAGTCTTGATATATTGCAAGCATGAATCAAAGGCGCCGTCATAGATACTGGGCGCGTACGTGGAATTGGCATAGCAGAGGCAGCTTGCTTGCACGTCCGGTGGCTGCACAGAAAAAGAAGGTGAGGCGGCGGCGCAGGATGCGTAGATATTCTCCCAAGATGCGCAGGCTGTCAAGATTGCACCGGCGGATGGAGAGAGTGTAGGCGCGGAGGTCGTTTTGAGTGCTGAGGGCGAAGTAATGACATTTCCGACTTCTTGGCACTGAGTTGTCTGAATGCCACCGCTTTCGGAGAGAGACGAGTAGTAGGCGGGATCGGCGGTGGAGAAGTAGGCGAGACAAGTGGCCACAGCGCCGTCGTAGGCAGACGGTTTCCAGATCGAACCAGAGTAACAGAAACAGCTTGCTGCCACGCTGAACGGGAGATCGGTTATTCCAGGCGTGGCGGATGTGCACGATGCAAAGATACTGGTGAATGCGTTGCAAGATGAGTCGGCAGAGGTGCCCTGTCGGGCAAAGAGGCCATTTGAGGCTTGGGCGGTCGGATCGGCTGCAGCCTGAGGAAAGAACACAAGAGGGCAGAAAGAAAAGAGAGCCAGATTAAGCGCGGAAAGATGCATCTTGACGCAAATTCAAAGATGTTGCCGGGGAGATTGAGGTTGGAATATATTCAAAGTTAGGCTGCTGGATTGGAGGATACAAAACCGCTACGAAGAACATATGGGAATGGGACTGACAAGGCTAACATGACAGATAATTAGCAAACCGGGCCGCTGGACCGCACGGATCCTGCCAGGCATGGAAGAGGTGGGCCCGCTGCCTTGTTGAAGCTCCTCAGGTTGTCAATAATGGTGTGCCTTTGTTTTGAAGGGGAGTTGGGCGGCTAAAGCGTGCCCTGGCCCCTGGGTGCCTGGCTTGCTCCAATCCGGCTACTCCGTACGCCTAATAATCAACGTCCTTTGGTCACCGCGTCCTAATTAGGAATCTAGAAAAAGGGGGAGACCCACAGAACTCCGCACTAAACGATCGAGGAGTACTCGTAGCATCGGCGCTGGCACGGCACTACCCTAACGCCAACGGATATCATTGGTCAGACCTGGCTGTACTCCTTACTCCGTACTCCGTACAGCTACAGGACTCGCTTCGTGCTCGTGACTATTATATTATTTCTCTCAGAGCGCCTGCAAGGCCGCGTGCCTGACCTTTACTGTTGCGTAGAAACTAGAGTGATCATTCTGCTATCTGAAATGGTAGAGCGTCTATATACACGGGGTGACTCAGGGGTTGCTGCCTGGGCGGAGAGCGCCACCCCCTTACCTATGTGGGACGTAGAAGGATTCAGCATGGTCCCCTGAACCAAATACGGTGGAACGTCGCCAGACGCTCCGTTTTCATGGCCGGACGTATCTCTGCACATCAAGAAACAGCTCTCTTCCCTTATCTCGTTCGGTCAGATTTCCACGCTTCGACTCTCACTTCCCGTCTCTCAGCATTTGTTGAGTTGTCTGTGTTGGTCGAATCTGATTGAGATGTCGTCCATTCCCATTTATATTGGCTTTTGGCATGACTACTCACGAGATGGCGTCCTGGGTTGGACGCTCACCTTGACTGTGAGGTGGGGGAACTACCTCCTTGCGGCTATGTCGACTTTCGTGGGGTTCGTGGGAGCGTGCTTTTGGGATCTCGTGGCGTTTGTGATCCATCAGCGCCGCGCAAAACGGGGCTATGAGGACGGTTTCTACTTCCAACAGCAAATCATATATCGCAATCCGACTTCTGCATGGGGCACCATCATTGACCTCGTAAACGTCTGTTGCGCTTGGATGCCTGGACGAAGTGGCCGAACACCGCCCAGGCAATTTAAAAGAAGGTCACTCTACTTCTCGATCCCTCCACTTCTAGTCCTTGTCGCATTCACCGCGGCTGGTGTTCTTATTGGTGAGCTCGGCAGTCCGAGTTACAAGAGTAACGATATCAAAATCAAAACCTCTCGCTGCGGACTGGTGGTGTTTAACACTACCACACAGGACGGGTTTCGAGCTGAGCTACTCAACGAGGTGAATGGCACCTTAGCAGCTCGGCAATACGCCAGAAATTGCTATGGCTCCGATCCGACGCTCGCGGAATGCTCTCTTTACCCGGCACAAACCTTACCGTACAACGCTTCTCAAGTGAAATGCCCTTTCGAAAATGACCCGAAGGGCCACGGGCTTTGCATACCCAATACGGCGCTCAATGCAGACACTGGCCTCCTTAATAGCAACACATTTCTAGGTATCAACGCTGCCCCCCAAAACCAGATTCTTTTCCGAAAGAGTGTTACTTGTTCACCAATCAACGCCAATCCGTATGTCGAGATAAGCCAAGGAACTACCGGTGGTGCCAATATATTGACCTATTACATGGGTTCCGTTGGAGCTACGAATTACACATATATGTACGATACCGGTGCACGGGTGGGAAACTTTGGTTATCAACTAACGTAAGAGTCTTTCTGCCCACATTTCATGACCACAAACCTTTAGCCAACTGATTGAAAGGCCTGTTCTGAAACTTGACGGAGAGAATGGTAACTGGAATCCAGTCGCTGCCATGAATATTCCCAATGCCGACATCAGTCTTTTCTTCCTCGCGCCGAATAGTCTTGCATATCTGGCTCCAGTCAAAGATCCCTGGTTTTCTGCTCAGACACCGTTCCAGATTTCGACAAGCATTTTTCCGAACAGTCCAGCCACGGCATACGAATCTGATAATTATGTGAGTGTGATGGGGTGCATAGATCAGTCTCAAATTTGCAATCCTTTGACTGCTCCTTATTCTTGCACGATTCTCGGTAGTCTGAACGATATGGCAGTCGATCGTCTTCACATCGGCCTTAACCCTTATCAAATGGCTACGTCGAACCGTGTTATTTGGGGCTTAATGTCCAGTTTGACATTCGGAACGGTCAATCATCTCACCACAGGGACCCTACTCGCCAACGATTTTGTCGTCTTCGGCTCGTTCAGCTACGGCCTTCCGCCCAACCAATGGCAGATTGAAGTCCAGGGATGGTTCGAGACGTCACTCGCCAAGTTACAGGCCTTTATCGTCAATTGGGCCGCCAATATTGCTGATTTGGGACCATATGGAAATGTCTCCAGCCCTGACCCTAATCTCAACCCAACGGGCAAGGCCGCTTATGAGCTTTGTTCCAACCAACGAATCCGCAACACGGGCTCCTATCAGTCCTTTTCGGCTCTCGGACTTTTAATCGTTATCTGTATCGGAACTCTCATTATCGTCCTCTCGCTCACCGCGGAGTCTTGCGTCGCCAGTGCAAGGAGGCGGAAACGGCAGCATGGCAAGGGTGGAGCCGACGACGACTATAGAGAGATCGCTCGTGTCGCCGACCGGAAGCTACAGCTCTTACGCTTAGCCCTCATGTCAACAGGAGTTCAAGCTACTTGGTCGAGGACCATGGACCAGATACCTATTACACACGAGCCTTCCCGCTTCCCACTACCAACGAGGACAGGGAATGAGGAGGACTTTCACTATCCCCACGTCGAGGAAGGGCCCACACAGCAGAACTGCGCCACACCTCACACTAGAAGCCCGGCAAAAACTAACGCTGTCTCGGCAGTATCGTCGTTGGACCTGGAACGGCCTGATGACGATGTTCAGTTGTCATTGATGGCGAATCACGATCAGGCATGCGAGCCTGGGCGTTCTCAAGACCAACATGGTAGCCAAAGCTCAGGCGAGAAGGCTAGTCGGGCGGCTACCTGGCCGAGGGTGGCCGACAAAGCCTTGTCGCACGAAATTTGATTCGAGAATTTAAACATGAAGATATTTACGCCCATCATCCTCAATTTCGGGGAGAGTGACGTCGCCTGATTTGACTCTCATTCAGTGTTAGGAAGAGTCAGTCGGTCATAGTCAAGGCGGCCCTCGACTACTACTACCTGTCGACGTAGTCACCGCGACGTCGTCGTCATTCCTAATCGAGTAATAGGATAGAATCCGAGGTTGTTGAACGCCTCGAGACCTTGTTCATTGCGGTAATGACTGTCTAGAGTTGGTCTCTATAGAAATACACTTGTAGATTGCCCGAAATAGTGCTTCTCCTCCTCCTCTATTCCATGAAACCATTGTCCCACTGACTCGCGTGAGAGCTTGCCTCGAGCACCGCGGTGTCAACTGCTGTAATAAGGGCGGTAGGTACACCGAGAAGGCCTTAGGTTTGCTACCGTCCCGGTCGTCATCCATATTAGCGAGTAGTAAGAGCTGAGAGAGAAGAAAAGGGTGGTGCGGTGAAGAAGAGGGTGAAAAGGGGGTTGGAGAAGAGGGTGGAGAAGAGGGCGAAAAAGAGGCAAAGGGGGTAAGACACCAAAAAATGTCTGCTGGCCCAATTGGGAAGCTAACTAATCATCGGAGTTACCTGAGGCCTCGGTCCTCCTAATTCGCGTTCGCTCTTAGTCACTCAGACTTAAATATTATCGTGCGGGAAATTCCTTCGGGAGATAAGAATACTTCAACGGAAGAGACCCATGTCGCGTCAATTGTGGACTGGGAGGTAGCCGGCTGGTATCCCAGCTACTGGGAACACGCCGCGGCCTTCTTTGCGTTTAAATGGGAGCACGATTGGTTGGAAAGGGTTGAAGAGGTGATTGATGCCTGGGGTGCAGAAACAGCGATGATTAAAATGGTTTATCAGGACTTGTGGTTGTAGAATGAGAGCAGGTCTAATCGTGGAAGCTTCATTGAGCGAGGCATGAGCCGGGGATGGGCTGATGGAATCTGTGATTTGCTCCTCAGCCACATGGTGAGGAGCAGCCAAGTCCCTAATCCACTGCATAACCCGTAATCGGCTCACATTCTAGCGGTATCCTATGCAGGCCAGACGGTCGGCATTTAAATTTGGGCCTAAGAAGCTGGTTCTTACAATATATGGGCCGACCGATGGAAGGGTGAAATGCACCCGCAAGCCAGACTAACTAGAGTTGGCTAAATCCAAGCAGGTGAACCTATCCTGTACGCGAGCAAAACCCAAGGGCAGCCTCTATTTACCTCCCACAGTTGAGGAATCTGTCCCATTGCTGTAGCAAGATCAACCTTACATCTGGTGGTGGAGTGGCCAATGCTCAAAGAGCCGCATAGCACTGCCCTTACTTATGAGATCAAAGTTATTAATTCGATTCAGAGTCCAACTCCCCTTGAACTTACCTGGCGCCGACGACTCTACCGCGAAAGCCGTCCTACAGCTGCCGAACCATTCTCCTTCCTATCCTCATTCGAAAGAAATTACCCACAAACTCAACCTACCATCACGGCCTTTATCCCATCGGCGAGGGATGCGCAAAAGGTGCTGGAAAGAGCCGCAGAAGACAAGTAACCTACACTTTACAATGAGTCTAAGGATAAGGGCGGTAGCCATATGGAAATGACTTCCAAAATAAGCATGCCTAGTTAGCGAGAGGTGACCGTCCGTGGGCCAAGCGACTCTTCCTCGCCGACGATGTACGCCGCATTGATTCGTACCCATCATATTACATCACGTAAGAAGGTGGCTACTCTGAAGGCTGCCGCAAAGCGAAGTGGCTGTGTTGTGTTGTTAAGGTCAGGGGGCACGCCTGGTGTTATGTTCGTCGAAAGCACTAAGGCGGAGAATGTTCAGAAATGGGTTGACACTGTTCACGGCTTGCGGTACAAAGACTACCAGCTAGTCTCGCCAACGGCGATTTTGGCTGGAAAAGCTTCCAGGCCGGCCAAGGAGAGCTTCGACTTTGAAGAGGTTGACACCGTGAAGGAGTTTGGTGCCAGGATGGAACAGAAGGGAATACTTGATTGGTGGCGCAAAGCTATGGGATACGTTTCTGAATGAGAACCAGCAATATAACACAAGGCTCGGAACCAAGAGGTCAGTGAACACCTTGTGAACACACACTGCGTCTCGGGGCCATCATTTTCACCAGACATAGTTACCGCTTGGATGCCTGCCGAGCCTTTGATTCAGTGTCATGGGCTATGCGGTACTAACTTCGTCCGATCTTGCTCTTCTCAAACATTGATGTTCACTGGAAGCACACTAATGTCCACTTTGTTCTATGCATCAATTGTCTGCAGTGCCAAGTTGGTTTCGTTTTCAGGAAGGAACGTCGTTGTTCTTGCCGGGATGAGTACTAGCATGACATTTGCAGATGTGTGCTGTATCAGAAGTCTGTTCAATTCTTTGTTTATGCAGCAGTTCCTTAGCTGTCCTCTCTCACACTGTTGCTCTGATTGGCCCTCTCTCGTGGTGCGTGAGCAAAATGCAAGTAACCATTCGCGAAGCTACATCCACCCTGCTCACAAAATGCCCATCGAGCTCACTCCGCAACTAGTCTCGAGAGCACTCAGAGGACTCCTGCCACCAGAGGCCGCACATCTGGTACGACTACCGCCAGGAACGTTCGGGAGGTACTGCCACAATATGGTGGGCGATGCACAAAGCTCAACTCGTTTCTGCAATCAGCCAACTTCTCCCCGGCGTAGCCCGTACCCTCTCTGGAACTTGGCTGACCCTATCCCGATTGGCCGATTTGAGGCTTGAGTGAGCTGTCTTTACCGCTGCTCCAGTCGCTTCGAAGGGCGAACCCATGGATCTAGCCTTCATATATCTACAGGGTAAGTTACTCGTCAGCAAGGCTCCAACCACACGGGCGCTCTTGTTACATACTAGGACCTCATGCGGCACGTCTGTCTTCTTGGCCATCACATCCTGTATCTGGCTCATGCTCTTCTGATCCAGCAAACTGTTCTGGTCGCCCAGTGCCAAGCTCAAAAGTCTCGTGGCTGGATAGAAATCGCCGGGAATGGCGACCAAGCTCGGATGGCACGCGTATGTGGCATCAACATCACATACGCTTCCTTCCTTCCTTCTTCCTATGGGCTTGTAAGGTCGCATAACGCCCGCCGCAGCGGAAGCCGATTACGCCAACTTTGTTTGTGCCCGGAATCTGGCGCACAGTGTTGATGAAACCAGATATCAGGGGTTCGGAGACGGCTTCGCAGCGCTCGATGAGGCAGGGGCCGAGTGTTACCGGGATAATGGCAGCAATATTCGCTTTGTTGACAATGCTGGCATTTTTGCAGTCCTTGAGGGGTGGTTCGACGTTTTGGAGGAAGGAGATTGGCAGCGAGTCGCCTTGGTAGACGTCGGGAATATAGCAGCAGAATCCCAGCTTTGGCATAGCTGTCGGCAAGGAGGCGGACATTCTTAAATTCCCAGCCGGAGGCTGTAAAAAGAGGGAAATGGTTGGAGATTGGGCAAAGGAGCCGGGTTACAGTCGGTGATAAAGACGATTGACTTCACCGTCGAACCGCCCCGTGGCTCAGCGATGTAGCATGATTGGCTGCCGATGGTGTCGACGCACCCTTTCAGTATACCCTCATGAACAGCGCCGCCGATGCAGCAGGAGCTCATGCCAACGCCTGTAGACATATCTGCGGTTTCGAAGAGAAATGAAGAATGGCGTAGGAGATCAAAGAATGTGGAAATGCGCCCTTTCTCTCCCTTTTGATTTCACTGTCCAGCAACGACCTCATGGACAATGGACAGCCCGTCTCCATGCCAAAATGGCCTTTCCCTCATCGCCTTCCCCGGCATCCTTTAGAGGTGTTGGGAATATACCTGAATTCGTCTGATTGGCCGTATGCAGATGCAGATAGTCCTATTCCAGATGTGCGTAGTCTGGCTTGGCGTAGAAACACCGCAAGGCCCAGGTCTCTGGGCCACCAGTGATCAGGTGCGTGTGTGTGCTGCTGGTTGCTCTTTTGCGTGTACGGACAGTGCTATTACACTGCTGTGATAGGTCAATCAACCTACAGGCTTCCGCTTCCTCCTCGTACCTATCAATAGTTCCGGATGATCTTTGCGAGGCTCGAGGCGACAGTACTACCTCGAAGCAACAACATCTTTCTGCTAACTCACTTTGCTTGTACGGTGATAACGCCACCGTGGCCAATGTCACGATGAGCTTTGGCTTCAGTGTTGGCGACTTTATCACGGCAATCGAGCTTGCCAACAGGATTCGGAAAGAATTTGTTGGTGCTCCAAGTCAATTTAAGGATATTTCCGATGAGTTAGTTGTCCTAGCGGATAAGGAATTGATGCTGACTGAATTCTAACAGGGTTAGAAGCCTCTCGATTGCCCTCCAAGATGTCGAAGTCGCGCTACCGGAATGGGAGCTTACCAGCCAGCAGCAGACCGAGTTACACGACACAGCTGAGGGATGTCGCAACGTACTTAAAGCCCTGAATGAAATATTGGGAAAGTACCAGGAGTTGGATTCCAACCCTAAGACGTTCGGCGGCAAGGCTCGAAGAGTGTGGAAAAGACTCAAATGGGAGCCGGAGGACATCAAGGAGCTTCGGAGCCGCATTAGCTCGAATATTACTTTGCTAAATGCGTTCAACGGCCGGCTTACTAGAGACAGTGTGGTTAAGTTGGTACGGCACCAAGATGATCAAGAACAACAAGCCATCCTAAACTGGCTCACGCCGGTTGACTTCTCTGCTCAGCAGAGTGACTTCATTAGTCGACTACAGGAAGGAACTGGTCAGTGGCTTCTGAATTCGGACGAGTTCCAGGAGTGGCTCAACAAGAGTAGGCGGACGTTGTTCTGTCCAGGTATTCCAGGAGCGGGTAAGACGATGATAACATCTATCGTGGTCAATCACCTCAGGACCGAATTCCAGAATGACGCCAATGTCGGCATCGCATTCCTATATTGTAACTACCGACAGCAGCAAGAGCAAAAGGCCGAAAATCTACTCTCGAGCCTGTTAAAGCAGCTGGCTCAAGAACAAGTTGTGATGCCTGCAGATGTCAAAGGTCTTTACGAGAGCCACAAGATAAATAAGACCCGCCCCTCATCCGGTGAAATCGCAAAAGTGTTACACTCTACCATGCGGCTATATTCTAAGGTATTCATTATCATCGATGCTTTGGATGAATGCTCAGTTCCCAACGAAGGACGCAACAGGTTTCTATCAGAGATATTCGATCTGCAGACCCAAGCTCAAGTAAACGTCTTTGCAACATCACGTTTCATACTTGAAATCATGTCACAATTTGAAGGATGTTTGTCGAAAGAGATCCGCGCTCAGGATGATGATATCCTAAAATATGTCAATGGGCGAATACCTCAGCTTCTGCGATCACGGATTTCGAAATACCCAGATCTCCAGGACGCAGTCAGGAGAATGGTAGTGAAAGCTGTTGACGGGATGTACGTTCACTATTCTGTCAACACATGCCATCTGTCCGATTAACGCTGTTTCAGGTTTCTCCTCGCACAACTGCATATGGATTCGCTAATCGATAAGACGACGCCCAGGAAGCTTACATTGGCGTTGGAAAAGCTCCCGAAAGGATCAGAAGCATTAGACTACGCCTATATGGAAGGCATGGACAGGATTGAAGGTCAGAGTACAGGCTTTCGAGAGCTTGCCAAACGGGTTCTGTCGTGGATTACGTGCGCCAGGAGACCGCTAACCACGTCGGAACTGCAACACGCTCTTGCTGTTGAGATCGATGAGTCAGAACTTAACAAAGACAATTTTGAGGAAACTGAAGATATGGTTTCTGTGTGCGCCGGGTTGGTTACAGTTGATAAAGAGAGCGACGTTATTCGGTTGGTTCATTATACGACACAAGAGTACTTTGAGCGGACTTGGACTTCTTGGTTTCCTGATGCGCAGAGAGATATCGCAACGGCCTGCGTCAAATATCTATCATTCGATGCTTTCGAAACCGGCTTTTGTCAAACCGATAAAGAGTTTGAGGCACGGCTACAATCGCATACACTTTATGATTATGCGGCTCGAAATTGGGGGTATCATGCTCGTGCAGCTTTAATAGAGGTGGAACAGTTAATTCTGGATTTTCTTCTTAAGAGTAAAGCTAAGGTTTCCAGCTCCAGCCAGGCGATGATGGCTGCAAGAGGCTACTCTGGCTACAGTCAAATTATGCCAAAACAAATGGCAGGAGTACACGTTGCAGCATATTTCGGACTGAGAGAAGCGATGACAGCCTTGCTCGCCACGGACGGCGTCGACCCGGACTCCAAAGACAGTCACGGTCGGACGCCGCTGTCGTGGGCCGCAGAGAACGGGCACGAGGCGGTGGTCAAGCTGCTACTGGCCACGAACGGCGTCGACCCGGACTTCAAAGGTAACTACGGTCGGACGCCGCTGGCGACGGCCGCAACGTACGGGCGCGAGGCAGTGGTCAAGCTGCTACTGGCCACGGACGGCGTCGACCCGGACTCCAAAGATAACTACGGTCGGACGCCGCTGTTGAGGGCTGCAATAAGCGGGCACGAGGCAGTAGTCAAGCTGTTGCTCGCCACGGACGGCGTCGACCTGGACTCTAAAGACAACCACGGTCTGACACCACTGTGGTGGGCCGGAGTGAGCGGGTACAAGACGATAGTCAAGCTGTTACTCGCCACCGACGGCGTCGACCCGGACTCCAAAGACAGTAACGGTCGGACACCGCTGTGGTGGCCCGGAGCGAGCGGGTACGAGGCAGTGGTCAAGCTATTCGCCACCGACGGCGTCGACCTGGACTCTAAAGACAACGACGGTCGGACGCCGCCGTGGAGGGCCACAGTGAGCAGGCGCAAGGCGGTGGCCAAGCTGCTACAATCGTTGGCCAGTTTACCTTCATAGTCTACCTTTCTATTCAGCCTCCTCTCCACCCACCACCTACTGCTAGCCGTCTTTTCAATATTACTTGGGGGTGGCAAATAGAAGGCCGCTCGAAAGCGCATGCTCCCAGATGTAGGCTAGAGCAAATTCCGAGACGTACCCATCATTGCTAAGTAGAGCAAATGAGCCGACATGGAAAGGCATCAAAGGGAGATTAAACCCTGGAGTGAAACCCTGCTTGATTTCCGAGCATGTCGTAAGGGATCGATGGAAGTTCGAGCAGGTCAATACGAAGTAGCCGCGATATCTTTTGGGTAGACAAATGACGAGCTGTTAGAGCTTTGGTTGCTCAGCCCCGGGCCTTTACGCACCTAGCGTCAGTGGATCAACACCTGAAAACCTCGGATCCAATGCCCAGGCTTTCTTATCTGTAGCTTCAAGTTGGCCTAAAGACCCTCTTAACATAGTAGTATTTCAGCGCTTCTGTTGTTGCATGTTAACTGCATCAACCTCTTATCACTGAAGATGGTTGCTCCTGGTTTCTTAGTCATCGGAGCAGGCTCCCGCGGCTGCTCTTATGCTCGAGCAGTCACTGTCGCGACATCAGGCACAATAGCCGCCGTAGCCGAGCCGGATGCTTTCAAGCGGAGAGTTTTTGGCAAAAAGTACATCTGGCGAGACGAATTACCATATCCGGGTCAAGAATTCGTGACCTGGCAGGACTGGCTTGGGTGGGAGGCTTCCAGGCGAGCGACGAGCTCGGAGTCGACAGCGAATGCTCACAATGCGGTGAAGATTACTGGCGTGTTCATATGCACATTGGATGAGACACATGCAGAGATTATCCGAGCTCTGGCTCCCCTGAATTTGCATATCATGTGCGAGAAGCCGCTTGCGCTTTCGCTTTCTGATAGCCTGTCAATCTCACGTGCTTTTCTGCAGAGCAGTGCACATGGCCCTCCACAAGATCACAGCGTCGGCTCAGAGCCTATGACCGATGGAGAGTATCGCAAAGCAATACCCGATGGGCACATTAAACCGAGGCCTTCGAAAATTTTCTCAGTCGGGCATGTACTTCGCTACAGTCCACATAACAAGCTTCTACGAAAGCTGCTACTTCAAGACCGAGTCATCGGTGAGGTAGTATCTATTGAGCATACTGAGCCCGTCGGTTGGTGGCACTTCTCCCATAGCTACGTACGCGGCAACTGGCGGCGGAGTACGCCCGAAGGTGTTGGCTCTCTGCTCACAAAGTCATGTCATGATATTGACTTCCTGCTCTGGCTGCTATGCTCGCCGCCGGAAGCTGATAGCAAAGCTACGCCTCATCTACCTAGCTTCATTAGTTCTACTGGCGCGCTCGCACATTTTGCGAAAGCTAGGAAGCCCAAAAGGGCTGGAACAGCTACGAATTGCCTTTCGTGTCCGGCGGAGCCGGAATGCAACTTTTCTGCTAAGAAGATCTATCGGGATCGATGGCTCAGGCAGAACCGGGATACCGGATGGCCACTGAAAATCGTGATGCCGGAGATCGAAGACGTCGTCTCTCCGCAAGACTGGAAGGTTGCTGAAGAGAAGTTAATGGAGAAGTTGGGCGAGGACTATGACCGCAATGTGCTCTCTGATGAACAGATCGCAAGTAGAGGCTGGTATGGCCGCTGCGTCTACGAGTCCGACAACGATGTAATGGACGAGCAGGCGGTCACGATGGCATGGACAGACGACCCACTTCCAGGACAAGAGATCGGACGTGGTCAGAAGATAGCTCTTTTCCACATGACCTATGCTACTCAAGCACAGTGCGAGAGAAGAGGGAAAATATATGGCTCGCATGGCGAGATCAGTTACGACTCGAGGAAGATCAATGTTTATACCTTCGCAGATGAAACGGTCAAGCCACATGTCATCGCGAAGCAAGCCACGGAAGTGGAGAAGTCTCATGGCGGCGGAGACTTCGGTCTTGCACAGGCATTCGTGGAAGCTGTCGAGAGAGCTGATAGTGGGGAGATGTCAGTTGAGGAAGCGCAGAGGCGGTTCGTGGGATGTGACTTGGATGAGATTATCAGAAGTCACGCGGTAGTGTTTGCAGCTGAAGAGGCGAGGATGAGCAGGAAAGTCGTTGATTTCAAGACTTGGTGGGCAGAGAAGCTTGCAGAGTATGACAAGTCGGTACATCCACAAAAGCCGTCAAAGGATGAACCAGAGCTGCGTGAAGGAGGGGAAAGCCTTCCAAGCTAAGGATTGAACAAAGCAAATGAAGGGACTTAACACCCCAAAATGCTTTCACCAGGGTGGATGCGCTGCGGCAGGAAGAGTCTCAAGTAAGCTAGACGAGGAGGCAGAGAGATGTATGCTCTTATCTTAATGTTTTTGCCATGTCATATCTCTCCAAAGTTTTCGCCCTCATGCAGTTACTCCCCCTAGATGTCTAAAAGCCATAGAACGCCTAAGCCTGACCAACAGCTTTCGCAATGGCCATCACGAGCTTCTAGTGTCATCGGCCAATTGATATTGAAGTAGCCTGCCTCTAGCTGTTTAGAAGACTTGTAGATCCTCCGCTTCGATAAATTTCCTGACGTCCCTTCCCGAATCCTCGGTACTCCTGAAGACTCTTTGTCGATGCAGTCATCCCAGAATCAGATAGACTTCCAATGCCTCCATCTGGCCATTTTTGAGAACCGTATGTCTGGAGGAGCTGGTCATAAGCTAATGTGAAATGTGGTAAAGGCATACCACTGACCTCAAAATCTCAAAATATTCATCATTTGATCCAGCTTCTTAGCTCCCCCGCTTGCGCATTGGTGTCCCCCGTTCCAGACTTGACTCCCCCTACCTCCGTCGTTCATGCTTATTATTGGCTGCTGAGAGAGGTCTTTAGATGTCAAAATGGCTCGGAGGAGGCGAAAGCGGTACTTGCAGTGATGTCGGCTAGCTGTTTTTGACTGTAAATCGAAGCCAGTCAAGCCAATATTCGCATCGGAAAGCTGCGGAGTCTATTTTCAGATTAGATCTGGCAAGAAATGGGGCTTTTGCGGACGCAGAAATAATGTTGAGACAAATTCACATAAGCGTTGCAGTCATTTCTTCGTTGCAAGTAGCAGCACTGCCGACCAAACAATTCTTGTTGTTCGTTTCTCCCCACTGAGTGCTTCTTCCAGCTGCTTCCACAGATCTGCGCAGCTCTCAGTAGAGATAGTGGGTTGCAGACTTTGTAAATATCCTTGCAACCACTCCACATCAGCTACCGTCTCCCAGGCGCCTAGTTCCTCACGATGCTCCAAGAGATCATGTACTCCAACTCTGGAACCATGCTTCATCCAAACCTTACTCCGAACGAGAGCAAATGCATCTGATCGGCCGTGGGTATTGATCTTGATTCGCCTCGCTCCGGTCTCGAAGAGGTCTTCTGAAAGAGGAACGCAATCTAGCTCGGTATTTGAGACCAGTAGCGACTTTTCGCTCTCCGACCCAGGCTTCTTAGCCACCTTTGCCCAACGCTCCATGATCTCGTTGAAGATCTCGCCAGCAAGTGGATTGTCTGCAAAGAACGGATTGCCGTTGTAATACCATATAGCGAGCGTCCCGCCAGGCCGGAGTACCGTTGCCGCTGCTCGGACAGCAAGCTCTGGATTTGTAAAGTGTATTGCGGCTCCGATGGTGACCATGTCGATCGACTCAGGTTCGAGCCAAGACATGTCCTCCGCTGATGCTTGTTGGAAGCTGAACTTTGTGTTTGGATAAGATAAGTTCTTGAGGTTACTTTCAGCAGAGGCTATCGCATTAGCGGATGGGTCGCTAAGAAAAACGTGCTCAAATTTGGCCGCAAGGAAACCGGCGGCAATACCACCACCGCAGCCAGCATCATGCACTCTCTTAAATTGCCCACCATGAGACGTGTGATGTTCGTATATGGCATCAAAGAGAGAAAAAGGGTACAGGGGCCGGAAGTGAGCATATGCAGTCCAGTCGAAAGTGGCAGAGGAGTATGGCTGCCCATGCGGAGTAAGATTGGAGCTCATTGCCGCGTGCTTCACTTGTAGGAAGGCGTTAAGTCGATTACCATATTCGTACAACCTCAGACAGAGTAGCAGGCAGTCAAAACAGTTGGGTTATGACTTTGCTCTGGGAAGCATGCAAGACTATTAGGACATTTAACTGTCATGAACCACAACGTGATATCGCGTCCTAGCGCGCTTTCCATTTCCGCTCCAATTTTCCGGAGTAATGCAAGCCCTTCCGACGCGTTTTGACTTTCTCCGCATCAACAACGAACCCTTTTGAAAGATGCACAGCTTGGCTGAATAGTAGAGCTTTTATCAGTGCTTTATTGACTAAATCACAGTGTCCTATACTTGGGTGAGGCAGATGGAAGAGGAGTGTGCGAACCCTCTTTTGCTTGGTTGGATCAAAGAGTGGCTGGATCAGGCCCGAGAGCGAAACAGCAAAGGGGTGACTGTGTATATTGCCGCACAAGACCCTTGAATTCTATAATGCTAACACCAAAGCAGATACAAAAAGGCCTATGAGTCTATGAAAGCATGCCCCTTGAAGTTCGACCATCCCAGCCAAGCACAACAGCTTCATGGCCTTGGACCAAAGCTTTGTGACCGCCTTGCAGACAAGCTGAAGGCACATTGCGCTGCAAATGGCTTGCCAATGCCCCAATTGCCCCAACGCGGCCAAAAAAGGCAGCCCGGTGACGAAGGGAATGGCGAGGCTCAGCCGGCCAAGAAGATCCGGAAGGCGAAACCATACGTGCCTGCACTGAGATCGGGAGCTTATGCATTGGTTTTGGCGTTAGCTACGCTTGATGAGAACAACACACAAGGCCTGACGAAAACGGAGACAATCGAGCTTGCTCAAGCACATTGCGACGCCTCTTTTACTGTACCGAGTGACCCAACGCAGTTCTATACAGCTTGGAACTCGATGAAGACTTTGGTGGCGAAAGATTTGGTCTATGAGCGTGGAAGGCCTCTAAAACGGTACATGCTTACAGACGATGGATGGGATGTGGCGCGGAGAATGCAAGGTATCGAAAAAGGCTCCCTTTCAAATCTGCTGGCAAACGATCGGGCATTGTCTGGCAAAGGAGGCAAGAGATCCAATGCGTTAGAGCCCAAAGATGGTGTTGCGAATGACTCACAACCATCATTTACAAGAGGAACAGAGATGCCTTCTACCACACTCGATCAACCGTCTACTCCTGAACAAGCTCAAAGAAGACCCTTCAACGCGGGCTTCGCTACCGCCCTTCAACAAAGTCCAAGCCCGGAGAAGGAAAGAGACCAAAATGATGCATTTCCACGAACCTTTGCTCCTATATTACTCCCAGCCGGAAGTTTCACAGTCCACCTTGTTCTTGACACTCGAGAGGTTCGGACCAAAACTGATCGTGATTACATATCAGAACAGCTGAACAAGAGCGGTGTCAAGCCAATAAGTCGTGCTCTGCCTCTTGGAGATGCACTCTGGATCGCAAAGCTCAGTCCCAGCAGCGAGCATATATTGACGAGCAATAACATTGGCGACGACGGAGAAGGAAATGATGAGATCATGCTTGACCATATTGTTGAGCGGAAGCGATTGGATGACCTCATCGGCAGTATTAAAGATGGAAGATTTCACGAGCAGAAATTCCGGTTACGCAGATCCGGCGTCAAGAACGTGACGTACATTATTGAAGACTTCTCCATATCGGCGGAAAACGAAGGCAAGTATGGAGAGGCAGTGTCCAGCGCGATTGCAAGTACCCAGGTTGTGAACAACTACTTCGTTAAAAAAACTGCAAAGTTAGATGAGACCATTCGCTATCTTGTACGCATGACGAAAATGCTACAGGCCATGTATGAGAAGCGAGACCTGCAAATTATTCCGACCAAAGTGATCGAGGCGAAAACACACCTAGCCCTTATCACTTGGTTGCGTGAAGAGCAACCATCGAAAGGTCACTTTCTAACCTTCTCCGCGTTTTCAGCGATATGTGGTAAATCCGATGCGATGACTCTGAGAGACGTCTTCTTGAAGATGCTCATGTGCCTAAGAGGAGTTACAGGAGAAAAAGCGCTCGAGATACAACGAAGATGGAAGACACCTGGTGACTTCATTGGAGCATTTGAATCTCGAGAGGAGCAGAAAGCGAGGGACACAATGGTCAGTGAGGAGATGATTTCGTTGATACCTAGGAAGAAAATTACCAAAGGGCTGAGCGGGAAGATTGCAGAGGTTTGGGGTTGACTAGTGGAAACCTATGAAAGTAGAAAACTGTTGCCCTATTACTGGTTTCTTCAATTAGAACAGACTCTTGAGATGTATTACAACTTAGATGCAAGGGACGGCATTCCAATCTTATTGCCACGTCCCATTTAACACGCTTTTATCCGTATTTCCACGGCCCGCAAAACACGCCGATATCCGGCGTCACGACTCGGTCGCAACCTCCTCCCATCAACAAACCATGAAACACCGAACGCCGCGCGCAAAATGTGCCTACAAGTCTCGATCACAGTGTCAGCGTGCCGCCTCCGTTTTTGCACACAGTGAAACAAATGCCTTCACGTAGGCGCGAGGATAGGCACAATGTCCCGAAACAAGGAAAGCATCGCCTTTCAGCCGACAAGACCAGGCGGTAACCTGATGTACAACCTTGGTCGAACGCCTCCTAGTGATGACTTCTTTACGGATAGCCTTCTTGACACATCGAAGATCCCTACGCCTAGTCCAACAAGACCGATAATCGGCCAGGAGCCTGTCTACAAGTCAAGACGCGCTATTGGCAATACGAAAGCACTCAAGGCAGCATGGAATGGAAGCGCGAAGCCTATACAGACTTCCTCTTCTGCTGGCGACCGCGCTCGACCTCGATCGCAGCAGCTGAAGCCTGCGCCTATTCAGAGAACCCAGCGCAGCCCTACACCTACGCGCAGAGAAGACCCTACGTCTACGCCAAGTCCTCCACGAAGGTCTGTGACTGATTTACAAAGCCCAACCTCTGAATCGAGTCCACCAAAAGGTCTGACAGACGTCTACCAACGCATCGCGGATGAGGAGGACTTGGCTGCACAAGAGGGAGAGATTGGGGACGACGACGACTACACCGAAGACAGCATGGCAATTGGTGGCGTCCACCTGAATGGCGATCGTGCGCTTCTCAACCGAATACGCCAGTCGCGGTCGCCAAGCTCTCTCCCAGGCTCAAGGAGACACAGTCCAGAAGAGTCTGCGGGCGAAGTAAACAAGGAAAATCGTCGTCATGATGGTGGCAGTGTCTTATCAGACCCAACAGGGATGAGTTTCTTGCGGGATTTAACAGACCAAGTTTTAGCTACGAAGTTGACACCACATACCATCGATCGTGCTAAGGATCGTGCGAGACTGGATAGAGCACTCCAGAAAGACAGTCCAATCGCATTTAGCCGAGCCTACTCGCGGCAGAATGGCAGCGCAACAGCACAACTCCCGAAGAAGGACAGTCCTGTTGCTTTCAGCCGAGCCTACACAAACCCTAAGGCTAGTCTGACTTCCGGAAATGTGCAAAATTCATACGGAAAGGGTGATGAGGAAGACCGAACGGAAAGATCATCAGCAGGTAGCGCCATCACTGAGAGATCAGAGCCGCCACCCAATGTCCCGCGGACATGGGGCAGCAGGGGCAAGATTGGGAAAGAGTGGCTTCATAAATTACACGATCATAATAGCAGTCCTAGTAGCAACGCCCAGAAGCCTCAGGTACCCGAATTGTCGCAGATCGATTGGACAGCCGCGGCTGCAGAAGTCCCTTTACCTTCCGTTGAGAGCAGCTCAACTCCAAAAGGCATCCGAACAGACCCTCCGAGGCAAGCGACACTGCACAAACAACCGTCATTCGACAAAACAAAAGAATGGGATTTCAATGATTTCACCGGCCAATCGCTGCAGGTTTCGAATACTCCGCCCGTGAGAGTGCGGACAAACGCTCTTGATCAGCTTCGCGACAAGGAGATTGAGTCACTAGAGAAGCGAGCTGTCACTACCAACAGACTCGGAGAAATCAGAAAAAAGGACTCCCGCGAGTTGTTGCAGAAAGTGTCCCGGTCTCCCAGCTTTGGAACGGTGAAGAGAGATCTGTCTGGAGCGGATTTGTCGCGTCCCAAATCGCGTGAGGTCAAGTTTGAGGATGCCGGAGAGCCTATTCCGGACACGCCAATAGTGATCTACAAAGGGAATGCCAGCGACAATAAGGACGAAGAGGAAAGGGAGACTGGTGTGCGACAACCAGCACCCAACAGAGAGGATTCTCTGAACAAGCTGCAGAGGCTGGCCAGGGCAATGAGTGATAGTCTGAGGCCGAGCTCGTCGCCTGAAGACTGGTCATTGATTCGGGAGGGAGAAGAGAGTGGCGAAATACCAGCGGTGTCGAATGGCGAAGCCCCAAAACCAACATTGCATATTGACTTATCACGGAAGTCTTCTAAACAAGTGGCAGATGTAGGAACCACACCCCAGGGAGCGAAGGCGGCCGATTATGCGAAAACGCCTGTAGTCTCAGGTGCTTGGACAGATACGATTCTTCCTGACACAGTGAAGACCGTTAACCGACAAAACGATTCATCAAAGTATACACAGACGCCCCATGTGAATGCTGGAGGTTGGATAGATACGCCTATGCCGCATGGCAAACGCCAGGTCTCTTCATTGGCTCCCATTCCTATCGAAGAAATTCCCGAAGGTCTCACTGACGGGCTCGATGGGAAGTCTTCAAGACCTCCTTCCGCTGGCGCAGACGATTCAAATGGTGCTACTCAGAAAACCGCTGATATACCAAGAAGTGCGCTTACAGGCCTGCTTGATAAAGCGAGACGGAAGCTTACTACTCAAGACGGTGTAACTTTCCGCGAAAGCAACGACACGTTGAATCTTGGAGACGCAACTATCGAGTCGCTTGAGGATCTTCTCACCTTGGAAAACGCGGATATGACAACCTTGATCCGCATGGGCGCTGAATTTGAGGCCCGTGAACAGATTCTCAGAGGCGCATCAAGAGATGACGCTTCCACGGAGGCCGCATTGCTAGACCGCTTGGGATCCAAGCTGGACCGTTTGAGGACTAATATCCATGATGCACGGAAAGGTATTTCCAAACTTGAACATCAGGTTTCTCATGCAGACAGGCCTGAAGATCAGCAAGCTATGGAAATGGCCAGCTCTTGTAAGTCCTGCGGAAGTCCTCGTGCTGGCCTCGAATCAGCGCCAATATCGACACCAACGAGGGTCTACCTTGCGGTCCCTCTGCCACGATTCTTTCACGACAAGCGGAAAGACCACTGGCTTCCTCGGCCGACGTTACTTGGCTGGGCCACTCTGGCTTTCTCGATTTGGTACCTTTCCGAGTCAGCAATGTGTGATCGGTACTGCCATCCGTTATATGCGGAATATTATGAA
>Ga0335072_10003566_pt1 | contig 23366 bp, 22 predicted proteins | sample Lox_Sample_21_FD_206725 | JGI IMG/M metagenome (GOLD analysis project Ga0335072, IMG submission 206725) | Soil microbial communities from Loxahatchee National Wildlife Refuge, Florida, United States - Lox_Sample_2.1 | ecosystem: Environmental > Terrestrial > Soil > Wetlands | place: USA... | reverse complement strand
GTGGTCAGGACGCCCTGCAGGATGTAGTTGACCGCGTCAGCCACGTCGGTGGACAGCACCCGGTGGCAGTTCGCCGACGGGACCGCCAGCGTGCCGCCGGTGCCGGTGACGATCTTGCTGATGGCGACCGGGGCGCAGTAGGTGCCCCGGTCCGCGACCGTGGCGTAGGCCGCGGCCATCGACAGCGGCGAGACGCCGACCGAGCCGAGGGTGAACGAGGGGATGTTGTCCGCAGAGGCCAGCGTGCCCAGCGGGGTCTTGTCGCTGCTCAGCAGCGACGTGCCGTCCACCCTGGTCATGCCCATGTCGGCGGCTGTGTGCACCACGTTGCACAGGCCCACCCGCTTCTCCAGCTGGGCGAAGAAGACGTTGACCGACTGGGTGGTCCCGGTGTACAGCGACTGGGTGGAGGCCGACCCGGGCCCCTCGGCGTTCGTCACGTTGAAGGCACCGTTGACGCCGTTGTACTGGCCCGCGGGCCCGCCCTGGCAGTTGGTGTAGCCGTTGATCGTCGTGCTGCCCGGCACATGCAGGGTGAAGCCGAACGGATAGCCCTGCTTCAGGGCGGTGACCAGCGTGAACAGCTTCGACGAGGAACCGGTCTGGACGCCCTGGGAACTGCCCCCGTACTCCGTGTTCACTGCGTAGTCGATCTCGGTCTGGCCCGGGCCGGTGCCGTAGGGCGCGTTCTCGGCGAGGGCCCGGATGTCCCCGGTGCCCGGCTGGATCAGCGCTTCGGTGTCGGCGTTGTGGCCCGGGTTGTAGTAGTTGCTGCTACCGGGCTCGACGTAGTTCACCGCGTTGTTGGCGGCCTGCTGGTCCTGCGGGTCCAGGGTGGTGTAGATCCGCAGCCCGCCGGTGGACAGCAGCTTGGCCCGGTCCATGGGCGTCTTGCCGAAGGCCGGGTCGTGCAGGAACACCTCTTCCACGTACTCGCAGAAGAAACCGGCCGTACCGACCGAACTCGACTCGCAGCCGCTCTCGGGCACCGAGATGTGCAGCGCGAGCGGCGTGGCTTCGTCCGCCGTGGCCTGCGCCGCGGTCAGCCCGTTGCCGGTCTGCGCCATCCGGGCCAGCACGGTGTTGCGCCGTTCCAGCGCCGCCTGGGGGTCCGTGATCGGGTCGTACTTCGACGGGTTCTCCACGATGCCGGCCAGCGTGGCCGCCTGGGTCACGGTCAGCTTCCCCACGGCGGTGCCGAAGTAGGTTTCGGCCGCGGTCTCGATCCCGTAGGCGTTGTTACCGAAGTACGCGTCGTTCAGGTACCCGGCCAGGATCTCCTGCTTGGTGTAGCTGTGCTCGACGCCCACGGCCAGGCGCAGCTCGTTGAGCTTGCGGCTGAGCGTGTCCGCGTACGCGGCCTTCTCGGCCGAGAGGTTCTCGGCCTCCTCCGCGGCGAGCAGGAGGACATTCTTCACGTACTGCTGGGCGATCGTGGAGCCGCCCTGGACCGGCTGGTGCTCGATGTCGTTGACCGCCGCGCGGATCGTGCCGCGCAAATCGATCGCCCCGTGCAGCCAGTACCGGGAGTCCTCGATGGCCACGATGGCGCTGACCATGTCCGGGTCGATCTGGCTGTAGGTGACCGGCTGCCGGTCCCAGCCGTAGTACTGGAGCACGCTGGCGTTGCTCGAGTCGGTGGAGTACGGCACGTCCACGCCGTACACGTAGGCGAGCAGGTGGCCGTCGCGGTCGAAGATCTCCGACCGCTGCGGCAGTGAGGAAGCCGTCAGCGACAACGTGGTGAACTTGTCGGCCTCGTTCCTGACCAGGACTCCCGTCGCGGCCACGATCGGCATGATCATGGCCGCGGCGAGGACTCCGCCCACGGCGGCCAGGACGATCAGGCGCCCCAGTACGCTCGTCCGGGTGAAAAACGTCTCTCCGCGCTGCACCCGACATAGGGTACGCCGCGTTCGCCACTACCGAGTGCGCTCGTACCGGACATACAGGACTCACAGGTACCTAGATCCGTATAGAGTCACCGAACCATGCGCAAATCGGAATTTGCGCCACAAGGCGCGCCAAGTATATTGAAGCCTTTGAGTGACCAACAGAGCATGACCGCACCCGGAGGGTAACTCCACCCGGTTGCATATAGCTCGTCAGAACTATTTGGTAAATGGCCATGCCGGGGTCTTGGCATCCCGCCCGGACTTCCGTAAGTTGCTGGATCACGAACAGATAACCGTGGCAGCGCGGCCGCACACGCTAGCCCGGGATCGCAACCCATCGAGACGACCGTCTGGGCGTCCGTGCTCGACGATCAAGAGGAGTGGGCACATGTGGATCACTGACTGGACCACACGCGCCGCATGCAAGGGAACCGACCCTGACGAGCTGTTCGTCCAGGGCGCGGCGCAAAATCGCGCCAAGCTGATCTGCCGGGGGTGCCCGGTTCGCACGGAGTGCCTTGCGGATGCGCTCGACAACGGAATCGAGTTCGGCGTCTGGGGCGGGATGACCGAGCGGGAGCGCCGGGCGCTCCTGCGGCGGCGCCCCGAAGTGACCTCGTGGCGCGAGCTGCTGGAGCGGGCTCGTGACGAATACGAGCGGCAGTCCATCGACGAGCTCGTCGCCAGCTGATCCGCCCGGCTGGCCACCCGGGCCAGCCGGTCCCGATGAGCAACCCAGCTAGCTGAGGCTCACGGACTCTGCCGGGACAAGATCGTCCCGATCACCCGAAGCCCGTCGAGGTCGTGGACGTCCTCGGGCTGCGCGACGACCTCGGCGACGGGGATGGCCGGATGGGCCGAGGTGAAGTGCTCGGCCAGCCGCCGCTCCCGCTTGCCGAGGTTCATCCGCTCGGCGTGCATGCGCAGCACTGCTGCCGCCAGGCCGTACCGCGGCCCGGACCGGCCGTCCGGTGCGTCCTGCCCGTCGTACATGTCCAGGGTCTCGGCCGCGGCCAGGCTCCGGGCCGCGCTCAGCCGCGCGGCCGGCGAGACGTGCACCCGGTTCAGGATGAGCCCGGCCAGCGGCATGCGTTCGGCGTCGAGGCGCTCGACGAAGTAGGAGGCCTCGCGCAGCGCGTCCGGTTCCGGCGCGGCGACGACCAGGAACGCCGTGCCCGGCGCCTGCAGCAGCCGGTAGGTCCACTCGGCGCGCTCGCGGAAGCCGCCGAACATGGTGTCAAACGCGGTGACAAACGTCGACGCGTCCTTGAGCACCTGCGCGCCGAGGATCTTGGTCAGCACGTTCGTCATCATGAGGAACCCGGCGTTCAGCACCTTCATGTACGACATCCCGGCCTTGGCCGGGACGGTCAGCAGCCGGATCAGCTTGCCGTCGAGGAACCGGCCCAGCCGCTGCGGCGCGTCCAGGAAGTCCAGCGCGGACCGGCTGGGCGGGGTGTCCACCACGATGAGATCCCACTCGTCGGCGTGCCTGAGCTGGCCGAGTTTCTCCATGGCCATGTACTCCTGGGTGCCCGCGAAGCTGGAGGACAGCGACTGGTAGAACGGGTTGGCCAGGATCTGCGCGGCCCGGTCCGGGTCGGCGTGCGCCTCCACGATCTCGTCGAACGTCCGCTTCATGTCCAGCATCATCGCGTACAGGCTGCCGCCGCCGGCCGTATCGACGCCGTCCACCTGCCGCGGGGTGTTGTCCAGGGAGGTCAGGCCCATCGACTGGGCCAGCCGCCGGGCCGGGTCGACGGTCAGCACGCAGGCCTGCCGGCCGCGTTCGGCGGCGCGCAGGCCGATCGCGGCCGCGGCCGTGGTCTTGCCCACGCCACCCGAGCCGCAGCAGACGATGATCCTGGTCCGCCGGTCGTCGATGATCCGGTCCATGTCCAGCTTCGGAGCACCTGTCGTCATGCTGCCCCCTGCTCGCGGAGTTTCGCTGCCAGCTGATAGAGCCCGGCCAGGTCGATCCCGTCCGGGATCATCGGCAGCTCGTAGTGCGGAAGGCCCGCGGTCAGCAGCTCATCCCGCTCCCGGTTCTGCATGGCCACCTGCAGGGCGTGCTCCTTCAGCTCGGTCATCAGGTCGGCGGCCAGGCCGTGGTTGTCGCTGATCCCGGCGGCCTTCAGGCCGACGACGAGCTCGGCGACGTCCAGGGATCCGCTGGCCGCCGCGGCCAGGTCGGCCGCGCCGAGCATCGCCGGGCGGGCCATGTTGATGATGATGCCGCCGGGCCGGATGGAGCCCTGGGTCAGCTCCTGGAGCTCCGCGATGCCGTCCAGGGTCTCCTGGACCGGCATCTCCTCCAGCGTGGTGACGAAGTGCACCACGGTCTGCGGTGACCGGATCACCCTGGCCACCGTGTCCGCGTGCGTCTTGACCGGACCGACCTTGGCCAGGCCGGAGACCTCGGTGCTCACGTCGAGGAACCGGCCGATCCGGCCGGTCGGCGGGGCGTCCATCACCACGGCCTGGTACAGGTGGGCGCTGGTCCGGCCGTCCACGCGCCGCCGGGTCGCCTCGGTGGCCTTCCCGGTGACCAGCACGTCGGCCAGGCCGGGCGCGATCGTGGTCGCGAAGTCGACCACGCCCATCCGGGTCAGTGTCTTCCCGGCGCGACGCAGGTTGTAGAACATCTCCAGGTAGTCCAGCAGCGCGCCTTCGGGGTCCACGGCCAGGGCGTACACGTCCCCGCCCTCGGCCCCCTTGGCCCCGAGGCCCAGCGCGACCTTGCGTTCGCCGTAGGGCAGCGGGGGGCAGTCGAACAGCCGGGCGATGCCCTGCCGGCCCTCAACCTCGATCAGCAGGACCCGGCGGCCGGCCCTGGCCAGGGCCAGCGCCAGAGCCGCCGCTACCGTGGTCTTGCCCGTGCCGCCCTTGCCCGTGACCACGTGCAGCCGCACGCCGTCCCAGTCGGTGTCCCTGGTGGTCATCCGGTCTTGCCTCCGTTGTTCTCCTCCCTCGGAGGCTATCTCCGCCCGGATACCTTATGGTTCGCTGTCGCTCGCCGGTTTTGCATACCGTCGGATGGCGCGTCACCGGTTAATCACTACTCTGGGGTGTATAGGAAGAGAGGTGATCCCGGTGGGTGCAGTTGTCGCCATCATCGTGGTCCTGGTCATACTCGGGATTGTCGCCGCCGCGCGGTCGATCAAGGTTGTGCAGCAGTACGAGAAGGGCATCATCTACCGCTTCGGGCGGGTCCTGCCCGAGATCCGGGGCCCCGGCCTGGCCATCATCCGTCCGGTCGGGGACCGGATGCAGAAGGTGAACATGCAGATCGTGGCCATGGCGGTGCCCGCACAGGAGGGCATTACCAGGGACAACGTGAGCGTCCGGGTCGACGCGGTGGTGTACTTCCGCGTGGTGGACCCGATCAAGGCCACCGTGAACGTGCAGAATTACATGTTCGCCATCTCCCAGCAGGCGCAGACCTCGCTGCGGTCGATCATCGGGCAGTCCGAGATGGACCAGCTGCTGGCCGAGCGGGAATCGGTGAACCGGGAGCTGCGCCGGACCATCGACGAGCCGACCGAAGGCCCGTGGGGCATCAGGGTCGAGCGGGTCGAGATCAAGGACGTGTCGCTGCCTGAGGGCATGAAGCGGTCCATGTCGCGGCAGGCCGAGGCCGAGCGGGAACGCCGGGCCCGGATCATCACCGCCGACGGTGAGTACCAGGCCTCCAAGCGGCTGGCCGCGGCGGCGAACGTGATGTCGCGCGACCCGGCCGCCCTGCAGCTGCGCTTGCTGCAGACCGTGGTCGAGGTGGCAGGCGAGCGGAACAGCACACTGGTCATGCCCATCCCGGTCGAGCTGCTCAGGTTCTTCGAGAAGATGGCTCCCGGCCCGGTCGCGCCCCCGTCCGAGCCGATCGGCGACCTCGACGACCTGGGCGACGCCGAGGTGGCGGCGGCGGAGGCGGCCATCTCCAACACCCACGTGCCCGAGCTCACGGAGGCCAGCATCCCGCCGGTGCCCGAGGTGGAGGAGGCCGCGCCGACCGAGGTCAGGCAAGTCGCGGCCCCTGATCTGGCCGCCAAGGAGCAGGCGTAGGGTCAGTGCATGCCAAAGTGGGAGTACGCGACGGTGCCGTTGCTCGTGCATGCGACCAAGCAGATCCTCGATAACTGGGGTGACGACGGATGGGAGCTGGTCGCGGTGATACCGGGACCCAACTCCGAGCAGCTGGTCGCGTACATGAAGCGGGAGAAGCCATGAGCAGCGCGGCCGAGCAGCTGGCCGCGCTCGGGCTCACGCTGCCGCCGGTAACGGTCCCGGTGGCCGCGTACGTGCCCGCGGTGCGGACCGGTGCGTACGTGTACGTCTCGGGTCAGCTGCCGGTGGTGGACGGGAAACTGCCCGCCACCGGCAAGGTGGGCGACGCGGTCAGCGCCCAGGACGCGGCGGGCATGGCCCGCACCTGCGCGCTGAACGCGCTCGCGGCCGCGGCCCAGGCGGCGGGGGGGCTCGACGCCATCCGCCGGATCGTCAAGGTGGTCGGCTTCGTGGCCAGCGCGCCGGGTTTCAGCGGCCAGCCGCAGGTGATCAACGGCGCGAGCGAGCTGCTCATCGAGGTGTTCGGCGAGGCCGGGCGGCATGCTCGCAGCGCGATCGGAGTGGCCGAGCTGCCACTGAACGCCCCGGTGGAGGTCGAGCTGATCGCCGAAGTCCGCGGCTAAGCGGTGCCGATGGACGAAGGAACGGGACGCTCGCGCGTCCGCGTGCCGCGCGGGATGGCCGACCGGGCGCATGAGTTCACCGCGGCCGGCCTGCGGCCCGCCGTGCCGCGCGACGCCGCCACCGTGATCCTGGTCCGCCCGGGCCCGGAGAACCCCGGGACAGACGGCGTAGAGGTGTTCCTGCTGCGGCGGACCAGGGCGCTGGAGTTCGCCCCGGGGGCCTGCGTGTTTCCCGGCGGATCGGTGGACGAGCGCGACGCCGACCCGGCGATCGACGAAACGGGCTGGGTCGGCCCGGCCCCGGCCGATCTCGGCCACCTGCTGGGCATCCCCGCCGACCGCGCCCGCGCCCTGGTCTGCGCGGCAGTCAGGGAAACGTTCGAGGAATCCGGCGTGCTGCTGGCCGGCCCCTCCCCGGCCGAGCTGGTCCCGGACAGCGCCGTCCTGGCGCAGGACCGGCACGCGCTGCTCGACGGGTCGGTCTGGCTCGGCGAGCTGCTCACCCGCCGCGGCCTGAAGCTGCGCGCCGACCTGCTGACGCCGTGGGCCCGCTGGATCACCCCGGAGATCTCGCCCCGCCGCTTCGACACCTGGTTCTTCGCCGCCGCCCTGCCGCACGGGCAGCTGGCCGGGCTCGTGGCCGCGGGACCGGGCGAGTCGGACTCGGGCACGTGGTGGCGGCCGTCCGCGGCCCTGGAGGCGGCCCGGGCCGGGGAGATCACGCTGCTGCCGCCGACGGCCGTGACGCTGGCCGAGCTCGCGGCCTACCCGGACATCGGCGGCATCCTGGGCGAGCGCCGGGTGATCACCCCGCTGATGCCCACCGTGGTCGTCGAGGGTGAGCGGACGTGGCTGGCCATGCCCCCGGCCGTGGAGTACCCGCTGTGACCGCGGCCATCGACGGCTTCCGCACCCCGAGGGCGACCTGCCTGCTGGCGCCCAACCCCTCGCCGATGACCCTGGACGGCACCAACACCTGGATCATCGCCGAGCCCGGTTCGCCCTCGGCCGTGGTGATCGATCCCGGCCCGCAGGACGAGGGCCATCTGCGCCGGGTGCTCGCCGCGGCGATCGCGGGCGACCGGCGGGTGGCGAGCATCCTGCTGACGCACGGGCACCTCGATCACTCCGCCGGGGCAGCCCGGCTCGCGGAGCTGAGCGGGGCGCCGGTCCAGGCCGCCGACCCGGCGCGCCGGCTCGGCGCCGACGGGTTCGCCGGCGGCGACGTCATCACGGCGGCCGGCTGCGAGCTGCGGGTCGTCCCCACCCCGGGCCACTCCGGCGACTCGGTGAGCCTGCTGCTGCCCGCGGACGGCGCGCTGTTCACCGGCGACACCGTGCTGGGCCGCGGGACCACGGTCATCGCCCGGGACGGCAACCTCGGCGACTACCTGCGCTCGCTGGAGCAGCTGCGGGAGCTGGCCGAGGCCGCGGGGCTGCGGCTGCTGCTGCCCGGGCACGGGCCGGTGCTGGCCGACCCGATCGGGATCCTGGACTACTACCTCGCGCACCGGGCCGAGCGGCTGGACCAGGTCCGGTCGGCGCTGGCCGCCGGGGCCAGCACTCCGGCCGAGATCGTGGCCATGATCTACACCGACGTGGATCGCAGCGTCTGGCCGGCCGCGGAGTGGTCGGTCCGCGCCCAGCTCGACTACCTGGCCGGCCAGTAGGGCGCTAGCGGGCGCGCCTGCGCAGCCGGTCGATGTCCAGGATGAGGACCGAGCGCGCGGAGATCTGCAGCCAGCCGCGGGCCGCGAAGTCGGCCAGCGCCTTGTTGACCGTCTCCCGGGATGCCCCGACCAGCTGGGCCAGTTCCTCCTGGGTCAGGTCGTGATGCACGTGCAGGCCGTCGCGGTCCTGCTCGCCGAACCGGTCGGCCAGGTCCAGCAGGTTCTTCGCCACCCGGCCGGGGACGTCGGTGAAGACCAGGTCGGCCGTCACGTCGTTGGCCCGCCGCAGCCGCCGGGCCAGCGCCTGCAGCATGTGCATGGAGACTTCGGGGCGCTCCAGCAGCCAGGGGCGGAGCGCGTCATGGCCGAGGGCGGCGACCGTGGCGTCGGTGATGGCACTGGCCGATGAGGTCCTCGGCCGCGGATCGAACAGCGACAGCTCGCCGAACATCTCACCGGGCCCGAGCACGCTCAGCAGGTTCTCCCGGCCGTCGGCCGCGGCGCGGGTGAGCTTGATCTTGCCGTCGAGCACGACGTACAGGCGGTCTCCGTCCTGCCCTTCGAGGAAGAGGTGCTCGCCGCGGGACAGCTTGACGTCGGCCATCTGCCGCCGGAGCGCCCGTGCGCTTTCTTCGTCGAGCCCCTCGAAAAGCGGTGCCCGCCTGAGCACGACTTCGGCGTCCTCCACCGATCCTCCTTGCTGGCCGTTTGCCTCCGGTCACCTCGGCCGACGGCCTGGCCAGCGATCGTTTCCAATCTTTGCGCTTTCAAGTGTGGATCACCAGCCACACGGCAATGTGCTCGGGATCACACCGGGCCTCCACCGCGCGGCACTGTGACTAACACCACATTCAAGCATTACCGTAACTCCGTCACGGAGTCGACCGCTCACCAGAACACGAAGACGCAGGGATTACGGGGGTGCGAGAGGTTGAGGGATTCGCGGCGGCGGCGCCGGCTGAAGGACAGGTTCCCCGGCCGGCTCCGCCCGCGAATGGTCATCGCCTGCGGCGTGCTGGTCATGGTGAGCATTCCGGTGGCCCTGCCGCGATTCCGGCTTGACGGCAACGGCAACGGCCACCCCAAGCCGCCGAGCCAGGCGCAGATCAACGCGGCGGAAAACCGGGTCAGGCAGCAGCAGGCGGCCCTCGGAGCCCAGCAGGGGCGACTGTCCGCGGCGAACGCGCAGCTGGCCGCGCTCCAGGTCCAGGCCGAGGTGCTGACCCAGCGCTACGACCAGGTCCTGGTGGACGAGCAGCGGGCCGCGGCGGCCTACCGGGTAACCGAGTCCCGGCTCGGGTACGCCCAGCGGGCCCAGGACGCAAGCCAGCGCCGGCTGGCGGCCCTGGCCGCCAGCGAATTCGAGTCCGGCGGCGGCTTCGGCCCGATGAGCTCCATGCTCGGCAACGCCAGCGGCCCGCAGGGCTACCTGACCGAGGTGGGGCTCGGCCAGGTGCTCGCCCAGGCCGGGACCGACACGGTGGCCCAGGCCCAGGCGAACGACGTGGTGGCCGCGGCGTTCCGCAAGCAGGCCCACGACCTGCTGGTGGCCCGGCAGTCGGACCTGAAGGCGGCCGCTCACCTCAAGCAGGCCGTGCAGGCGGCCGTGGCCAGGCAGCAGGAGTACGTCCGGGCCAGCCAGGCCAAGCGGAACTCGCTGGCCAGCCAGCTGGCCAGCGCCCAGGCTCACGCCAGCGCGCTGAAGTCGGCCCGGCAGGCCGCCCTGGCCGCCGCGGCCGCGGCCCGGGCGGCCAAGGCCGCCGCCGCCGCGGGCAGCGCGCAGGGCCCCGCCACGGCCCCGGCCTGGGCGTCGAGCTCGGGTGCGTCGGCCAGCCAGGGCGACATCGCCGCCAACTGGGCGCTCACTCAGCTGGGCAAGCCGTACCAGTGGGGCGCGGCCGGACCGGACACCTACGACTGCTCGGGCCTGACCATGCAGGCCTGGGCGCGTGCGGGCGTCGCGCTGCTGCACTACACCGGCTACCAGTGGGCCGAGGGACCGCACGTGCCGCTGGACCAGCTTCAGCGCGGTGACCTGCTGTTCTACGCCACCAACAACTCAGACCCGGCTACCATCCACCACGTCGGGATCTACATCGGCAACGGCATGATGGTCGACGCCCCCTACACCGGCGCGGACGTCCGCATCGACAGCATCTACCAGCCCGGGATCCCGATCGGCGCCGTCCGCCCGGCCGGTTAACGAACGGCGTTCCCGTGGGCCGGCGGGCCGGGCGCCCTCCGTGGCCGGGGGCTCGAGCTGGCTCAGCACCTGACCGTAGGCGAGCGAGATGAGCTTGATCACGTTGCCGTGCGCGCCGAGCGGCGCGGCGCACTTGGCGCCGATGGCGGCCGCGGCGCCCTCGATGGCCGCCGGGTCGGCTTCGGGCCCGATCACGCACGGGGCCAGGGCGATCCGGCTGACGCCCATGTCGTCCAGCCGGGCCGCGGCCTCCTCGATGCTCGGCTTGGTGTCCAGGGACGCGGCCAGCACGGGCAGGGCCAGCCGGGCGGCGAGCAGCACGGCGGTGACGCTGGCGGTGCCGACCGCCTCCTCGCCGCCGACGGTGAGCAGGATGATGCCGTCGGCGGAGGTGGTGATGCTGAACATGCGCACCCGGTCGGCCCGGGCCAGGCCGGCGTCGGCGAGCCGGTGGTGCAGCGCCTCGGCCAGCAGCGCGTTGGTGTTGAAGACCTCGCCGATGCGCGCGTTGGCCCCGGTGGCCGCGATGGCCTCGCGCAGCGCGCGGAACGTCTCCGGGTGCGGAGTGACCAGCTGCGGGACGATCACCGCCGACGGTGCCCCCGCGGGACGCCGGGCCGCGGCGTCGGCGAGCACCGACCGGATGCCGTCCGGGTCGCTCCGCCCGCCGTGGGCGATCCTGGCCGTGCGCACGTCCAGCGCCGGGTTATCCACGCGGAGCACGGCCGCGATGTCCGCGGTGGGACCGGTGAGGCCGTCGTCGCCGACGCTCGGCACCGCGAGGACGAGAGCCGGCGCTCCCTCGGGCAGGCTGGCGGGCACGGGCCGCCGGTGGCGGCCGCCCGGCTGGATCAGCCGGGCGTGCGGCTGCCGGACCGGGAACGTGCCCGGCGGCGGGGATTCGGGCTCTGGTCGCGGCTGGTGCTGGAGCGGCATATCCCGGGCCGGCCGCCGGGCAGGCAGGCCCGCCGAGAAGTCGGATGCGTCGCTCACACAAGCGAAGCGTAGTCGTCAGTGATCAGCGAGGTGTGAAAACTCATAAAAATACGGACATCCGGCCAATAGTGACGAGCGGGATCATTTGTGTCCACTGACCGTATACAGGGCCGCGGCCCCACCGTCGTGAAACTTGTTACTAGCGGGTAGCATAGAACTCGTACGGCTGAACGGCGAGCACTGAACGGCGAGCAGTGGAGCAGCGGATGGGCCACTACCAGAGCAACCTGCGGGACATCGAGTTCAACCTGTTCGAGGTGCTGCGGCGCCAGGATCTGCTGGGCGAGCCGCCCTACCCGGAACTGGACGAGGAGACGGCCCGCAGCATCCTGGCCGAGCTGAACGCGATGGCGGTCGGCCCGATGGCCGCCTCCTTCGCCGACGCCGACCGGAACCCGCCGGTCTTCGACGCCGCCACGAACTCGGTGCGGATCCCCGATTCGCTGCGCGCGTCCTACCGGACCTTCATGGACGCCGAGTGGTACCGGCTGTTCCTGCCCGCCGAACTGGGCGGGACCTCGGCGCCGCACTCGCTCAGCTGGGCCATGGCCGAGCTGATCCTCGGCTCCAACCCCGCGATCTGGATGTACGCCAGCGGGCACTCGATGGGCCGGGCGCTGTGGTATCTCGGCACCGAGGAGCAGAAGCGCTTCGCGCAGCTGGCCATCGACCGCGAGTGGGGCGGCACCATGGTGCTGACCGAGCCGGATGCCGGCTCCGACGTGGGCGCCGGGCGCACCCGCGCGGTGCCGCAGCCGGACGGCACCTGGCACATCGAGGGCGTCAAGCGGTTCATCACCAGCGGTGAGCACGACCTGGCCGAGAACATCTTCCACCTGGTGCTGGCCCGGCCGGAGGGCCACGGCCCGGGCACCAAGGGCCTGTCCATGTTCCTGGTGCCCAAGTACCTGGTCAACGAGGACGGGACGCTGGGCGAGCGGAACGGCGTGGTGGCCACCAACGTCGAGCACAAGATGGGCCTGAAGGCCTCGGCCACCTGCGAGCTGACCTTCGGGGCCAGTCGCCCGGCGGTCGGCACCCTGGTCGGCGGGGTGCACGACGGCATCAGGCAGATGTTCAAGATCATCGAAGAGGCCCGGATGATGGTCGGCACCAAGGCCATCGCCACCTTGTCCACCGGCTACCTGAACGCGCTGGACTTCGCCCGCAGCCGGGTGCAGGGGGCCGACCTGACCCAGCAGGCGGACAAGACCGCGCCGCGGGTGACGATCATCCACCATCCCGACGTGCGCCGCATGCTGATGCTGCAGAAGGCCTACGCCGAGGGGATGCGGGCGCTGGTCCTGTACACGGCCAGCCTGCAGGACACGGTGCAGGTCGCGGCCGGCCAGGGTCGCCCCGACGAGGCCACCGAGAGCCTGGTCGACCTGCTCCTGCCGGTGGTCAAGGGCGTCGGGTCCGAGCGCTCGTATGAGATGCTCACCTTGTCCCTGCAGACCCTGGGCGGCTCCGGGTTCCTCCAGGACTACCCGATCGAGCAGTACATCAGGGACGCCAAGATCGACAGCCTGTACGAGGGCACCACCGGGATCCAGAGCCTGGACCTGTTCTTCCGCAAGATCATCCGGGACCGCGGGCAGGCGTTCGGCGTCCTGCTGGCCAAGGTCAGGGACTTCGCCGCCGCCGACGGCGGCAACGGCCGGCTGAAGGCCGAACGGGCCGCGCTGGCCGAGGCGGCCACGCACGTGGAGGCCATCGCCGCCGCCCTGACCGGCTTCCTGATGGCCTCGGCGGCGGCCCCGGCCGAGGTCTACAAGGTGGGGCTGAACTCGACCCGGCTGCTGATGGCCATCGGCGACCTGGTCATCGGGTGGCTGCTGGCCACCCACGCCGAGATCGCCCTGCGCGAGCTCGACCGGATCGACGCGGGTTCCCCGGACCACGACTTCTACGCGGGCAAGCTGGCCGCGGCCCGGTTCTTCGCCGCGACCGTGCTGCCCCGGCTGGCCGCGGAGCGCAAGATCGCCGAGGAAACCGCCCTCGACCTGATGGACCTGCCCGAGGGCGGTTTCTGACTCCCGGCGATCAGTTCCAGGCCAGCATCCGGACCGGGTCCTCGAGCATCGAGCCCACATCGCGCAGGACGGCCGAGCCGAGCTCCCCGTCGATGATGCGATGGTCGAAGGACAGCGACAAGGTGCAGACCTGACGGACGGCGAGCTGCCCGTCCACCACCCAGGGAGCGTCCCTGACCTGGCCGAAGGCCAGGATGGCGGCCTCGCCCGGGCTGAGGATCGGAGTGCCGCCGTCCACCCCGAACACCCCGACGTTGGTGATCGTGATCGTGCCGCCCGCCAGGTCGGCCGGGGTGGCCTGGCCCGCTCGCGCCGTCTCGGCCAGGGCCTGCAGGCTGCTGGCCAGCTCGGGCAGCGACATTTCGTGGGCGTTCTTGACGTTGGGCACGAGCAGGCCGCGTTCGGCGGCCACCGCGATGCCGAGGTTGACGTAGTGCTTGACCACGATCTCCTGCGCGCCGTCGTCCCACGAGGAGTTGACCAGGGGATGCCGGCGCACCGCGACCAGCAGCGCCCGGGCCACGAACAGCAGCGGCGAGACCCGCACCCCGGCGTATTCCGGCAGGTCGCGGACGCGGCGCACCGCGGCCATCGTCTCGCTGACGTCGACCTGCAGGAACTCGGTGACATGCGGAGCGGTGAACGCGCTGGCCACCATGGCCGCCGCCATGTGCTTGCGCACGCCGCGGACCGGGATGCGCTCTTCGCCGGCCGGGCTGGGCAGCGCGGCCAGGCTGGCCGTCCGGGCCCCGTTCTCTACCACCTTTTCGGCCGAACGGGCCGTGGCGTCACCGGCCGCCCGGTGCACGTCATCCCGGGTGATGGTGCCGTCCGGGCCGGTGCCCGCCAGGCCGGCCAGGCTGATGCCGAGATCCTTGGCCAGCCTGCGTACCGGCGGCTTGGCCAGGACCCGGACCACCGGCCCGGGCGCTGGTTCGGGCGCTGGTTCGAGCGCCGCGGCAGCGGGGGGCTGCGCCGGCTTGCGGGCCCGGCGCGTCGTGGCGGAGGCCTTGACGCCGTAGCCGACCAGGACCGGCTGGCGCCCTTCCCGGCCGGGCTGGGCCCGGGCGGCGTCAGCCGGGGACGGGACGGCGGGGGCGGGTGCGGGCACCACGGACCGTTCGGCCGAATCTGCCTTACCGGCTCCGGCGGGTTCGGCTGAAACTTCCACGGCGATGATCGGGGTGCCCACGTCGACCGTCTGGCCTTCGTCGGCCAGCAGCCGGGCCACGGTCCCGTCCCACGGCGAGGGCAGCTCGACCACGGCCTTCGCGGTCTCGATCTCCACGATGACCTGGTTGACCTCGACCTGGTCGCCCGGCTTGACGTGCCAGGCGACGATGTCGGCCTCGGTCAGGCCCTCGCCCACGTCGGGGAGCCTGAACTCCTTGAGCTCGGTCATCCCGCCCCCTCAGTAGCCGAACGAGCGGTCGACGGCGTCCAGGATCCGGTCCAGGTCGGGCAGGTAGTGCTCCTCGATCCGGGACGGCGGGTAGGGGGTGGCGAAGCCGCCGACCCGCAGCACCGGCGCCTCCAGGTGGTAGAAGCACTGCTCGGTCACCCGGGCGGCGATCTCGGCCCCGAGGCCGGCGTACACCGGCGCCTCGTGCGCGACCACGCAGCGGCCGGTCCGGCGGACCGAGGCGCTGATCGTCTCCATGTCCAGCGGGGACAGCGAGCGCAGGTCGACGACCTCGATGCTGTGCCCGTTACCGGGGCCGCCCTGGCGGGCGGCCAGTGCCGACTCCAGGCAGGTCCGGACCATCGGGCCGTAGGCCAGCAGGGTCACCTCGGTGCCCTCGAGCGCGACCCGGGCCCGGTCCAGCGGCAGCGCGCTGGCCAGGCCCGAGGTCGTGTCGACCTCGGCCTTGTCCCAGTAGCGCCGCTTGGGCTCGAAGAAGATCACCGGGTCGTCGCAGCTGACCGACTGCTGGATCATGGCGAACGCGTCGGCCGCGTCCGCGCAGGCCACCACCTGCAGGCCCGCGGTGTGCGCGAACAGCACCTCGGGGGATTCGCTGTGGTGCTCGACCGCGCCGATGCCGCCGCCGCACGGGATGCGGATCGTCACCGGCAGGGCGACGTGGCCGCGGGACCGGTAGCGCATCTTGGCCAGCTGGCTGACGATCTGGTTGGCCGCCGGGTAGACGAAGCCGTCGAACTGGATCTCGCACACCGGCCGGTACCCGCGCAGCGCGAGCCCGATGGCGGTGCCGACGATGCCCGACTCGGCCAGCGGCGTGTCGATCACCCGGTCTTCGCCGAAGTCCTTCTGCAGGCCGTCGGTGACCCGGAAGACGCCGCCGAGCTTGCCGACGTCCTCGCCCATGATCAGCACCTTGGGGTCGTTCTCCAGGGCCTTGCGCAGCCCCGCGTTGAGCGCCTTGGACAGGGTCAGGGTGGTCATCGCCCGGCCCCCGCAGACTCCTCGAAGGACTCCAGGTAGGCGGCGTACTGCTCGCGCTCCTCGCGCAGGATCGCCGTGGGCTCGGCGTACACGTTGTCGAACATGGACAGCGGCGGCGGATCGGCCATGGTCCGGCAGGCCTCGCGGACCCGGGCGCCGACCTGCTTGGCCTCGGCGTCGACGGCGGCGAAGAACTCCGGCTCGGCCTGGCCGGTGCGGACCAGGTAGGCCCGGACCCGCTCGATGGGGTCCTTCAGCTTCCACACCTCGAGCTCGCTGGCCAGCCGGTACCTGGTCGGGTCGTCGGTGGTGGTGTGCGCGCCCATCCGGTAGGTGAAGGCCTCGATCAGGGTCGGGCCCTGGCCTTCGCGGGCCGCCTGCAGGGCCTTCCTGGTCACCGCGTAGCAGGCCAGCACGTCGTTGCCGTCGACCCGCAGCCCGGGGAAGCCGAAGCCGCGGGCCCGCTGGTACAGCGGGATGCGGCTCTGCTTCTCCAGCGGCTCGGAGATCGCCCACTGGTTGTTCTGGCAGAAGAACACGACCGGCGCGTTGAACACCGAGGCCCACACGAAGGCCTCGTTGACGTCGCCCTGGCTGGTGGCGCCGTCGCCGAAGTAGGCGATGACGGCCTCGGCCCGGTCCTGGCCAGCACCGTCGCCGCCGACGGCACCGTCGCGCTGGATGCCCATCGCGTACCCGGTGGCGTGCAGGGTCTGGCTGCCGATGACGATCGTGTACAGGTGGAACTTGTGCTCTTTGGGGTCCCAGCCGCCGTGGCTGACGCCGCGGTAGAGCTCGAGCAGCTTGACCGGGTCGATGCCGCGGCACCAGGCCACGCCGTGCTCGCGGTAGGTGGGGAACACCATGTCATCCGGGCCCAGCGCGCGGCCCGAGCCGATCTGCGCGGCCTCCTGGCCGAGCAGCGAGGCCCAGATGCCGAGCTCGCCCTGGCGCTGCAGGGAGATCGCCTCGGTGTCGATCCGGCGGACGAGCACCAGGTCGCGGTACATGTCCCTGATGTCGGCGGCGGACAGGTCGAGCGGATAGCCGGGATGCTCGACGCGCTCGCCCTCCGGGGTGAGCAGCTGGACGAGCTGATCGGCCTGAGGTGGTTCTTTGGCGGGAAAAGCTGGTGCGGCGGTGGTCGCACCGCCGGGTTCGACGGTCACGTGCCACTCCTTTCCATGTCCGCTTCTTGGGCCGGGGACTGGGGTCACCAGCACCGGCCGGATGGGCTAGGGTTCGGCTCCTCAGCTGACGATATATGCCCTGATTGACCAGGAGGGAACGTGGCCCGAATGATCGTGGAAGTGATGCTCAAGCCGGAGATTCATGATCCCCAGGGGGAGGCCATCGCCAGCGCGTGCCGCCGCCTGGGGTTCGGGCGGGTGCTCGGGGTCAGGCAGGGCAAGCGGTTCGAGCTGGAGCTCGACGGCCCGGCCGACGAGGACGCGGCGACCGCCGTCACCGAACTGGCCCGGGACCTGCTCTCGAACCCGGTCATCGAGGACTTCACGCTGCACGCCGGCTGAGCCGGTCCGGTCAGCGGCGCTCCCGGGGACCGGCCTGGCTTCAGGCGCGGCACCAGGGAATCATGTTAACCGTGAGCCGGATCCGGTGACGACCGGCTTCACGTTCCTCCCGCTGAACCGGATCGGCGACGCCACCACGTTCACGGTGGTACCACCGGTCCCGTAATCCCCGCTGTGACTGCTATCACAGGCCTGGTTTCAGCCGCGTTAACGGGGAATCACTCCGATGAGTGAATACGAGTAACGAGATGACGGTGGGTACGGGTTGCTGGATGCGCGTGAAATCGGTTCCTGATGTGAAGTTCGGCCTGATGTTCCGGTGCGAGACGCTCAGCGTGCCGGTGATGCGCCGGGTGCTCGGGGATACCCTGCGCGGGCTGGGCGTGGACGAGGAATCCGTGGACGACCTCCTGCTGGCGGCCACCGAGGCCTGCACCAACGTCCTGCAGCACAGCGGCCGGGAGGTCCGCGGCTACGCGGTGGTGACCAGCCTGGGCGCGGTCGGCTGCCAGGTGGAGGTGGCCGACGAGGGTGTCGGCGCCGTGCTGCACGAGGTGCCGCGGCACGAGCCGGAGACGCCCGTCGCCCAGCTGCCCGAGTCGGGCCGCGGGCTGGCCGTCATGCGGGCCTGCGTGGACAACGTGACCCTGGACAGCAGCCCCGGGCGCGGCACCGTGGTGACCTTGCGCAAGCACATCAGGTGGTCCCGGGACGCCCCGCTGCGGCACTACCGGGCGGCCAGCTAGGGGTTTGTTCCGGGTAGGCTGCCCGCGTGCGGATAGGGGTGGTCACCTTCCCGGGGTCGCTCGACGACCGTGATGCCGAGCGGGCGATCCGGCTCGCCGGGGCGGAGCCGGTCGCGCTGTGGCACGCCGACCGCGATCTGCGCGGCGTGGACGCGGTGATCCTGCCCGGCGGGTTCTCCTACGGCGACTACCTGCGCTGCGGCGCGATCGCCCGGTTCGCCCCGGTGATGAGCGAGCTGGTCCCGGCGGCCCGGTCCGGCCTGCCGGTCCTGGGCATCTGCAACGGATTCCAGATCCTGTGCGAGGCGCACCTGCTGCCGGGCGCGCTGACCCGCAACTCCGGCCTGCGTTTCGTCACCCGGGACCTGCGGCTGCGGGTGGAGAACACCCGGACGGCGTGGACCGCGGCCTATCGCGGCGGCGAGGAGATCGTGGTCCCGCTGAAGAGCGGCGAGGGCCGCTACGCCGCCGGTCCCGGCACGCTGGCCGAGCTCGAGGCGTCCGGGCAGGTGGTGATCAGGTACGCCGGTTCGGATCCCAACGGGTCGGCCGACGGCATCGCGGGCGTGTGCAACGCCGCGGGCAACGTGGTGGGCCTGATGCCGCACCCCGAGCACGCGGTCGACCCGCTGACCGGCCCGTCAGCCGACGGCCTGCGCTTCTTTTCGTCCGTCGTGGCCGGGGTGCCCGCGTGACCGCGGACACCGTGGCGCGGGCGGCCGCCACCGGCGGCCTGGCCCAGCCGTACGCCGAGCTGGGGCTGACCCTGGAGGAGTACGAGAGGATCGTCGGCACGCTCGGGCGGCGGCCGACCGCCGCCGAGCTGGCCCTGTACTCGGTCATGTGGAGCGAGCACTGCTCGTACAAGTCGTCCAAGGTGCACCTGCGGCAGCTGGCCGACCGGGCGCCGGCCTCAGCCGCGCTGCTCGCGGGCATCGGCCACAACGCCGGCGTGGTCGACATCGGCCAGGGCTACGCGGTCACGTTCAAGATCGAGTCGCACAACCACCCGTCGTACGTGGAGCCGCACCAGGGGGCGGCCACCGGGGTCGGCGGCATCGTGCGGGACATCCTGGCCATGGGCGCGCGCCCGGTGGCGGTGATGGACGCGCTGCGGTTCGGGCCTGCCGCGGCCCCCGACACGGCGCGGGTGCTGCCCGGCGTGGTCAGCGGCATCTCCTTCTACGGCAACTGCCTGGGCCTGCCCAACATCGGGGGCGAACTGGACTTCGACTCGTGCTACGCGGGGAACCCTCTGGTCAACGCGCTGTGCGTGGGGGTCATGCGGCACGGTGACCTGCAGGTCGCCGCGGCCAGCGGGCCGGGGAACAAGGTGATCCTGTTCGGGTCGACCACCGGCCCGGACGGCGTGGGCGGGGCCTCGGTGCTGGCCAGCGCGGCGTTCGGGGGCGCGGCCGCCTCCGGGGAGACGGCCAAGCGGCCCAGCGTCCAGGTGGGGGATCCGTTCCTGGAGAAGCTGCTGGTCGAGTGCTGCCTCGAGCTGTTCGCGCGGGACCTGGTGGCCGGCCTGCAGGACCTCGGCGCGGCCGGGGTGGCCTGCGCGACCACGGAACTGGCGGCGGCCGGCACCGGCGGCATGCGGATCCAGCTGGACCAGGTGCCGCTGCGCGACCCCTCGCTCGGGCCGCCCGAGATCTTGATGAGCGAGTCGCAGGAACGCATGATGGCCGTCGTCGAGCCGGGCCGGGTCGATGAGTTCCTGGCCGTCTGCGCCAAGTGGGACGTCCGGGTCGCCGTGATCGGCGAGGTGACCGGCACCGGCCGGCTGGTCATGACCTGGCACGGCGAGACGGTGGTCGATATCCCGCCCGGTTCCGCGGCCGACGGTCCCGTCTACCGCCGGCCCTGGTCCCGGCCCGCGGCGCAGGACATGCTGGCCGCCGATGACCCCCTGGCGCTGCCGCGGCCCGCGGACGGCGCCGGGCTCCGGGCGGACCTGCTGGCCCTGGTCGGGTCGCCGGGCCTGGCCGACAAGAGCTGGGTGACCGACCAGTACGACCGGTACGTCCGCGGCGACACCGTGCTGGCCATGCCGGAGGACGGCGGGCTGGTCCGGGTGGACGAGGCGACCGGGCTCGGCATCGCGCTGGCCACCGACGGCAACGGCCGCTACTGCCGCCTCGACCCCTACCTGGGCACCCAGCTGGTGCTGTCCGAGGCGTACCGGAACGTGGCGGTGACCGGCGCGCGCCCGCTGGCCGTGACCAACTGCCTGAACTTCGGCTCGCCCGAGGACCCGGCGGTGATGTGGCAGTTCGCCGAGGCGGTGCGCGGCCTGGCCGACGGCTGCGCCGCCCTGGGCGTCCCGGTCACCGGCGGGAACGTCAGCTTCTACAACCAGACCGGGACGGTGGCCATCCACCCGACCCCGGTCATCGGCGTCCTGGGCGTCCACGATGACGTGCGGCGCCGGCTGTCGATCGGGTTCGGCGTCCCGGATGCCCCGCTCGTCCTGCTGGGCCGGACCGAGCCCGAGTTCGGCGGGTCGGCCTGGGCGCACGTGCGGCACGGCCACCTCGGCGGCCGGCCGCCGGTCCCCGACCTGGCCGCCGAGCAGCGGCTGGCCGCGCTGCTGGCCGCGGCGGCCGAAGCCGGGCTGCTGTCGGCCGCCCACGACCTGTCCGACGGCGGGCTGGCCGTCGCGCTCGCCGAATCCTGCCTGCGCGGCGGGACCGGCTGCCGGGTGCGGCTCCCCGGGGACCCGTTCACCGCTTTGTTCAGCGAGTCGGCCGCACGGGCCATCGTGGCGGTGCGGCCCGGCGTGGCGGCGCGGTTCGACGAGCTTCGCGCCGCGCACGGCGTGCCGGGCCAGACCATCGGCCGCGCGGGCGGCGCCGACCTGGCCGTCGAGGACTGGTTCACGATCCCGCTGACCGAGCTCGCCGCGGCGCACGGCGGCGTGCTGCCCGCGTTGTTCGGCTGATGTGACATGGCTGCGCGGCGTCCGGACGAGCGCGGGCGGGAGAGCGTCGCCCCGGTGCTGCGGGCGCTCGACGGTGGCCTGGCCCCCGAGCCGGATGAGCTGCGGGCCGCGGCCCGGTACCTGCTGCAGCTGCTCGCCGCCCGGCACCCCGGCCGCGTGCTGGAGGTGCGGATCCCGCCGGTCGCGGCCGTGCAGTGCCTGCCCGGGCCGGTGCACACCCGGGGCACGCCGCCGAACGTGGTCGAGACCGACCCGGTGACCTGGGTCCGGCTGGCCGCCGGCCGGCTCGGCTGGGCCGACGCGGTCGGCTCGGCCGCCGTTCACGCCAGCGGCCCGCGCGCTGACCTGGCGGCCTACCTGCCGCTTGTTGAATAGACTGAGGAGGTGACACCCCCCGACGGCGGTCTAGTCCCCGAGGACCCGCCGCCACGAGAAGCCTGCGGCGTGTTCGGTGTCTGGGCGCCGGGCGAGGATGTCGCGAAACTCGCCTACTACGGCCTGTACGCGCTGCAGCACCGGGGGCAGGAATCGGCGGGCATAGCGGTCAGCGACGGCAGCCGCATCATGGTGCACAAGGAGATGGGCCTGGTCGCCCAGGTCTTCGACGAGCCTGCGCTCACCGCGCTGCGCGGTCACATCGCGGTGGGGCACTGCCGGTACTCGACCACCGGCGCCTCGGTGTGGGCCAACGCGCAGCCGACGTTCCGCTCGACGCCCGCCACCAGCCTGGCGCTTGGCCACAACGGGAACCTGATCAATACCCGTGAGCTGGCCGCGCTGCTCGGCGATGCCGGCCAGGGCAGCGGCGGGATCGCCGCCACCTCCGACACCGACGTGCTCACCGCGCTATTCGTCAGCGATCGCCTGCCGGCCGGCCCGGCCGGGGCGCCAGCTGCGGCGGACGGAGTGGAGGCCGCCGCGGCGGCCGTCCTGCCGCTGGCCAAGGGCGCGTATTCGCTGGTCTTCATGGACGAGCAGACGCTGTACGCGGCGCGGGATCCGCACGGGTTCCGGCCGCTGGTGCTCGGCCGCCTGAAGGGCGGCTGGGTGGTGGCCAGCGAGACCGCCGCGCTGGACATCGTGGGCGCGTCGTTCGTCCGCGAGATCGCGCCCGGCGAACTGGTCTGCATCAACGGGCGCGGGGTGCGGTCCAGGACCTTCGCGGAGCCGCAGCCGAGCGGGTGCCTGTTCGAGTACGTCTACCTGGCCCGGCCCGATACCACGATCTCCGGCCAGGGGGTGCACGCCACCCGGGTCGCCGTGGGCCGGCGGCTCGCGGCCGAGCATCCCGCGGACGCCGACCTGGTCATCCCGGTCCCCGAATCGGGGACGCCGGCCGCGATCGGCTTCGCCGAAGCCAGCGGCATCCCGTTCGGCCAGGGGCTGGTCAAGAATCCCTATGTCGGCCGGACCTTCATCCAGCCCAGCCAGACCATCAGGGAGCGGGGCATCAAGCTGAAGCTGAACCCGCTCCGGGACGCCATCGCGGGCCGGCGGCTCATCGTCGTGGACGACTCGATCGTCCGCGGGAACACCCAGCGCGCCCTGGTGGCCATGCTCCGGGAAGCGGGCGCCGCGCAGGTCCACGTGCGGGTCGCGTCCCCGCCGGTGACCTGGCCCTGCTTCTACGGCATCGACTTCGCGACCCGCGCCGAACTCATCGCGGGCCACCTGTCGCCGGCGGAGATCTGCGCCTCGATCGGCGCGGACTCCCTGGGCTACGTGTCGCTGGAAGGGCTGACCGAAGCCAGCGGACTGCCGGCCAGCCGGTTGTGCCGTGCCTGCTTCGACGGGCAGTACCCGGTCCCGGTCGCCGACGGCGACCGGGACAAGCACGTACTCGACGGCCTGGGCGTCGGATCCTTAGCTGCGCTAACGCGGCCAGGCGTCCTCGGCGTCTTTCCAGGCGTCCTCGGCGGGGCTGGATCCTGGATCCTCGTCCTCGTCCTCATCGTCGTAGTCCCCCGCGGAATTACCATCGCGGGAGTCCGCGCCGACACCTAGCTCCGCACGCAGCCGGTCGAGGTCGGTGTCGTCGCTCTTGTACTTGAGCTGACGGGCGACCTTGACCTGCTTGGCCTTGGCTCGGCCGCGCCCCATTGGCTCGACCCCCTCGAACGTCCGGAGCCAGTCAGGCCCCATGATCTCCGCCTCGCTGGCATTATGCGTCATACGACACCGCCGCCACCCCGACTTAGGGGAGCGCGACGTTCACCAGCATCCGTACAGGTACAACGGTACCCGCTTTG
>Ga0335072_10003564_pt1 | contig 23381 bp, 23 predicted proteins | sample Lox_Sample_21_FD_206725 | JGI IMG/M metagenome (GOLD analysis project Ga0335072, IMG submission 206725) | Soil microbial communities from Loxahatchee National Wildlife Refuge, Florida, United States - Lox_Sample_2.1 | ecosystem: Environmental > Terrestrial > Soil > Wetlands | place: USA... | reverse complement strand
TCTTCTCCCGCCTGTCACCTTCGGCGCGCAGGCACTTGAAACATTGGCTGCGAAAGCTCGGCCGCAATAACACCAATGCCGCACGCAGCCTGCTTCCGTCGGCGGATAAGGCCGTATTCGCTGCGCCCGCACGCCTGAGTTCTCCGCCTATGGCGGTCTGCCCGCAGCCTGAATCTTGCACGAGCGGAAAAAAGGCGCCGGAAATTTCCGGCGCCATCGGCTAGGAAAAACTCGCGAGATGCGGTCTAGCGAGCGGGGTTACCTACCAAAAGTCATTTACTCTCCGCGATCGGACTGGCCCCGAAATCGCGCCGGCTGTTGGCTGCCGTACGGGCTGCGCGCACCTGAGGCTGGCTGGCGGCGGCGGTTCCGTAGCGTTCCAGCAGCACCGGCGCCATCGTATTTTCGGCTTCCTTGACGAAGATCATCTTGTTTTCCGAAGCCATATCCACGCGAACAAAATCTCCCAGCTTGACCTGTCCCGTTGCCACCAGGTTGGCCAGCGGGAAAACGAGGTTCCGTTCGATCGCCCGCTTCAAATGCCGCGCCCCATAGCGCGGATCGGTGCCTTCCTTCAGAAGATATTCTTTCACCCGTCCAGTGCAATTGAAGACGAACTGGTTGGTTCCAGCGGCCATCAGAATTCTCTGCTGCACCATGCCGAGCTCGATATCCAGAATCTGTGCCAGATGTTCGTCGCGCAAAGTCTTGAACACCACCGTCTTGTCGATGCGGTTCATGAACTCGGGCGTGAATTTGCGGCGCGCGGCTTCGACGGCCGTGCGCTGAATCTTGTCATCGAAGGCGCCGTCGACTTCCACCACCTTCGGCGCAAAACCGAAGCCGCCGTCGACCAGGTTCGTCATTTCTCCCGCGCCCAGGTTCGAGGTCAGGATGATGATGCACTGCGAAAGGTCCACGCGCCGGTTGTCGCCGAGTGTGAGCGTCGCTTTGTCCAGAATCCCCAGCAATAACTGCCACAGCGAATCGCTCGCCTTCTCGATCTCGTCGAACAGCAGGATCGAGAGCTTCAGCTTCTCGGTGAACCACTGGTTCAGCGCTTCCTGCGTGAGCAGGGGATGGGTCTCGCGGTGCCCGAGATATCCCGGAGGGGAACCAATCAGTTTGGCGATCTCGTGCGAGTGCTGGAACTCGGCGCAATCGATCTTGATGCAGGCGCGCGAGTCACCGAACAACGCTTCGGCCATGGCTTCCACTACCCGGGTTTTGCCCGAGCCCGTCGGCCCCAGAAACAACAAATTTCCCACCGGCCGCCCCGGAGGATTCAGCCCGGCCAGAAACATCTGATAGATCTCAACCACCTTCTCGATGGCCTGTTCCTGGCCAACGATTCGGCGGCGCAGTGCCGCTTCAAACTCCCCAGCATCGTTGCTGCGGCGGTTCGGATCAAGCACAGTGGCGAGACTCGTTCTCATAAGTGGCGGCCCACGCTGCGTTGGGCTTGCTTTCCTTTCCTTCGGCCTTTTTGGGCCGTTTTCTTCGGCCTTTTCCGGGTTTCAGCCCGGTCTTGCTGGCCTTGCGACCTTGCCGCTTTCCAAGGAATAGACTTGTCCAGCGGAACCAGTCGCCCGGACAAGTGGCGAGTCCGGAGCTTGCGTAGGAATAAGCACGCTTCTGGCCACGGATGTGCCACCCCTCATCCACACTAACTCCAGCATTCGGCGTGGGTTAGCCATCCTTAGAAACCCGGGATTCCCACAGCCGGTGGAAACTTAGGAGAGAGGAAGAGAAATAGTTTGCGCATGGGAAGAAGAACTTATCGGAGACCCCGAGCAAGAGGCTCTTCTGCGTGCGACCCCGTTTTACGCCGCACGTGGTCCGCGCGGGCGGAGGCAGCGACCCGGATCCTCTTCTGCCTCACGCATCCAATGTAAAGAGCTAGCGCTTTCCCGCCGGGAGGGTGTCCGCCGGTAACTAGCCGGAGGCAATGTCGCGGGCTAGTATCGGCTTGGTCCGTACCGGGGGAGGATATGTGCGCCGTTCGCCTGTTCTTACAATAGTTGCGATCTCTTGCCTGTTATTTGCCGCAGCCGCTGCCGCTCAGGCGCAAACGCAGAACCCCAGACTAGACCCGGTCAAAGAAACCATCGCCGCCAGCCCTAAGGCTTCCGAAGTTCCTCCGTTGCAGCCGACAGCCGCGCCCGGCACCGAGATCTACTTTGCCCACCGCGGCGAATCGATCCCCAGCATCGCCCATCGTTATTTGGGCAAGACCTCTTATCTGACTTCCGCCGAGCTGGCCGAAGCCATTCACCAGGCTAACGGAAATCACACCGGCAACATCCTCAAAGCCAACCAAAATATTGTCATACCCGGAATTCTCTCCGCTCCCGTCGTCGCCAAAACCATCGCAGTGCCCAAAGACTTTGAGGTTCGCGCCGTCTATCTCACCGGCATCATGGCGGGCAGCGACCATGGCCTGCGCATCATCCGCCACTGGCGCGAAGTCGGCGGCAACGCGGTCGTCTTCGACATTAAGGATTCCGATGGAAGCGTCAACATTCCCTGGGAGCATCCCCTGCTCGGCAAGCACAATGTTTATCTCCACGATCTGCCGAAATTTGTGCAGTTCCTGCACTCGCTTAACATGCACGCGATTGCCCGCATCGCAATTTTCCGCGACCAGCGTTTGGTCACCGAGCATCCGGAACTGGCAGTGAAATCGAAGCGTACGGGCCAGCCCTGGCGGGAAAACGGCAAGTTGGTCTGGACCGATCCCTCCAATCCGGAAGTGCAGGAATATGACATCGCTCTGGCCAAATACGTTGCCGGATTAGGCGTGGACGAAATTCAGTTCGACTACGTCCGCTTCCCCGCCGAAGGCGACCAGAAGGATGCTAGCTTCCTGTTCCAGTCCGAGCACCCGAATGTTCAAGTGCCGACGACCCGTCGCAGCTTGCATGGGGAGAGCGGCGCCCGAATCTCAGACAACAGTTCAGGGCGGCCGATGCAACGCTCCGACGTCATCGTCAGTTTTCTGCAGAAGGCCTATGCGGAAATCCATCCCACGGGCGCGCTCTTCTCGCTTGATGTCTTCGGCGTGATGGCCTGGCAGCGCTCCGTCGACCTCTCGCACACCGGGCAGGACATCGTCCGTATGGCGAAATATTGCGACGTGCTCTCGCCCATGATCTATCCATCCCACTTTTTCGGCATGGATAACATCGCTCGCCCCGGCGATGCCCCCGAGCACTTCATCGGAGAGTCCATGGTCCGCTTCGAGCTCATCACCAAAGGAAGTGGCGTGGTCATCCGCCCCTGGCTGCAAGCCTTCCACTGGCGCACCAAGACTTATTCGCCGGAATACATCAAGGTGCAGGTCGCCACCGCGCGGGAAAAAGGCGGCATCGGTTTCTTATTCTGGAATGCGGCCAACGATTATTCCAAGCCCTTCGTGGCCATGCCGGAAATGAAGGCCGAGAACTACAAAGCCGGACCGGATTCCAAAGAGCGCTCGAAAGATAACCCTCGATTTTTCCGCGGTGACGAACTGCCCGCCAGCAGCCTTCAGGCGGCGACTTCGGCTCACTAGCGCCGAAGAGCGGGCACTTCAGCGGATCAACCTTTCGCGGCCCTAAAGGGCTGCTCTTCCACGGCGACATCGGAATCTGCGTTCGTCGGCTATAATGTTCTGTAACGCTGGTTGCTTCGTGCCTCGCTCCCCTGGCGTGCCCTGAGGAAAGATTCAGCCTCGTTACAGATCCCGAACATCTCACGAGCGGAGGACTGCGAATGGCAATCGAGAAGACCGACAAGATCTGGCACAACGGCAAGCTCGTCAACTGGGATGATGCCACCATTCACGTGATGTCGCACGTGGTCCACTACGGGTCGTCGGTGTTTGAGGGTATTCGTTGCTACGCGCTGCCCGCCGGAGGCGCCATTTTCCGCGCCCATGAGCACATTCAGCGCCTGTTGGACTCGGCCAAAATCTACCGCATCGATGTGCCTTTCACCCGCGAAGAACTGGTCCACGCCATGGTTGAGACCATCGCTCACAACGGGGTGTGGCCCTGCTATGTGCGGCCTATCATATTGCGCGGATACGGCGAGGCGGGAGTGAACCCGCTCAACTCGCCGGTCGAGGTCTATGTCATCAATTATCCCTGGGGGAAATACCTGGGGGGTGAAGATGACGGCGCCGACGTTTGCGTTTCCTCCTGGACGCGCATCGCTCCCAATACGCTGCCTGCTATGGCCAAGTCGGGCGCGAATTATATGAACTCGCAACTCATCAAGATGGAGGCTGTCATCAACGGTTTTGTCGAAGGCATTGCGCTTGACGTGAATGGCTACGTCAGCGAAGGCTCGGGTGAGAATGTGTTCCTGGTCCGGAAGGGCGTCCTGATGACCGCCCCCCTCGGCAACTCGGTGCTGCCCGGCATCACGCGCGATTCGGTGCTGCAGATCGCGCGCGACCTCGGCATCCCGGTCATCGAGCAAATGCTGCCCCGCGAACTGCTTTACATCTCCGATGAAGTATTCTTCACCGGAACAGCCGCCGAAGTCACGCCCATCCGCTCCGTGGATAAAGTTCAGGTGGGCAACGGCACGGTCGGCCCGATCACTAAGGCAATTCAGAAGGAGTTTTACGCCATCGTGCATGGCAACAAACCCGACCGCCACAAGTGGTTAACGCCGGTTCCAGTGCGCAGCAAGCAGCCAGTGGGAGTATAGTTTCGGGTCAAGATTCGCGGTCGTTTTTGACGGTTAAAATCCACTGGGGCGCTCCGTGCGCCCCATCCGTTTTTTCTTCAACGGGAATACATAACACTCTGACGGGAGGTAGGTATGTCCGCTCAACCAGGCTTGACTCCTGAATTTGTTCTCGCTTATCGGGCCATAATGCTGGACGGCGCAACCCGAGAACTGGAAACAACCAAGAAAGTAATCGCAGCAATCCCCGACGCCAAATCCGACTACAAGCCCGACCCGAATGCCCGCTCGGCCTGGGAATTGGCCTGGCATATCGCCAACTCTGATGTTCAGTTTCTCGACGGCATCGCCGATATGAAATTCGACATGGAAACACCCGAGCCCGCCGACAAACCGAAGAGCGTGTCAGAACTGCTGGAATGGTATGAGAGCAACTTCAAGCGTGGCGCTGCCCGGGTCGGCGAAATGTCTGCCGAGCAACTGCTCACGCCCGTCGACTTCTTCGGGGTGTGCACGCTACCCAGCGTTTTCTATCTCGGATTCCTTAACAATCACTGTATCCACCATCGCGGAGCGCTGGTGACCTACCTGAGGCCCATGGGCGCGAAGGTGCCATCGGTTTATGGCGGGAGCTACGATGAACCCTTCCAGCCGGCCACCACGGATAGTCAGGCTGCGTGAACTGCCTGCATAAGCGTGACCAAGCCGCCCGCCAGGGCGGCTTTTTTGTCAGGATTACTCTGCGCTACCCGGAACCGCGGAAGCGGCCGCGTCAAACCCGATTTTGGAATGCGTCCCGTCGCAGAAGGGCTTATTGGTGGAGGCTCCGCAACGGCAAAGCGCGGCTTTCTCCCCTGTGCTGATCGCTTTGCCGCTGGCATCGAGAACAGTGAATTTCCCGGTGATCAAATACGGGCCTTTAGGCAGAACCTGAATCGTTGGCTCGGACATTGCTTTCTCCTTAAGAGTTGTTTTGTGATGCGATTGAACGGGAAACAGTTCGACATTCCGCGATCAGCTGCGGTATGCGTCGATGCTCCACGGACCCGCGCCAAACTGTGAAATCAGAAGCGCCGCTCCCGCCATGGACACATTTTTCATGAACATGGCGAATTGCACCTGGAACGTCACGGGATCGGGAGCCGCCCAGAACCTGTGCATGACCGGCGTCACTGCTGCGAGAAACGCGACGATCAGCCAGGCGCCGAGTTTGGCGCGGAAGCCAAGCAGGATCGAGAGGCCGCCAAGGACTGCAACCAGGCCCGACAGCGGCACCGCGATCGAGGCCAGGGGCGCGCCCTGGGAGGCCGCAAAATGAATCGTGGAGCTCAAGAAGTGCCGTGGCCCGGCCAAAAGAAAGATAGCCACAAACAGCAGGCGGCCGAGAAAAGTCACCGCAGGCGAGATCGACGACGACGTCCGCGTCGGAGTTTCGCGACTGTGAGAAGGCGCAAGCGCGGTTGGCATAATTTCCTTTCTTGCAAGTCATCTGAATTTTCTGCTGGGTCACCACTTCGACTTATTCGACTTATTCGACTTGCTCGACTTGCACAGCTTTTGATGTCGTGGTCGATTTTTGGTTACTTTTTATAACTAATGACCCTTTACATATCAGGTACTTTTAAGTAACTTAGTAACATGCCTAAGAGCAAGCAATCCTCTGCAATTCACTCGCCCTGCAAAATTGGCGGCCTGCTCGAGCTGCTGACGAGGCCCTGGACCATGCACATCCTGTGGGCGCTGGGACACAACGGGCCCATGAGATTCGGAGCGCTCAAGGAGCAGGTGGAGGGGATCTCCTCACGCGTGCTCACCGAGCGCCTGCGCACTCTTGAGGAGGCGGGATTCATCTTCCGGGACTACCGGCAGACGATTCCTCCCACGGTCACCTACGGCATCACCGAGCGCATGAGGGACATTGAAAAGGCATTCCAGCAACTGGAAGCCGTCGCGCGAAAGTGGCAGGGCGAGCGAACGCTATCCCGCGATGAGCGTCCCTCTCCGGTCCGAATCGAAGCGAATGGCTGAGATGTGCCGTTCCGGTTCGTCCCGCCGGCCCATTACCTAGGTCATCTTGGGGAAGGTGACGATTCGGTTCATCATACGGAGAGCTAGGAGGCTGCCGCCTCCCGGGAAAACTCTGCGATGAACATTGACGACCTGCTGCGGATCGCGACCGAACGCAAAGCCTCCGACTTGCACCTGAAGGTGGGAAACTACCCTCACCTGCGGATTGACGGCGATCTGATGCCGCTGACCGACCAGCCGCGCATCAGCGCCGAAGATATGCTGACCATGGCGTTCAGCATGATGTCGGCGCGGCAGAAGCAGAAGTTCAAAGAAACCACGGAAATCGACATGGCCTATGGCGTGGCCGGCCTGGGCCGGTTCCGTGTGAACATTTTTCAGCAGCGGGGCAATGTGGGCCTGGTGTTGCGCGTCATTCCCACCAAGATTCGCGCCCTCGACGAGTTGTTTCTGCCCAAGGTGGTGGAGCAGATTTGCGACATGCCACGCGGGCTCGTGCTGGTCACGGGCGTGACCGGGTCCGGTAAATCGACGACTCTGGCCGCCATGGTGGATCGGGTGAACTCCAGCCGCGCCGAGCACATCATTACCATTGAAGACCCCATCGAATTCCTGCATCGCGACAAAAAAGGCTACGTGAACCAGCGCGAGATTCAGGTAGATACACCCTCGTTCAGCGCAGCCCTCCGCGCTTCCCTCCGTCAGGATCCCGACGTGATTCTGGTAGGCGAAATGCGCGACCTGGAAACGATTTCGACGGCCTTGCATGCCGCCGAAACCGGTCACATGGTGTTCTCGACCCTGCACACGCTGGACGCTGTGGAAACCATCAACCGCATTATTTCCATTTTCCCGCCCCCGGAGCAGAAACAGATACGGCTGCAACTGGCGGCGGTGCTGCGCGCCATCATCAGCCAGCGCCTGGTGCGGCGTTGCGACGCCGAGGGGCGCGTCCCCGCAGTCGAAGTCATGATCAACACCGCCTACATCCGCGAATGTATTCTCGTGCCGGAAAAAACCCGCGCCGTGCGGGATGCGATCGCCGCCGGCACTTCGCAGTACGGCATGCAGACCTTCGACCAGTCGCTGTGGGATTTGTTCCAGGCAGGCCTGATCAATTACGAAACCGCGCTGGAGAACGCCTCCAACGCCGACGACTTCAAGCTGCGCATGCAGGGCATCGCTTCGACCGCGGATATTTCGCGGCAGTCGATGCAGTCGGCGGGCTACGGGAGATAGAAATAATCTTTCTTGCTGTTCTTGAAACAGAGAGCGAAAGCCCGTCCGTAATACACACTATTTTTCTGCGCTGACCATCTTCCATTCCTCCACGCTTCCGGCAATCGGCTCCTGCAGTTGTGGGCAATATCACACGGGTATACATTGGCCGCATTCGCAAATCGTTGATCTTCAACACTGGGGCTAACAAATGAAAAAAACATGCTTGGGGATGTTGTTTGCAGCATTGATCATTACTAGCGCATGCACGCGGGCAACTTTCGATCCCGCGGCTGAGGGTCCAAAGCTTCTACAACGCGATGCGGAATGGGCCGATGCCGCCTCGGCCGGCAAAGATATCGACAAGATCGTTTCTTATTGGAGCGATGACGCGATCGTCATGGTCTCGGGGCAGCCTTTATATGAGGGCAAGGCGGCGATCAGGCGCTTTGTTGAACAGAGCCTCCATACTCCGGGTTTCAAGATTCACTGGGTTTCGGAGAAGCCGATATTTTCCCCGGATGGAATGATGGCATTCATGCGTGGCGCCACCGAGATGAACCTCCCCGGACCGAATGGCGGTGCCATGACCGTGCACATGCGGGGAATCACGATCTGGCGGCGAAGCAAAGGCGGCGAATGGCTTTGCGTGGCCGATATTGGGAATGAACCGCCCGCACCTGCCCCAGCAAAATAGAAATAAAAAAAGCGAAAGCTTCCGGCGCGCTATTCTTAGCCCATGGCATTTCCGCGTCCGAAAAAGAAGCTCTATTCCGAAGATGAACTCTACGACTATGCCCTGGGCGCGCTGGCCCGGCGCATGCGTACCGTAGCCGAATTAAAGCGCCTCATGCGCGCGCGTGTCGAGGAAGCGGGCAGCGAGTACGGGCAAACGCTGATCGAATTGGTGATCAGGCGGCTCAAGGATCGGGGTTATCTGAACGATTCGCAATATGCGGCGTCATATTCCTCCCTGCGGCGCGACAATCAGAGATTTGGCCGCCGGCGCGTGATTACCGAACTGAAGAAAAAGGGTGTGCACGGCGCGCTGATCGAGCAGGCGGTGGAAGCCGCCTTCGATCGCGTCGACGAAGACAAACAAGCGCGCGAGTATCTCAAAAAGAGGCGGCTGGAAAAGCCGCGCGACCAGAAAGCGGCTGCGCGAGTCTTCCGCCAACTGGTACGCGCGGGCTTCGGCTCAAAAACGATTTTCAGCATCTTAAAGAAGTGGGATGTGGACGACGAAACCCTGAACGCGCTCGAAGAGGAAAGCGAAGCCGTTTAAACATCGGTTGCGGGTTTGCGTTACAGACCAGCGATGTTGCATACTCGCAGACCGATCCCCACAATTCAGGAGGAACGTATGAAGAATCGATGGGCAGCGATGGTTGTGGCTATATTGCTGGCCGGTGCGCCGCTGGTCTGCGCGCAAAACGCCAGCACCCAGAAGTCGACCGGCATGGGCAGCGAGATGAAGAAGGCTGCCAAAACCACCTCGAAGGATACCGGCAAGGTGGCGAAAAAGACTGGCCACGAAACCAAAGTCGTGAGCAAGGATGCCGCTAAAGATACAGAGAAGGCCGGGCACGAAACCAAGGTGGCCTCCAAGGATGTCGCGAAGGACACGGAGAAGGGCGCCGAGAAAACCGGACATGGTGTGAAGAAAGGCGTGAAAGGGATGGGCCATGAGATGAAGAAGGGAACGGAGAAGACCGAAAAGGCAGTGAAATAGCGCCTGGGCACTTCGACACTGAGGGCACAGGGAACACAAAGGGAGGCGGGCTCCGTCATCGTCGTGTTCTCGGTGCCCTTCGTCTTTTCATTTAGAATTGAGGCTGCATGATGACCGGCTCGCAAATTCGCCGCAGGTTTCTGGACTTTTTTGTGCAGAAGGGGCACAGGGAAGTGCATTCATCATCGCTGGTGCCGGCAAATGACCCGACTTTGCTATTCACCAATGCGGGAATGAATCAGTTCAAAGACGTGTTTCTCGGCCTGGAGAAACGCGATTACTCGCGGGCCACAAGTTCGCAGAAGTGCGTGCGCGCGGGCGGAAAGCACAACGATCTGGAAAACGTGGGCTTCACCAACCGGCATCACACGTTCTTTGAGATGCTGGGAAATTTTTCGTTTGGCGACTATTTCAAGAAAGATGCGATTGCCTACGCTTGGGAGCTGATTACTTCGCCCGAGTGGTTCGCGATTCCGAAGGAAAAATTGTATGTGACGATTTTCAACGGCGAGGGTGGGATACCGCGCGATGCCGAAGCTTACGATCTGTGGCTTGGGCAAGGTGTGGAGAAGTCGCGCATTTTCGAGTTCGGCCTGAAGGACAATTTCTGGCAGATGGGTGATACCGGTCCCTGCGGCCCGTGCAGCGAGATTCACTACGACATGGGCCCGGCCGCATCGGATCAGTCGCACACGGATTGCGCGTTCGGCTGCGATTGCGGGCGGTATGTGGAGATCTGGAATCTGGTGTTCATGCAGTTTGACCGCGATGCGAGCGGGAAGCTGAATCCACTGCCCAAGCCGTCGATTGATACGGGGATGGGGTTGGAGCGCGTGACGGCAGTGCTCCAAGGGGTGATTTCGAATTACGAAACGGATTTGTTTACGCCGCTGATCAAACGAGCGGCGGATTTGACGGGCGTTTCTCTGAAAAAAGAGGAGGAGAAGGAAGCTCATACGAAGTCGGCAGCCTCATTGCGGGTGATTGCCGATCACTCGCGCGCTGCGACGTTTTTGATTTCAGATGGAGTGCTTCCGTCGAATGAAGGTCGCGGGTATGTGCTACGGAAAATTATTCGGCGAGCGATCACGCACGGGCGCTTGCTCGGGCAGCGAGACCTGTTTTTTTATCACATGGTCCCTGAGGTAGTTAGGTTGATGACACAACCCGCCCAACACCGCCCGTATCCAGAATTGCTGCATAGCGAGGAAAGGGTTCAGAAAATTCTCTATGAGGAAGAGAAGCGTTTCGCGCACACGATGGAAATTGGTTTGGCGCGTCTAGAGGGGCTTCTCCGGGAAACCAAGGCATGGCACGAGCACAAAATTGCTGAAGCGACTGAGGAGTCGGGCCCTGCCGGGGCTTTGGGCGTTGAATCCGCTGAGCTTACGAAGCAGAAATACGGCCCGTTGCCCGTCTTTCCTGGCGCCGAAGCGTTCAAGCTTTACGACACGTTTGGCATGCCGCTGGATTTCATGCAGGATGCCGCGCGCGACCAGGGCCTCACGTTTGATCAAGCTGGCTTCGATCGTGCGATGGAGGAGCAGAAGGCCCGCGCTCGCGCCTCCTGGAAAGGGGCGGCCAAGCAGACGGCCAATCCTGCATACCAGCGGTTGCCGAAGTCGAAGTTCGAGGGCTATCAGCAGACGCGCTCCGAAAACTGCGAAGTGCTGGCCATCATCAAGAATGGCCAGGGTGTGCAGGAACTCAAACCGGGCGAGGAAGGCGAAGTTATTCTCGATCACACGCCCTTCTATGCAGAGTCAGGCGGCCAAGTCGGCGACCGGGGATGGTTTTATTCCGACGATCACAACACCATCGTTGCCGAAGTGAAAGGATGTTATTACCCGATTCAAGGCGTCCGCGCGCATCAGGTAACCGCAAAACAATCGATCCGCGTTGGAGATAAGGTCGATGCCGTGGTTGACACCGAAATTCGTCTCTCCACCATGCGGAATCATACGGCGACGCATCTGCTTCATGCCGGATTGCGTGAGGTATTGGGCAAGCACGTGAAGCAGGCGGGGTCGCTGGTGGCGCCGAATCATCTGCGCTTTGATTTTTCACACTTCACAGCAGTCGAAGATGAAGAACTGCAGGACATCGAGGACCTCATCAACAAAGAAGTGCTGCGCAACACGAAGATCGAGGTCGTCGAGAATGTGCCGATCGACGTTGCCATCAACGAATATCACGCCATGGCGCTATTCGGCGAAAAGTATGGCGATAAAGTGCGCGTGATCAAGATCGGTGATTTTTCCACGGAGCTTTGCGGCGGGACACACACGACGCAGACGGGCGAGATTGGACTGATCAAGATTTTGAAAGAAGGCAGCGTTTCGTCCGGCGTGCGCAGGGTGGAGGCAGTGACGGGGGAGGGTTCGGTTCAACACTTCCAGAAGGATCACCGGTTGGAAAGGGTCGTCAGGTCATTGGCACGAATGCCTGAGGACATGCCCCTTGATGCTTTTCTGCGCGACGAAATCGAAATGCGCGATCAGGAAAACGACCGCTTGCGTCGCGAAATCGATCAACTGAGAATGAAGTCGGCTTCGTCTTCGACTGCGAACATCGGCGAGAAAATAAAAGAGGTCAAGGGCGTGAAAGTGCTGGCCCACCGCGTGGATAACCTTGAGCGTCCTCAGATGCGGACCCTGGTGGATCAATTGCGCGGCAAGCTGGGCTCGGGGGTGGTGGTGCTGGGTTCGGCGACGAACCGGAATGTGTCGCTGATTGTCGGCGTGACTAAAGACTTGACGGGACGGGTGCAGGCGGGAAAAGTAATCGGACCGGTTGCGCAGAAAGTGGGCGGCAAGGGCGGGGGGCGTCCCGATTTGGCCGAAGCCGGCGGGAAGGACCCGGGAGCGCTGGACTCGGCGCTGGCCGAGGTGTATACGGTGGTGGATGCGCTGCTAGGTAACTAGCCGTTGCGCCTGGCGCCCAGCTTGTTCGGAATAGCCGCGACTGGGGAGACTATTCCTATGGAAGACCGCATCCGCTTTGTCGAACATAAAGGCAAGCAGATTCTGCTTGCGGATCTCTCGCATTGCAACGCCAAGGATGTCGAGAAGCTTGCCTTGTTGGTTCCTTCCTACGTGACCAGCGAACCGCGTGGTTCGGTCTTGTTGCTCGCCGACTTCACCGGAGCCGAGTTTGACCGCATTGCGGTGGAACGCCTGAAAGAGAGCGCGGTCTTCGACCGGCCGCATGTCAAGCGCTCGGCCTGGGTGGGGATTGAAAGCTTGCCCAAAATATTTTTCGAGCACATCAAGAATTTCTCCCGCCGCGAGCTGCCAACTTTCAAGACACGCGAAGAAGCCATGGACTGGCTGGTGAAGGAGTAAGAAACCGCTCTCCGTTTTCTTGCAGGCAGCAGCGGGTCACTTTAGCGCGGCGGTGAGTACACCGACCAGCTTCTCCAACGCCCGTTGGGCCTGCGCCGGGTTGTAGACCGGGCTGTCGGGCTCGGTCCAGCTGTGATAGGCGCCGTCGTAGACCTCGCTTTCATAGCGGCCACCCCAGGCTGCCAGAGCAGAATTCAGTTTGGCGATGGCCTCCGGGGGCATGCTGCGGTCGTTTACCGCGTGGCCAAAGTACAGCCGGGCCTTGATGCGCGGCAACAGCAGGTGAGGGCTGGTCGGGGCGTCGGTGAAGAGCCGGCCGCCGTGAAAGGAAGCGGCTGCTGCAATGAGGTCGGGGCGTGCGGCTGCCGTGCGCACCGCCATTGCCCCGGAGAAGCAATAGCCGACCACTCCAATTGGGCCTTTGCTGGCTGCGCTTTGCGCGGCGAGGAAATCGACGTAGGCAGAAGCGTCGCGCTCCATCGCTTCCGGACTGAGCGGTGCGCCAAGCTCGGCGAAGCGCTTCATGGTGCGCTCCTCGCCGACCGTGATTTTGAAATCAAATACCGGCACCTTGCTGGTGCGGTAGAAACTGTTGGGCATCAAGACGACGAAGCCTTGGTCGGCCAGGCGCCGTGCTTTGTCGTGTTGTGCCGGGCGGATGCCACCGATATCAGTCAGAAAAAGTACTCCCGGACATGGCTGGGCACCTTCATGGCGGTAGAGAAACCCTTCGGCGCTGCCATCGGGCGTTGGAATCACTATGGACTGCTCGATCACTGGGGCCTCACATTTCGTTACATCTTCACTCGCGCGCAAGAGCCGCCGCACGCTTCAACTCCTCCACTTCAGCGTAACCGGGCCGCTCATGGGATGCTTCATCGGCACCCTATTGCGCCTGGCTTCGAGATAGGCTGCTTTCAGCTGGAAATACCATTTCGCGGGACGGTCGGCATCATCGATCAACATAAGATGCGGATTGTATTGCAGGCCTTCGGCTTGCAATTCCATGGTGCGGCGATCCTGCTCCACGAATTTTGCGAAAACAAACTTCAGCAACTCCGGGCCGAAGGGCAGCCAGCGAAACAGGTTCCAGGCCGCAACCACATCGATGCGGCACTGGTTGCGGGTGATCGGCGTCACCGTCGTCAGCGAAGAAAACCAGTATTTGCCGGCGCGAATGATTTCCGTGCGCAAATTAGGCAACACGAAATCGATGGTTGTGGTGATCGAATCTGCGTCGGCGTAGAGGCGCAACAGCTTGTAGGGTGCGGAGTTTGAGCTGGGCGTGTGCGCGCTCATGCGGAAGCCGTTGGGAATGGGCTCAAAGTTCTTTTGTTTTTCGTGGATGCTGTGCCGGCTGCGCCACCACCATGCCTGATGCACGAATGGTCCATGCGCCGGGTCCATAAGCCCGATAATGCCGTGATCGATGCTCACCGGCATCTCGGCTGTAAGATAGGCGGTCTTATACTTCGCGCTGAATTTTTCGATCTGCGGCGCCGGCCCGGGAGCCTCGGCCCGCTGGGTGAATCCGGCGCCCTGCGGCGAAGGATCCGGAATGTAAGCCCAGATGAAACCATCCTGCTCCTCGCAGGGATAGCTTCCGGCATAGATGCGGTCGACCTTCAGCTTCTGATCGGCAGTGAGTGAGGGAATCAGCTGGCACTGGCCGTTGTGCACATCGAACTGCCATCCGTGGTAAGAACACTCGAGATTTTCGCCATCGAATCGGCCGCAATGGAGCGGCATGCCGCGGTGCGGGCAGGCATCGCGCAGAGCGAAGGCGTGGCCCCGCGGGTCGCGGCCAATCACCAGCGGAATCCCCAGCAGCATCGCTTTACGCAACTGATTGCGCTGCACGCGGTCGGCGGGCAGGGCGCGATACCAGAAGCCGGTTAGCATGAGCGAATCGGGCGCCTGGAGCTGGGGAAGATCGAGTCCCATGGTGAGGTCGGCTAGCGATTGTCAATTGACAGCATATGCTAGCATCCGCTGAACCCGAACGCGCCGGCCTTGCGCCCGCACTATGGTGAGCTCGGCTAGCGATTGTGAATCGACAGCATATGCTAGCATCCGCTGAACCCGAACGCGCCGACCTTGCGCCCGCACTATGGAATTCCCCGGTCATTTTCGCAGGCTTACCTCAGGGCAGCGCAAAACCTTCTTTGCCTGCTTTCTCGGGTGGTCGCTCGACGCCTTCGATTTCTTTACCCTCGTTTTGTGCCTGAACGCGATCTCCACGCAGTTCCACGCCAGGGTTTCCCAGGTTTCCGAAGCGATTTTTTGGACACTGGCCATGCGCCCGCTGGGCGCATTCGTCTTTGGTGTAATGGCCGATCGCTTCGGTCGGCGCCCCACGCTCATCCTCAATATCCTCACCTATTCAGGTTTCGAGCTGGCTTCAGCTTTCGCACCCTCGCTGAAAGTTTTTCTCGTCACGCGCGCCTTGTTTGGCATTGCCATGGGCGGAGAGTGGGGCGTGGGCGCGGCGCTGGCTTTTGAGACCCTGCCGACGAAAGGGCGTGGATTTTTCTCGGGTTTGCTGCAGGAGGGATATGTAGTCGGGTATCTGGTCGCAGCGTTGGCCTACGGCATCCTGTTCCCGGTTTTTGGCTGGCGCGGCATGTTCGTGATCGGCGCACCTCCCGGTCTGCTGGTGGCATATTTGCTGACCAAGTTGGAAGAGTCGCCCGCCTGGCAGCAGAAACGGGTGCGAGACGCCGAGAGCCGCCTGGGAAGGGACATCCTGACCTATCTGGGCAGCTTTTCGTTTCTTGTGGTGTTAATGTTCGCGCTGAATGCGCTCAGCCACGGCACGCAGGATTTGTATCCCACATTTCTCGAGCGGAACCTGCACTTCCAGCCGAGATCCGTCAGCGTGATTGTGGTTACTTATAACTTTGGAGCCTTGCTGGGCGGAATCTGTTTCGGAACCTGGTCAGAAGCTATCGGGCGGCGCCGGGCCATTGTAATTGCGGCCCTGTGTGCGATTCCAGCCATCCCACTTTGGGCTTATTCCCACAGTGTTCCTCTCCTGGCCTTAGGGGGCTTCATCATGCAGTTCATGGTGCAGGGGGCGTGGGGAGTCATTCCCGCCCACTTGAACGAGCTTTCGCCTCCGGCAGTGCGGGGGACATTCCCGGGATTTGCCTATCAACTCGGTAACCTGCTGGCCTCGCGCAATTCCGTGATCCAGGCCAGGTTGGTGGAGCGACACTATGGCGGGGCATATCCGCCGATGTTGGCCTGGACCGTGCTGATCATCGCCTCCATGGTTGCGGTGGTGACCTGGAGCGGAAAAGAGCGCCGGGGAAGCGATCTCTCGAACACGAGCTGAAGGATGTCTGAGTTACGAGAGGTTGGCGGGCCGTCCTTCGTGCCGATGGCTGGCTTGTGCAACTTTCGGCACATGCTCTCCCGGGCCGGAAGAGGGATTGTCAGGGGCAGATTCCTGTGGTACGGTAGGGGAAATCTCACGCCTTTCGAAGCACAACCGCAGGGTCCCCGCATCTAATTCTTGCGCGAATGCGTGTGCAGGGGTAGCGCCACTATGAAAGACGCAATGGATTCCACTCCGGCCAGCCAGATAAGCGAACAGGAAAGACAGGAAAACTTTGCCAACCGGAAACTAATCCGGCCCACCTTGCCGCGACACGACCATAACCACGGCAATCACAATTCCGGACACACACAGGCTGCCGAGCGGCGCGAGCGTCCGGAACGGCATGAGCGGATGGAGCGCAACGAGCGCGGCGGGGACCGCTCCATGGGCGGAGGAGGCCGGAAATCATCGCCGCCCGAGCAAACCAACGCGGAGAATTTCTACTATCAGAAGCAGATGCAGACCAAGACGGTGATGGTCGTGGTGCTGCGCGACGGCGAGGAAGTGCACGGCGTCATCGAGTGGTACGACAAGAACTGCATCAAAGTAAACCGCGACAGCGGGCCCAATCTGATGATCTACAAGCCTGCCATCAAGTACATGTACAAAGAGGGCGAAAACTCGCGGTAGATCGGCCGCCGTCGCATTGTTTTCTTCACTTCTTCCCGGAACGGCCCGGTAGAATAGCAAGCATGGCCCTCACTTCCGGAGTCTCCCGCAGGACATTCCTTCAATCGGCGTCTTTGATTTCAGCAGCGAGTTTGCTGCCGCCATTTCGCGCCAGCCTGCTATCGGCTTCCTCCGTCCCAGACCCTCTGGCAGAATTCGGCTACGGCGACGTGGACCTCACCAGCGAGCCGCAGGAACAACAACTCGCCGAGACGCACGCCATCCTGATGGACTTGAGCGACGACAGCCTGCTTAAACCATTTCGCGAGATGGTGGGCCAGCCCGCGCCGGGAAAGGAACTGGGCGGCTGGTACGAATACGATCCGGATTACAACTGGCGGAAGAATTTTGACGTTGGCTTCGCTCCCGGAGCGAATTTCGGGCAGTGGATTTCGGCGCTGGCGCGCTCCTATGCCATCAACCGCTCACCCGAAACCCGCGAGCGCGTGCTGCGCCTGAACCGCCTCTACGCCACGACCATCGGCGGAGGGTTCTATGAGAAGAATCGCTTCCCGACTTATTGTTACGACAAACTGGTCTGCGGACTGATCGACTCGCACAAGTACGTCGGTGACCCGGATGCCTTTGCCATCATGGATCAGACCACCAAAACGGCCTTGCCGTACTTTCCCAAGCACGCCGTCGAACACGGGACAAGCTGGCGTCCGGGCAAAGACGAATCCTGGACGTGGGATGAGTCGTACACGATGCCGGAAAACTTGTTCCTGGCCTATCATCGCGGCGCGGGAGAGCAGTATCGCGCGCTGGGGATTCAGTATCTCGACGACACGTATTATGATCCACTGGCCGCGGGCCACAGCGACCTGGCCGGGCGCCACGCTTACAGTCATGTGAATTGCTTGTGCTCGGCCATGCAGGCTTATCTGACGCTGGGCGATGAGAAGTACCTGCGCGCCGCCAAAAATGGTTTTGACATGATCCTGGCGCAAAGTTACGCCACGGGCGGCTGGGGACCGGACGAGGCCCTGCGCGCACCCAACAGCCCCGACATCTTCAACAGCCTCACTAAGACACACGCCAGCTTCGAGACTCCCTGCGGCTCCTACGCTCACTTCAAGCTGACCCGCTACCTGCTGCGCGTGACCGGCGACTCGCGCTACGGCGACAGCATGGAACGCGTGATGTACAACACGGTATTGGGGGCGAAGCAGCTGGAGCCCGACGGCCGCGCCTTCTATTATTCCGATTACAACTTCAAAGGGCAGAAGGTCTATCACGTGGGGCGCTGGCCGTGCTGCTCGGGAACTTTGCCGCAGGTCGCGGCCGATTACCGGATCAACTGCTACTTCCGCGATGCGCGAGGAGTCTATGTGAATCTCTACGTTCCTTCCACCCTACGCTGGGCGCAGGGCGGCGCGCAGATTGAGCTGAGGCAGAAGAGCGAGTATCCGTTTGACGGAGAGGTGCAGATGGAAATGAAGCTCTCGCGCCCGGCGGAGTTTGCTGTGAACCTGCGGATTCCGGCGTGGGCTGAGGGAGCATCGGTGGCAGTGAAGGGGAAACGCGTGGAAGCGAGCGCCGGGAGTTTTGCGCGGATTTCGCGGACGTGGAAGAGCGGAGACCGCATCGAGCTCGAACTGCCGTTGAAGACAAGGCTGGAAGCGATCGATGCGCAGCACCCGGATGTGGTCGCGCTGATGGTGGGGCCGCTGGTGCTGTTTGCCCTTGGGGAATCACAGCCAGCCGTGACGCGCGCGCAGTTGCTGGCAGTGAAGAAAAGCGGCCCGCAGAGCTGGCAGGCCGAGGGACCGTCCGGCCCGGTGAAGATGCTGCCGTTTACCGCGATCGGGGATCAGGCGTATACGACGTATCTGAGGGCGACGTAGGGTGGGTTGAAGCTTTCGAGCGCCGTTGCAGGCGCATTTTGATGGATGATCAACGCGTGCTGTCGCCTGATTACGCCGGCGATGAGCTAAGATTCGGCCTCGCTATGGACCCGCCTCAAATTACGTTCGGAGACAAGGTTCGAGTCCGCGCCACTTTTGCTACCGAGAGCCGTAGCGTCGCTGGGCCAGACGGGGATCGGCATGGCTTTACAACGCCGTCGCAAACCCGAATGGAAGTGATTGGCGATTCCACGGATGACTATGCAATCGCGGTGTTGATTGAAGGTCAGAGCAAAGCAATGTGGTTCGCCGAAAATGTGTTGGAATTTTTGGACCACCAACCCGGCACTACGGTCGAAATTGGCAATCGTCGCATGATTCGTGACGAGGCGGGACAATGGCACCAGGTAGAGCTTCCGTGAACATGGGTCGCGGTGTCTTCATCGCAAATGATTGATAATGCCTGTTTTTACTCATTGACGCTCCGCCGCGCGGTTCACAGTTTCGGCAGCACAATCCCCTTCTGCGCCTGATATTTTCCCTTGCGGTCGGCGTAACTGGTTTCGCAGACTTCATCGGATTGAAAGAACAGAATCTGGCACAGGCCCTCGTTGGCGTAGATGCGGGCCGGCAAGGGCGTGGTGTTGGAGATTTCCAGCGTGACGAAGCCCTCCCACTCCGGCTCGAAGGGCGTGACGTTGACGATGATGCCGCAGCGGGCGTAGGTGCTTTTGCCCACGCAGATGGTCAACACATCGCGGGGAATTTTGAAGTATTCCACCGAGCGGGCCAGGGCAAAGGAGTTCGGCGGAACGATGCAGGCGTCGGTGCGCACAGTCACGAAAGACTTTTCATCGAACTGCTTGGGATCGACCAGAGCATTATTCACGTTGGTAAAAATCTTGAATTCGTCGGCCACGCGCAGGTCATAGCCATACGACGACAGCCCGTAGGAGATCACTCCCTCGCGTACCTGCTTTTCAGAGAAGGGATTGATCATGTCGTGTTCCAGGGCCATCTTGCGAATCCAGCGGTCACTCTTCAGCATGGAGCTCCTTGGAGAAATTGAGTCATCGGGTAATTTTGCGATTCGATGATTAACAGCTAGTTCAGCCACAGCTTCCAGCCTTTACGTCCGTCGATTGCCGACAATTGTCGATAATTTGAGATCGATCCTCGCGAAATCCTTCGCCTCGCGGCTGCGCCGCCGCCAGCTAAAGCTGGGGATCTAGCAAAGAACGCGAAGCTACTGGGTGACGCGGTGTTTCGCTCGCGTTTCGCTGGCTCGGCTGGCGCGTTTTGGCTGGCGGGGTGTCGTCAGTTTACGGGAGAGATGCTCCCGTTGACAATCCCCGCTATCTTCCTTAGCATCAATGACTTGAAACACCATTTCCAGACTGCCTCCGGGGGCCGCGCGTGATCAAGCTCGACATCATCAACGAAGTGGTGGCCAGAACCGGCATCACCAAGACCAAGGCCGAACTGGCCGTGGAAACTGTATTTGAAAGCATGAAGAAATCTTTGGCGCGTGGCAACCGCATTGAGTTGCGCGGATTTGGCGTGTTCAACGTGCGTCCACGCAAAACCGGAATCGGACGCAATCCGCGAACCGGAGCAGAAGTTTCCATCCCGCCGGGCAAGGCCGTGCGCTTCAAGCCGGGCAAGGAACTTCAGTCGATTGATTGAGCGACGGGAAAACTTGGGGGATAGCCGCGATCTAAAACCCAGCGAAAACAGCTGCCTGGTTGGCTTTCACCTTCTAGATTTTGCTTCATCCCCACACATGTGAGAAAACTTCAACCAGGGCTGGACGCAAGAACTTCGCCACCGGAAATAAAGCTTTCTCCCAAACCTGAAACCAGGGCTCGTTCAGGACCATGGTCACGGGGCGCGGATAGACCGTGCACGGCGGTGCGAATTGCCGCTTGAAGCGCGCCAGCGTTCCCGGGCCGGGACCGAAGTTGTAATTGCGCGCTCCCAGCCGATACATGTCGCGCATGGCTTTCCAGTGGAGAAACACCGCTGACTGCCGGTGCTCGCGGGCAAAAGCGGCAAGCACGCAATGAGCGGATACTCCATCGCGCAAGACCAGCGCGCTGCCGACCGGCACATCATTCAGATACACGGAGTAGATGCGCCCGCAGTTGTGCGGCTGGGCACGGCGCAAGGTCTCCATGTAGATCGATAGCGATCGTTCGAGGCGGAATCCCTTGCGGCGCGAACATTCCCGATACAGCGGCCACAAGCAGGCCAGCGCTTCAGGCGAGTCTTGGCCACGAAACTCGTATCCGGCCTCGCTGGCCCTCCTTAATTTGCGCCGTACTTCGCGATCGAAGCTGTCGAGGGTCACTTCGTCATCTTCGTGCTGGGCCACTACAAAATCTGGCGAGACCGTTGGATAGTCCAGAAAATAGGGAAATGCATCCATCTGTCTGGCGTTGCCCAGTTCGGCAAGATTGGCCAGCACTTCCGGATCGGAGTGGGTGAAGCGGATGAACGTATATCCCTTGACGCGGGCCCAGTCCAGCAACTGGGTCAGCGCAGCCTTGGGAATCGCAGCTCCCAGTTGCAGAGAAGTAGGGCCGCGAAAAACCAGGCCGATCTTCGCCGGACGAAATCCGAGAGTCAAAATACAGACATAGGCCAGCGGCCGGGTGGGTGGTCCCCAGGCAAGATAGCGCGGCCTGAGACCGAGGGCGCGGTGCGGCTCATTCCAGAGCGGGTATTGATAGAGCCAGGAATCGGTTCCGAGCAGAAGGTCATCCCAGCGTGGCAAAGCCTCGGGAAAAATCTCGCACCATGCGGCGCGGGCCGGGGCGACCGCGTTGCCGGACGAACGAACGTCGATCTTCGGAACGTGCGCGACGAGGCTCATGATTTCGCTTGAGCGGGGGACACGGCTCAGGGGCGCCGCTGCTCGAATGAATGTCGCGGTGTCGGCTCTTTGTCCTGGCGTCCGCAGTCTTGGCCGCAGCGATCAGCTCAGAACGTTACCGCTATCGCAGTGAGTATGGTATGACTTTGGGCACGTTCAATATATAGCCCTTTCGTAATAACACGAAAGTGCCACGCGTTTCCGGAGTGAGGCTACCGGCTGAGCACCTGAAGCCCGATTTCAGCCACACATCCCCTCCTCGTAGTAGCATCAAAGGAAAGGCGTTGCCTCGGGCAAACAAGGCATGTCAGAACCTACACCGCCAATGGTTTCCTCGACCGCCGAGATGTTCCGGCCGATGCCGGTCCTTGTCGGACAGCCTCCAGCGCAGCGTTTATGGCTGCACGCCCTGCTTTTGCTGCTCACCTGCTTCACCACGCTGGTGATGGGTGCGAGGATGCAGTTCAACTTCGCGCACAATAGGCCCGCGCTTTCGGTCGAAGACGACTCAATTCCCTATTTCCCCGTCAACTGGTTTCTTACCCATCCGGAACGCATCGAGGCCGGCATACCTTTTGCGCTTGCAGTCATGCTGTTCTTTCTGGCGCACGAAATGGGGCATTATTTGTGCTGCGTGCGCTATGGAATCTATGCCACGCTGCCCTTTTTCATCCCTGTGCCCACTCTGATCGGCACCATGGGCGCGGTGATTCTGATCCGCTCGCGAATCCGCTCGCGGACTGCGCTCTTCGACGTGGCGGTCGCCGGACCCATCGCGGGTTTTGTAGTGGCCGCGGTGCTGCTGGTTTTCTCGCTCGGACTTTCGAAGCCTATACCCTATGGCGCAGCCGCACCGGAGTACGAGCTGACCTATCCGCTGATTTTCAAGCTGGCTCACCATGTGCTGGGGTGGCTGGGGCTGGCGGGCGGGGCGGCAAGCCTTCCTCTGGATCGACTCTTGCTGCACCCTGTGGCGATCGCCGCCTGGGTGGGAATGTTTGCCACCGCGCTCAACCTGCTGCCCGGAGGGCAACTGGATGGCGGGCACGTGCTATTCGCCCTCGCGCCCCGGGTGCATAAACTCATCTCCCGGCTCACGATCATCAGTCTGCTGGTGATGTCCTACTACTTGTGGATGGGATGGCTGGTGTGGGCGATACTGCTGCAGCTGACCAGCTTTCGCCATCCGCAGGTGGCCGAATGGCCGCGCGTCTCCGGCGGGCGCACATGGCTGGCGCTGTTTGCACTGATCATGCTGACCCTCACCCTGACCCCGGCGCCTTTTGCGCATGCTTCAGCCCCTGACTTTTTCCGCGGCGTCTCGGCACAGTGGCACGCAAGATAGCTAAAATTCTCGACGCTTGCGAAACCGATTCAATCTCCTCGATCGCGCCGGCAATTTTTCGTATACTTCGCTATTCAATCGTTTTAATTGAGAAACGAGGATCTCCTTATGAGAAAGACGGACGCCACCCTCTCCCTTGCCGCTGCCATCCTGCTGCTCCCCTGCTTTGCGGGAGCGCAGATCATTGAAGTCGACACTTCGCATCCCACTAACCATTTCGTACCGAAGGAGACTCTGGGCGCAGGGGTGGACCGCATCCCCGTG
>Ga0335072_10003563_pt1 | contig 23391 bp, 21 predicted proteins | sample Lox_Sample_21_FD_206725 | JGI IMG/M metagenome (GOLD analysis project Ga0335072, IMG submission 206725) | Soil microbial communities from Loxahatchee National Wildlife Refuge, Florida, United States - Lox_Sample_2.1 | ecosystem: Environmental > Terrestrial > Soil > Wetlands | place: USA... | reverse complement strand
GAGGGGCATGACTGCGACCAGTCCGGCCACGGCAAGCGGTATCAGCGCCTTCGGCATTCTGCCGAACATCATCGTTTTGACTCCGGGATTCTTATGCCGTCAGCGACGGCAGATAGTGTGCCAGACTGAGCTGCGAGATCTGCGCGGTCACCTCGTAACTCGCTTCCAACTGGGTCTGCAGCGTGCTCAGCTTCGTCGAATCGGCCGCCGTGTTCGCTTGCTCCAGCGTCGTGATCTGCTGCGTCGTCGCGCTGTAGGCCGATTGCTCTGTATCCGAGACCTGCTGCAATTGCGACTGCACCGTGCCGAGCTGGCCCTGCGTCGTGGTCAGCTCGCCCTGTGCCTGGTTGATCAGGTCACTGGCCTGCGTCACCAGGGCGCTCTTGGCGGTGTCGTCGAGCTGGGTGGAGGGCGCCGACAGCATCGACAGCATGGAAAGCCCTTGCAGCAGATCGCTGAAAGCCGGCTGGTCGGCGCTGGCATTGTACTGCACCGTCTGATTGAGGCCGATCATGACGGTGGTCGGCTGGCCATCGGTCGAGCCGGTATAGAACGAACTGTTGTAGTTCAGCGCCGAATTGCTGTTGGTGTTGGTGAAGATGCTGGCGAGGCCATCGGGGCCGTTGATCAGGTTGTCGACGTCGGCCGAGGTCAGCGGCTGACCGCCGTTGCCGGCAACCGCCGCGTTCAACACGGCGTTGATGGCATCCTGCGGACCGCCCGAAGCGGTGGCGCTCACCATTGGCAGCGTGCTGCTGTCGTCGCCACCGAACAATGAGCTGCCGGCGTATTGCGTGTTCAGCAGATTGAGCACTTGCGACATTGTGCTGGTGGCTTGCTCGCCGAGCGCCGTCTGGCCCTCCGGCGTCGTCGCCGCGCTGCTGATCGCGGCGGTGGAAATGTTCTGCACCGCCGTCGCCATGCTGGTAAGCGCATCCTGAATCGCGCTCAACTGGTTGCCGGCGGTGGTGGTGGAGCTTTGCAGCGCCTGCTGCTGCGTCGCATCGGATTGAAGCCGATACAAGAACGGTGCGTTGGCGCCCATCGCGGCGGCCGGATTCGCCAAGGTGCCGGAGGAGACCTCCGTCGTCAGCGAATTCATCTGCGATTCCAGCGACTGGATCAGGTAGTCCTCGGCCATCGGGCCGGCGAATGTGGAGATGCCGCCAGTCATCTTCGATCTCCTAATAAGGCCCAGCAGCCTGGATCAGTTGGTTGAGCATCGAGGAAGCCGCCTGGATCACCTGCGTGGTCGCGGCATAGGTCTCCTGCACCACGAGCAATTTCTGCATCTCGTTGTCGATGTTCACCCCGGTCGCATTGCTGAGCGCGGTCTGCGCCGCCTGCGCCTGCGTCGTGCGGCTGGTATTGACCGACGTCCAGTTGGTCAGCGTGGACTGCTGCAGGCCGGCGACCTGTGAGGTCGCGTCGGTCAGCGTCATCGATCCCGGCAGTCCGGACGTGGTGTTGTAGGATTGCGTCTGGTTCAGCGCCGAGATGAAGGCCAGCACCGTGGTGTTGTCGCCGGTCTCCCCTTGCGTCGTTGCCTGCGCGCCGGCCTGGATGCGCCACGCCTCGCCGCCCTGCGACGGGTCGACCGATGCGTTCAGCGCGATATTCGCGGCCATGCCAGCGATTGGCGTCGCGTCCTCGCCCGACTCGACCGCCGCGCCATTGTCGGTGAAGATGCCGGTCTGGCCGCTGCCGACCGTCGGATCGGCCTGTTGGAACGCCACGACCGTATTGCTCGCGACCTGGTCGAGCTGTTGCTCGAACCCCGGCAATGTGACGTCGCGCAGTTGCAGGTTGGCCGCGATGCTGCCGTTCTGCGAAATGGCGATCGGCTCGCCACCCACAGTCACCGCCGACAGCCCGCCGATAAATCCCTGCGATGGATTCGCGGTTTCCTGCATGTCTGCCGGGATGTTTGCGGTGGGCGTGAACGAAAGCTGATGCACTGTGCCGTCGAACAAGGTCGTGCCGCCGTCGGTGGTCACCACGATGCCGCTGTTGGTTTGCTGGTAGACGTCGATCGGCACCTGCTGGGACAGCGTGGAAAGCAATTGGCCCTGAGTATCGAGATAGGACGCGGTCGGTTCGCCTTGCGCCGCTGCCTGCTGCATCGCCGACTGGTTCTGCGCCAGTTGAATCAGCGTCTGGTTGACCGTGGTGACGCCGGCCTCGATGTTCTCGTCGGCTTGCTCGCGCGCGCCGGAAATCGCGGACGACAGCGAATTGAACGTGCCCACCAGGTTCTGCGCCGCCGTCACCGCGCCGGTTTGCAGCGACGAACTGCCCGGCGATGCCGAGAGCGAGGTCAGCGCGGTGTTGAACGCCGAAAGCTCGGAGGGCAGCGACGTGCTGTCCGACGGCTGGCCGAGCGCCTGGGTATAGCTGGTCAGCCCGTTGACCATCGCCTGGCTGTACGCCTGCGAACCTGCCGTCTGGTTCGCCGCGTTCGTCGCCGCCTCATTGCTCATCTGCTGCAACGGGCCGGCCATGACGCCGGTCCCGAGACTACCCGAAACTTGCTCCAACTGCGGCAGCGACTGATCCACGTAACCGGGTGTGCTGGCGTTGGCGATGTTGCCGGCGATGACGTCGGCCAGCTGTTGCGACAGGTTCAGCGACGACATCGCGGTATACAGCGCGGAATTGATCGAACCGGACATTGGCGCCTCGCACGTGGACATACGCGGCGCGGGAACCCCTCCGCGCGCCGCTTACGGCTATTGGTTCAGGTGGTTGAGCACATCCAGCATCTGATCCGCGGTCTGCACCACTTCCGCTGATGACGAATATGCCCGCTGCGTGGCGATCAGATTGGTCAGCTCGGTGTTGAGGTTGACGTTGGAGCCTTCCAGCGAACCACCTTCCGTCGTGCCCACCGGGCCGGTGCCGGCCTGGAACAATTGCGGGCTCCCGGAGGCCGCGGACACGGAGAACGCATCGCCGCTGACCGGGGTCAGACCGTCCGGATTGGACACCGTCGCCAGGTCGATCTGATAGATCGGCCGGGTTGCACCATTGCTGAACGAGGCGGTGACGATGCCGTTGCTGCCGATACCGACATTCTGCAGGGTGCCGAAACCGGCGCCGTTCTGGTTCATCTGCGTGGTGGTGTAGGGGCCGGCAAACTGGGTCAAACCACTCGCGCTGCCGATCGCGCCGAGATTGATCGGCAGCGTGCTGCCGTCGCCCAGCGTCACGCTGAAGGCTCCACTCGTGCCGTCATAACTGCCGGTGGTGGCGTTCACCGATTGCAGCTCGCCGCCGGTCGCGCCGCCGGAGCCGAATGTCAGCGTCGCCGTGCCGACCGGCGCGGTAGAGGCGGAATCGTAAATGTTCATCGTCCAGGTATTCGTCGCCGCATCGCCGGAAGCTGCCGGAAGCGTCGGCGTGAACTGGAATTGCAGCGTCTGCGCCTGCCCCAGTGCGTCATAATAAGTGACAGTACTGCTCGAGGGCGTCGGTGCGTTGGCGCTGTATGCGGTTTCGCTCGACGGCAGATTGGCGCCGAATGTCATCGCGGTTGTCGGCTCCGCCGAAGCGTACAGATTGGAGACGTTCACCGTCGACAGCGCGGCAAACGACTGCGCCATACCGCCGACCGGATCGCCATTGGCGTCCAGCGGCTGACCCTGCAGGTAATAGCCGGCGGCATTCACCAGGTTGCCGCTGGCGTCCGGGCGGAATGATCCCGCCTGAGTGAGGTAGTACTGGCCGGTGGTGCCGCCCGCGGCCGCACTGTTGACCACCATGAACCCCGAGCCGTTGATCGCGATGTCGGTGTTCACCCCGGTGGCCTGAAGCTGACCCGCCGTGCTGACATCGATCTGGCTGACCGGCGACACGCCGGCCTGGACCGAACCGCCGGTGCCGTTGCCCAGCACCATGCTCTCGAACTCGGTGTCGGTCGCCTTGTAGCCAACCGTCGAACTGTTCGCGACGTTGGTGGAAATGTTGTCCAACGCCGTCGAGTCGGAATTCAGGGCGGCCAACGCCGTGCTGATCGAGTCGTTGAGGCTCATGCTCATGGTCTGTGGTTCCTGGACTGGGAGGAAAGCACGCTCGGCAAGGACGCCGGCTCCGAGGCGCGGTGGATCGGACGGCAAAGCGGGACAATCACGTTCATCGCGACCGGTCCCGCCGTTGGCGTGGCGCGATGCGACATCATTGCGTTTGCTCTGAAGGCGGAATGGCGGGATGACGCAGCAACTCTTCCAGGTCGCTGCGCAGCACAGTGACGGCGACACGGCGATTGCGCGGATCGAGCGGCGTCTGCGGGAACAAGGGATCCATCGCCGCGAGGCCTTCCACCCGCACCATCCTGTCGGACGCCAAGCCATCCGCCTCAAGCTGCCGCCGCGTACTGTTCGCACGCGCCGCCGAGAGTTCCCAATTCGAATAGGTGCCGCGTTGCAGCGGCTGGGCATCCGTATGACCGGCGATGATCACCCCGTTGTTCACGGTCTGCAGCACCTGGCTGATCACTTCCAGGATGCGTACCAGCCGCGGCGTGGGCGCGGCGTCCCCCGGTAGAAACATCGGTTCGCCGTCGCGGTCGAAGATCTGGATGCGCAGTCCCTCGGGCGTCAGCTCGACCTTTATGTTGTCGGCCAGGTCACGCAGCTCGCCGTCATGTTCCATATGTTCGAGTTGCGCCTTCATCGCTTCGAAGCGCTGACTCTCCAGTTTCACCTGATCGGCGGCATTCGCCGCGGCAGCATTCAATTGCGCCTGGTTCGCCGCCGACTGCTTGCCGCCGCCACGGCCACTCGGGGTCAGCCGTTCCGTCTTGGCCTCCGATCCGGGCATCACCGACTTGCCGCCATCCAGCACGCCATTGCCTTTCGGCAGATCGAACAGCGACGTGGTGCTGAAGTATTTCGCAATTACCGCGCGCTGCGTTTCGGTGGCCGACGACACCAGCCACATCACCAGGAAGAACGCCATCATCGCCGTGACAAAGTCGGCGTAGGCGATCTTCCACTGGCCGCCGTGGCTCTCCTCCTCGACGTGCCGTTTGCCGCCGGAACGGCGCCGTGCATGATTGGCCGCACTCATGGGGCTACCAATCGTCCCTTCCGCGTGGTTGGTTGCAGGATAGCTTCATGGAATTTCGCAAGAAAAAGGTTGCAACACGGTTTGCATGTCGGGGCCGGGCTCAGGTATCGCCTGCCGCCGCCGCAGCCGCCTCCTCGCGGTCGAGAATGAAAATGCGTCCCTCGTCCGCGAGACGCTTGGCAAGCGCCACGATTTCGGAGCGTGCATCGTCGACCAGGCGCTTGCGCTGCGCTGGCAGCGCCTCGATCTCTTCGCGCAGCATGTTCGCGGCACGTTCGGACATGCTGGAAAGGAACAGATCGCGCAGTTCGGTACTGGCCGAGGACAGCGCGATGGGAAGCTTCTCCGCCGCGCACTCGGAAACCAGCATGCCGAAGGTGCCACGATCCACGCGGATCAGGTCTTCGAACGTGAACATCATGCCGCGCACGCGCAGCGCGGCCTGCGGGTCCTCGGCCTCCAACGCTGCAAGTATTTGATCCACCGTCGGCCGCTGCGCGCTGTTGAGCACTTCGGCAAGCAGCGCCGCACTGTCCGGGCCGGATGTGCGCGTCGTGTCGCCAACCAGGTCGCGGCGCAGCGCCTCCTCGATGTCAGACAGCACCGGGCCGTTCACGCCCTCCAGCCGCACCATGCGCGTGGCGACGTCGCCGATCATGGCGGCGGGCAACGCGCCGAAAACCACGCCAGCGTGGCTGGCCGGCAGCCGTGTCAGGATCACCGCGACGACCTGCGGCGACTCTTTTGCCAGGTAGCCGGCCAGGTTGGCCGGCTGGATCTGCGCCAGTTTCTCCCACAGATCGCTGCCGGAGCCGGCGATATCGGACAGCAATTGTGCCGCCTTCGCCGGCGGCAGCACGCGGCGCAGCAATCGTGCCGCATTTTCCGGACCGCCGCGCATGCTGCCGGCCTGCCCGAGCGCGAGACCGAACTCCATGATTGTTTGCTCCACGACGGACGCATCGGTCTTGCCGAGTGTCACCATCGCCCGCCCGATCTGGCGCAGTTCGGCCTCGCTGAGCCGGGAGGCGATCTGGTGCGAACGTTCATCGTCGAGCGCCATCAGGACGATGGCCGCCTTGTCGATCGGTCCCGGCGCGCGGCCATCATCGGACGCCGCGTGAGCGGCCTGGTTCATCGGCTGCATGGCTAATCTTTTGTGCGGGTTGAGGCGGGGGACGAGGAGCACGCACTCCTCCTCCCGGCACGGGTTGGGGCCAGGCGAATGAGAGCAATGCCGGACATGGTGGGCACGAGGCCCTGGGGCCGGTTTCGGCCGCCCGCCGGGGCAAGAGGATCGTTGGCCGGCGCCGGGCTGGTCATGTCACGAAGCTCCGCACCAGCGAACCGCAGATCAATTCCCAGCCGTTCACCAGGACGAAGAAGATCAGCTTGAACGGCAGGCTCACCACCACCGGAGGCAGCATCATCATGCCCATCCCCATCAAGATCGCCGACACCGCGATGTCGATGACCAGGAAGGGCAGGAACAACAGGAAGCCGATCTGGAACGCCTTCGACAGCTCGCTGATCAGGAACGAGGCGCACAGCACGTGCAGTGGCACCTGGCTGCGTATGCCGACCGGCACGGGTACGCCGCGACCCTCGACCATGCCGGTGATGGAAATGTTGGAGATCCCCGGATGCGGCGTGTCATCCTTGAACGCCGGCATGCCGTCATCCGAAGCCGGCGTCGGCTTCCAGCCGGACAGGCTGATGAACAAGCCCAGGTCCTTGTCGCTGGTATTCGCCTCCATGAAGGCGCGGAACGGCTTGATGCCCCGATCGACGGCTTGCTCTTCTGTGATCGAGCCCTGCATCAGCGGCTGCACCGCATCGCGGTACGCCGTCTCGAACGACGGCGCCATGATGAAGGCCGTCAAGAACAAGGAGAGGCTGATGATGACGGTGTTGGGAGGCGTCTGCTGCAGGCCGAGCGCGGTGCGCAGCATGGAAAGCACCACCACCAGCCGGGTGAAGGCGGTTCCCATCACGAGGATTCCCGGCGCCAGCGCCAGGATCGTCGTGATGGCCAGAATCTGCACGACATTGCCGGCAAGGCTGTGATCGCCACTGCCCTGCGCCAGGTTGATCGAGACGCTTTGCGCCAGTGCCGCGTGGGCAGGCAGCGTGGCGGCGGCGGCGGCGAGAAGGGACCGGATGATGCGGCCCCTCCCGGCGTGGATACGTGGCATTCTGCCGAACCCGGAAATCACGCCGAGGCGTCAGGACGCGGCGGCGGTGGCAATCTCGACCATGGAGACGGCAAGATTGCCGTCATCGGTGAGCTGCACTTCGCCGCGCGCCATCAGACGATCGTTGACGAGAACGTCGACCAGTTCGCCGACACGCTTTTCGAACACGACGACCGAGCCGCGGCCAAGCATGTACAGTTTGCCCAGCGGAATGTCCTGCGTGCCGAGGACGACGCTGAGAGTGACGGGGATATCGAGGATGGAGGCTAGGCGGTCGTCGGAGACCAGACTGACGGCTTCACTCATATTGATTGCTCCTTGGTGGTATCGGCGGACAGTTTGATGGTTTCGTCGGCTGGCTTTTCTGTTTCCTCTGACGACGGCACGGCGGCTGCATTGGGTGGTGGCAGGGCTTCGAGCATGGCAACCACATGTTCGAGCAATTGGGCGGGCTCGAAGTTGAGGCCGCCGCCGGTCCAGGCCATCTCGGCCGCACCGGGCGCGAGCGCTGGGTCCGGCTCGAGCGTGACGCGCTCGGGAGCGCGGCAGCCGGCGGCTTCGGCCGCGATGGCCTCCAGCGTCGCGGGATGTGCGCGCAGACGCAGCGCTTCTTGCGCCCTGTCGCTCAAGGCGCGTTGCACGACCGCGAGGATTTCCGCGCCGGCGCGGTGCAACAGCAGCGTGGGAAACAATACGTGGAGTGCGGCGGCGACGGTCTTGCGTGTGGCCGCCTCAAGCGCAGCCATATCGGCGGCGCGCGCCGCCAGCACCCGATCGAGCGCGGCGGCCACCGAGATTCGCTGGTCCAGCAAGGCGTACTCGCCCCGCAATGCATCGAGCTCGCGTTGCATGGCCTCCCGCGTTTCCGCCTCGCCTTCCCGACGCCCTTCGGCGTGACCGTGCCGGTGGCCATGCTCGCGCCCCTCGGCAAACGCCTCGCCGCGCGCACGATGCAGCGCTTCGGCCATTGCCGCGTCGCTGCCGCCGGCGAAGGCACCCACCGCGGGCGGCACAAAGCGGCGGCTGACCATTGCCTGCGTCATCATGCGGCTGCCCCTTCCGCGATCCAGGACTTGATCAGGGCGAGCGCCTCATCGGGATGTTGCTCGACCAGCACATGCAGGTTGGCGAGCGGCCCGGACGTCATGGTCACGTCGGTATCAAGCAGCAACGGCTCGGCGGTGCCGGGGATCATCAGGTTCTGTGACCCGGCGATGGTGACGGGTTCCAGCGCCCCGGCCATTCTCGTGCGCTGCCGGCGCCAAAGCAGGGCACCGGCGACCAGGGCCACCACCAGCCCGGCGGGCACGCCAATCGTCATCCACGACGAGTCGCCGCTGGTCGCCGCCACGCCGCCGTTCTCGGCCATGGCGGTGTCCGCTGGCAGGAACTGAATCGTGTCGACGGTCACCTGGTCGCCGCGTTTCGCATCAAAACCGACAGCGGAACGCACCAGTTCGGCGATGCGGTCGAGCTCCGCTTGCGGCCGCGGATGGAATGCGCCGGCCGCGTCGGTGGTGCCGTCCACCGCCACGGCAACGGTCAAACGATCGATTTCACCCGGTTCGCGAACGCGTTCGCTGCGCAGCGTGTTGATCTCGTAATTGACCGTCTCGCCCTTGTGCGTGTTGGTCGTGGCGGTCTTTGGCGAAGTGTCCGGCGGCGCTTCTGGTTGCTGGTTTGGGATGTTCTGGGTGACCGTCACACCTTGCGCGGACTTGGTCTCCTCGCTGGTCTGGCTGTCGAGCTGGGTCTGTTTCGAGCGCTCGACCTGCGACTGCGGATCGAACTTTTCCTCTCGCGTAATTTCGCGAGAAGCGTCGAGCTTGACCGTGACCTCGGTACGGACGTGCGCACGTCCCACCAGCGGGTCGAGCAAGTCGTCGACGCGCTGCTGCAATTCTTGCTCTATGCCGGTTTCCCGGTCGTCCATCTGGCTGCTTGCCAGGGCATCGGAGCCGTCCGCGGCGAGCACGACACCGGATGGGTCGAGGACGGAGACATCCTCTTGCTTCAGACCCGGCACGGCGCCGGACACCAGCAGCCGGATGGCCATCGCCTGGCGTCTGCTGAGCCGCATCACGCCGCCCATCACCACGGCGATCGAGGCGGTGGGCTTGGCGTTGTCGCGCGAAAAGCTTTCGCGCTCGGGCATCACTATATGGACCCGGGCGACCTTGACGCCGTCCAGCGCCACGATGGTGCGTGACAACTCGCCTTCCAGCGCCCGCAGCCACTGCACGCGCTGCATGAACGAGGTCATGTTCATCGGCGACTGGGAGTCCAGCAATTCGTAGCCGGCCCCTTCCTGGTGGGGCAGGCCGGCGGCGGCCAGTTCCATGCGTACGCGGGCGACTTCGGAGATCGGCACCATGAGCGTGCCGCCGTCGGCGCGCGCTTCATATGGGACTTTCATCTCGTCCAGCCGCTGCGCGATCCGGCCGGCTTCGGCGGGATCGAGGCCGGCGTAGAGCAAGCCCTTGGGCTCGGCGGGGCGGAATGCCACCCAGGCGACCAGCACAAGGACGGCGAGGGCCACTGCCGCGAGGCCAGCGAGTTTCGCAGGCTCCAGACGGGCCAGTGTGGCCTTGATACTGGCAAACTGATCCATGAGCCGCCTTCTGCTGCTCGCGCTTCGATCAGGCGGCAGGCCCGGGAGGGTCCTGCCGTCTACGAATTTCGCACATTTTCTTGTGGCGTCAATTCGCAAAGCGGGTTATATCGCTTCCGCGACCGGATGTCTCGCGAAAAATGCGCTCCAACGTATTTCGCAAAATTTCCGCCGCTCCCTTGCCTCTGAAGAATGTCAGAGAGACCACGCCGATGAGCGAGACCAGGCCGGAAACCGGCGCGACCACCGATCCGACCCCGCGGCGCAAGCGGCGCCGCCTAGGCCGTTTGGCGTTTTTCGCAATACTTCTCGTCCTGCTCGCGGCCGGCGGCGGCGCGGCCTGGAAATTCGTCCCGGGCCTGCGCAAGCAGACCGAGAAGATCGTCGGAATGCCGGTCAAGGGCGTCGCTCTCGTCCATACGCACCCGAACTATGTCGACCTGCCGGAAATGGCGGTCACGCTGCCCAATAACGGGCATCTGCGGCAGATGCGCATCCGGATCACCCTGGAACTGGCGCCGGATGCCCCGGCGACGGCCACCTCCGACGTGCTCTCGCCTCGCGTCTACGACGCCCTGCTGACCTATCTGCGAACGTTGCACGATGGCGAGGTGGATTCCGGGCTCGGCCTGGACCGGCTGCGGAGCGATCTCTACCGCCGCCTCGACCTCGTCCTCGGACCGGGGGTGCTGCGAGACGTGCTGATCACCAGCCTGGTCCTGGCCTGACACCATGAGCGACGCACCGCCCGCACCAGTGCAATCGACGCCACCTGCGTCCGCCGGGACCCGGCCCTCCGGCCTGCGGCTGCTGGTAGCCGACGGCCCCAAGGGGCTCGATCGCCTGCCGATGCTCGGCAGTGTCATCGACCAGCTTGCCGCCGCCCTCGCGGTCAGTGTTCGCGCATTATTCGGCGCCGACATGGAGGTGCAGATCGGACCGCCACGGTCGCTGGCAGTCCAGGAATTCCTTGCCGCCGCCGCGCCAGGCGCGCCGGTCGCGGTGCTGCGTGTCGAGCCTTGGGGCGCGCGCTGCCTCGCCGTGCTCGATGCCACGGTCGCCGCCATGGCGGTCGAGCGCTCGCTGGGCGGCCGAAGCACCAATGGCGCGGCCAGGGGCGAGCGAGGCTTCACCGCCATCGAACGTGCCGTGCTTGAACGGCTGGCACGGGAAATGATCGCCCGCAATCTCGCCTCTGCCTTCGCGCCCGCCGGCGCGGCCGGCTTTTCCCTGGAGCGGATGGAAGCCGATATCAGCCGCGTCGGCTTCGGCAAACCGGCGGCACCGGCCATCACGCTGCATGCCGCACTGACCCGTGACGGCAGCGTCGGCGGCATCGACTTCCTGATCCCGCATGCCGCGCTTGAGCCGATGCGAGAGCGGCTGTCGCAGGGCCAGGACGCCAAGGCGCACGAGGCCGATGACGCCTGGCACGCCCATCTCACCGCCCAACTGCCCCGCGCGAACGTGCGGCTCTCCGCGGTCATCGAGCAACGACGCGTGCAGGCTTCCGACCTGCTGCAATGGCAGGTCGGTTCCAAGCTGGCCCTGAACAAACGCCACGATGAGCCGATCGACATCTTCTGCGGTGGCTTGCTCGTGCTGCGGGGCCGGATCGCGGAGAAGGACGGCCGCATCGCCTTGCATATCGAGGAGCGGCGGCTGGCGGACGATCGGCCCTTCGCCACCGCTCCCCCGCCCGACGCCGCGCCATCCGATGCCGTCTCCGCCGATGCCGACCTACCCGCGACCTGACGCGGCAATTTCTCCCATCCAGCGAAAGGAGCCTCTATCATGCTGAATTTCATCATGAACGCCGCCGGTTTCCTGTTGGTGACCATCGTGGCGGTCCACTCCGGAGTCCTGCATCTCCGGCTCAATCGGCTGCGCGCTGCGCTCGCCGAGGCGGGTCGCGTTCTGCCGTCGCTCGACGCCTCGGTCGCGCGGATGGTGGACGTGGCGGGTGGCTTCTCTGATCGGTTGCAGGGCGACCTCGCCGCCGTCGAGGCGCGACTGGCCGCATCGCGCCGGGTTGCCACGGAACTGGCGTCCGTGAGCCGGACCGCTGACGAGGCGGCTTGCCAGCTGGATCGACTGCTGCGTCAGCACCGCCGCCTGGAAGGCGCGCGCGCCGGAGCGCTGCCGCGCGAGCTGGTCGAGCCGAAGGGCTTTGCCGAGCGTGCCGGGCTGCCGCGCATCATCCCGATGGGCCGTTCCCATGAACCTGCCGCGGCGGAACTGGCTTCCGCCGGCGCGGCCTGACCCGCCGTCAGGTCTTCTTGATCCGCCAGGAGATTTAGCGAATGGCCGCCACGTCCACCGGGACCGGATTGCCGCCTGAAACGCCTCGCGCGGCAGTGCCTGCGCGCCAAGCCGGGGCAGCACAGCCGGCCACACCGGCGCAGGCGGCCAGTGTGGCGCAGCGTGCCAGCACGGCGCAGCCAGCCGGAACAACGCCGATCCCCGGGACGCCGCAGCAGGCCGGGACGCGGCAGCCGGTCGATACGCCGCAGACGGCCGCCGTGACGCAGATGGCCGCGGTAGCGCAGATGGCCGCGGCGGCGCGGATGGCCAAGATGGCCCGGATGGCCCAGATGGCGCAGCACGCCGCGACGCCGCCGGCATCGCCGCCGACCCGCATGGCACAGGCGACTGCCTCCGCTAACGCGGCATCGCCGCTCGCCCAATCGGGCCCGACATCGCCGAGCCCCGAACGCAGCCGCGGCTGGGGTCGCTCGCTGGCCCTGCCGGCGGCGGCCATCGGACTGGCAGTGCTGCTGCCCTGGCGCGCCTTCACCGTGTTGCAGGACTGGCGAGCGCTCGCCTCTGCCAACGCGGCCGAAACCATTCCCGCCAGTGCACCGGCGAGCAATACCAAGGCGGACGCCTCCGCTGCCGTGCCCGCCACACCTGCCGCGACCGCGGCGCCAGCCCCCGCCGCAGCCGCCGATCCTTCCACTACCCCGGCGCCGAGCCCCGCCGCAGCCGCCGATCCTTCCGCGGCCGCACAGGCGGCGCCCGGCTCTCCCATGCCCGCGGGGCAACCGGCAGCCACCGCCAACGCGGCTTCTCTGCCCGGCCCGGCTGCCGGCCTGTCGTCGACGGCCGCCCTGCCGCCAGGCGCGACCCCGCTCGGCACCGGCCCGGACCGTGTGGCCGACAGCCAGCTCGTGGCCGAGATCGCCCGGCGCAGCGCCGAACTCGACCAGCGGGACCGGGAGCTGCGCACCAGGGCGGCAGAGGTCGCCGCAGCAGAGCAACTCGCCCGCCAGCAGATCGCAGAGCTGTCACGCCTGCGCCAGCAGGTGGAGAAGCTGCTGTCGCAGGAAAGCCAGGCATCGGAGTCGGACCTCACGCTGCTGGTCGGCCTGTATTCGAACATGAAGCCAACTCAGGCGGCCCTGGTCCTGGGTCGGCTCGACCCGCCGCAGGCGGCGGAGATCCTCCAGCGGCTGGATACCCACGAGGCGGGACCGATCCTTGCCGCGATGGACCCCTCGGCGGCCCTGGCAATCACCAAAGTGCTCGAGACACGCCGGCTGCCGTTCCGGCATTGATCCGAGGGGCTGCGCTGCCGGCCGTGAGAAGTCCGCGCGGACTGCCGTTCTGCCCGCCGCGCCGAAAGACCGGCCCGCGAGGCGTGCGGGTTTTGCCGGATGAAGGCCCGCCGTTAAGCCGGCGTTGGCAATTTGGTGCTGCAATGTCCGCGCCGCCATGCTGCCCTGCCGGCAGCGCGCCCGGCGGCCCAAGAGGGAGACAGCGCCAGCCGTGCCGCAACATCGCGCCGATTTCGACCTCGCCGACTGCTGGCGTCTGGCTCGCACCGACGGTGTCGGGCCGATCACCTGGCGTCGATTGCTCTCTCGCTACGGCACCGCAACCGCGGCGCTGGCCGCCCTGCCGCGGCTGGTGCGAGCCGGGGGCCGCGACACGCCGCCCGCCATTCCGACGCTGGACGAAGCCAATCGGGAACTCGAGCGGCTGGCGAAACTCGGTGCCCGTCCGTTGGTGCTGGATCAGCCGGACTATCCGCCCTTGCTCGCCTTGCTCGACGACGCGCCCCCGTTCCTCGCGGTGCAAGGCGACGTGGCCCTTCTCGCCTCCCGCGGCGTCGCTGTGGTCGGCGGGCGCAACGCCTCCGCGAACGGACAGAGCATGGCCGAGGCGCTGTGCGCCGACCTGGCGCGGCACGTCATGGTCGTCTCCGGGCTGGCGCGCGGCATCGACGCCGCGGCGCACCGAGGCGCCCTGAGCACGGGACGCACCGTCGCGGTGGTGGCAGGCGGCCTGGACATGCCTTACCCGGCGGACCATGCGGCGCTGCAGGCCCGGATTGCCGAATCGGGCGCGGTGGTGGCCGAGGCGCCGCTCGGCACGGCCCCCCAGGCCCGCCACTTCCCCCGCCGCAACCGCATTGTCGCCGGGCTGGTGCTCGGCGTGGTGGTGGTGGAGGCCTCGCCTCGCTCCGGCAGCCTGATCACCGCCCGCATTGCCCAGGAGGCCGGCCGCGAAGTGTTTGCGGTGCCCGGATCGCCGACCGACCCCCGCTCGCGCGGTGCCAACGACCTGATCCGCCATGGCGCGATCCTGACCGAGACGGCCGAGGATGTGCTGGACAATTTGCCGCCGCAACCTATCTACCCGGGTCTCCCTGGCGCCGCCGTGCCGCCGCCGGGGCTGGCCGAGCCGTGCCCGGAACTGCCTGATGACGCTCTGGACCTGCCCCGCGTCCTATCGCAAGTGGTTGATCTTCTTGGTCCTTCGCCGACCGCGGTTGACGATGTGGTGCGCCGCTGCCAGTTCTCCCCGGCTGCCGTTATGGTGGCGTTGCTGGAATTGGAACTCGCCGGCCGACTCGAAACACTGCCGGGGAATCGGGTTGCGCTGCTTTCTGACGAGGCTCGCATAAGAGAATGACCGACATTGTCGTCGTCGAATCCCCGGCCAAGGCCAAGACCATCAACCGCTATCTGGGCGGTGGCTACACCGTGCTGGCCAGCCTCGGCCACGTGCGCGACCTGCCGCCGAAAGACGGCTCGGTGCGGCCGGACCAGAACTTCGCCATGGACTGGGAGTCCGATGCGCGGGGGGAAAAACAGGTTGGCGCCATTGCCAAGGCGCTGAAGGGCGCGCGCAACCTGTATCTCGCCACCGACCCGGACCGCGAGGGCGAGGCGATCTCCTGGCATGTCAAATCCATGCTGGACGACCGCAAGGCGCTGAAGGGCGTCAAGGTTCAGCGCATCAGTTTCAACGAGATCACCCGCAGCGCCATCCGCGCCGCGATCGCTGCACCGCGCGAGCTGGACCAGCCGCTGATCGAGGCCTACCTGGCGCGGCGCGCGCTCGATTACCTGGTGGGGTTCACGCTCTCGCCCGTGCTTTGGCGCAAGCTGCCCGGCAGCCGCTCGGCCGGGCGCGTGCAATCGGTCGCGCTGCGGCTGATCTGCGAGCGCGAGGCGGAGATCGAGGTCTTCCGGGCGCGCGAATACTGGACCGTGGAGGCGGTGTTCTTCACCCCCTCCAACGCCCCGTTCACCGCGCGGCTGACCCATCTGAACGGCAAGAAGCTGGAGCAATTCGACCTCAACAACGAGGCACTGGCGCACGCCGCCAAGGCCGCGGTGGAGGCCGGCGTGTTCCATGTGGCCTCGGTCGAGCGCAGGCGCGTCAAGCGCAATCCGCCGCCGCCCTTCACCACATCCACCTTGCAGCAGGAAGCGAGCAGGAAACTGGGGTTCGGCGCGCAGCAGACGATGCGGACCGCGCAGCAGCTCTATGAAGGGGTCGATATCGACGGCGAGACCGTCGGCCTGATCACCTATATGCGGACCGACGGCGTGCAGATGGCGCGCGAGGCGGTGTTCGCGATCCGCGACCACGTGAAGGACAGCTACGGCCCGGACTACCTGCCGGGCGCGCCGCGCGAATATCAGACGCGGGTGAAGAATGCGCAGGAGGCGCACGAGGCGATCCGCCCGACCGACGTGACCCGCACGCCGGATTCGGTCGCGCGGGATCTGACCCCGGATCAGCGGCGGCTTTACGAATTGATCTGGAAGCGCGCCGTGGCCTCGCAGATGCAATCCGCCGAGCTCGACCAGGTGGCGGTCGAAGTCACCGACAGCAAGGGCACCACGCTCCGCGCCACCGGTTCGATCGTCGCGTTTGACGGGTTCCTGAAACTGTATCGCGAGGACACCGACGAAGAGGCGCCCGGCGCCGCCGCTGACGAAGACAACCGCATGCTGCCACCGATGGCGGAGCGTGACCCGCTGCGCCGCGGTGACGTGGCGGCGTTGCAACATTTCACCCAGCCGCCGCCGCGTTATTCCGAAGCCTCGCTGGTGAAGAAGCTGGAAGAGCTCGGGATCGGGCGGCCGTCCACCTACGCCTCGATCCTGTCGGTGTTGCAGGACCGCAAATACGTGCGGCTGGAGAAGCGGCGGTTCATTCCGGAGGATCGCGGCCGGCTGGTGACCGCGTTCCTGATCAGCTTCTTCGAGCATTACGTCGACACCGGCTTCACCGCGTCGATGGAAGAAAAGCTCGACGACATCGCCGAGGGCAACGCCGAGTGGCGTGGCATGCTGCGCGATTTCTGGGACGAGTTTTCCAAGGCGGTGGAGCAAACCAAGGACCTCAAGATCAGCGACGTGATCGCCGCGCTGGACCAGGATCTGGGGCCGCATTTCTTTCCCGAGCGCGAAGACGGTTCGGATCCACGCGTCTGTCCGGCCTGCGCCGACGGACGGCTGGGGCTCAAGCTGGGGCGTTATGGCAGCTTCATCGGGTGCTCCAATTATCCCAACTGCCAGTACACGCGGCGGCTTGCCGTCGAATCCGGCGACGATGCGGGCGAGACGCTGAAGGAAGGCATGCGTGCCCTGGGGGCGCATCCCGACACCAGCGAGGAGGTGACCGTCCGCCGCGGTCCCTACGGTCTCTATGTGCAGCTTGGCGAGAACGGCGAGGACAAGAAACAGAAGCCGCGCCGCACTTCGCTGCCGCGTGGCATGGATGGCGAGGCGATCACGCTGGAGCAAGCGGTGGGTCTGCTGTCGCTGCCGCGGACGATCGGGCTGCATCCGGATACCAGGCAGCCGATCGAAGTGGGGATCGGCCGCTTCGGGCCCTATGTGCGGATGGCCTCGATCTACGGGTCGCTGGAACGCGACGACGACGTGCTGGCGATCGGCATGAACCGCGCCATGGATTTGCTCGCCAAGAAGCTGGCGAGCGTGCGCAGCCTGGGAGAGCACTCGGCGGACAAGCAGCCGGTGACGGTGCGCAAGGGGCGGTTTGGTCCCTATGTGCAGCACGGCAAGATGGTGGCGAACCTGCCGCGGGGTGTGATGATGGACGACATCACGCTGGATGAGGCGGTGGCGCTGTTGAAGGAGAAGGGCAAGGAGTTGCGTCCGCGTGGCGCGGCGGGCCGGCGGGGCCGCGGCCGGACGGCAAGGGCTGCCGCGCCCGCCTCGGCCGGCGCCGAAGCGCAACCCGTTGCTCCGGCCAAGGCGGCACGCAAATCGGCCGCGCCGGCGGAGGCGCGCAAGGGCAAAGCTCCGGCGCGACGCACGGCCGCGGCAAAACGCACGGCGGCGGCGGCGCCTGCTGCGAAACCGCCGGCCGCAGCGGCGCCCGCGGCTGGGAAGAAAGCGGCAGCGCCCGCCCAGAAGAGCAAGGTGGCGGCAAAAAAGCGGAATGGCGCCGCGAAGCCGACGCGGCGTGCACGCTAGGGTCGACGCAGCGTGGCTGGCCCCGATTCGGAAAAACGTCCGACGTCTATTGTGAACTTCATGAACGCCAATGCGGTTTTCAGCTCACCCGGCCTTGCTCCCAACAATTGCCGCGTGTCGGGGTTGGTTCTTCCGAATGTTGCGCACGGAGATGAACGTGGATTGTGGGCGATGCTGAAATACTGTCTGCATGAGAGGGCGACGGGAGGCGACACGTTCTGACGTTTGCCGACCTGACTTCATAAAGACGCAAACCATCGTCTTGCGTCAAATTCTAATATGGCCGAGCGTCGGCCGTCCTGTCGTAGCGCCCGAATGAATCTGACCGTCATGCGCTGGCTGCCTTCCCAAGATCAGTCTGGTGCGGTCGAGAAGACTCGAACTTCCACGGGGTTACCCCCACAAGCACCTCAAGCTTGCGCGTCTACCATTTCGCCACGACCGCACGTGGGCTAAGCAGGCCGCGGGATATAGCCGATGGATGACACCGCTTCAATCGCCGCCACGATCCCGGCCACTGCCGTCCCTGCCCTGGACCCGGCACTGGATTGGGCGCGCGCCCCGGGCCTCACGCCCTACCCCGAGGCCCTGGCCGGCATGCAGGGGCGCGTCGCCGCGATCCGCGCCGGTACGGCAGCGGAGCAGGTTTGGCTGGTCGAGCATTCGCCGCTGTATACCGCCGGGACTTCGGCCCGGCCCGACGAACTGACCGACCCGGCCCGGTTTCCGACCTACGCCGCCGGCCGCGGCGGACAATGGACCTATCACGGCCCAGGCCAGCGCACCGCCTACGTCATGCTGGACCTGACCCGCCGCCACGGCAGCGTGCCGCCGCGCGACATCGGCTGTTACGTACACGGGCTGGAATCCTGGCTGATCCGCGCATTGCAGCGGTTCGGCGTGACGGGTGAGCGGCGTCAGGGACGTATCGGCATCTGGGTGGCCGATCCCGGCACTGGCACCGAGGCGAAGATCGGCGCAATCGGCGTGCGCGTCAGCCGCTGGGTGAGCTGGCACGGCGTGGCGCTGAACGTCGCGCCGGATCTTTCGCATTTCGCCGGCATCGTGCCCTGCGGCATCCGCGAGCATGGCGTCACCAGCCTCGCCGCTCTCGGCATCTCCGCCAGCATGGCGGACGCGGACGACGCGCTGCGGCAGGCCTGGGCCGAGGTGTTTGGGCCGGATGCGCAATCAGCCCCCCGATGCGGGAGCGCTTAGGCCGGCGGTCCGGCCCGCTGCTTGCGCAGGAGTGGGACTGACGTTCGATGACCCATCCGTCACAGAGCCCAAGCGTGCTGGAATTGGCGGGGGTCAGATCCGCTGTCGCCGAGTTGCGCCGGCCGGGGGGAGATTTGGATTCTTGCGGTCTGGCGGGCCACGACCGATATCGATGATCACTACGTTTCGCTGTGGCTCTCCCGTAAAGCGGGGGTCGGCTCAATGTCGAGGGTCCCGACGGTCGATCAGAGCTTGGTGGACGACGTCAGAGGTCGGCCCTGCGATCCAGCCCGAAGCAGCAAAAGCGACAAACCGATTGACCTCGCGCGGCGTCACGCTAAGCGGGGCCGTGCCATGACGCCCGACGAGCGCTGTTGTCCTGGTTAGCGGCGCGACGACTTGCGCAGTTGGATGCCGGAGCGCAGCCGGTGGGTTATCGGCATAGCCGTCACCGAGCCACGCCACGCTTCGGTCGCTCGTGATGAAATACTCGCCGTGTGGGGCCTCTAAGCGAACCCAGGACAGCCGGGGAAAATGACGAACCTGGAAGTACCACGCTTGAAGATACAGCATTTCAAGATGATCGTCCCGTTGGAGGATCCATTTCCAACCGAGCTGGCGCAGCGTGTGAAATTCGTCCTCTGCGGTCACATCACGCCGCTCTCCAGTGTTCGGGTCTTCCAAGCACATGGGGCGCACTCGATCGCGCATTTTCTCGAAACCATGCGGTGGTGGTTCCACGACCTCCGCATGTGGGTCCCAAGGCTCATTGGCCCAGCGTTCAACCACGGTCATCCAACCCGGAGTCCGCGCCGCCTGCCACGCCAGGAAACGCGTTATCTCTGGAGGAATTGGATGACCTCCTCCAATCTTCGTGGCTGTAAATTTCCGTATCGCCGATGACGCGGCGGATTCGATCTTTGAGAGATGGGCCTCGATAGTTGCATCTGGCTCCTCGAAGCCTCCACGCCCATCATAAAGCCCGCGCGCAATCGAAGTGTTCTTGGGTGATCGCTTCGTGATCTCGCCTGTCGTAAGGGAGCCGACCCAAACGAATGGGTCGCGCTCGTGCTGCGACCCTGGTGCGACAAAGCCGTTTAGATAGAACTTCGGCACGGTATGTGCCCGGGTGCTCATGTCTGCATCTCAACGCTATCGCAGGCCCACGTGCGAGATGCTGCGTCGCCGAGGTTTCGGCGGCGCCGCAGCCGTTGATGCGGTGCGTTACACAAGCTCTACGCTTTGCCCGCCCGCAGCATGCCTGTCTTGCCTGGGTATTGCGCCTTCGGGTTCTGCCGCCACCAGAACTCGACTGTAACCGGGATCTGCCACTTCTTGGCGAGGCGCTCCACTTCCTTCCAGCAGTCCGACGCCGACTGCCCCTGCACTGAGATTCCCAGATCGAAGTGGTACTTGAATCCTTCCTCGTCGTACTGCCCCGCCTTGGCTGGGACCGCCAGCTCACGGACCAGCTTGTCACCCTCGAACCCCTTGGCCTTCACCTGCGCAATCATCGTCAGCAGGATAGCCGACCAGCGTGGGCTGTGCAGTGACTTGCCGTTGATCGAAGCGGCCAGCGGCTTCGTAAAGGCAAGCCCCGGCGCTGTGTCGAATTGCATCGCTCCGTCTCTGGTCGAGGTCACCAGTTCCTCAGGTTCGTCGTCGCGCTCCATGCCGAGCTGCTCCATCGCCTCGCGTACGATGCGGTCAATGGTCTCGCTGGGCGTCTTGGTGCCGAACCAGCTTGCAATGGATTTCAGGTCGGCAAAGGTGGCGTCGTTGATTCTGACTACGGGCATCATTTGTCTCTCCATTGGTTCCGTCAGAGAATATGTTACATATCCTGATCGGAAGATCAAGGGGATATGTTACATATTTCTGCAAAAGATGGTGGGCGGCTACGGTTCCACGACAGCAAGGGAAAAGGATGGCCGTCTGCGGGTCGGATGTCTCTGAAGAGATTGAGTTTTTTGGACTCCCGCCGAACACCCTCTGCTGGCGCGTCGGGTCGAAATCTCAATGATTTCAACGCGCCGAGCGCCATCTGCCGGGTGTCAGCGACGGTGATGGGGACTCAGTCAAAGGAGCTGGCCAAACCCTCAAGTCCATGATAGGTTACATGTAACCACTTCGGAGACACGTCATGGCCCCAGCACCAAAGCCCAAGCCTTCCCGCACGAAGGTGCGGCAACACCGCGAGCGGCTACGCGCGCAGGGTCTGCGCCCGATCCAGATTTGGGTGCCGGATGTGCGCGCGCCGTCCTTCCGGTCTGAGGCGCATCGCCAGTCATTGGCCGTGGCCACGAGCGCGCATGCCCATGAGGATCAGGCGTTCATCGACGCGGTATCGGATTGGGGCGAGTGAAGCGGGGCGACATCTGGACCGTCGCCGGTGGCAAGGACTACGCCGGAAAACCACGCCCGGTTGTCATTGTTCAGGACGACAGCTTCGACGCAACGGACTCGATCACAATCTGCGCCTTCACCACCGACGAGACCGAAGCACCCCTGTTCCGCCTGCCAGTCGTGCCAAACGAGCGTAATGGCTTGCGCACGGCGTGCCGCCTGATGGTGGATAAGATTACCACCGTCCCCAAGACCAAGGTTGGTGCGCGCGTCGGCAGGTTGGACGATGAGGATATCCTGAGACTCAATCAGGCGGTGCTTGTTTTTCTCGGACTGGCCGTCTCACCGAAAACTAAGCAGGTGGCCTGACCTGCAATGGTGTCCGGCGTACCAGCGGTCAGAATTAGGACGTTCAGCTTGTTATCTATCCGCGCGATGCTGCGGGGATGTCCCGACCTCGCGTCCGCTTGGGCTTGCTGCCTGACGATCTTTACATCGAGCCGGAGCCCTGGCCGCGCATCGGCCGCCCGCCCAAGCACGATGTCGGGGCGTGGACCGTCACGGATGATTGGCCCGACTCTGTGCCGATTACCGATGCCGAGCTCGACGTGTTCGAGGCATGGTTCGGCGATCTTTTCGACGAGCTCTTTGGGCCGAGTCGATGAACTGACCAGGAGGCCCCGGCCATGACCGTGCCGCTGCGCGCCGCGTTGTACTTGCGCGTCTCGACGGCGCGGCAGGCCGAGCATGATGTCTCGATTCCCGATCAGAAGCGGCAGGGCGAAACGTACTGTGCCGCACGCGGCTATGAGCTGGTCGAGACCTACGTCGAGCCCGGTGCATCCGCCACGAATGACCGACGCCCCGAGTTCCAGCGCATGATCGAGGCGGGCACCAGCAAGCCTGCGCCGTTCGATATCGTCATCGTCCACAGCTTCTCGCGGTTCTTCCGTGACCACTTCGAGCTGGAGTTCTACGTCCGCAGGCTCGCCAAGAACGGCGTTCGACTTGTCTCGATCACCCAGGAGATGGGAGACGATCCGATGCACGTCATGATGCGGCAGATCATGGCGCTGTTTGACGAGTACCAATCGAAGGAGAACGCCAAGCACGTTCTCCGCGCCTTGAAGGAGAATGCGCGGCAAGGCTTCTGGAACGGCTCCTTACCGCCCATTGGCTATCGCGTCGTCGCAGCCGAGCAGCGCGGCGCGAAGATCAAGAAGAAGCTGGAGATCGATCCACTTCATGCCGACACGATCCGGCTGATCTATCGCCTCGCCTTAGAGGGCGACGGCACGTCCGGGCCGATGGGGGTCAAGAACATCGCGGCCTATCTCAACCAGCGTCGCATCTTCACCCGAGACGGCGGGCGCTGGGGCGTCGGCCAGGTTCACCGCATCCTGACGCGGACGACCTATGTCGGCCACCAAGAGTTCAACAAACGCGCCAAGAACAAGATGCTCAAGCCGGTCAGCGAGATCGTCACTGTCGAAGTGCCGCCGCTCATCGATCAAGCGACATTCGATGCGGTGCAGACGCATCTGCGCGCTCGCAACCCCAAGGTCACGCCGGCGCGCATCGTGAGCGGCCCCACTCTCCTTACCGGCATATGCTTCTGCGCCGACTGCGGCGGCGCCATGACGCTCAGGACCGGAAAGGGAGGGCGGTATCGTTATTACACCTGCTCGATCAAAGCGCGGCAGGGCGAGACCGGCTGCAAGGGCCGGTCGATCCCGATGGAGAAGCTGGACAACCTTGTCGCGGGACACATCGCAGACCGTTTGCTCCAGCCGGAGCGGCTCGAGGAGATTCTGGCGTCCATCCTTGACCGCCGGCAGGAGCGCGCCGAGCGCCGCCGCGAGCACATCGCCGAACTGAACAAGCGGGCCGCTGAGACCGACCTGCGCTTGAAGCGGCTCTATGACGCCATCGAGGCCGGCGTCGCTGATCTCGACGATCCGGCGCTGAAGGAGCGCGTCGCAAGCCTCAAGGCGATCCGCGACCAGGCGCAAGCCGACGCCGCGCGTGCCGCCGCGATGCTGGAAACATCAAGCCAGCAATCCATCACGCCGCAAATGGTCCAGAAGTTCGCCAGGACGGCGCGCGAGCGCATCAGGATCGACGGTGGTGGCTACCGCCGCGACCATCTCCGCGCGCTTGCCCAGCGCGTCGAGGTCGCTGACCGCGAGGTCCGCATCATCGGTTCGAAAAG
>Ga0335072_10003562_pt1 | contig 23393 bp, 25 predicted proteins | sample Lox_Sample_21_FD_206725 | JGI IMG/M metagenome (GOLD analysis project Ga0335072, IMG submission 206725) | Soil microbial communities from Loxahatchee National Wildlife Refuge, Florida, United States - Lox_Sample_2.1 | ecosystem: Environmental > Terrestrial > Soil > Wetlands | place: USA... | reverse complement strand
ATAGTCTCTTCCTCCACCAATTGCTGCCAAACATCATCCGGTATCATGCCAGGCCCCAGAAGTTCACTGTGGATCTCGGTGAGGGCAGAAGAAGCAGGAGTACGATCTGTACTGGACCGTAGAATTATTTATCCTTTCCAGATAAATTGGTATAACTAGGAGACTATCAACAATTAGGCCGAAGGGACTTTTTGTAGTTTCTGAAAATGGAATGGTAAGCCAGCTCTCGGTGGCGAGAAATGCTGGCCTTCCTCTAGCTGTAGTCAGTAAACCAGATATCTTGTCAGCAGTCGACTTAATAGTAGAGAGGCAGAAAATTTACCAACCATCCCCATCCTCAGTATGGATGACCTCCCTGCGGGCGCTTGTGATGAGGCGCGCAGATAGGATGGAGTCACATATGTAGCCCTAAAAGGCCGGGTAGGGGAGAGATACCACCGCCTAGAGCGGCAGGGACAAACCTACAGTGTTTCCTGCATTGATCGCTAGCACCCATCAGTTTTCTGGCTTTCAAACTATAGAAAAGGGATACGAACAATGACAAGCTCCCATCTCCGCAAGTTTCGTGAGCACATCTCTCTGCAAGGCGCCTCACTGGACGGTCACAGTCGTAACATTCCGATCCACGCCCACGTCGTTCAAAGCACTAAGATCTACCACTATGCCATCCATGCCAATAGTAGACCAAGAACTATGGCCTCCTGCTTTCGGCACAAACTTCACTCCATGCTCGATAGCGAGGTTCACCTAATAGCGCCAAAGAATTAGATGATTCAAACAGACAGATACAAGCGTCGACCATTCATCGCACTTCTTCGCCTGCAGCCCTTTAAAAGTCCCCTGGCTCACAACTCGTTGATTTAGAAATCAAGATGCCCCACGTACCGCAACCAGCACATCCTCCTTCGCCACAGCGCCCGGGACTTGCACTCCCAAATATGACCACTGCAGCATCGCCTCGGCCCATATTTCGCTCTGGGGATCCGTCAGAACCGGCACTTTGGACGAGAGGGTGCCTTCTATGGAGAGTGAAGTTAGGAAGGTTTGGAGCATCATGCCGGGCACACTGTGTGAGGTAAATAAGTAATATAGCTTCGAGGAGTAGATGGAAAATAACCCAGGAAAGATTATATAAAAATTTTGTATGGGAGAAGGAAATTCTAGATAGCTATCGATAGATAGTTATTCATGTAATAGAAATTCATCAAAACAAAGGCATAGATAATGTCTGAAAGGCATCGTAAAAGCATCGAATACGAGGAAATGATTTGCGGCTCGCTCAGCTTGGCCCTAGCACTGACCTATATGAGATAGAATACAGAACGCGAAAGGAAGGTGACGTGGAGAAAGGTAGGATAAGAAGACTTAAAAGACGTAGTAAGCTACCGCGGTGATGATACGCCAGATTAAGGATGCAGAAATAGGGTGATATGACAGTCATGTGCTAAAGGTATCTCGATGCCAGTTCCTTCGGTAGGCTTTGCATGGTACTCAATACGTAATTTGTGCTCGAAATATTGCTTAGCAGCTATAGCTGTAGTGCTGTGCATACTTTCCTCTCTGTTATTCGCTTCTGACCGAGGACGCCATGTCACCTGAGGTTATTTCTGGATCGTCAGGGAGTGAAGCCACCGCCGTCGAACAATTGCACTAGGCTCATTTAGGCATTGCTCTAGACGAGCTGCCATCGAAGGCTAGTCTGACCAACCGACGGCCAAGACCCATTGCGATCACGTGTCTGCCCTAGGGGCTTTATGATGGCCCTCTATTGGTCATTGCAATTTGTTCTGGCTGCCCCACTCTTATAATGTGAAATGACTTGACAATATGTAACACGCATCAGCACAATAAGCTCTCTTTTGCAGTGCATGGGTTACGTTTCTAGATGGTACTAGCCAACTTGGATCTCAACCTTTTCACTTACTCAATATAACCTCCTATCTGTAATCAACACCGATCGCTGTAAATTCCATGAGCATCTATATCTCCACAATCTCTTCATCCTTGACCATATTGCTCAACGGGCCCTTCTTGACCATCAAACTCATAAGCTCATAGAGTGCATCCGCAGCTGCCATAGTTGTGTGCTCAGCATTAGTATCATACGCAGGGGCTACCTCTACAATGTCTACTGCCACAAGGTTAATTCCTTCCAGGCCACGGATAATCGTACGTAGCTCGCGGGTGGACCAGCCGCCGGTTTCCGGTGTGCCAGTTGCGGGAGCGACTTCAAGCCAGATATTAGTGAGGGATGGAGGAGGCTATTCGCTGAGAAAGGGACTTACAAGCCGGATCGAGAGTGTCAATATCTAGTGACAGATATACGGGCTTCGTGGTGCCCACGCGGTCCTTGATTTTCTTGATGATTCCATCCATTCCGATTATATCAATTTCCCTTGCTTCCACGATCTCGAAGCCGCAATAACCGTCATTTTCATAATCACTAGGCCCACTCAATGTCGTGCGGATGCCCGCATGTATATTACTGTCATTTGCCAGCAAACCCTCTTGTGCCGCATGGTAAAAGTAAGTTCCATGATTTATACTCGCAACTTTCGATGGTGATCCTCCAAAAACCTTGGGCCGCCACGTATCAAGGTGACTGTCAAAGTGAATGACAGAGATAGGGCCATAAGCGCGGTTAATGGAGCGTAAAAGGGGCAGAGTAATTGTATGGTCGCCACCCAGGGTAATAACACGGGGTAGCGTTTTCCCTTTTTTGGCGGGTCCTTTCTTGTTTGCATCCGTGGCGGGGGCGCGGCTGAGAATGGAGTTGTGCCCCTCTTCAATTTGTTGGAGGGCATATGTGTTGTCGTATCTAGATCCAATTATTTTCCGCTTTGTTGTTTATTGTTTGATGAACAGGGAAGTTTGAAGGAGTGTGAAAAGGGGCTACCTACGAAGTCACAGGAATATCTCCACAATCGATAACAGTGGCCCAGCTATTGAAGGGATTTGTGTCCAAAGGTACGTTGTAGCCTCCACTAAACCCCAACTTTCGTGAGCCTGTTGTTCTCGAGTAATGAGCATGTTTCGGACACATACTAGAGATTGAGACGGCGAGAACCTTGACGAATGCCAGAAGGCCCGAAACGCGCTCCTGGTCTGTAAGAAGTGCCGGTATCGAACGGGGCACCTGTCGATAATCAGCGTTAGCAATTGTCGGTCAGATATTCGGCAAGTCGAGTATCAAATCCCTGCCCTGGTGGATACATCCTAATCACGTCCGATGATCATGCGAGCCAGAAGCAACGGTCAGTATTGTACGCACCAATGAACGCAATATCGTACTTGACATCATCGCTCGCCAGACATGGGAAATATGGCAGGCGGCCGAATGTTGAGATACCAGAAAAGACTGAGTCGGCCTTGAGAAAAATTAGCTTTTACAAGCAACGATGGCCTATTTCAGCCCTTGACATACCTGGGTGCCGCCATCGCCAGGCAGAGTATTGTACCACAGGCTCTTATGAGGACCAGCGACTGGCTTCTGTCCAGTGTGATCGCCATGAGCAACTACACCAGCCGCTAAAAGGGCAACTAAGAGGGCGGCAGACAGCATGATGACAATTAGTGATGGGAGCAATAGAAGAGTATAGCAAAGGAGGGAGCGGGCAGCTCGTCATCTATATGGGCAGTCAATATGTGTGGTGAATAACTAACAATTGTAAGACGCAATTGGTCGTCATCACTTTGACTGTGAAATATGACAGGTCGCAGGTTGCCAGCTGCTGCTTTTAGGTAGCATTATCCTCTTATCCATTGGAAAGCAACAAATCTGTCTGCTATCTGTGCCGACGGTTGCATATTCGTAGACTGTTATGTAAATCGAGGCGGGGAGCTGCGGGGACATGGGCGATAGCTAGATAGCGAGTGCAAGTGAGCGACGTAACAGGGTATGCTGTAGGTAATCGACAGAGTAATTGAAAAGCCAGCCGCGATCCTCGAAGATCGGTGAGGTAATGCGCATATCTATGCAGAGATATGACAGACAACGATAGGACAATGGCAGCACTGGACGTGCGCCTGTCCAAACCGCTGCCAAAAAGACTCAACTGGTCCAAAGAGTGCCGATGCTGCTGTTTTTGCTTCCCACAAGCGAGGGGGCTTGAGTTCGACCGGACGGCCTCAGATACTAGGCATGAAATCACGTTTTGCCTGAAAATGCCCGCGAAGGGCAAAGGTGGTGGGCGGAGGAAGGACTGTGTGACTAGATGGGCACAAACATGTGCAGTATCATGGGCTTTTATGCAGATGTTCAACTACTACGTTACGTTACTCCTCCTGCACATCAGCTGACCGGTTGATGCTGCAAGGCGGGGAGATCTATGCACAAGTGAACAGATATCGCCGGGGACTTTGGCGCAGAGACGGGAAACTAAATCGAGCTCCTGCTCCTTTTGTCCTTGTGATTGGGGTGGGTAGGCTCAATACAGCCCTCTCACTTCCACCATCACAATCCAATTACCACCAGCCGTCTCCTTCAACGCTCGTCATCCTGCAACTTCGCGCTTATCCACTAATACATCAACCACAAAAGGCGACGATTCCAACACTCTCTTTACCTCTTCCTGCATTTCTAGCGACAGCATTTATTCTCGCACAATAATCCTATTCGACAAAACTCGCAACCAATTCAAAGCCGCCGATTTGGAGGCTCGTGCAGCTCGCAGCTTGCAGCCTGCAGCAGCGTACTGCTAATCTGACTCTCCTGAACATCGCATCGACCTGCGACTACATTACAACCTTCGAATTTCTCTTTACAGCCTGTCGCCAAGCCCTGCCTCGCTCCAAATACTTCTACGCTCCTTATCGAGGCTAGAGAAAGCGACGACCTTCAACACGACATTGGACCAGAACGCTTGAATCCCTCCAGGCGCCTGTACACATAGCACAGCATATCACAAATGTAACGCTACACGCAGCAGTATTCTCGAATTATGACACACGTACCCTACTCAATATACAGGTCTTGATTGCGCTCCTCCTTGAATGCTCATTTCTCAGTCAAAGTGGCCTCCGCAGTTGAGGATGCCATCTAGAGATATTCAAGTATATCCAGCTACTCCTTCTGGAGTTAGCTCGATTTTGTTGAAGCGGCACAAGACGCTACCACACCCACGAGAAGGGCGAATATCCGAAAACTATTCAATCACCACGGCGTCAAAACCTCAGGTTTTGTCTGTTGATACTGGTATACCGTCGAGCCCTACTTCTCAGAGCTCAAGTCCTCGGACCTTGAAACACGCCTCAAGGAGAATAGGAGTGCCGGATCTACCACCAACTCCGCCTACGCACTCGAGACAGTCCTCCAGCGGTAGTGCTCTGCCAGAGAATATCAGGAGTCATAAAGACGCCACGAAGTCTCCCTCACTTCCTACGACACCAACGAACCATCAAAGCCCACCTACCCCTGATGTCACACCCCCTCGAGGGACAGCGCGATCAGTAGTTTCACGACCTCCGATTACTGAACGAAACCCTTCGTCTGGATATCCTTCCTCCCGGAATGATTCCTTCAAGACGGCGAGGGAGGACTTTTCCTCTGAGGATGAAGATGAGGTGTCAACCGTAAGGCCTATATTACCATCAGCCAGGCCATCGCAGGTGGAAATCCCAACCGCGAAGCTCACAAAATCCCGCGAGATAGGATTAGGGCTGGGACTCGAGTCCGATAATGAACGTACGCCGAGTCCAGGATATCGCAAAAGGGATAAAAATCTCTCAGTAGCTAATCCAGCTGATGAATTTGTGACGTTCGATGGGCAATGGAGTTCTACTGGAGAAGTGAGTGAGGTTGAGCGGGAATGGGACCATAATCTCATGAGGAATGTTACTGTGCGAAAGAGGCCAGCTAGGGATTCCTTGCTTTACAACGGATGCTCATCTAGTGAAGTACTCGACGACAATCCGGTTACGCCAACGAATGCAACCAAATTACTTCGAAAATATCCTATATTAGAAACTCTCAGCACACGTTCAACTGCATTCGAGCTGGGACAAATCACTCCTACGCACGGAGTTGCCACAGACTCAGAATCCCCAACTACTTTGGATATCAGGCGGTTTTCTGCCATGTCTGCAAGATCCGGTACTTCCACTGTTGTTGAGGCAATGGTCGTTGAGACCCCACCGCAAAGACGAAAGACTCTACGTCACACCAAGAAACAGCTAGGTCTAAGAGAACTTAGCTCGGATCATTCGACGTACAGCTCCGCTGCAGACTCAGTTTTCTCTAGCAATCCCCCACATCGACTGGTCCATAAATCTTCCGGCATTTTCAGTCGAAAGCAAGAAAGTCTCGGTTCCGCATTTACAAACAGCACATCATCAAGCGCAAAATCGCAGCGAGACATTTGGGCTAATGGAAGCATACCTGTTGTGGTAGTTCCTGAGCGGCATTCATCAATGAAGTCGGCTCGCACTCCATCTTTGCGGTCGACAAGTAGTAAAACTAAGCGTAGCCTGTCTTTAAGCTCCGCTCCATTGTCGCAGTCAGCCAACACGAACGACCCAGGATACATTGATATACCTAAGCGCAATCCTCGGAGGCTCTTAGAATCCGGTGCCTCTTCTGGCTCCTATTCTCAGCGGACAATCGACTTTCCCCCTGTGGTTCCCATACGACGATCATCCTTATCCGCTCCCACTAGCCGTAACAACTCAAGAGCAGCATCACTTACAGCGGAAAGTCTTCGAGCGCATAATCTTATTCAAGCAGCTGCTGAGCAACCTGACCCATCGCACATCCAATTTGCGGTAGAGCCACAGAAGGATTCTATGCATCTAGCTCCAAGAGCAAGTGTCGATCAAAATGGTGACCCATTTTTTGGCAATCGACTATCTACCCAAGTGACTCCGTTTTCTCAAGCTTCATACGAGACTAACGGCACTGCGGCGGAGGTCGCACAAGCCACTTCTGTAGCATTATACCCGCATCACAATAAATCTGTTTTGGTTGTCGAACAGCAGGCTCAATCCAGCACAGCACCGCTGCAAACTTCAGTAGACGCTGTTGAGCAACCAGAAATGGCAGTGGATGAGGCAAATACGCAAGATCCTGTTACTCCACCTCAGCAGCAACGGCAAGAGATAGATGAGGTAGACTCGCCTCTTAGAAATCCACGTGATGCTCCACAGCCTCCGACGGGGCCACCCGCTATTCAGTTCATACCGCCCACTCCTAATGTTCTGACTCCCGCACAAGAAGAAAACCGTGAATTAGGACAGGATGTTCGACAATCTACAGCAGACCAAAAACCCAAACGAGGATTTTCGCTAATTCGTCGCGCGTTGAGTAATCGTCGGCGCTCTGATTCAATAATTACGCGCACTTTCTCGACTAAACGTAATAAAGGGGTCACCGACGAAGCAACACAGACATCCAAAGAGATCGCCAATCCGACAACTCTCTATCCATCAGTACTTGACCAGCCAGCCGATGGATCGAAACTGCATCCTTTCTGGCGACCTGCACGCTTCTGGGACGATCTGGAGGATGATGATGAGCTGTATATCGATCGAGACGCGTATCCACCCATTGACAATCGTCCTAGCCTTCCCAAAAGGAGTTTCAGTAGCAGCCTCAAACGCACTTTTGCTATCCTACCAATTCGTGATGATACCGAGTTCACGTATTGGACTGAGCGGCGTGTAGTCCAGCGAACACAGAGCGGCAATCTAAGAGTCGTCAAAAACAGAGGTAGTAGTGGAAGCCTACGCCGTGCCGTTTCTGATGGCCGAGCTTATTACATGTCAGAAAACTCGAGGATACTCCCTGACAGCAGTGAACGTGGGAAGGTCTGGGCCGGGTTCAAAGGTATCGGGCGAAGAGTTAGTGAGAGGAGAAGAGAACGGCGTAACGAGAAGCTACGGAAGACAATATCATTACCGAAGGATGCAGTGGATGGTGTTGCAAGAGTCATTGCGAGCGATGGCATGGCTGGATTTACGAGCAATATGAACGGCAATGGAACCATACGGAGAAAGGCGGTGCCTCTGCCTCAGCAGGGGCCGGAGCCAAATACAGCACCAATATCACAAGAGTGATTTGGGAGATTTAAAAGAAATCAACACTTTACACAGCACGGCGTTTTCCGCGGATGGGGTGGGTGAGCTCTCCCATTTATGGCTTGACGAGATAACGAATAGTACCCACTTGACATGATTTGACATGACTATTTATGAGATGAGATAAGACGAGACGAGTACACGAAGTTATGACTATTTCCACATGTTTATATACAGGAGGATCTATCTGAGCTGAGCTTAGGGGACTTGCTGATGAAGACGAGCTTCAGCTCGGAGTGGGGTTGTTGTATTCGCTGAATGGAAGCTGTTGACGGCTGGCCTGTTTATATAACATGATATGACATGATAGTGATCGATCAGACAAGATGGGATAAGGAATAGACGTATATGATGACGACAAACACTTCATATTCGTATTCATTTCCCTCTTTTGGAAAAGACGCGTCGCTCGTGCATGGTCATGTTTTGCTCTCACACTCACGCTTCAGAACAGCATATCAGGAAAGGACAGCAACAGATGGAAACGCAGTCTCCACTCATCCCTTCCCCTGCATATGTCCAACTAATTAGCGTACCGCAATGTGTCACCAATGCATACGCCCTACCGCCATAAGATGCCGGTAATCTGTCCACCGGCACACCCAGGACATCAATCTCCTCACCAAAATCCTCTACCCCTATCACAACAGCAGTCCCTTGCAGCAAAGCAGCACGACCCTGCACCGGAAGTCGAGCGAGCGCTTCCGACTCGACCACCGACTCCCCCAACGATTCGATGATTCATAGTCCCAACCAACCCCACTCTAACTCTCCACACCTATCCATTTTGTTCTCTCTCGCACAGTATTCCATTTTCTGCTTGCTCAACACTATAATTTTTCCAATATATGCCGAAAAACAAATGTAATGTCAACTGCCGACGCCGTGGCTTGGGAAAAGCCTGGTTTGTATCGGACCGACTCCCTTATTGGTTTCCTGGTCCTACTGTGGTGACACATCTAGCTTTCGTAGCACAGCAAGTTTTCGATACAAAATGAGTTGGTTGAAAGAAAGAGTGGAGATTATCATCTTCAGCTGACAATTTAAATTCAGTGTTAATGTTTGGGATTTTTTGGGAAGGGGGGGTTCGTTCCGGATCTATGCGTGCTATGCTACAAAACAATGCAGTCGGATTCACAAAGAGCCTCCTGAAAACTCCTTGCCACGCCTTTAGCTCCCTTTTTCCATTCAACGTCATTATGTGGTCGTAATGCTAGAGTGATTTATGCTCAAATGGACAAACAGCCCAACCCCTACTTCCGAATGGTCGCTCTTGAGTGTAGTCGAATTCAGACAGCCGCGAGTTATGCCATGCTATGCTATTTCGCCTTTTCGGGATAGGTTATGCTGGTAGTCGTGTATATGCTGGTAGGTTGTTTGTAAATAAATCGGCTGAGTAGAGTGCGGGATTGGAATTTCCGTAATGTGCCTTAAGGGTCATTCCTATATCAAACGTATGCTTGGCCCCAAAGTGATCTGGGCCTAAGAAGCTGGATTTCTGATGAGGAATACCAAATATTCAGATCTGTCACTACGATCGTGCTTTGCTTTGATGTAATTTATTTTCCCCAAGTTACCTAATAACGGCCAGGTAATTTTAATTGACAATTGGATGTCCTGATGGACCTAAAGGAGGTGCATTTGGGATCGATTGGCGTTTAGGAGGGGAAATCGTCTCACTAGACTCTGAGGACGTCTCGGGCTTGCGGGCATAGACTACGTAGAGCTTATGGTAAGCATGAATATGTCGATTTGCCAGGCTTCTCCGGACATTGACAAGGTAGACCTGTTTCAAAGATAAGCTCGTGGAAGACATAACGACGATGGAAACTTATTACATACCTCAATTTCATCCTTAGTCCATCCGAGCATCCTCGTGAAATAGGCCAAGCTGAAGCCCTGCAGGCCCAACAATAGGTTCTGTTGCCACCACATGCCAAGAGCTTTCATCTCGGGATCTCTAGGCCATGTGTTAACAGGCAATTTGAAAATTACCTCGTGGACATCCACATATCCAACCTCTGCAAACCATCTCTTTAACTTATTGGCAATTCTTAGAGGCCGTTCCAGTCTCATTGACGCATCGTCCAGAGCATTGGTCCATTCTTTGAAAGGCCAGTCCGCCGGCATTGTGCCGTCGTCAGAGTAAGGTGTAGACATCACCTCTTGACATTCCATCCATCCCCCCGGTTTTAAGTGTTTATATGCTTGTGCCATAATTGTCTTAAAATTCTGGAAGCAGCCAAGCATCATGCGGGTATGGATGTAGTCGTAATGGTTGAAAGGGACAGCCCAATCATCTTGCTCTGCATCATCAATTATGAAATGCACATTGTCTGGAACAGCTGTTGGTTGTATGGGTGAAAGATCAGTGGCTTCTATAATAGCAGAGGGGTAAGCATCGCCCATGTCAATTGCCCATGTGCCTGTGCCAGTGCCAATGTCGAGTACGTGAGTCGGGTTGGAGAGCGGTGCAAAATGCAGCCTCTCTTCGAAGACGTGTGATACGAGGGCATACTGAAAGTCGAGTCTTTCATTTTCAGTTGGATCATTGGGAAACGGGTAAGCTGTAGAAAAGTCATCAGTTACTGCAATAGCAGGTGCAGTAGAGGCTACTTACCGCCAGCGCGGTAGCCGTGGTAGGTTCGGCCATTTTCTCTAGTGAAAGTCCACACGCTGTTTGTTAGAGACTGGGTAGAGGAGCTATTCAAGTGGTCAGCGTGATTGGACAGCCTCACACAGCTATCGACATACCCTTCATCCCCGTTATCTTCATCGCCCGAAGCGGGAAAAGACTGCACGACTATATCAGTTATGCGTAGAGGGACAATCTGTTGAAGAATGCATGGCATACATCAGGCTCGATATATGGAGCTGGAATATCACTGCCCGTCGTTGGAAGAGAACGTGCCGATTCCGTTTCGACTTCACCTAGTGCCTCCGCTTCCATTCTGTCGGGTCAGGTCGGGTTAGGGTCCAGTTGCCCGACGATAAGATGCTGCAGGACCCCGCTCGCTTCGGTGATGATAGAGTGTGATAAGGAGCTCTCTTTTACATATGCTGCCAGCTACTTTTATGTCCACGACAGTAAGGTAAAATAAACTGCGATAAATTGCTTGGCTGACTTGGTAGAAAATAAGAATTAAGGTTAGCACTTGGGTTGGAGGCAAGGGAAGATCATCAGGCAGGAAAGGGGCCCATTTTGGGGCCGGCAGGAAGGAAGGACTTTGTGGGTCATGAGGACCTTTGATTGGAAGCTTGACCATGGTAGGTGACGGACGACCATTTTCGAAGAGGGTCAAGGCTACTGTAAGGTATGGATCTGAGAGGTGCAATATGATACTCCTACATACATAATTAAGTGCTGTTAGGGCGGGTATTTGCCGGGTTTAAGCAGAGCCGGCTTTACTTATAACACATACTGTACCAGCATAGACAGAATTTTGGCAGTCGCTAAGAGCGACACCGGCCAAAAGAGGCCCCGTTCGTACTCTAGATTTTCCAACAGACTGGACACTGGGTGCCAGGCATTCCCCGCGAGCAAGGTTGGGGCGGACCAGCAGAACAGCATCAGCAGCGTAAATGCCAGCATATCCATCACTCAAAACTGCTCGCACATGGTTCCCATCATCTGCAGCAGCGGACCGTTCGACGTGCCCCGCCTGTCCGTCATCTTCTCCCCCCCGGGAACCAGAACCATCGAATCAACGCTTAACACCCTGTTGCCTAGACCAGGTCACTGGGACGGCACGGGAGATAATCCACTTCGGCTGAAATGTTATTTTGTCGTGTGCTCTGCCTCTTTTCTTGGGTGCCGTGAGTGGCCGTGGGAAACGTGAATTGTATCTCATACGATGCGTTGGGTTAGGACATGGAGTGCGGCCTATTCGAGGCTAGCTGGCTAAGTCAAAGGACTCAAGGTAAGGTAATATAAGTTAGCTATAAAATTAAATGAGGTAGGTAAGGTAAGGTAAGGTAAGGTAGGGTAAGGGTATGGAAGTACTTGTAGAAGGTAAAGTGCTCGTTGCAACCTGGGTGCCTGGCACTAGACACTAGACCAGCATCGCTGCACCGCAGCTGCTGTGTTGTCTCACCGCATTTTATCGCCTCATTAAGTCTCGTGTTCCAATTGATATCACAGTCAATCAATCGGAGTCATCCCGCGCTGTTTTACCTGCTTGTGTGAGTTGCCTTCCATTTCCCTGCATACGGCCATGTTAACGATGGCGCCAACCGGGAGTTCCCTCTCCAGATCTTGGCATGGTGCTAACGGCATTTCTCTTCCGATGCCCAGCGAATGGTGATCGCCTGGTTAGTCCGCCGTTAGTCAGAGCCGAAATTCCGAAGACGTCTCTCAAGTTTTTACCACGAGAGGCCATTCGCCCTTTTGGTGTTGCACTTAGGTATGTAAGGTGCAAGCTCTTCAGTATCTCTAATTTTGGAACCGCAGTGGTCCATTCTCTACCAAAATAATAAATCTTTAAGATTTGCCTTACGCTCTTTCCTTCTCTAAACCTGGTCCAAGGGGATGTGTCAAGCTCGATGGCTTATAGACTATCTATTGAAACCATCCTGCAGGACTATCCACCATCCCCACTAGACACGGTAACTTTAGCTTCCTTCAAAGCGCTATTTTCCTGGAATCGCGGTCTCGCCGAACGGTAAATATGCTAACAATTACCGGGCTGCTAGCCTGACGAGTCCCTGACGCCTTGAGCCGCTCCCAAAACAGGATCACCAGGTTACTGAGGGCGAGAACGGACTCCAGAAAGCATAATGCTTGAGAAATAATGTGAAGATGTTGTGCTTTATTGAACTCTCTGGACGACATTTCAGTGGTGAAAACCATAGCCTGCGACAGCTCTGTTCTGAACAAAACGCCACAAACCTTTGTGGCTACCCCGCCCCCGAGATATATCCGGGTTGCGGGTTAAACCGATCTTCCCTGGCACTTGGCATCTGCATCCCGCACCACACCCACGGGATCTTTGCTTACGAGGCTGATCCAAATTATGGGTGTTTCTGGAAATAACCCTTCAGGGCCACGTAATGGTGACGAGCTAGGCAGACCGGCAGTTTCCACACCTATCCCGCACATCTTCTCCAGGGCACGTAGTAATAGACATCAGGATATCCTTATTTCATTAACGCCCGCATCGTGGTGTCAACGTAATTAAACAAATTCTAATTGGAAAGATTTGGCGACCTGTATTTTATAATGTCAATAGAGGATTCGAAAGACAGTGCTGAAGGGACCAGGGGCTTCTAACACTACCAATATCTTCTCAAATAGGTGGATTTCCCATCATATCTTGGGACTTCCTATGCCTATTCAAGCAGCTAACTCTCGAGCATGACTCCGGTAGTAATTCGTCTGGAGTTCCCAAGTCTGCAGTAATGTGATGACCAGTCGTTACGAGGCTGTATTAGGTGATTTTAACGTCTAGGTTCCGAAATAGTCTGGTCACCAATCACACCAGATCTCCCTGATACAAATGTACAGACTTCGTGTAGATCCTTACGCAGCTCTCAAAACCGTCGTTAAAATCGGAGTTAGTTATCGACGAACTCATACCAGCTCCTCCTAGTTCGCAAGTCCGAGGATGTCTAAATAGGCCTGACTGATAGAATGCGAACAATTAGACAGCTCCTAAGTATTCCTTTACTTTCCCCTTCAATGAATACTCCCTTAACTCTCCGAGCATTGATGAGAAAGTTATAAAAAAAATTATATTTTTAGGCTCTAATTGCTCATAAGATCAACAAACCTTTAAAACACACGTTCAACATTGATTAAGATTACTCTATCTATATCTCAAAACTAACTTACAATGGCTGTAATTTACAACCTGGACGGAACTGCTGAGTCTATGACTGTCACTAAACTGGCTTTACCAGACATGAAATGTATATGAAGACGATATATGCTGATATATGTTGACTGACCTTCCATATCTCATGCAATACGCACTATATAATTTAACAGAGCATACCAGAATCATGCAGTGTCATCTGTACTCGTAAATTTGTTGATGTCAACTTCTGTCAGCAATGGCCAGGATCTACACCGCCGGAGCTCTAAAGCGGGGACACACCTAGAGAGGGGCATTTAACAAGCAGGAAACCAAAAACGCTCGGAATAGGAGACAGAACTGAAAGGTTTTAGCTGCCGAATGTGGTCAAGTGAAGTGGGACGGGCATGAGACGGATATCCCCCTCTCTGTAGGAGACGCTCATACTTCGTACGTCAACAGAGAAGCAGACACGTGACGAATACCACGGGATACCAATTTCCTAAAGGCTCTTTCCCTTCAGACCAATCCCAATTAAGCCTCGAAAGAAGTGATATCTTGGATCCCGAACATCAGCACTTTACGCATCCTCAAATCCGATATTTTCCCCAGCTCCATCATCACCTGACCAGCCCGCACCATCACAATGGCGTCCCAACACTTCTCCATAGCAGAGTCATTACAAGCCATCCAATCAGCGCTCCCCTCCTCCCCGACAAACGCCCTCCCCCACCCCAGCACAATCGCAACCGCCGCCTCCAAAATCCACACCTCCCTCCCTGCGCACGGTCTCGGGCCCGCAGCCACACTCTCTCACATCCTAGCAGACCTAACCCCGGGGTTCAACGGGAGCAAAACCTCCCCCAACTACTACGGCTTCGTGACCGGGGGGGTCCTGCCCATTGCCGAGGCGGCGGATCACGTAGTCACGAGCTGGGACCAGAACGTGCAGGTGCATCTGCCGCACCAGGGCGTGGCTACTAGCGTTGAGTGGCGGGCTGGGGGCTTGCTGTGTGAGCTGCTGGGTTTAGGAGGAGAAGATGATGGGGAGGGGGAGGCCTGGCTGGGACGCACCTTCACGACTGGTGCGACGGGGAGTAATGTGCTTGGGTTGGCGTGTGGGAGGGAGGCGGTGCTGGGGAGGAAGATCCAGGCGCGGAAAGCTGCTGCTGCTGCTGCTGCTGCTGCTGTACGGAATCAGGGAGAGCGAGTGCTGGAGACTCTGAAAGATGGAGAAGGATGGGGAGGGGAGAGCGAGAGTGTAGGCGACCTAGGACTTCTCGAAGCATGTCGCCTTGCCCGGGTGGAAGAGTTCCAGGTCTTGACGACGATGGGGCATAGCTCGCTTTCGAAAGCTGCCAGTATTGTTGGGTTGGGGAGGAAGAGTGTTATTGACGTGGGTTTGGAAGCGACGCCGTGGAAGTTTGATATGGAGAAGTTGGAAATCATGTTGGCAAGGGAAAGAACGGCGAGTATTGTGGCTGTGAGCTGCGGAGAAGTTAATACGGGACGGTATGCTACAAGTGGGTATGCTGAGATGCGGAGGTTGAGGGAGTTGTGTGATAGATTTGGGGCGTGGTTACATGTTGACGGTGGTGAGAGATTCTTTGTCCTCTTCGACAATCGGTTGCCAGGTGGTTTGGCTGACATACACACACACACAGCCTTTGGACTTTTCGCACGAGCTCTTCCGCCGGGTGATGAGTTCGCCGTGCTGCGCGAAGCATGCGAGGGTATTGAGCTGGCTGATTCTATTACTGGAGATGCACACAAGTGCCTGAATGTTGTACGTCTATTTCCCCTTTCGAAATTGCCTCTAATCCTAGCCCCATTTCAACGTCTATCTCAACACCTACCCATATCCCTATCCCCCTCCGTCCCATACCATCCAAACAACAAAAAAAACCCACCCCATCCCACCCGACTAACAATCCCTCTCCCTATCCAGCCCTACGATTGCGGCTTCTTCCTAACCCCCTCCCTCTCCCTCCTAACATCCGTATTCCGCAACCCCAACGCTGCCTACCTGTCTTCGAGCTCCTCTACCGACACCATCCCCTCCCCCTTAAACATCAACATCGAAAACTCCCGCCGCTTCCGCGCCCTCCCCGTCTACGCCGTCCTCGTCGCTCACGGCCGCGCCGGCCTGGCTGACATATTTGCCCGGCAGGTCCGCTTAGCGCGCCTCATCGCCGCCTTTATTAGCACTCACTCGGCATATGAGCTATTGCATGCAGCGAGCGCAGCGAGCCAAACCGTAGGGAGCAGGGAGGGCTCGGGAAGCACAAGCAGATCGGCAAGCTCAGCCAGTGCCTGGGAGGCAGAGACCGGCATCATCGTATTATTCAGAGCAGTTCATGACACGGTGAACGCCGACCTCGCAGCACGAATCAACCGTTCTGGGAAGATCATGGTGTCGGGGACGGCGTGGGAGGGGCGGCCTGCGGTGAGGATTGCGGTGAGTACGTGGATGGTTGATGTGGAGAGGGATATGAGGGTTGTCAGCGAGGTGTTGGAGGGAGCGTTGTTCTGATTTGGGAAGGAAGGTAGGGTGGGGTGGTGGCAGCCTATTGACGGAAAGATAAACTCCAGCTTGGTTATTGGTGAAAGACGGGGCAACAAGTATGCAAACAAAGGGCATGGGCATATTTGGTGCTTCAAATAGACGCCATCCAACTTTGTACATGTGATATCTATCTATCTCATAGATCTCGCACTCAGATTTGCAAAAGCGTCGGGACTATGTCTCCCGTTTTGTCCGTGCCAGCCCCCGACATCTACGCTCATGCTTTCCTGGCTGACATGTCTCGTTTGACCCTGACCTGCACCATTCATGCCGTTTTCGCCATTGCTTGCTTGAGGACCATTTCCACCACTCAGGAAGGGATTCCTACTCCCAGAGGCATACGTAGCTAAAGGACTTGAAACACTCCTTTGTTGCTGCTGATTTGGTATTCCGGCGAATCCTTGAGTGGTTTGGTCTTGATTCTGGTTTGCCTCCATAAAAGATTGGGGTTGAGGCACCACGGGTGCCATTTGGGGGTAGTTATATAGTGCAAGAATACTACTCTTATCCACCCTACTCGTCTGTTGGTGCAAAAGCTGTTGCGGCTGGGATTGAAACTGCACGTACTGCTGTGGTGATTGAGTATATTGTTGATTTTGTTGGATCTGAACTCCATATGGATTACTTTGCTGCTGTACCATCTGGGCCTGTTGGTACTGTTGATGGCTTTGAACTTGTTGATTCGGGTCGTAGTAAGCCTGCTGTTGTTGTGACTGGTCATAGAAAGTTTGTTGCGGGAATGTCTGTGCCCGCTGCTGCAAAGCGTATGGATTGGTCGGAGACATGTTGCCCACTTGGCTAAATGCTTGGGGTTGCGGTGCCTGCTGCTGGAGGAAAGGATTGTAGTTCTGACTCTGTTGAGCGTGTTGCTGTTGTGGCTGACTATCAAAGACAGAGGATGCGAAGTGTTGTGGAATTGTAGGCATGGGGCTTCCTCCCGTGTTTTGATATGGTTGCTTGTTGGGAAAACCTCCAGTATGATTTGGGAAGAGCGTCTGTGACTGGCCTAGAGACAAGTTTTGGAAGGACTGATCTAAGGTATATTGCTGATGCAGGTTGTATTGTGATTGTGATGGTGCTAGACCAAATGGATTCGCTGGATTCGTCCCGTTCGGAGCGTGATATTGATTTCCATTAATGTGCTGGGTATTGGGATGGGCCAAAGTCCCGGTTGATTGAGAAGACTGTGGTGGAGCACTTGGCATGTCAAAAGGATTATTTGACACTTTTGGAGACTCTCTTTCTCTTTCTCTTTCTTTTTCACGCGTTCGTTGTATAGTAATGCCTGCTGTTGCACTCAACGGCGTGCGTGAGCGTGCGGCGGGGTCGGATTCGCTACTAGATTTAACCAATGCTTCTACCGTCTTTTCAAGATTCCCGCCCTTTTCTTTGAGGATCGCAAGGTTCCGCTTGTCGTCCAGGAAACCCATTTGACGCAGCTGCACAAGCTTGTTGGCCAAATTATCTCCATGAGATTCCTCACCACCTACTGCCGCACCGAAGACTCTAGATGCTTTATTTCTGACAGGTGAAGGACTCCGCCGTTGTTCCTTTTCGGATTCGATATGAGCTCGTGCTGCAGCTTCCCTCTTTGCCTTTGAAGACATTGGGAATATAGACGAAGCTGATCGAAATCCGAATTTGCTGCCGGGTTTTGGAGGAAGTGGAGGAGGAGTGTCGTCCGACTCTGTGCTTTCAGTCGTCCCAGTGTCATGTCGTGCGGGAGCCTGTGCGCGCCCTCCTATATTATTGTCCTGATACTTTTGCCTTATGAACCGTTCCATCGCAGAGTCCGCCTCGTCAGCATCGAACGGGATTGCAGGCTTCAAATTTTGTGGATTGTATATTCGATTCGATGCAATGTTTCCAGTTCTCTTCATGTTCTGCTCCGTATTAGAAAAATTATTCGAGCGGGCAGGAACGGAGAGACATACCTCTACTTGCTCATTGGACCATGAGTCCATGCTCAAAGACTTCACCTTGGAGATATGAGTGCCGAGCTTCCGGTGCAAGGCAGCGCACCGCATGCAGAGAAATATACCCAGCTGCACCGCATGTTAGAATGATCAGGTTCGAATTGTAGCACTTTCCCACAACGTATAGATTTAACTCGTGTAACTTACACTCCAGCTTGCCCATCCTACACGAGCTAGTTAGTCTTTGCCTGCAAGATCTTGTTTGCGGTCCATACCTGGATTTCTAGCCTGACAGTCCGCACACACGTTATTCCCCGGTACAGTCTTGATCAGCTCCTGTAGTGTGCGCTCGTTGCGCGCCTGTTGACGCTTGCTCAAAGATCCAGACATTGCAAGGAAAAGCGATCAGCGGGGGTACGTCGGGCGGACCGGGCTTCCAATTATGATTATAAGAGGTATTTAATACATGCAGACAAATATACAAGAAGTCGTCAAGTCGTAGCGTCGTACTTCGTGAACGCACCAGCTCGTACGTAGGAATGCAAGGGGAGATAAAGGAAAGGAGTGTCTTTCAGCAGTATAACTGATATCTTTCTGAGTTGTCGCTTCGGTGCGTGCATTGAAGCTAGTCGAAGGCGATGTCTGTTTCTAGAGGTGCTAGCGGATATGCACGTGCACTAATGAACGCCAAAATTGACCATCCCGGCATTTCAGGGGGTAACAAGATTACATATTGCATATTGCATCGGTGGCTGACTTCGAATATTACAGGATGATTATTGCTGCTATCCAGAATCGATATTGCATTCGCCAACGGGAAATTCTCTTTTTTTTGTTCATCTGGCACCTTTCTTGTTGCCCTTGTCTTCTCTAATATGTCTATTACCATCAATCATCCTTCCTCTCGCCACCAACAGCTCAGGCACCCAGATACTCCTGCACGATCACTCTATAGTTACTGGCACCATAATCCCAAGAAAGCCTTCTTCAGCCTCTCGTCCAACTCTCTTCCTATCAGTCCTCAAACCCAGATCCTGCATCGTTATATCAATGTAGCTCTGTCCTTCTACTGTGCAAGAGGATGATATTTGTCAGGATATCGCTTCGCCATAAACGTTATCATATACAACATCTTTATCCATTCCTTCTTCGTTTCCCAAAAGCCCACCGCAAGAGCCGTCCGGTAGTAGCTCCTCGAGATATGCAACTCCCCAAAGAGCTGAGACTTCGGCATGACTAGGTGCTTGACTGTTTCCCGGCATTCCTAGGTATATTAACGAACGATCATGCTTTGCAGCCAGGCTGTTGGGGGCAATTGTGCGAAAACATCGATACGGTATGGGCGGCGATGATAGAGCTGTACGTACTTTTAGTGCAGTTCTGGGTAAAGGGAAACTGTCTAATACATACTTCTCGACTGCTGCGTCTAGTTTCTGCCAATAGGAGGAGTATTCTTCCTAGAGACTGCCAAGAGGCGCAGAAACACCCAGCTCAGCGCCTTCAGATGGGCCGAAAAGCGAGTTACACCCAATATTCCAACCGGTGCAGAAGACAATCGCACCTGAGGGGATCTTCTCACCGGTAGATAATTCAATTTCTGCCTCGCTAATGGATGATAGAGAGGCGCGATAGACGTGGACTAACTTCTCTTCATCTATAAGTTCCATGAACTCCTTGTCACTATCGTGTACAACTGAAATGCCAGGAACCCATAAAAGACTGTAACAAAAATTAATGCTGGTTTAAGGGCAAATGTTGGATGTTACACACCTGTCTGATAATGGCTTGAGCAGTTCCCTATTTCTACTCAGTATATCTGCGTTCCGTGTTTGCTTGCATTTGTTTCTTCCAGAACCACTGCGTAAGCCAAAACCCAAACCTATTTTGACCGCTGTGCAGAGAGTAGTACCACTAGTCTCTAGTTATATATATATATATATACTTGGCTCTAGTATGCTTGTCCATCGTGCATAGCTAGCTTGGGAAATATGTTTTCCGTTCCCTCGAGCGTCAAGCATGATACCTGAGCCATGGCATTCGAGTCTAACGAGCCAAGTCACTCTTTTTCTAGCTAAAACGCATAGTCTTGCAACCTCGACTGACGACTTATTCCGCTTACTATAGTAACGTTTTGCATAGCATCCGATGTCAGACAGATGTGACACTGTCCAAAGTCTTTTGAGTAGAAAACTCTGCCCTTGAAAGCAATGTATCAACATTCGGCATGACAAGCTGCGAGGTCTGACCCGTAGCAACAACGAGCTTACCACACTGCAGCTCTTCCATTTTCGAGGACTCCGAACCTGTTGGACGGACTACAACGTTCCAGCTAGACCCAGATCTCGTGATTCTGACGACTTCTGTTTCTAGCTTGCACCGTTCTAGAATCTCATGCTTGCGTGCATACTTCTCTAGACACTCATGCACAACGTCTCCTGTGAGATCGCTCCATAGGTGTATTCTAAGCGCCTCCTCCATACTAAGATCTGCGAAGTCAAACGCTCCAGATGGAGTGTCGGCGCAAAGACCTGGATAGATCCTCGCGGCCGACCAAGTACCCCCAACACTGCTGTCTGCATCAATGATCGTCAATGATACCTCCGGACTGATCTCCAGGTATGTTTTTGCGGCAGCAATGCCTTGCCAGCCAGCTCCGATAATGATGACCTTGCGCCGCCTAAGGGGTGACAGTAGCTGATGAAGCGCTTACTGTCGGGTAACCATACTGGGAACATTCCAGGACAGCTTGGAGCAGAGATGCAGAAACCGACAAATTGGGAAATGGTTCTCTCTAAGCCAATAATAATATATGATAGAAATGGAAAGTCGAGGTTGGCACCCCATAGATAGATTAGGGATCGTCGTAAAAGGCCCAATGAGATCATATCGCTAGACCGTTGCATAACCAAGTCAGGCTGTTATTGCGCAGATTGAACTATCAGGTGTCAGAGCAGCTAATTAGTCCAAAGAGACGAAGATAGCCGTAACATCAAGCGGTGAGCATGATATTGTAGTTTATTCCAAAAAAGACTGTTCCCAAGACGCAGAAGCGAACAACGGTGAACTAGCTGAGGATGTAATGTGTTGGCTACTATTCTATGAGTTAACTTCTGGCTGATACTGGTACTGATATTGAGGGTTTAGAAGCATGTCTTAAATCAGAATGTTAAGATGTGAGAGGAAGTTTGGTAGATATAGGTGAGAACGAAAAAAAACGTGAGGCACTAGGAGATCAGCGGAAAGAGAATCCTTATTTCTAGCGGACAAGTGCGACACATTCATAAATATCAAATCCTGACAACCCCGGACCCCGGACCCAGAAACATAAAGTATAACAGATATAAGCTATTCACGTGCAAGAATGGCCACATCGGACGAAACTACATCCAAAGCCACAGATGCCCTAACCTCTAGCGCTGCCCACTCCGCTCTTCCCCGCCTCTTCCCGCCACGCACACCCCCAACTGCCGCCCAAATAAAATCGAACCTCGAAGCGTGCCTTGACATCCAGCGCCGCGCCGTCTCCCACGGCAAGCGCCCCTTCGCTGCCCTCCTCGTAGCCCCAGACAACACCACCATCCTCCTCAGCCACCAATCCGTCAACCAAGTAAACCACGCTGAGTCCTCCCTCGCGCGGCTTGCATATTGCCATTACCCGAAGGAGTATCTCTGGCAATGTACGTTGTATAGCACGTGGGAGCCGTGTGCGATGTGTACGGCTACGATTTACTGGGCACACATTGGGGGGATTGTGTTTGGGGCTAGCAATGAGGCGCTTGCGGGATTGACGGGGGCGGGGAATAGGGAGAATCTTACGATGAAGTGGCATTGTAGGGAGGTGTTGGAGGGGAGTCAAAAGGATATTATGATTGTGGGACCTGTGGAGGGGATGGAGGATGTGGTGGTGAAGGAGAGCGATGTTTACTGGAGTAAGAATAGGCAGTCGTAAGGTTTTGCTAGAGGGCTGCGCTTAGGTGGTGGTAAGGTTTGTGTTTCAGCTTCGTGTATGTTGGAAGAGATTGTAAGTAGCTGTTCGTACTTGGGAAAACTACTGAAGAGCCTCATAGGACCTCGTGGTACTATGGATGTCGCAGTGGGAAGATTTTAGGTGGGATTTATCTAACTGTTCATGAATAGACCGCATTCATTGATCTTTGAATCAAGACATGTGGAGATGTTTTTGAAAGGATGTATCATTCCAGGCACACGAGCGCTACCTACGAAGAAAATTATTGATTCCGAAATCGCGAATACAATGTTCATAGCCCCAAATGATTGCCCATAAGGTGGCGAGGTAGGAAAAAGTTGCGCCTCAATTCAGGTCTGTACCCAAGGGTTATAAGTAATTAATTAATCATCGGCCAAGGGTGTTCTTAGCCTTGTTAACTTTCTCTTCTCTATGATCGAGGCGTTCTCGATGTGCTGGAGTAGCCACTGTCATCTTTAAGGAAGCCATTGTAAGAAGATTTGTAGGGACTTGTCATAAACAATAGCTGACGGAAAGCTGATTATTTTCTGTCTCCACAGGAGATAACCGATTGGGAAGCTTGCACACCGTCTGGGGCTTTCATTGCTCGAAGCCCTGAAGAATAGCCTACAGACTCCTGGAAGACCTGTCACCGATTCAGAAGATCACAGAGCGATTTTAAATTGAAACATTATCGTCCCGAGCGCGCGTTGTCCGCCTTGCAGTTCGAGCCAATATAGTTGATCCTGGGCGTATAATGAATGTTAATGGAGAGTCTATCAAGTCATGTAACGCTTCCAGGAAAAGAAAGCGGAAAGACAACGGTAAATTTCCCCGACGGAGCATGCAGCCTGCAACCAAAATGTGGAACAATACACGTGATTTACCATACAGTCTGTAACACTCTGTGGTTACAGTACAATTACGTGGCAACTCTTATTAAAATTCGGGCTCGGGTCTCCGAATACAGCAAATTGAGCAGAGTGGTGAATTTGGGTGGTTCCTATAGGTCGAAATGCAACCATAAATAGACAGCTGCGATAAGATCAATCAATGCACGCTTCATCGCATCCAACAATTAA
>Ga0335072_10003561_pt1 | contig 23393 bp, 24 predicted proteins | sample Lox_Sample_21_FD_206725 | JGI IMG/M metagenome (GOLD analysis project Ga0335072, IMG submission 206725) | Soil microbial communities from Loxahatchee National Wildlife Refuge, Florida, United States - Lox_Sample_2.1 | ecosystem: Environmental > Terrestrial > Soil > Wetlands | place: USA... | reverse complement strand
AGAAGCATGTCGCGAACACAAAGCCTCTCCAGATCTCAGATCGGGCTGGATGCAAATCACCACATCCATCACCTCTCGGAGAGGACGGGGGGAAATTCTTTCCTTGACATCCCCTCTCATAGGACTCGTCCAGCCTGATCTTGTATCGGGAAACCAGTATCCTGTCTCCAAAGTTCGCATTAAAAACAAGCTGTCATCCTGAGCGAACGGGGCCCCAAACGCTTTCCAGTTTGGGGGTGGTGAGTCGAAGGATTGCCCGCAGGATCTTCGAAGTATCGAGTTGGGGTTGAGCCAAGCGCCTTGCGGAAGGCAGCAATGAACGCACTGGGCGTGCTATATCCGGACTCGAGCGCCGCATATGTTACCTTCGCGCCTTGCGCTAAGAGTCGCATCGCATGCATGAGACGCAATTGCTGCCTCCATTTGCCAAAGGTCATTCCCGTATTCGCGGCGAAGAGGCGCTCCGCGGTGCGTCTGCTTGCACCGCTGCTGCGCGCGATGCGGTCAAGCGGTCTGGAATCCGCAGGATCTGCCAAAAGCACCTCGGCGACGCGCAGAGCCCGTGGATCCTCCGGCATAGGAAGCTGTAGAGGCGCCATCCGGATCACCCGAAGCTGGTCAAGGATGACGTCGATTAAATGGCTTTGCCAGGCGACCCGCCGCCCCAGAGAACTGTGGTCGCAGGCGTGAAGGATCAGTTCCCTCAGCAAAGCGGGTACGTTGACCACACAGCAATCCCGCGGCAGCGATTCGGTGAGACGGGATTTGAAGTAGAGAGTTCGCATGGCGACATTGCCGGACATTGCGATCGTGTGCGGAGTCCCTTCGGGTATCCAGACCGCGCGATGAACCGGCACAACCCATGCGCCGTGGCTCGCCGTCACCGTCATCACCCCGCGCGAAGCGAAGACAAGCTGATCGCGACGATGGAAGTGCAGGGGGATCACATGGCCGGCCGGATAATTCCGGGTCAAAGTGAGGATCTGCGCGCTGCTGCGGGGCAGGCGATCGAAAGCCGCGGTTTGCCGCTTTTTCGACACTCATTGACACAATATCGAATGTGCGCCGCGGTGTAAAGCTCCTATTCTGAAGTTGCCGGGAGCAATCCGCGGGAGCCCACATATGAATCGCCTTCACCGCTGGTTATGCAGTTCGCCCCGCTGGCGCCGCACGCTGGAGCAGCGAGTGCCGTGGATCCTTGAAGGCGCCGAACTCGGCGGCGACGTGCTGGAGATTGGACCGGGGCCCGGCCTTACCTCCGACCTGCTGTGCTCGAGATATCCGCGACTGACGGTCATAGAAACAGATCCGCACCTCGCCGAATCTCTGCGTATGCGAATGCGCGGCAAAAACGCCAGAGTGGTAACCGGAGATGCGGCATCCATGCCGTTTCCCGATCGGTCCTTCTCGGGGTGCGCCGCATTCACCATGCTGCATCATGTGCATTCTGTCGAACTGCAGGACCAACTGCTGCACGAAGCCCAACGAGTATTGCGCCCCGGTGGCCAACTGGTGGGCTGCGACAGCCTGCCGAGCGCATGGATGGCAATGCTTCACATCGGTGACACCTTTCTTCCGGTCGACCCGGACGGCCTTCCCGCCCGACTGGACGCGGCCGGGTTTGAGGCGATCCGGGTCGAGAAGGCGCCCGGCTTTTTCCGTTTTCATGCACGACGGCCGCAGTAGATCCATGGCGGCGGCAACAGGGCCAGCCATATCGGGGGTTGAACAAAATATCAGTCCGGCGCAGCGCACTCGACCGGCACAAAGGAGGAACAAGAGAATGAATTACAAATCGGCAAAGAAATCTCGGATCACAGCCGCACTGAGCGCAGCGCTCTTTGCAGCAGCATGGTCAGGCGCGGCGCCGCGTGGATTCGCCGCTGCCGGAGCTTCGCCCTGCGCCACGGACCCAGCCAGCAAAGCGCTCGATTTCTGGCTGGGAAGCTGGACAGTTGCCGCGCCTGGCGGGCCTGCGAACGCAACCAGCAAGGTCACGCACGAGCTTGGCAACTGTGTAATCGTGGAGCGCTGGGGCGGCGGTGGCGGACATCTCGGGGAAAACCTCTTCGGTTACAGCGCCGATGACGGGGAGTGGCACGGATTCTTCGCCGACAACGAAGGCCGCGTGCACGTGTTCGTGGATGGCAAGGTGTCGCCCGGCGCGGCTGAATTCACCGGACCCAGCCGCGGCGAGCAGGGAGCAACCATCCTCAATCGCGTGACGATCAGGCGGATCAGCGATAACCATGTTGAGCAGATATGGCAGAAGTCTTCCGATAACGGCAAGACCTGGACGACCGCGTTTCGCGGTGAATACACGCGCAGGCAACCGTAACCGGAGGACGTCATGCTCTCATCATCGCGCCGGTCGTGGCTTTTGTGGGCAGCCATCATCGCGCTGGCTGGGCGGCACCTTTCCTGCGCCCAGCTCCGCTCGAACGCTCCCGAGGTGAAGGTCTCCACCGGAATTCTGACGGGCACTCGTTCCCTGGGCGGCGGCGCGGCCTTTCTCGGTGTTCCTTACGCCGCTCCTCCGGTCGGAGATCTGCGTTGGGAACCGCCGCAGTCTCCGCGAGCGTGGACTGGCACGCGCAAGGCGATGACGTTCGCGCCTGCCTGTCCGCAACTGCCGGCGAGCTGGCTGCCGTATCCGGTCTGGAACGAAGACTGTCTCTACCTTAACGTCTGGACGCCCCAGCTCTCGCCTGCGGCGCATCTTCCTGTCATCGTCTACTTCCACGGCGGATCCAATCGCAGCGGCTACAGCCAGCTCGACAGGATAGGTGCACCGCTCTCTCGTTGGGGAGTCATCGTGGTAACGGCAAACTATCGTCTCGGCCCGTTCGGCTTTTTTGCGCACCCCGCGTTGACCGCGGTGTCTCCGCACCACTCGTCGGGCGATTACGGAATTCTCGATCAGATCCAGGCATTGCACTGGGTGAAGCAGAACATTGCTGCATTCGGCGGCGATCCTGGCCGCGTTACGGTGATGGGTCAATCCGCCGGAGCATTCGACGTCTGCCTCATGATGGCTTCACCGCTCGCGCGTGGACTCTTCCAGCGCGCCATCATGGAGAGCGGAGACTGCGAGAGCACACTGATCGAGGATATCCGCCGGCCGATTCATTTCAATCAGATCGCTGGCACAGGCGAAGACAGTGGTGCAAAACTGGCGGCCGATCTCGGCGTGGGCCTGGGCTCTCAGGCGGTCGAGAAACTCCGTCATATCTCTGCCAGTGCAATCCTGAATGCCTGGCGGCGCGATCCCGAGCTTGATTTTGATGCGGTTGTCGATGGATGGGTAATTCCTGAACAGCCGGCCACGATCTTCGCCGAAAGCAGGCAGGCACAGATTCCTGTGTTGGTCGGCAGCAATGCCGACGAGGCCACCGTCTTCGGTCCGGGCCCCTCGACGCTCTCCTCGTATTGGGATTTCCTGCGCGCCGATACCGGGCCCTATGCAGCACAGGAATTCCGCCTGTGGCCGGCCCAATCGAATGGCGAAGTTGCCGGACAGTATCTGAGGCTACAAAGCGCCACCTTCGCCTTCGGAGCCTGGTCCATGGCGCGTTCTATGGCGCGCATCGGCGAGCCCGCTTATCTCTACCTTTTCACGTGGGCCGACGCCGGCAAGCGGGCACGGCTCGGAGCCTGTCACGGCGAGGAGCTGGATTTTCTAAGCGAGAGCTTTCCACACGATTGGGAGTTCGTAAGCGGCCAGCAGGCATTCGGCGAGACCCTTCGACGGTATTGGACAAACTTTGCGAAAACGGGAGATCCGGGCGGTGTCGGGGTTCCCGGATGGCCAGCGTACAATCCAGGTTCCAATCGGGTTCAGGAACTCGGTCCGCGGATTCAGCAGGGGCCCGTGTGGCCCAGTCTCGCCGGTCTTCAGAAACTGATGCAGCCAATTCTGGATAAAGGCGGGAAATGACTCGACGGTGTTGCGATCCATCTACCCGTGCCAACTGCCCACTCCAAACCACGCATCGACATCGTTCCGGCCGGCTCGTCGGCGATACGACCGGAACCCGGGTTTCAGTGCACGAGTGACTCGGTGGATTGGGCATAAACCGAGAACGGATCACAGAGCTCCCGACCACCTCCAGGATGCATCCCTTCATCGATTAGCGCCATGCCCGTTTGCCGAGATGTGACCGGCAGGGCGCACACAATCATGGTGGTCGAGTGATTTGCCCTGAAGTTGCCAGCCGAGAACGATAATTAGCCCACTATCCAATCGAAATCCCCCGCCGCTCCTAGGCCGGTCTTTCGGGCGTCGTGGCCCGCAGGCATCCGCCATGACTAAACCACGTCGATGACAATGAGTGTGATGTCATCGTGCTGGGACACCGAGGCCGATTGCCAAACGCCTATCTCGGAGAGCAGTTGCTGGCACAACTCAGAAGACGGGCGGGATTGATTGTCGCGAATCACTTGCTCAAGCTTCCGGTCGCCAAAGGAATCGCCGCTGGCATTTTGGGGCTCAATCACGCCATCGGTGTACAGCAGGAAGCGGTCGCCGGAGTGAATCGATAGCTCACAAACAGGGTAATCGGCCTCCGGCGTGACTCCGAACAACAGACCGTTGTTTTCGATGCGCTCCAGTTTGCCTTCCCGCCACCGCAGAAGGGGCGGATGCCCTGCCGCTGAATACAGTGCCTTGCAACTCCCGGTATCAACCCAAAGATAGGCCGCAGTGACTAATCGATCGCGTAGCAGTCCGTAGAGGACGCGGTTCAAGCCACACAATACTTCGCGCGGCTGATCCGCACAGGTCATCACGGTTTGCATCGCCACTTTGATCATCGAGGCGATGAGCGCGGCCGGCACCCCATGTCCGGCGACGTCCGCCACAAGGAACCCCGCCCGCTTCCTGTCTACGGGAATGAACTCATAGAAGTCACCAGCGACCGCGGTCATTGGCCGATAGGCAGCCGCGATCCGGAGACCGCAGACTTCGGGAACAGCTGCCGGAAGGATCGAGAACTGCAGTTCCCGGGCAACCTTGAGCTCGTCTTCAATCGCCAGCAAACGCCGCTCGCTGGCGTGGATGATCTGCACGGCGACATACCCGAACGAAAGCAGGAACACCCCAAAAGCCAGATGACTTGAGAGGCCCGATTGCTGGATGTGCACCGGGCGCAGCACGTTGGACCACAGAGCCTCGGTGGCAAGAACGAGCGTGCCTGCCGCTAGAACGCGGCGGTTGAAGAGAACCATGAACCTGTCAGACAGTCTCTTGACGATAACGATCGCTATGAGGAGAAGAAGACCGCAATCCGAGAGAAGCCTATGGAGGGGGATGAACTTTTCGGATGATCCGCCGGCTGCAAACCAGCAAATTCCGGCAACAGCGACGACCACCTCGGCAAGAATCAGGATCTTGATCAGAGGCCGAATTCCACCCCGGCTTAGTTCCAGGAAAGCCAGCATGGCAGCGATAGAGAGCACGTACGCGATCAGGACGTTCGCGTAGGGGACGGTCGTCTGAAGCACGAGTGGCAGAGCCGCAATGACAGCCGTAGACCGAAACAGGAGTCCGATTCCATACATCGCGCTCCATATTCCTAGCCAGGTGACGAGGCGTACGCCGCTCCGCCGAAGGACGGCAGCAATTGAGCAAGCTGCAAATCCGGCGAACAGAAAGACTGCGCCAAATACGATGTCGGTGAGTTGGCCGCGAAGCATTGCCAGAAGATGGTCTTCCAACTGTCCACCTCTCCAACATCGCAAAGATACCAGACTCGATGTCGACGTTTATGCGGTTCTGTTTGATCCTGGAACGGGGCGCTCTGAAAGAAAACCGACGCCCCCGGGCGGATCACGCGTGATACCGGCTAACCACAACTGAGGGTGCCCCTGGTCCCTCGCACTTGGAGATACCACAGCCCCCCAGTTGGGAGCTGAATACGGCCATCCCAATCAGTTCCGGTAAACGGGCTTGCCGGACACCATCCTATGGCCGCCTGGTCCACGAGTGCCCAATCGCGGAGTCGCTCACTGAGCGGCTCCCGCTGGTGCAATACCACACGCCATGCCGCGACGGCCTTTGGTCTTTGAGTAGCCGGCACTTACCCCGCGCGCCCGTGGAGGGCCCAAATCTCTTCGGCGCAAAGTCGGGACTGAACATTGCAGCCCGGACGAAAACCGCTGTTCAGACGGAGGATCGTCCCTGTGCGGGTTCCAGCGCACCGGATTCCCGTGCACGGCCAGCCGTTTCACAAGGATGATCTCCAAGCGAGCGGCGAGCATTTTTCCGTCGGTGGCCCCGCGCGATGGTGACACGGCGGTGACACGCGAAACAAAAGCCGGGCGTCCCGATTTCGGGTTGGCTCATAACGTTTTGATTTTAGTGAATTTAGTGGTGCGCCCGGAGAGATTCGAACTCCCGACCTACTGATTCGTAGTCGGATTTTGGCTACTTTGCAGGATGTCACGCATCGTTGCAGAACGAAGAATAAGCCTAATAAATAGAATATTTACAGCGCGTATCAACTTTGCAGGATGTCACGCATGATGGCATCAGATTCCAAGTCCAACAGCCACCAAAACAGCCATCACATTTAACGTCCACTGCTCTTTGACGGGCCGCGTTTTCCGCTCCTGTAAGGCTTGGTGGGCTTGGCCGGGTAGTGGAGAGTTGGATGCAACGGGCCGCCCTTTGGTCCGTCCATGTGAGGTTTGCGAATTGCCCCAACGTGCGCGCCGCATTCGCAGCGTAGCAGGCCCTCCAGCGTGTCGAGAAAACCGTCTTGTTCCGCTTCCTGTGCCCGCGCTTGGCTCTCGGGCACCAGCGGCCTTGAACAGTGGTCCATACGGGCTAGTGTATCGCCGTGGGCAGCCCGGCCACGGAACCGGGCGCGGCTGCGATGTTGCCTCTCGTAACGGCGATTGCAGTAATTCATTGCGGGGACAGGCGGTTACCTGTTCAAATCGCTTTAGCCACCAATCAGGCATCTTATGCAAGAGATTACGGCTGAAAAGTTACAGATTGCCTATGAGGGACCTGCGTTGCAAGAGGGCAAGATGCCGATGCTATCTCTTGCAGCGGGACTCCGGGGACAGGCCCTTCTTATAGAGCGGGTCAAGGACCTTCTGTATGGCGATTCGGTCACTATCAGTGTTGAAGTAGACCGCGAGTTTGAATCGGGCTCATTCATCGTCCCGGTTCACATCTTCATAGATTCGGTCATCGCCGCTAAGCATTTGCTTTCGGGCGAGGCTGCAACGGCCCTTGCCAATCTGATGCAGTTTCTTGGATTCGGCGGCATCAGCGGAGTCACCGTCTTTCATCTGTTCCGAATGTTGAAAGGTCGCAGGATCGAGAAACCCGAGGACCTTCCACAAGACCTTAAGACTCTGCTCACGCTTGCGGAGCTAATACGCCTCTACAACGACCCCGAAGTCCAATCACAACTCCGCAAGCTATTGGACCCTTTGCATCAGGATGGCATAGAGCAATTCCAAACGAGACGGGCAGGAAGAGTGATTGAAAGCGTTTCAAAGAAGGACCTAGTGGCCGCTGATGAGGCCGAGATTGAAGACCTCACCCGAAATGAAGAGATCGAACTGGACATTGAAAAGTCTGCTTGGCGGCGCAATCTCGCATGGCATTTCAGCGACGGGTGCACTTCCTTTGATGCGCGTATAGAAGATGACAACTTCTGGAAGCGCATCGAATCTGGAGAAGCGTTCGCTGAGGGTGACCGCTTGCGAGTACATCTCCAAACAACAGCCCATCGCACCGGCCAAGGAAAACTGAAAGTGGAGCGGTCTATTCCTACCGTCATTGACGTTGAGCACGTCCGAAGCAACCAGGGAAAACTTTGGAACAAGGAATAGCTCTCACGCAAGTTTCTGCGCAATTTGCTCATCCAGAATCTCACGCACGGTCAGCGGGACAATAACGGTGTGTTCGCGCCGGAAAAATCCATCAATCTCTGTCAGCGCATCCCGCGAAAAATCGAAACCCACGAAAAAGCCTTTCTTACGGCGGGTCCTCATCATTGCGGCCTCGAACTTGTCTATGTCGGGACGGCCCACACGCGCTACAATTACCGCAAATGCGCCGTCAGATTGGCTTGGGAGGTTGGTGCGCTATGAAAAGAATCTGCCGAAAGTGCGGTGAGGAATTTGAGTACAGAGACGGCAAGCACGGCCATATTGATGACTGCCTGAATTGCATCCAAGACCCGGAGCGTGCGGCAAAGTTACGCGGTGAGATTATCGTGAACGGGCAAGTTTATCAGAAAGTCGGACTGCCGATTAAAACCGAACTGTTCCGGGAATAGCAGCTATGGGATTGGCCGATTGAAAGTTTGTAGAGCCGCTCCAATTCCTCAGCGTCCCGGTCCCGCAACCCATCCTCGACAAGCCGGATTGCACAGCCCGCGATAACTGCTGCCGGGCCTTTCTGGGTTTCCCATCCGCCAATTTCCGCAGCTCTGTGAGCACATTGATTTTCTGGTAGGTCATTCGTGGCCCTCCGTTGGGCATTGACCTCCAGTTGTGGTGAAAAGACAGTGTGCGCCTCTCTCGTTTCTGTGTCAAGTAATAGAAAATAAACAGGCTTACGTCACGCTGAGCCATCGCGTTTGCGCGTCACTTTTGGTGTGCTAGTAATCGAGATCCGCCACAATTGAAGATTTATTTTTTCGTGCTCAACTCGATTCTCTGCAAAGCGTTACAGGTGGGCACGAAAAGAAATATTTGCAAATGTGGCCGTTTTGCTGCGGCGGTATGCCGTATTTGATTCAGATAATCTTAAGTGAGTCCACTTAGGCATAAGTGGCACGAGTTGACATAAAGATTCGCGTTGGAGGGGAAGAATGGTGACGGCAACGCCCAATGAGAAAGAGGTGACGGTGAAGCACCCGGACAACATGCGTCCCGATTTCAGGTTGGCTTATAACGTTTTGATTTTAGTGAATTTTATGGTGCGCCCGGAGAGATTCGAACTCCCGACCTACTGATTCGTAGTCAGTCGCTCTATCCAGCTGAGCTACGGGCGCACTGTCAAGGCTGGAACACAGGCCGGATTCGCCTGCGCCTTCGACAGAGTATCAGGATTCCAGCGCGCGGCGCAATCTGCGCCGCCTAGGCAGCCGGTGCCGCCTCCGGTGCTGCCGGCGCCGGAATCATCGGCAGCTCCTCGGCGATCGTCAACCCCGCCTCCCGCACCAGCTTCGTCACCGCCGCCGCGTTCAGACGCGTCGCGTCGTACTCCACCCGCAGCGTCTTCGCCGCATGGTCAAAGACCACCTTCCGAATCCCATAAACGTCCGAGGCGCTTCCCAGCGCACGCGCCACCGCCTCGGTCGGCGGCACTGCGTAGCGGTACAGAATGTCCACTGTCGTCATAGCCCGATTCTACCAACTCCGCGGTTCACCCTCCTGCAAGAATTACCTCCTTTCCGCGCCAAGCCTTGTCCTCCCCGGGTTCCCGGCCAAGGATCTCCGCGCCCAGTCGGGCCCCCGGCTTTGCCGGTAATTACCGCTCCCCGGCGCATAATCCTGGCATGAGGCAGACGAATCTTTGGCGCAATTCCCTACAAAATCGTCCCAACGAGCAGAGAAGATCCTCGGGGGGGAGGGGAGGGTCTCACAGTTTGCACCTTGGGTGGTGCAATTTTGAACGTGGATTTGTTGAAAATAAACAGCTTAGGCAAAATAATTCAGTAACCAGATGGTTACCGAATTAACATTTCATTAACAATCTTTGACCCGAAAAAGCCCGCTCTTTGCCCCGCTTTGCCGATTATTTCCTCAGATGGTCTACCATCGGATTCCATGGCAACCATCTTCGAGAAGCTCCAGCTCAAAGACCGGCAGCAGATCGTCGTCCTCAACGCCCCCTCGAGCTTTCAGCCCGAGCTGGCCCGCCTGCCCGTTCTCACCATCCACCATCATCTCGACTCGGTCCCCGCAACCGGCTTCCTCCTCGCCTTTGTCACCCGCAAGGCCGAGGTCGACGCGCTCGCGCCGGAGGTGGCCCGCCGCGCTCAGGGAGACGCCGCTGTCTGGTTCGCCTACCCCAAAGGGACCTCGAAGAAATACAAGTGCGACTTCAACCGCGACACCGGCTGGTCGGCGCTCAACGCCCTGGGCTTTGAAACCGTCCGCTCCATCGCCATCGACGAGGACTGGACCGCCCTCCGCTTCCGCCGCAGCGAGTTTGTCAAATCCCGCGCTGAGAGCGCGCCACCCGCGAATAAGGGGACCGCAAAGCAATCCAGTTAACCAGCGTCCGGCAGGCCACCAGCCTCCGCCAACTCGCCTGCTTGCCAGGTTGCCGGCCCGCTTTCACTGCTGCACCTCGAACAGCCCCGGCATCACTTCGCCGGCCTTGCCTTCCACCACGTGTGTAAACGCCGCCGCATTCAAAGGCGCTTCCGGGCCAACGTATACAGTCTGCGCACCGCGCTGCCGCGCCCAGTGCACAAAGCTCGCCGCGGGATAAACCGATCCGGAGGTCCCGACCACGACCATCATCGTCGCCCTGGCAATCTCGTCTTGAATCCGGTCCATCTCCAGCGGAATCTCGCCGAAGAAGACAATGTGCGGCCGCATCCGTCCCCCGCAGGGGCACCGGCCCACCTCATCCAGGCTGCTGTAAATCGCGTGGTCTTCCACAGGCTCACGCCCGCACTCGCGCTCGCACCGTGACTTGGCCAACTCCCCGTGCATGTGCAGGAGATTGACCGATCCGGCCCGCTCGTGCAGGTCGTCTACGTTTTGCGTGCAAAGGAAAAAGCGATCGCTTCCCAGCTTCGCTTCCAGTGCGGCGAGCGCGGAATGCGCCGGATTGGGCTGTACCTTCTGCCCCTGCTCGCGCCGCGCCGAGTAGAACTTCCACACCTCGGCCGGATTCCTTTGCCACGCCTCCGGCGTACAAACATCCTCGATCCGGTACCCAGCCCACAGCCCGTCCGATGCCCGAAACGTCGGCAGCCCGCTCTCCGCGCTGATCCCCGCGCCCGTCAATACAAAAACCCGATCGCTCCCGCCAATTGAGATTCCGCCCATCGCTCGCCAGCTCTCACCTTGGGACAACGATTGCCAGATCCTTCAGTCCCCGTTCTTTCACCACTGACCACTGTCCATTACGGCTCCAGCAGGATCTTGCCCGTCGTCTTGCGCGCCTCCAGGTCGGTTTGGGCCTGTGCCGCTTCCGCGAGCGGGTAAATATGCTCGGTGCGCAGCTTCAACTCACCCTTGGCGGCCCATCCCAGCACATCGCCCGCCCGCCACTCAAGCTCGGCCCGCGTGGCGATATAGTGCCAGAGCGTCGGCCGTGTCACGAACAGCGATCCCATGCTGCTCAGCCGGATCAGGTCGAAGGGCGGCACAGGCCCGCTCGCGCCCCCGAACAACACCACCATCCCCCGCGGCCGCAGGCAGCTCAGGCTCCCCTCGAAGGTGGTCTTGCCCACCGAGTCGTAGACCACGTCCACCCCCTTGCCATCGGTCAGGCGCTTCACCTCCGCCACGAAATCCTGCTCGGTATAAAGGATTGCGTCCGAGGCCCCCGCCTCCCGCGACAGCTCCGCCTTTGCGGCGGTCGAGACGGTCGTAATCACGCGCGCTCCCAGCCGTGCTGCCATCTGCGTCAGCAGCAGCCCTACGCCTCCCGCGCCGGCATGAACCAGCGCCGTATCCCCGGCCTTCACCGGGAACGTCGAGTGGGCCAGGTAGTGTGCCGTCATCCCCTGCAGCATAGCCGCGGCAGCCTTCTCCGGGCACAGTCCCTCCGGCACCTTCACCAGCTGCGCCGCCGGCGCCAGCGCATACTCGGCATAGCTGCCCAGCACGCTCGTCGACGCCACGGCATCCCCGGGAGCGAACCCCGTCACCCCGGGGCCCAGCTCCTCGATCGTCCCCGCCGCCTCGCTTCCCGGCGTGAGTGGCAACGCTGCCTTATAGGTACCCTTCCGGAAGTAGATCTCCACGAAGTTGACCCCCACCGCCTCCACCCGGATCAACACCTGCCCCGGCCCCGGCTGCGGAATCGGCAGCTCCACGAGCCGCAGTACTTCCGGCCCTCCGGTCTCATGAATCTGGATTGCTTTCATAACAGCCAAGAATGCATCTTGAAGGGGGGATGACGCAAGTGCGGGGGAGGCTACTCGGAGGGGGCTTCGGGGAATCGAGGGCGACGATAGCCAGCCCCGGCGTAACCAATCTAACGCCCGAGCCGCACGGCGCCGGCAGCCGTTACAAAGAACCGTCGATGTACAGGGTATTCAAGCCCAATGGAAGAGACAACCTCGTGAGTTATCCTCAACGGGCTGGACGGACCGGCTTAAAACATCCCTGACTGGCCCTCGGACAGCAGGTTCTGCTCCTCCGCAGAGTTCAGTCTCACCAACCTGTCGATGGCATAGGGAGTCCGATGCTGGGTCGTGTAGTACTGACGCACAAGCAACTCTCCAAGCAGTCCGATCGCCAGCATCTGGATTCCCGCCACGATCAGAACGGCCCCAATGACGAACAAGGGACCATGCTGGTCCATCACGTTCTGATGCGGCTCAAGAACCTTCATGCCGAGCAGGACGGCCGAGATGAAGCTCCCCGCCGCGATTCCCATGGCGCCGAACCCGCCAAAGAAATGCATCGGTCGGGTCATGTACTTGAGCAGAAAACGGATCGTCATCAGGTCAAAGAAGACCCGGAATGTGCGCCCGATGCCGTAGTGACTCTTGCCCCGTTCGCGATTCACATTGTGAATAGGAATCTCGCAGATGGACGCGCCATACCAGCTCGCGAGGGCCGGAATGAAGCGATGCATCTCCCCGTACAATGCGATGCGATGGATAACTTCCCGGCGATAGGCCTTGAACGTGGTGCCGAAGTCATGAATCTCGACGCCAGACAGCTTGGCCATCAGCCAGTTGGCGCAACGTGACGGGATGCGCCGCATGACAAAATTATCAATCCGGTCCTTGCGCCAGCCCGAAACCACGTCGTATCCCTCGTCCAGCTTCTCCAGAAACGCAGGAATATCGTTCGGATCGTGTTGCAGATCCCCGTCCATCGCCAGGATGAATTCGCCCGACGCATGGTCGAACCCGGCTGCCAATGCCGACGTCTGCCCAAAGTTGCGACGTAACTTGACGACCAGGACCCGGCTATCGACCGCTGCAATCTCTTCGAGCAGTTTGTAGGTGCGATCACTCGAGCCGTCGTCCACAAGAACCAGCTCAAAACTGTCTCCCACCTGCTCCATCACCTGCTTCAGCCTGGCATAGAGCACGGTGACGTTCTCTTCCTCGTTATGAAACGGCACAACAATGGAGTATTTTGGCATATCCCTCTATTAGACTCTATTTTGATACCCGAAAGCTACTCGCGGTTGCACAAAAACCATTGCCGCTGCAGAGTCTCTAAGCTCACTCTGCCCACCGGCACGCTACCGCGTCAGGTCCTCCAGAAGGCCTTGCATCTCGCTGACGGCATGGCTGTTACCCACCTGCTCGGCACGTCGTACGCCTGTCTTCAGCCGTTCCACAGCCTCTTGCGTCCGGCCCACCTTCACCAGCGTTTGCGCTGACATGAAGTAACCCGCGATATACCCCGGGTCGCCGGACAGCAGCGTATCGAACTCGCTCAGCGCCGCATCGATCTCTCCCCGGCTCGCCAATTCCATGGCGATGCCGTACCGCGCCAGGCTGTTTGCCGGGTCGAGAGCCAGAATCTCTTTCAATCCTGCGATCTTATCCATGAGTCAGTGAGGTCCGGAATCTTTGATTCCGCTTTCGGAAATTGCGTGATCCCCGGGCGATTGTCGAAACTGGAATCTGAAGCTACGCCTCGTCACCCCGATGATTCATCTACCAATCCGATTGTAACTGGCGGTGAAGCCAAATCGGATCGCTCAAATAACCGGAGTCAGGAAAGCATGAACCTCGATTCAACCAATCCCTCTGCACGTACGGTCGCCAGCACCCAGTCCGAGATGACAGAAATCATCCTGCCCAACGACACCAACACCCTCGGCCACCTGCTTGGCGGCCGCCTCATGCACTTTATCGATCTCACCGGCGCCATGGCTGCCTATCGTCACTCCAGGACTCACGTCGTGACGGCGGCCATGGACCACATCGACTTCATCCGCCCCGTCCACCTCGGCGACCTGATTACCCTCAAGTCGAGCGTCAATCGAGCCTTCAAGACCTCGATGGAAGTCGGAGTGAAGGCCTGGGCCGAGAACACGCGCACGGGCGAGGTCCTCCACGTCGCCAGCGCCTACCTTGTCTTTGTTGCCATCGACACTGAGGGCGGCCGCCGGACGGTTCCTCACGTGCTCCCTGAGACTGCCGACGAGATGCGCCGCTTTGAAGGTGCGCTGCGCCGGCGCGAGTATCGTGAAGCTGAGGCGGCGCGCCGCAAGCAAGCCAAACTCACGATGGCCTCCCTGGAGGGATCGGGTCTCGCGAATTTTTGAGCCCCGAATCAAGACTCTTTCTCGTCGATTGACCAACTGCGCAGAGCATGATGCCCGCTGATCCGCTACTTACGCCGTCTCCCGTGGAGTTCCCTCGCCGCATCGTCTGCCTTACTGAGGAGACCGTTGAGACGCTGTACCTCCTCGGCCAGCAGGACCGCATCGTCGGCGTTTCGGCCTACGCCAAGCGCCCTCCGCAGGTGAGGAGCAAGCCGCGTGTCGCCGCGTTCAGCAAAGCCAACATCGACGCTATCCTTGCCCTCCATCCGGATCTCGTTCTCACCTTCTCCGATGTCCAGGCCGAAATCACGCGGGAGCTGGTGCGCCGGGGTGCGACTGTGTTGAACTTCAACCAGCGCGGCATCGCCGAAATCTACGAAATGATCGCCACGCTCTCGCGGCTCGTGGGCAAACCTTCCGAGGGCCTCGCCCTGATCGACGGATTCCAGCGCGGGCTCGACGAAATCGCCCGGTCCGCCCAGTCCTTCCATCGTCGTCCACGCGTTTACTTCGAGGAGTGGGACAGCCCCCTGATCAGCGGCATCCGATGGGTTGAGGAGTTGATCGAGATCGCCGGCGGCCAGCCCATCTTCCCCGAGCTTCGCAACTGCGGCAAAGCCCAGGACCGGGTGGTAGACCCGGCGGAGGTGGTCGCGCGAGATCCCGAGGTCATCCTGGCGTCCTGGTGCGGAAAGAGGGTGAGGGGCCGGGAGATCGCATCCCGGTCGGGGTGGGCCGGCACAAGCGCGGTCCGCGACGGCCACGTGTACGAGATCCCGTCGGATTGCATCCTGCAGCCGGGGCCAGCGTCCCTCATTGAGGGGGTGCGGCAGCTGCATTCGGTGCTCGCGCATGTCGCTGACGCCAAGGTGCCGCCCGGGCTGCGGCTGGCAGGGAACTGGCAACTGCCGCTACTGTAAGATGGAGTTGGGGAACGCGAAGGCGCCGTGACGCCGTACCAGCAGCACTTCCCCCTGGATAAGGAGCTGATTCTTATGGCACATGGTCACGCCATGCCTCCCCCTGTTGCGCTGCCCGGCGTGGGCAAGATCGTGGCTATCGGTTCGGGCAAGGGGGGGGTCGGTAAGACAACGGTCGCCGTAAATCTGGCCATTGCCCTGGCCAGGATGGGGCAACGGGTCGGACTCATCGACGCCGATGTGTACGGCCCGAACGTGCCGCTGATGATGGGGTCGAGCCAGCAACCTCGGGTCGCAGCAGGGAACCGCATCGTGCCCAACGACACCCACGGCGTAAAGACCATCTCGATCGGCTATATTGCCCCCGGCGACAAACCTATGGTGATGCGCGGGCCCATGTTGCATCAGATCATCCGCCAGTTCCTGCAGCAGGTTGAATGGGGCGAGCTTGACTACCTCTTGGTGGACCTCCCGCCGGGAACGGGCGACGTGGTGATCTCGCTGGTGCAGACGGTGCCCCTCACCGGCGCCGTGGTGGTCTCCACGCCCAGCGACGTGAGCCTTGAGGACGCGCGCAAGGCGCTGGAGATGTTCGCGCAGGTGAACGTGGAGGTTCTGGGGATCGTGGAGAACATGAGCCACTTCACGTGCCCGCATTGCCACCAGACCATCGACATCTTCTCGCGGGGCGGAGCAGAGCGGACCGCGAAGCAGTTCGGCGTGCCGTTCCTGGGAGCAATCGAATTGGTGCCCTCGATTCGGGAAGGCGGCGACCGCGGTCTGCCGGTCGCGCTTGCCGGGCCCAAAAGCCCGCAGGCGGCTGAGTTTTACGCGGTCGCGGAGAAGCTGATGGAGCAAGCGCAAGCGGCAGCTTCGGCGGCGTCGGACGTCTTCGAGATCCGCTGAGACCAGTTCGCGGACTCCCGGGTTCCCGACTCCCGGACCCCTGCGGTCACGGTTTGCCGATCATCACTTCCGTGGATTTGATATAAGCCACGGCAGGGTCGCCGGGCTTGAGCCCCAGGTCACGGACGGCGTCGGCCGTGATGATGGCCGTCACTCGCTGCGTGCCGATCGCCAGCACCACCTTGGCCATTAACCCCTCGATACTCACCTCGACCACCGAGCCGACAAGCTGGTTGCGGCCGCTGATGCGCGGCGAACCGGAGGTCGGCATCTTGGCCGGCATGAACTCCTGCAGGGCCTCTAGGGGCACGCGATGGTGTCCCCCTGGGGTCTTTACTGTCTGGATACGGCCGGAGAGGATCCAGTGCTTAAAGGCTGGGTAGCTCATGCCGAGTCTTTCGGCGGCCTGGCGGGGCGTGAGCAGCGTGGATGTGGGCATGAGCGCGTGCAAACCTCTTCACGGTACTTTACACCCCCCGGGGCCCCCCGCGAGGTCAACCAAGGCAGTAGATTAAAGAGCCAGCCACGGTTTTTCTACGGTGACAGCAATCACTCGACAGCGGTGTTGTTGAGTGGTAGCCTTCCGGTGACATTTTCCCGGTGCTTTGCGAGGTCGCGTTCCGGGCCGTTCGTTATATCGGCTTCAAACCTTTAGTCGGGAGGATATGTGACTGTCCAGGATTGCATCTTTCTCTTTACGGGCGTGAGCTTGCTCTCGCTCCTCGTGGCTTGGCTGTTCGCACACCGGGTTCCGATTTCCGATGCCGGCGCCCGGGCCATGCAGCAGCCTTTCACCCACAGCGGGTCGGCGCCGATAGGAAGTCGTATGTGCAGCAGCCTGATTTCGCGGCGCTGGGTCAGGTGCGCGGGCGTGATCGCCGCACTGACCCTCCTCGGTCAAGGCGCAACTCTTGCGATGGCCGCGGAGCCGGCCGGCGGCGAAGCCAACCTCAAGCTTCCGGACCTGACCCAGGTGCAGTTCTTCGGCTTCAACGGCCACGCCCTGCTGATGTTCGGGCCCCTGTTTTGCATTCTGGGGATGATCTTCGGCCTCTTCATGTATGTCCACCTGAAGGGCCTGCCCGCGCACCGATCGATGCTGGAAGTGTCGCAGTTGATCTGGGAGACCTGCAAAACCTACCTGATCAACCAAGGCAAGTTCCTGCTCCTTCTCTGGTCGTTCATCGCGGTCGTGATCCTGGTCTATTTTGCCGTGTTGCTCCACTTCAGCGCGGCGCGCGTCGTCATCATCCTTGCGTTCAGCGTCCTCGGGATGGCGGGCAGCTACATTGTGGCGTGGTTTGGCATCCGCGTGAATACGCTGGCCAACTCGCGCGCCGCCTACGCTGCGCTGGGCGGCAACCCGTATCGCGCCTTCGACATTCCGCTCAAGGGCGGTATGAGCATCGGCATGATGCTCATCTCCATTGAGCTGCTCATGATGTTCAGCATCATCCTGTTCGTTCCGGGAGACTATGCCGGACCGTGCTTCATCGGCTTTGCCATCGGTGAGTCGCTGGGCGCGGCCACGCTGCGCCTGGCCGGCGGCATCTTCACCAAGATTGCCGACATCGGCGCCGACCTGATGAAGATTGTCTTCCATGTGAAAGAGGACGACGCTCGCAACCCGGGCGTGATCGCCGATTGCACCGGTGACAACGCCGGCGATTCGGTCGGCCCCACTGCCGACGGCTTCGAGACCTACGGCGTGGTCCAGGTCGCCCTGATTGCCTTCATCATGCTGGGCGCGAAGAGCGCCGTTGTCGGAGTGCAGTTACTCGTCTGGCTGTTTGCCGTCCGCGTAGCCATGCTGGTGGCTGCCGTTGCGGGCTATTACATCAACGAGGTGATCGCCCGGGCGCAGTACGGCAAAGCAAGCCAATTCAACTTCGAAGCGCCGCTCACCTCGCTCGTCTGGATCACCGCCGTGGTGACCATCGCCGTAACCTATCCCGTTACCTATGTCCTGCTTTCTAACTTGGGTGGCGATCCCACGCTCTGGTGGAAACTCGCCACCATCGCCTCCTGCGGGACCGTGGCCGGCGCTCTCATTCCCGAGCTGGTCAAGGTGTTTACTTCTACCACGGCCAGCCACGTGAAAGAAGTGGTGGCTTCGGCCAGGGAGGGCGGAGCCGCTCTCGGCATTCTGTCGGGGTTTGTCTCCGGAAGCTTTTCCGCTTATTACCTGGGATTGGCGGTCATCGTTCTGATGGCTCTCGGCTACGGTGTGAGCACCCTGGGATTCGACAACGTGATCCTCGCTGCTCCGATGTTCGCCTTTGGTCTGGTTGCCTTCGGCTTTCTGGGCATGGGACCGGTGACCATCGCGGTCGACTCGTTCGGGCCGGTGACGGACAACGCGCAATCTATCTACGAGCTCTCGCTGATCGAAGAGCAGCCGGGTGTGCGCGAGGAAGTGAAAAAGCAGTACGGCGTGGAGGTGGATTTCGAGCGCGCCAAGAGGGTGCTGGAGGCGGGCGACGGAGCCGGCAATACCTTCAAAGCCAGCGCCAAGCCAGTGCTGATCGGTACCGCCGTGGTGGGCGCCACCACTTTGATCTTCGCCACGATTATGGCGCTCACCAACTCGCTTACCCAGAATCTCGACAAGCTCTCGATTCTCCACGCTCCCTTTCTGCTCGGCCTGATCACAGGGGGCGCGGTCATCTACTGGTTCACTGGAGCTTCCACCCAGGCTGTGACCACCGGCGCCTACCGGGCCGTGGAGTTCATCAAGAGGAATATCCACATTGAAGGAAGCGCGAAAGCTTCCACCGAAGACAGCAAGAAGGTAGTGGCTATCTGTACCCGTTACGCGCAAAGCGGGATGTTGACCATCTTCATCTCGCTGTTCTTTGCCGCGTTGGCCTTTGCCTTCCTGGATCCCTTCTTCTTCGTCGGCTATCTGATCTCGATTGCCGCCTTCGGGCTCTACGCGGCGATCTTCATGGCGAACGCGGGGGGAGCCTGGGATAACGCCAAAAAGATCGTCGAAGTCGACCTGCATGAAAAAGGAACGCCTTTGCATGAGGCGACGGTGGTGGGCGACCTGGTGGGCGATCCGTTCAAGGACACGGCCGCCGTGGCCCTCAACCCGGTCATCAAGTTCACCACGCTCTTTGGCTTGCTCGCCGTCGAGCTCGCGGTGCAGATGTCCGCCACCAGCGGCGCGTTTTGGACGCACCTGCTCGCTGCAGTCTTCTTCGCTGTATCTCTCTTCTTCGTGCACCGCTCGTTTTACTCGATGCGCATCGGCGAGCCGCTGGATGCGTCTCACGGCGAGCGAGAGCTTGAGATGAGCACTGCCGGCTCAACCAAGACTCACTGATCGGCAGGGAGAATCCGGGCAGCGCATCAGTGTCATTCCGGCTATCCCATCCGCCGGACTGGACGGGATGGCCGGACACATTCAAATTCCTTTCATCCCAGCTTGGGAGCGGGCGAAGCTTCGCGCCCGGCATGGCCGAAGAACGCCTCCCGCGGAGCCTTCCCCGAGGCGTGCCAGCAGCGGAGCGCCTCATAGACCAGCACCGTCGTAAACGTCACTGCGATCCAGACCAGGACGGCCTCAATGGGGAGATCGGCCCAGGCATGGATGTAGATACCGACCATGGCGCTTTTCCGGTACATCCACCATCCGTAGGGAATGGCGAGCGTTGCCTCCCAGAGCAGGCTCACCAGGACAATCATGAAGAGCGTAAGGCTCAGGGCCCGCCAGTTGACGGCAGACCTGACGGACGAATACAGCACCGCCGACGGCAGCAGCGAGCCGAGAACCAGAAACACAAAGTAGCCCGGAAAGCCCGCCATATCGGGCTCTGCGAACTTGCGGTAGAGGATTGCCCCACCCACAAGCAGCACGCCGAGGACGACCGAATCCGGATGCAGGCCGATGAGCTTGCGGAACGAGATGCGGCGATCGTCCTTCTCGGAGACGCTGTAGGCATGAAGCCAGTAGCCGTCGAGCCAGAGATAGATCAGTAGCACCGCCAGGAAACCCGTGAAGTAGAACAAATACTCCTCAACCGGCACACGATGCCCGAGCGCTGGCGCGAGAATGCCCAGCGTGGCCGCGCTGTTGGGATACTGAAAGAAAAATTGGGCAAAAAAGAAGTCGAGCGCGGCGCCCAGAGGAAAGAGGATCGCGATCGTCCACCAGAATGCGCGCCGCGCAATGCAGATGTGTTCTCCGGGCACGAACAGCAAGCCGATCAGAAGGATCGGCACAACGAAGATGAGCAGGCTCACGGTGTAGCCGTGGGGCGAGGGGTTCCCGGCCACGACGCCAGAAAGCGGCTGGTACGCGGAACTGCGCACCGTGCGCAGGGTGAACGCTACTGGCGTGGCCAGTATCAGGAGCATCGCCAGAACGCTCCAGAATGCGAAGCGGGACGATGGAACCATCTTTCGATCGTGCATGGCGTCGTTCTCCAAATTGCGGGAGGCGGGAAAGCCAATGCAGGCACTATAGGCCGGAAAGCGGCTGGAATCAACCTTTTATTGCCGGGCTATTCCTGGCGGAGACCTTCCAGGGCGCGGCGCTGGCAGCCTTCCGCGTCGAAATTCCCCGGCTCCAGCCAGGCCTCGAAGGCCCGCTTGCGCCCAGCCCACTCGCGGTCGAGCATCGAAAACCAGGCCGTATCGCGGTTCCGGCCTTTCGCGACCATGTGCTGGCGGAAGATCCCCTCGAAAGTGAAGCCGAGCCGCTCGGCCGCCCGCCGGCTGGCCAGGTTCTGGGCGTCGCACTTCCACTCGTAGCGGCGGTAGCCCAATTCGTCAAAAACCTGCGCCGCCATCAAAAACATGGCCTCCGTGGCGGCCCGGCTGCGCTGCAGAGCCGGCGAGAAGACGACGTTGCCAACCTCGATGACCCCGTGAGCGGGCCCGATGCGCATGTAGCTGGCCCATCCCGCGGCCCGGCCGGTGGACTGGGGCACAATCGCAAAGAGAAGAGCGCGCTCGCTCTCGCGCCAGCGGTCAAGTGTGGCCATCATCTCATCTTTTTCATTGAACGGACCGATCGACATCCAATTCCAGAGCTGGATGTGGTCGCGGATCGCCTCCCAGAGGGCATCGCCGTGGCGCCCACCGTCAAGAGGCTCCAGTGTGACGTAGCGGCCGCGCAGCGTGACCGGCTCGGGCCATGGGGCGGGTCTCCAATGGACCAGATGTGGTTCGGGTGGGGTCACGCCTTCAGCCTAGCATTCCAGGTGCAAGAGTGGCCAAGCCAGAAGCCGGCCCGCGGTGGACCCCACAAACAGGGTCCGTTTATGATGCCTACGGATGCCGCGCCGCCGCTGCTCGAATGACGCTCCCCAAGGCGGCTCGGACGATTGGCATCGTGCTCGGCAGGAGGCGAAGACCTTGCGAGTAGGCCTGTTTACGCGAGAGTACCCGCCGCTGGTTTATGGCGGCGCCGGCGTCCACGTCGATTACCTCAGCCGCGAGCTCGCCAAAGAGATCGAAATAGAAGTGCACTGCTGGGGGCCGCAGCGCTCCGATGAGGGGCGACTGCACGTGCGCGGCGCCGAGCCGTGGAGCGAGATCACCAACGACACCGAGGCCAGGTTCAAAGGCGCGCTCGAAGCCCTGAGCCTGAACCTGACCCAAATCAAGACACTCGAAGGGGTTGACGTCGTTCACACTCACACCTGGTACGTATCGATGGCCGGTTACCTCGCCAAAAAGCTCTACGGCGTGCCGTTCGTGCTCACCACCCACTCGCTCGAGCCCTTGCGCGCGTGGAAAGCCGAGCAACTCGGCACCGGCTATGCCATGAGCTCGTGGATGGAGCGGACGGCGATTCTGGACGCAGACGCGATTGTGGCCGTCTCGAACGGGACCAGGGCCGACATCCTCCGCGCCTACCCGGAGGTGAATGCCGAGCGCATTCACGTAATCTACAACGGCATCGACCTGGATGAGTACACGAAGACCACATCCAGGCAGGCCCTGCTCGATAATGGCGTCGATCCGGCAGCACCATACGTTTTATTTGTCGGCCGCATCACGCGGCAGAAGGGCGTGACGCATCTCGTGGACGCAATCCGCTACCTGCCGGCCGATACGCAGGTGGTGCTGTGCGCGGGCGCGCCCGATACGCCGGAGATTGCCGCCGAGATGCGTGCCAAGGTGGACGAGGCCCGCACCCATCACCCGTGCATCGTGTGGATCGAGAAGATGCTGAGCAGGCACCAGGCGATTGAGCTCTACAGCCACGCGCGGGTCTTCTGCTGCCCGTCGGTCTACGAGCCCTTCGGCATCATCAATCTCGAGGCCATGGCCTGCCGGGCCCCGGTGGTGGCCAGCGCCACGGGCGGCATCAAAGAAGTAGTAGTGGACGGCGAGACAGGTTGCCTGGTTCCGTTCGCGCAGGATGCCGTGACCGGTTTCCCGACCAATCCGGAGCAATTTGCACGGGACCTGGCAGCGCGGCTCAACGACCTGCTCGGAGACGAAGAAAAATGCCGGCGGATGGGCGATGCGGGCCGGCGCCGCGCTGAAGATCTCTTCAGCTGGAAGGCGATTGCAAAGCAGACGATTGGGCTATATGAGCAGTTGATCCAACAGCAGAGGCCGGTGAGCCAATGACCTTCCAAAATCGTGCAGGAGTGGGGCGGCCCGCGGGCGTCGCCGCGAACAGCAGATGAACCGCAACAGGCAAGGCGGGATGATGACGGTGAATGGAACGGACGGACGCAGGCGCGTCGTGATCGAAGGAATCTCCCCGGAGGTGGACGGGGGACGTTTTCCCGCCAAGCGCACGGTGGGCGACCAGGTGCGCGTGGAGGCCGACATCTTCACCGATGGCCACGACGCGGTGGCTGCGTCGCTCTTGGCGCACCGCGAAGGCTCTGACGAGTGGACCGAAATCCGGATGAAGCCGCTCGTCAACGACCGGTGGACCGCCGCCTTTCGCGTGAGCGAATTGGGGCGCTATGGGTTCAAGGTGCAGGGATGGGTCGATCGCTTCGAGACCTGGCGGCGCGATCTGCTCAAGCGCATCCAGGCCGACAGCGACGCGCTCGTGGATTACATGACCGGGGCCGAACTGGTTGAAGAAACGGCGGGGCGCGCGGCAGGAGCAGACTCGGCATGGTTGCACGACCGGGCTGCGG
>Ga0335072_10003559_pt1 | contig 23403 bp, 27 predicted proteins | sample Lox_Sample_21_FD_206725 | JGI IMG/M metagenome (GOLD analysis project Ga0335072, IMG submission 206725) | Soil microbial communities from Loxahatchee National Wildlife Refuge, Florida, United States - Lox_Sample_2.1 | ecosystem: Environmental > Terrestrial > Soil > Wetlands | place: USA... | reverse complement strand
TCCCGGATGCTGGACACGCAGCGGTTCCCGCTGGTGTCCCAGGCGAGCTGGATCACGAAGTGGATCGCCCCGGCGATCAGCAGCCCGGTGTCCTCCAGGGTCAGGTGCTCGGGGCTCTGGGCGGCGTAGGCGGCCAGCTTCAGCATCGCTCCCCTTGAGGAGCTGGCATGGATGGTGGTCATCGACCCGTCGTTGCCCTGCGACATCGCGTTCAGCATCGGCACCACTTCGCTGCCCCTGACCTCCCCGACGATGACCCGGTCCGGGGTCATCCGCAGCGCCCAGCGCACCAGCTCGGCCAGGGTGATCTCGCCCTCGCCCTCGGTGTTGGGCTCTCTGCTCTGCATGGCGACGACGTCGGGGTGGGCGTCGGCGTCCCAGTCCAGGGACAGCTCGAGAGAGTCCTCGATCGTGATCAGCCGCTCCTGCGGCGGGATCGCGCTGGCCAGCGCCCGCAGCATGGTCGTCTTCCCGACCGCCGTGCCGCCGGAGATCAGCAGGTTCTTCCTGGCCTTCACCAGCGCCGCGAGGAACGCGGCCAGGGGCTCGTCGACGGTGCCGTTGCGGACCAGCTCGCGCAGCCCGGCCCGCGAGAGCCGGTCGCGGCGGATCGCGACGCACGGCCGGCCGGTGACCGCCTGCACCGCGAACAGCCGCCCGCCGCCGGGCAGCGGCACCGACACGCGCGGCGAGGAGCGGTCGAAGCGGCGCTCCTCGATCCCGCCGCGGGCGGCGATCGCGCGGATCAGGTCGGTCAGCTCCTGGTCGCTGGCCGCGACCGGCGGGACGCGCGGGCGGCGCCCGTCGGCGTACTGGACGAACACCCGGTCGCACCCGTTGGCGTTCACCGACTCGACCTCGGGGTCGTCCAGGTAGGGCTGGAAGCCGCCCAGGCCCCACAGGTCGGCGTAGACCCGGTCCGCGACCAGCTGCTCGGCGTCCCGGTCCAGCGGCGCCCGCCCGCCGGTGAGCGCGGCCTCGGCCTCTTCCTCCAGCACCTGGCGGATCAGCTCCCGGCCCAGCCGGGAGCGGGCCGCGGCGGTCATGGTGCCGTCCCGGCCGGCCCGCTGCGCCATCCGGTCGGCCACCGTGCCGCGCAGCCGCGCCACCAGGTCGCCACCCGGTTCGCCGCGCGGCCCCACGGCCCTGCCGTTAACCTCGGTCACCGACGACCGCCTCCGTCTCGTCAAGATCCTGCTGTCCCGCCGGGAGGTCCGGCTCAGCGGGCGGGTAGCCCAGGGCCGTGTCCAGCGCCCTGGTAGCGGCGGCGGCCTCACGCAGCAGCGGCAGCCGCCGCGCCGGCCCGGGGTCGCCTGCGCGGCGGCACAGCTGCTCCACCGCCCGCGGATCGGCCGGCAGCGGCCCCTGCACGGGGACGCCGAGGACGCCGGCGATCTCCTCGGCCGGGTAGGACGGCTCAGCCGGCGCCCGGCGGTCATCGGCCGCCAGGACGACGACGAGCCGCAGCCCCGCCTGCTCCAGTCCGCGGATCCGCGGCTCCAGGTGCGCCAGCTCGCTGACCCTCGGGCGGACCACCAGCACCGTGAGCGCGGCGGCGGCGGCCACCGCCAGGGCCGGGGAGCCGGGGTACAGGCGCCCGCAGTCCGCCAGGACCGGCTCGTCCCCGGCGGCCAGTTCCTGCGGCAGGCCCGCCGCTGACAGGGCGGCCACGCAGGCGGCGGCCTGCTCGGCCCCGGCTGGCGCGGCGACCAGGTGCGTCCCCCCGGCCAGCTCGCGGGCATGGCGCCACGCCAGGCCCGCCTCGTGGCCGTGCCGGGCCGCCGCCGCCAGCCCGGCCAGCCCGGAATCGGCGGGCAGGCCGAGCCACAGGCCCAGGTCGCCGCCGCCCGGGTCGGCCTCCAGCAGCAGCCGGCGCGGCGCGGTCTTCCACATGCTGGCCAGGGCCAGCGCGGTCGTGGTGACGCCGGGCGAGGACTTCACCGACGCCAGCGCGATCAGCGGCATCGCTTCCTCACCCGCCCGCCGGGATCGTCGCCAGGGCGATCTGCCCGGCCGCGTTCGCGGCGGCGACCTGCGGCATCGCGTCCGCCGCCACCTGGATCTCCACCACGGTGTCCCCGCTGCCGCTGGACGCCGCCGCGGGGCTGACTGACAGCACCACCGCCTCGCCGACCGGCAGCGCCGCCGGCGCGCCGCCCGAGGACGAGGAATCCGATGCCGCGGCCGCCGGGGTGGCGAGCACGTCGACGTCCTGCCCGGCGGCCAGGTCGGGCGGGTAAGCGCCCGGCTTCAGGGCGATCCCCAGCCGGACCTGGCCCTTGAGCGGGGGCGGCGTCCCGATGTCGCTGCTGGCCAGCAGGGTCCCGGCGGGCAGGCTGGCCGCCGCGGTGCTGCCCACGACCTCGGCCTGGCGGGACGCGGGGACCAGGGACACCGGGCCGGCCGCGCTGACCCGCACCGTCTCCAGGTCGGCGGCGGTGATCACCTGCCCGGCGGCCACCGGCCGGGCCAGGGCCAGGACCGGCTGGCGGTGCCCGGCCGTCAGCCATCCCTCGGCGAAGACCAGCGCGCAGACCACGACCAGCACCACGCCCCCGGCGGCGAGCGGCACGCTGCGCCGGCGCCCCCGGCGCGGCCCCTGCCCCGGGGGCTGGGCGCCGGCGCTGCGGCGGGATCGGGTCAGGACCGCCATCGTCAACCTCCGTTAGTGTTGAGGGCCTGCGATTCGGCGACCCGGAACTCCGCCGCCGCGACCGTCTGGATCGGCGCGAGCACCCCGCCCGCCCCGCCGGCGCCGGCCCACGTGATGTCCCACGTGATCGTCACGGTGACCTTGTACGCGCCGTCCGGCTGCCCGGCGCTGGACGCCTCGTAGGTGTAGCCGCACGTCGGCGAGGCCGCCGAGGGGTTGTCCCCGGCTGCGTAGGCGGTCCCCGGCCCCGTGCAGGTCACCGTGGTCCCGTCGCCCATCGCCCACGCCGCCAGCACCGGGGTCGCCGTCGCGGTCACCGCCTCGCCGGGCACCTGCGCCGTCTTCGACTGCGGCTGCCACACGTTCGCGGCGACCCACAGCCACACCGGCAACCGGGTCAGCTGCAGCGCCCCGGGCGCGGGCGAGGAACGGATCACCGGGTCCGGCAGGTTCAGGTACCTCACCGCCAGCTGGGCCAGCACGCCCGGCGCCGGCAGCACCGGCTCACCGCCGGGCGGCCCGGCGGGGCCGGCGACCCCGATCGGGCAGCCCACCGTCTGCGCCGTGAGGGTGCAGCCCGCCGGCACGCAGCCGAACGCCGTGGTCATCGTGCCCGAGCATCCCCCGGCCGCCGTGCCTCCCGTGGCAACCGTGCCGGGGCCGCTGGTCGCGCCGCCTGGGTTCGCGGTGCCGGGCGCTCCGGCCGTCGGGCCGGTTCCCGCCGTGACCTGGCACTGCGGCGAGGACGACTGGCCGCACTGGACGTGGCCGAAGGGGCCGCCCGGCCCGCCGCCCGCCAGCGCCGGGACCTGGGTGAGGCACACCAGCGCCATGGCCGCCGCGGCCATGACGGCGGCCCGCCGGAGCAGGCGGGTCAGCATGTCCCCGCCAGGCCCACGTTGAGGTAGGTGACCTTCCAAGTGCCGCTAAACGGCTGCAGCCGCGCGATAATACGGCGGCTCTTCAGGTCCTGGCCGATGACAGGCTTCCCGTCGTGGTAATCGAGCCAGTGGGAGCTGTCGGCGCAGTCGGTGACGTCCGCCTCGGTCACCTCGCTGCCTGATCCCGTCACCAGGGTCACGGCCGGGTGAAGCACCGGCTGCCCCACGCTGACCTCCCCCTCCTGATGCTCCTGGTACAAACCATGGGTCAGGGTCGAAAGCGCGCCGCCCGCTGCATAGTGATCCAGCCCCGGCGCCTGATAATCCGCCGTCCGGGCGGCGGCGATGTACTCATGCCACATCCCCAGGTAAGCCGCGCGGGCAAGGGCCTGCGGATCGCCCGTCGGTGCCGGGCTGCTCGGCGCCGACGGAGCCGGGTCGGTGCGCGCGGGAGGCTGACTGACCGACCCCTCGCTCGCGCACCCGGCCGCCCCAGCCACCAAGCAGAAGATCGCAGCCGCCGTCCACAGCACTCTCACGGAGCCGGGCAACGTCCTGACCACCTCCTGAATAGTGACCCGGGCAGGAAGGTGGTCTCTGTTTTACCACTGCACCCCGTGCTTACTTCAAGGTGCATTCGACCGCACCGAAGAGTGCGTTCTCAACTGACGTGGCGATTTACGCCTATTTAACTTCTAGAGCAGTTCTGCATTGTCCGCGCAGCTCCGGACATGGCCTTCATACGTTGCCAGCTCTAGGGCGAAAAGAGTGCACTGGATCGGCCTGCGCGACCATTGGGAACTGAGTGACCCTTTATTCTGTGGCTTATGTCTGATAAAGATGCGCTCGCCGCAGGGCTATCGTTCAGCACGGCGCTGATGGCCCGGTGACCTTGCGGAGCGATTCTGCTCGGCGAGCTGCAGGAGGCGTAGATGGTCGTGCAGGGCGTCTCATCCGGTTCATCGAGGTCCGCGATGCAGGCGATCCCTGCTCATGACGACATCGAGGCCTGGATCTTCGCCCGCTCAGTCTTCTGGCCGGTCAGCTTGTCCTGGTATTCGTCGAGTAGCCGGGGAAGCGCGGGGTCGTCCATGACCTGGGTGAAGCGGGCCTGAAGCAGGGTCATGACAGCGCCCGACACCGTGTTTAGTTCGACGGAGGTCAGCTCGTCCAGCGAACGGCGCTCGCGTCCGCGCGTGGGGAGACCCTCGGTCTCCGCGCCGGCCCCCTCGCCGAGGGCTTCCCGGATGTCGTCGCGGAAACGCCCGAGAAGCATCAAGAGCAGCCCGCCGGGCGGCAGGTATGCCTTGAAGGAGATCAGGGACTCGGCGGAGTCGTGGGCGGCTTTCAGGGTGTCTGGCGGCAGTTCGGTGAGAGAGGGCATTGACCCGGCTTTCCTGAGGCGGCGTGTGACGGGAAGCCCGGGTGCTCAACGATGGACTTGACCGAACGGCAGGCCGCTTACACGTACGAGCACCCGGACCCTGGGACCTCCGCGCAGCGCTTGCTCGGCGGTCCCCGTCCCGGCGCTGCCCGGGTCCGGAGAGACCGGCCCGGCAGCAACGGGCGCACTACGAGGCTGCCCGCACAGGCATTCCCAGGGTAAATGGATTTGCGCGAATTTGCGAGGCAATCAGCTAAGTGCGTTGATGGCGCCGGTGATCAGCGCCCGCGCGCCGGTGCCGTATACGGCCAGCCGCGCCAGATGGTCGAACGCCCGCAGATACACGACGACTTCGCCGGGCGCGGTAACCGTGACCTGCGCTGTCAGCGTCTCAACGTGTACGCGAGTATCATCGAAAACGGTGAACGCCTCCAGCGTCCACATCGGCCTGGCATCGGCGGCGAACGGGACGATGCCGATCCGGACGCCCGGCAGCGCGGTGCAGCTCAGCAGGTGGCCGAGCTGGGCCGACATGACACCCGGATCGCCGATCCGGTACCGCAGGACCGACTCCTCCAGCAGCATCGTGAACCGGTGGACCTCGGAGCCGACGACCCGGTTGCGCTTCATCCGCGCTGCGACCGCCAGCTCCACGTCATCCGGCGTCCCCTGAAACTCCGTGATGGCAGACATCAGAGCGCGGGCGTAGCCGGGGGTCTGGAGGAATCCGGGGACTACCGTACTCATGTAGACCTTGAACTGCCGCGTGCGCTCGTACAGCGACCCGCGTGTCTCCTGGAGCCTTCGCATGCCGGTGCGGTGCAGCCGCCGCCATTCCTGGTACATCGAGTCGGCTGCCCGGGAAGCGGCGATGAGGTCCACGGCATGGTCCGGCACACGGCAGGTCTCGCACCAGGTCCGGATGTCGGAATCGCTGGGTGCCTGCTTCGCCAGCTCGATGCGGCTCGTCTTTGCCTCATGCCAGCCCGACGCCCGGGACAGGTCCCGCCCCGACAGCCCCGCGTCAAGTCGCATGTCGCGCAGTTGGTCGGCAAGTTCCTGCCGGGCACGCTGGACGCTGGAGGACGGGGAGACTGCCACTCCTAGACGGGCCTGTAGTCCGCGTGCGGGACCGCGCGGCCCCAGACGGCTTCGAAGGCCGCCGAGCACATGCGGATGACGGCCGGGTCGGCGCAAAGCTCGTCTTCGACGACCTCACCCTCACCGGAGAAATGGTGGAAGCGGATCAGCCGGTCATCGAACAGCCAGAAGTCGTTGCCCGGCAGGCACAGGTCAGACGCCACCCGGCGCGGAAGCCACCGCACGTCCTCACCAGCGCCGATGTTCGTGGCATCGGTGATGAAGTGCTCGAACCGGATGTACGGTGCCAGCGGCTCCGACACGACGCGAGCCCGGCGGAACCGCACGCCCCTAGCGACGCTGGCCCGCACCAGCGCGTGCCAGTCAGGCAGGGCAGGCTCAGGAACCGGCCTGCCCGCCAGCCAGTCCAGGAACTGCGGGTCAGACGGCGTGTACGCGTCTCGCATCTCCAGGTGCATCGCTGAGGTCTTCGTGCCCGCGATCAGCTCGCGGAACGGCGGTACCGAGCCCACTAGCCGCCTCCAAGATGATGTGCCGCATCCTGGCCGGGAGCCTGACCACCGACTCGTCGTCCGCGATCGGGCTGTGCCCGGCAACGGCCGCCAGCGTATTCGAGTCCGTGACCGTCCAGCCCTGGAGCAGGAAGTCACCTGTCTCTTCATCGATGAACACCGCCGGGCAGTGGTCGCCGCCGGTATCCGGGTCGATGCCGATGAAGCGTAGCACCATGATTCCCCTTGATCGTCGCGTTGCGCATTTTTGCGTCACTTCCAGGGTGGCCTGACGGGGCGAGCAAGTCAAGGGCTGAGGGAACCGGCAAAGCTTGTTCTAGGGGCGTCTCTATACCGGCTGTCTGGCCAGGTAGGCGTGCTGGTCAGCTGGTTCCCGTCGAGAAGCAGCCAGTACCGGTTCTCGCGGGGGACATGCGTGACCACAAGCCAGCCGCGTCGTGCATGTGACCGCAGGAGATGCCTTTAGCGTCCTGCCCCGGCGCAGGATGTCGGGCGGGATGGTGAACGCCCCGGCCCGTCGCGGTAAAGCAGCTGCGCCTGATCCACGGGAGCGTCACTTTCTTCCTCGCCTCCGGCGCATCTGGCAAGCCCGGCTCTGCCGCGCGACGAAGCGGCGACCGCACGGCCGGTCTTGCTAACGGAACCCTGATCCCGGTCGTGATGTCCAGGCGGCAGAAACGGTGCTGGGCAGCCGTTGATTCTGTGATCGCGGGATGCAGGCTGGCAACGAGGCCGAGGCCGAGGCCGTGTGGAGGAAGCTGTGCGGGACCCGGTGGAACCCGCCGCAGGCAGCGGCGGCCGCGCGCGGCGCGCCGCCGGACTTACTTGTTCGCGCTGGAACAGGCCGAGCAGAAGTTCCGTGCCACCGTCGGGACCGACGTCGCGACCCGCCGGCTGCTGGCATTGACGGGCTGGCTATCGCCGCCGCTGCAGCCTCGGCCGACGGAGGCGGGTGAGAACTGGAAGGCCACAGGATCACTTGCGTTTCCGATACGCTGCGCGGCCCGCTGCCCGCAGTCCAGTGCAGGCCGGAAACGAAGGGGGCACTGGCAGTTCGCACGTCTGTCGGAGGTGCTCGACTCGCGCTGTGGCGGGGGCGGAACCGCTCGCCCTGACCAGCTGTGGGACCTGCTGCCCGACAACCGGCTCACCCCTCTAGACGACGCCGGCCAGTCCCGCTGGACACCGCCTGTTGTCCCCAGGCTTCGCACTTCCGGCCCGGGTGACTACACGGGGGGGACATCTTCTGCGCCGGAGTCTTCCTCGCTGTACCAGGTGTCCAGCAGGGCAAGCGCTCCGATCAGCCGGTACCCGCGGGGGAGCAGCCAGTACCGGGTCTCGCGCGGGACATGCGTCACTTCCTGGCGGGCGACGTAGCCGGCCGTGACCAGCCGTCGCAGCCCCGTTTCAAGCACCTTCCAGCTGATCTGCCCGTCGCTGGACTGGTTGTTGATGGCCTTGATCAGATCGGCCGGGCGGACCGGGCCATCGCTGTCCGCCAGGTTGGCTAGTACAGCCAGGTCCCACCGCGTGCGCAGCGGCGCCAGCCGGTTTCTCAGGTTCTGCCAGTCCACTCCCGGCCTCCTGCGGCTTCGATTCCGAAACCAGGTGACCCCCGGCGCACCGGGCGCCCCCGCCACCATGCCCGCAGCCTGGCCGTTGCCAGATCTGGTCCTCATCGAGTCCCGGCCGCAGGCCGAGAGGCGCTGCATGCCGCCGCTCGGCCCGATCACCGAGACCATCGAAGACGTCCACCCGTCGCTGCTCTGGGTAATCGCGCAGCTCAGCCGAGCAGGGCGAGGACGTCCTTCGTGGTGCCGGTCTCGCCGAGCAGGGGGAAGATGTGGCTGACGGTGTTGTCGTGCGCGGCAGGGTTGAGGTCGGTCATGGCATCGGTGGCAAGGGCGACATGGAAACCGTGCTCGTGGGCCTGGCGGGCGGTTGATTCGACACCGATGCTGGTAGCGACGCCGGCGATTACGACCTGGGTGACGTGGAGTTCCGCGAGGTGAGCGGCAAGGTCTGTGTTGTGGAAGGCGCCCCACGAGAACTTGGTGACGGTCTTGTCGCCGGGCTGCTGATTGAGCTGCGGCAGCAGGTCGGCCCAGCCGTCAGGGAACTCTTGTCCGCCGGCGCCCTGCTCGGTGCGGCCGGGAGCTCCCCCGGCGACGTTGACAAGTACGACAGGCAGCCCCTTCGCGCGGAAGGCGGCTGCCAGGGTTGCCGCGTTGGCGACGACCTCGTCGATGGGATGGACGGTGGGCATGCCAGCGAATCCCGCCTGAAGGTCGATGACGATGAGCGCGGTGGTGGGGTCGAGCGCGGTGACAGACATGAGTTTCTCCTGATCTCGTTGTGTGCGGTGATGGTGGTCAGGTAGTTAGCCGACTGTCCTGGTGCGCAGGCAGCGGCCGACGGCTAGGAGCAGGACCAGCGCCAGGCTGACAACGATCATGACTGGGCGACGAGGCGGTCGCCGCTGTTGGGGACGGAGGCATGGAATCACAGCAGGTCAGCGAGCCGATCGAGCAGTGGTGCAGCGGCGGCGAGAATCGCGATCTCGTTATCAGAGAACGATGAGTTCAGGGCGGCGGCGATCTTGTCCACGATGGTGCTGCGACCCGAGCGGACAGCGGCCTGGCCGGCTGGAGTGAGGCCGAGAATGGAACGGCGACCATCGGTCGCGTCCGGCCTGCGCATCACCAGGCCGCCCTGTTCCAGGCCCGCGATCGTGCCGCCCATCGCCTGTGGGGTGATCTGCTCGCGCCGTGCCAAGTCGGCGGTCGTTGCCGGGCCCAGCCGGTCCAGCCGCGACAGGGCGGCCAGTTGTCGCACGGTGAGGTTACCCTCACTCGCGGCCTCCTGGGTGCGGCGGTTGAATGCCCCGATACTGAGCCGCAGCCTGGCCGCGGTGGCGCGAACGGCCTCCGCGCTCACAGGCTTTACCGCTTCACTCATATTTAGAATACTAGCATTCCAAATCTAAGTTGGCGAAGTCAGCCTTCTTACCTTCTCGGCCGACGGCGACGGAATCGGGCGGCGGAATCGCCACTGGACCGTCGGAGGCGGGCTGGCGGGGATCACGTCCCCCGTCGCGCTTCCCGCGCAGCAGCGACGCCAGGGCGGCGGAGACGGCCAGGCCCGCCGCGACGGCGAAGACGACGCTCAGCCCCTGATGGAATGGTGCGGAGATGAGGTGGGGGAAGAACTCGCGGCCGGTGAGAGCCCGGCTGCTGGCGGGGGGGAGTGCGTTCAGGGTCTTGGCGCCGAGCAGGTAAGCGATAGGGTTCACGCCGAGCATCGCGGAGAACAGGGTCGTCACCGGCGGCGTGCCGGCGGCCTGCGCAGCCGCAGTGCGGCCGACGCCGTGCTGCACCAGGGCAGCGGTCATGGTGCCGGGCAGGGATGCGGCCAGCCCGGCGATCATGAGGGCGAAGAACACCGCGTTAGACAGGGCGGTTCCCGAGTTCTGGAAGGTAGAACGCATACCGGAGGCGACGCCACGCTGGGCAGCCGGGACGCTGCTCATGATCGAGGCGGTGTTCGGCGAGGCGAACATGCCGTTGGCGATGCCATTGACGCCAATGACCACCGCGAAGGCCAAATAGGGGAAATTCACCGGCAGCACGAGCAGCCCGATGAAGCTGGCGGCATACAGCAGCGCCCCCGCGGTGGACAGGCCCCGGGCGCCGAACCGGTCGGAGAGGGTTCCCGCGACCGGGCCGGCGACAAGGAATCCGGCGGTCAGCGGCAGCAGGAAGATACCGGCCCACAACGGAGTGTCGCTGTAGGCGTAGCCGTGCAACGGCAGCCAGATTCCCTGAAGCCAGATGACGAGCATGAACTGCAGCCCGCCGCGACCGATGGTCATGGCGAACGAGGCTATGTTGCCCGCGGTGAAGGCCCTCAGCCGGAACAGGCCGAGCGAGATCATCGGCGCGGCGGCCCGGGCCTCGATCACGACGAAGGCGGCCAGCAGCATGGTGCCGCCCAGTAGCAGCCAGTACACCGCCGGATCCGCCCATGCCATCGCTTGGCCGCGATAGGGCTGCAGCCCGTCGGTGATGGCGACCAGGATCGCGCTCAGCCCCGCCGCGAAGGTGATGTTGCCCCACCAGTCGACGCGCCCGCCGCCGCGCTGGCTGGTCTCGCGCAGCATGGTGTAGGCCCAGATGGTGCCGAAGACCCCCACGGGCAGGTTGACCCAGAACACCGCCCGCCAGTCCCAGATCACCAGCACCCCGCCGGCCACCAGGCCGATGAACTGCCCGGCCAGCCCGGCGACCTGGTTCATGCCCAGGGCGAAGCCGCGTCGGTCGCCGGGGAACGCGTCGGTCAGGATGGCGGCCGAGTTGGCCAGCAGCATGGACCCGCCGACGGCCTGGACCATCCGCCACCCGATAAGCCACATGGCGCCGTGGGCGGCACGGTAGGGGTCGAAGGACAGCAGGACAGAGGCGGCGGTGAATACGGCGAAGCCGGCGTTGTAGATCTTGACCCGGCCGTACATGTCGCCGAGCCGCCCGACAGTGACGACCAGGACGGCCTGGACGAGCCGGTAGCCAAGGATCATCCACAGCAGGTAGCCGATGTTCCCCGGTGCCAGCGGGTCAAGGCCGATGCCCTTGAAGATCGCCGGCAGGGCGATAATCACGATCGATCCGTCCAGGGTGGACATGAACACCGCAGCCGTCGTGTTCGCTAGCGCCACCATTGGGTAGCGGTTACGGGGTCGGCCTTCGTCGGCGCGGCCGGGTCCTGATGCCGCGGCCCGGCTGGCCCCCGGCGCGCCGCTAGTGTCTGCGGTCATCCGCGGGTGTGTTTGAGCTGGGCGACGACCTGCCCGGCGGTGCCGGTCCCGCCACTGCGCGGGAGCACGCAGCCGATGGCGTGGTCATGGGCGTCCGGGCGCGCGTCGGCTGCCGGCAGCACGTTGAAGCCCCGCTCGTACGCGTCCCTGGCGCCGGATTCCGCGCCGCTGCTGGTGGTGGAGATCCCGGTCAGCATCATCTGGGTGAGGCTGAGCGACTGGAGGTGGCCGGCGGGCCCGGTCGAGGTGAGCGCGCTGCGGGCGCGCTTGGTGACGGGTGGTTGCCGGGCTGCCGGTCCAGGTCCGCGACCAGCCCGGCGAGGTCATCTGGCTGCTGCTCGCCGCCGCGGCCTGCCTGCTCGGTGCGCCCTGGTGGGGCTCCGGTCACCGGAGCCAGCACGAGCGGGAGGCCGTGGCGGCGGAACGCCTCCGCGAGCTGGTTCGTACTCCGCATGGTATCGGCGGCCGGGTGAATCGGCGGCATGGAGAAGACCGCGCGCGGCAGGTCGATTACGATCAGGGCCGTCTTCAGGTCCAGCGTGGTGCGTGCCATGATCTTCTCCTCTGGAAAACTGGATGGGGCGGACGCGGTTGCCGGGCGTCAGGGCGAGTGGGCCATCCGTCTGAGCAACTCGATCAAGGCGGGAAGCTGGGCCTGCTCGGTTGCGGTGAGCTGAGTGCTGATTACGCGGAGCAGCCAGTCCTCACGGGCCAGCCGGCCGTCGGCGAACCGCTCCCTGGCCGCCTGCGTCAGGGACAGAACCGTCTTGCGTCCATCGGCGGGATCGGGCGTGCCGCTGACGTAGCCGGCTTCCTCAAGCGCCGTGACGAGCGCTCCCATTGACTGCGGGCGGATCCCCTCTGCCCGGGCCAGAACGCTCGTGGTAGCCGGTCCCTCCCGTTCCAGGCGGGATAGCACCGCCAGCTGCGAGCGCGTCAGGTCCCCGATCCCGCCCTGCTGCCGCATCCGCCGAATCAGCTGCCCAGCCACCACCCTGAAATCGCCGGCCAGCGCCTCGAGATCCTGGCCGAGTGCCTGCGAGCCGCTCGCCCTCTGCTGCATATCCTGACGCTAGCATGTATGAAGCTAGCTGTACAGTTAGCTTCATACTGAGCGGCAGGGCTGCGAGCGCAGGCATTCAAGCGTCCGGCCGACTGTCATGAAACGTCGACACGCAACCTTATCAACCTAGATTGACAATCTAGGTTGGTTAAAGCTAAGTTAACTAAATGTCGCAGGATTCTGATCCGGTTGATGTCGCCGCTGCATTGATGGTTAGCATCGGGGTATTTCGGCGCCGCATACGGAACGCGTCGGCGGAGGGCGGTCTGACCTCGCCGGAGCTGTCGGCGCTAGGGCGTCTTGAGCAGGTTGGCCCTGCTACGCCGAGCGAGCTTGCCCGGGCTGAACGGATCAGCCCGCAGGCCATGGGAACAACTGTGAACTCGCTTGAGCAACGCGGTCTCATTGAGCGTCGCCCCGACCCTGCGGACGGGAGGAGGACCGTCATGTCGCTGACTGAGGCCGGGCGGCATATGACTCGTAACAAGCGCACTGCGCGGACCGAGCAGTTGGCGAAGATCCTTTCCACGCGTTTCACGAGCGAAGAACTGGCAGTTCTGCTGGCGGCGGCACCGCTCATCGAGCGGCTGGCGGAGGGTATCGAGTAACGAGCGGGCAGCGTCAGGTCATGGTGCTGGCTCCGATGGGATGCCAAGCACCACTGTGGCAAGCGCCAGGAGCCAGTAGGTAGGGCACATGCGGCTAGTTGCCCGACGGCGACGACGACGAGCTTTCCTTCTCATGCCGCGGCAAGCCCAACCGGTGACGGCGGTGGCCGCGATGCCCACGGCGAAGGCGGGCAGCAGGATAAGCCCGGCCACGGAGGCGTTTCAGTCCCTGCTGTCCTCCAGCCACTGCGTGCACCGTACGAATGTGCACGTCACGGTGAGGGTGTCGCGGGGCGCAGGAGCCGTCGTCGCGGCCGGCGGAAAACGACACGGACATCGAGCGATGGCCGTTCCGCGGATGAAGCCAGGGCATGCAAATTCAGGGTCGAGCTTCGGCGGAAATATCTTCAATATAGACTGATCAATGTAACTTGAGCAGTTTTATTCACGATTCGGGAGAGGGTCGATCACCATGCCCAGATCCCGTCCCGTTCTGCTCGTCATCGACTTCCAGCACGGCATCGTCGAGCAGGGCGGCAGCCCGGCCGTCCTCGCCGCCGCCGACCGTGCCGTGAAGGCCGCCCACGGCGAATGACGTTCCGGCGATGCACGTCCGCCTGGCTTTCCGCACCGGCTATCCCGAGGCTGCAGAGAGCAACCTCGCCTTCGGCCTTATCAGTCAGGCCGGAGAGGCGTTCACCCAGGACCATCCCGCCACCCAGGTGCGCGCCGCGCTTGCACCGCTCCCCGGCGAGCCGGCCATCGTCGAGCGGCGCGTCAGCGCGTTCAGCGGCAGCGACCTCGACGTGCTGCTGCGCGGGCCGGCGCGGACACGCTGATTCCGCTGGCATCGCCACCAGCCGCGTCGTGCTGTCCCCCGTCCGCCCGGCCGCAGATCCCGATTACCGCCTCACCGTGCCGCCAGACGCCTGCGCCGACAGCGACCCAGAGACCCACCGGGTCCTCATGGAGAAGGTCTTCCCCCATCAGGCCCTGGTGACTGAGGCGGACGACTGGATCCAGACGCTCCGGCGAGCGTCGCGCTCCGCCCCGTCCATAGAAGCTAACTGTTAAGTCTAACTTGACAAGCTTAGATTTATCAGTTAACATTTACTATGTGCGCAGGGAACACGGCCCGGTACGGGGCCGCGGCCGCAACGCCGAGGGGAAGGGAATGATGACAACGCAGGGAACGACTCGGGGTGACAGGAGGAGCAACCCGTTCTCGTGGCGGTTCGTGACGCCGATGTTCGTGGGTTCCGCGCTGAACCCGGTGAACAGCTCGCTCATCGCGACCGCCCTGGTGCCGATCGCCGCGGCGATGCACGTGTCGGTCGGCCGTACCGCAGTTCTGGTTTCGGCGCTGTACCTGGCCAGCTCTATCGCGCAGCCGACCGCGGGGAAGCTGTCGGAGGAGTTCGGGCCGCGCCGGGTCTTCCTCTGCGGCATCCTTCTGGTGCTCGCCGGCGGCCTGGTCGGCGGGTTCGCCCAGAACCTGACCATGCTGATCGTCGCCCGCGTGCTGATCGGCGTCGGTACCTCCGCCGGCTATCCGTCGGCGATGCTGCTCGTGCGCCGTCGCGCGGTCCAGGCCGGGCTGGACGCCCCGCCCGGGTCGGTGCTCGGCGGGCTTGTGATCGCCGGCATGGTCACGCCCGCCGTCGGGCTGCCGATCGGGGGCGCCCTGGTCGCGTGGGACTGGCGCGCGACCTTCTTCGTCAACGTCCCGTTCGCACTGATCACGCTGGTCATGGCCGCGATCTGGATTCCCCGCGATCCGCGCGCGCGGACAGCGCGTAGCGCCAGGGAGATAGCGGCGCGCATCGACGCCGCCGGCATTGCCGGCTTCGGCAGCATGATGGCAGCCCTGCTGGTGTTCCTCATGTCGCTCCCGCACCCGGACTGGATCGCGCTCGCCGTCTCGGTAGTGGCCGGTGCCGCCCTGGTCGCCTGGGAGCTCCGCGCGGAGCGTCCGTTCTTCGACATCCGCCTGCTCGGCAGGAACCTGGCGCTATCCCGCACCTACCTGCGATGGGCCATTCTCGGCCTGTGCGCCTACACCGTGCTCTACGGCGTCACCCAGTGGCTCCAGGTCGGCCGCGGCATGACCGCCCTGGACGCGGGGCTGATCCTGCTGCCGATGAGCGCCGTGTCGGCGGTCATCGCCCGGCCCGTCTCGCAGCGGAACCTGCTGCGCACACCGCTCGCCGTGGCTGCTGTGGCGTGCCTGGCCGCTGCTTCCGGCGTGCTGTTCTTGACGCACAGCAGCCCGATCGCCTGGATCATCGTGGTCACCCTGCTGTTCGGCGTCGCGCTCGGCACCGGGGCGAGCGCGAACCAGACCGCGCTGTACGCGCAGGTTCCCCCCGAGCAGATCGGAACCGCCTCGGGCCTGTTCCGGACGTTCGGCTACATCGGGTCCATCGCGTCCTCGGCGATCATCTCCGTCACCTTCCACACCAGTGTCACCGATCACGGCCTGCACATCATCGCCGTCATCATGATCGCCACCAGCGCCGTCGCACTGCTGCTCGCCGTCGCCGACCGGCACCTCATGTCACAGCCGAGCGTCACCCCGGCCGGCGGGGGCAAGAAGACGCCGACGGCAGAGCCGCCCGGCGAGCCGGCCACGGTACCCGGCGGGTCGGCCGCGGCGCCTGCGGAGAGAGCCCCTTCCGGCCAGAACTAATCGCAGGGCCATCCGCGCTGGCAGAGCCGCCGTGGTCCGTTCGGGCAAAATCTTTTCATCCCGGGCGGACCAGGGCATTCTCATCCTGAACGCTGGACCAGGGAGAATGATCAGACCTTAGCGATTGCGCCGTTCGCATGACGCGCTACGGTAAACTTAGGTCTGATATTCAGCCCGTAGATAAGAGGCCCGAATGGCTGAGAACGACGCGAGGCGTGGCTCTGCGGTCCGCCCGAGCGTCCGGTTCGCACCGATGAGCGTGCCGAAGGCATCCGACATCCTGGTGGACGAACTCCGCGAACGGATACTAAGCGGCGAGCTGACCGAGGGTACGACGCTCCCGTCTGAGCGTGATCTCGTCGACCAGACCCAGATGAGCCGGACCACCGTCAGGGAGGCGCTGCGCATCCTCGAGGTACAGGGCCTGGTCCGGATCGTTCCCGGCCGGGCCGGAGGCGCGGTCGTGACGCGTCCCGGCAGCGACTCAGTCGTCAGCTCGGTGAGCGCCCTGATCCGCGGTCAGCAGATCCGGCTCACCGCCCTGCTGGAAACCCGCCGGGCGATCGAGCCCATCTGCGCGCAGCTCGCGGCCGAGCACCGGACCGACGACGACATGGCCGCCCTTGAGGAGATCAACAAGAACATCGCCAAACCGGACAGTAGCTTCGCGGAGTTCCTCCAGGCCAACGCCGACTGGCACCTGGCGGTAGCCCAAGCGACGCACAATGAGCTGATCGCCGCCTTCATGGCGGCGCTGGGCCGCGCGATTTACGCTTCGACCGCGAAGGAGGCTTACGGTGCTCCTGAGTCGCGCAGCCTCACCATCCGCGCCCATATCTCGGTTACTGAGGCAATCGGCAAGCAGGACGCGGCGACTGCGGTGCGCCGGATGTCCCGGCACCTGGACTCCTACGCGGCGGGCGTCCTGCAGGACGACAAGGAAGAGAGCATCCTGGTGCCTGACATCACTGCAGCCGGAGATCATGCCTGACAAAACACGCCTTCGGCCTCCTGGCGACGCCTAATCCCGCCATTCTCGGGCGAACGCGCTGTTGACGTGCCTTGCGAAAGCCGCTGTCGATAGCGGACGCACGCTGTCGCCGGCCACATCGTAGGTTGCGGCCCCGGTGCGTATCGTCGAGAGCAGCGCGCGCCGCACGGCCGCCCCCGCAGACCGCGTCTCGTCCTGCCACTGGAGTGCGGCGGCCAGCGCCAGGTAGGCCCCCGACGGGTTCGCGACGCCGTGCCCGGCGCGGCGAGGGGCAGACCCGTGGACCGGCTCGAACAGGGCCCGGCAGCGGCCCGCCAGGGGCGGGCCGGGGTTCACGCTGGCGGAGCTGCTCAGGGCGATGGAGCCAGCGGTGGCGGCGGCCACGTCGCTGAGGATGTCGCCGAAGATTCCCTCGGTGACGACGACCGCCGCCGGCAGCGCCCGCGCTAGGTCGTAGGCGAGCCGGTCCACGTAGCAGTGCTCGACGGCGACGGCCCGCTCGTCGGCGACCCGCTGGACGACGGTCCGCCACAGGCGGCTCGTCGCGAACAGGTTCGCCTTGTCGGCCGACAGCAGCCGGTGGCCGTCGAAACGCCCGAGGATGCCGACCGCGACGCGCGCCACCTCCTCGATCTGGCCGGCGGACAGCTCGATGCGGTCCCAGGCGGGTGTGCCGGGGCTGCCTTCCTGCCGGGTGTCCTGCTTGCCGTAGGCACCGGCGAGCAGGTTCCGCACGATGATCAGCGGTTCCCCCTCGGGCCTGAGTACCTCCCTGATGGACAGGCGCAGCCCGAAGCGAGTCCGCAGCGTCCACAGCGCCGACGGCTGGCGGTATGCCTCCGGGTTCGCACCCGGATGCTCGCCGATGGCACCGAGCAGGACCGCGTCGGCTTCCTCGCAGGCGCGGAGCGTCGCCTCCGGCAGGACGCTGCCCGTGTCCGCATAGGCCGACGCCCCGGCCGGCCACGGGCCGGTCACGTCGATCTTCTTGCTGGCACTCAGGGTGGCGAGCAGCTCCAGCGGTCCGGCCAGCACCTCGCTCCCGATGCCGTCGCCCGGAAGCACGGCGAACCTGATCACGGGAGCAGCTCGTGGCCGCCGGCGCGCATGGCGTGGTCAAGGGCAGAGTCCCCGAGCACCTTCGCTGCGCCTGCCGTCCATGCCTCATAACCGGCGGTGAGCGTCGGGTAGCCGGTGAAGCCGAGGTCGCTGCCGAAGACGAGCAGCTCGGGCGGGTACTCGGCCGCGAGCCGGCCTGTCCCGTCCTGGACGGAGCCGGCTATCTGGTCGGCGAGTACGCCGATCTCCACCCTGGCCTCGAGTTTGCGCAGCGCTGCGGCGGCATCGGGGTCCCAGCCCAGGTACGGCAGAAGCGGGTGGTTGACGAGGAACCGCCGGACGCCGCGCCGCTTCGCGGCCTCGAAGAGGACAATGACCTCGTGCATCGGGACGTGCCCGGAGGCGAGGATCAGATCGTACTGGGCGGCGACGTCAAGCACGTCATGCCAGCCAGGCACGAGCTGCCCGCCGGGGGCCACCGGCACGGGTCCGAAGCCGAACCTGTCGTGTACCTCCCCTCCGGCGGCATCGCCGGACGCCGCCTGGTGAGCCACTGATGAGGTGGTGGGCAGCCACGCCACCGAGCCGCCGAGCCGGGCCATCACCTCGACGGCGTCCGGGTTCGCGCCGCCGACCGGCGAGTTGAGGACGATGCCGCCGACCGCATCCGGACCGAGCAGCGATGCGCGTTCCGCCGTCGAGCCCTCATGGGCCTTCAGGACGAAGCGCTCGACGCCGAGTCCTGCAAGCACCGCCTTCGTGTCAGGATCGGCAGTGTGCCTGGGCGCGATGCTGGGCGCGGAGTGCACGTGAAAGTCGACGATGCCCGTCATAGCGGCCAGGTTTCCAGGACTGGTTCCTCCTCGAGCCGGCGGCGCTGGACCTTCCCGACGCCAGAATCGCGCGGGATGGCCGCGATCCGCGAGACGGCGACCGGCCGCATAAAAGCGGGCAGCGGAGCGACGGCATCGCGCACCTGCTCAAGCGTCTGCGGCGGCAGGCCTGAAGGCCCCGTTATGTAGAGCACCACTTCCTGCTCCCCTAGTTCGCGGCCGCCCGGCGCGGCCGGCCGGCGCCACAGGGCGAAGTCGCCGAGCCCGCTGACCTGAAGCAATTGCTGCTCGACGTAGCCGATGGGTACGTACTCTCCCTTGACGCGGATGGATTCGGAGAGGCGCTCCACGAAGATCAGGTTGCCCCAGTCATCGACCCGGCCGAGATCACCGGTGTGGAACCAGCCGTCGTCATCGAGGGCGGGCGTGATCACCCCGGCCCGCCGGTAGCCGGAGAACAGGGCCCGTCCCTGCCCCTTGTCCCTGACCAGGATCTCGCCGTCGTCCGCTAGCCGCCACTCGACGTCGTAGCGGGCGCGCCCGGCCCGGCGCATGATGCCTTCCGGCGGGGCGTCCCGGTCCCCCGGGCGGCAGATCGTCGCGTGGCACAGGCCCCCTGCCTCGGTCGATCCGTAGGCAGCTACGCCTTGCGGGATCTCGAACCGTTCCAGGAACTCGGGATCGCCGGTGAACACCACCCGCAGCCGGTGGCCTTTGGCGTCGGAGGGTTCGGTGGCCTTCTTCAAGATAGCGACCGGCGGCAGGTGCAGGACGGCCGCAGTTACCTGGTTGCCGGTCACGGCCGGCCAGAACTGGCTGGCCGAGAACCGTTCTGCGCCGAGCACGCTCGCGCCTGCGAGCAGGGATGCGACGACCCCGTAGCCGAGGGGGTTGATGTGGAACATCGGGAGCGGGGCGAATACGACGTCGTACCGGGTGAAGGACATCGTGTCCGCGATGAACCTGCCCAGGCGCAGCATGTACTCGTGGCTCTGGGCACAGAACTTCGGCGGTCCGCTGGTACCTGACGTGTGCATGTACGACGCAATGTCGCCGGGCTCGGCGTCAAGACCCGGCGGCGGCCATGCCGTCTGGGCGGCCAGCGGAATCTCCTTGCCGTCGAGGCAGATCGATCCGGAGTCGATGCCGGTCAGGTCGTAGTGCGGGAGGTCAGGTGCGACCTTCCTGTCGGTTTCGCGGCCGACCCACAGCACAGCGTCGGGCTTGAGGTTGGCCGCCATGTCGCGGAGGAGATCGGCCGGGTAGGCCGGGTTGACCAGGGCCGACTGGACCCCCGCAAGCTGCAGTGCGGCCCAGGACACGAGATAGTTCGTCGATGTCGTCCCGATCACCATCGCGCAGCTGCCGGGCGCGAGCCCGGTGCCCGCGGCGGTCCGGGCGACTGACGACGCCAGTGCGACGGCGTCCCCGAGCCGGATGTCGCTTCCGGCGGCGCCGAACCGCGAGTCCGGCGACCACCGGGCGCGGCTGACGAGCAGTTCTGCCAGGTTCCGCGGAGACCAGCCCTCGCCTGCGTCGCCACCTTCTCGCGCGGGAATGGGCCTCATGACTGTTCCCTCGCGTCACCGGCCACGGCGCTAGCGGCGGACAGCACGGCGAGCTGGCTCTCGTTGAGCGACACGCGGCCGGCGCCGAGCAGTTCACTCAGCTCGCCCACCGTGTTGGCAGCGACGATGGCCGCGGTCACCCCCGGCTGGGCGATGACCCATGCCAGCGCGATTTCGGCCATCGACGCGCCTTGCTGGTCTGCGACCTCTTCCAGGGCGCGGAGGATGCGGGTCCCCCGCTCGTCCAGGTAGGTCTTGAGCCACTTGTCCCACGCGCTCCTGGCGCAGTCTTCTGCAGTCCGGTACTTGCCGCTCAGGAAGCCCTTCGCGAGCGAACTGTAGGTAATGACTCCCAGGCCCCCGAGCAGGACGGCTTGCTGCAGAGGACCTTCATACTCGGACCGTTTGACGAGGTTGAATTGCGGCTGGAGGCACTCATAGCGCGCCAGGCCGTCACGCTCACTGACTGCCAGGGCCTGGAGCAGCCGGTCCGGGCTGAGGTGCGAGGCCCCGATCGCGCGCACCTTGCCTGCGCGGATGAGCCGGTCGTGCGCCTCAAGCGTCTCGTCGAGCGGGGTGGCGGTGTCGTCGGTGTGCGACTGGTACAGATCGATGTAGTCGGTCTGCAAGCGGGCCAGCGAGCCCTCGACCGACTTGACGATGGCGCTCGCGGACAAGTCGCTGTTGTCTCCCGGCAGCTGCCCGCCGACCTTCGTCGCCAGGACGATCCGGTCCCGCGCGCGGCGGGACTTGAGCCAGGCGCCAATGACCGCCTCGGACTCGCCGCCCGCGTGCCCGGGAACCCACTTCGAGTACTGCTCGGCGGTATCGACGGCGTTGTACCCGGCGTCGATGAAAGCATCGAGCACCGCGAAGGACGCCTCGCGGTCCGCGGTCCAGCCGAAGACGTTGCCGCCGAGTATGAGCGGCGTGACGTAGAGGCCGGATCGGCCGATCCTGCGCGTTTGCATGCCGGTCACTGCCCAGCTGCCGGCGTCGCCGGCTTGCGGCCCACTAGCAGCGCCACCTCGCCTTGATGCGAAGGGCGGGCAGAGCGGGCTGAGACCGATATTTCGCGGTAGCCGCTGCCTTCGAGGAACTGCCGTGCCTCGTCGATCGTCGCGAGGGCCTTGTCATGGACTTCGTGGTCGGCGTACACTGCGTCCGGGTTGCGGAACAGGTCGTAGTTGGCGAACACGCCGCCTTCTGCCAGCCGGGCGAGGGCGGCTTCCGCGAGCCACTTTTTCCGCTCGTTCTGCAGGTGGTGGACGGCGGCAGAAGAGACGATCGCGTCGAACGGCCCGGTCAGGTCAGCGGGCCAGTCGCCCACGTTCATGTCCCAGGTCTCGTAGCGGTACCGGTCGCCGAACCGCTGCATGCGCTCGCCGCCCTTTTCCATCATGACTGGCGAGAAGTCGACAAGCACGGCTTCCGCGTGTGGATAGGTGTCAAGCACCAGTTCCGCCACCGCTCCATCCCCCGCGCCGAGGTCGACGATCCGCAGCGGGACCTCCGTGTCCGGGGGCAGTTCCCCTAGGATGCCGGCGAAACCGACCTTTCTTTCAGCCGTGTGCGATTGAAGCCGCGCGGTGTACCGGTCGACGTGCTCTGCGGTCTTCCACTCGTAACCGCCAGCACCAGGGGTTATGGTCATGAGCTTTCTCCCCTACTTCATGAGTAGATTGGTGATCGACGCGATTTCCGCTTCCGAAGCGCACACTGGCTTCGGGTCGGAAACGGTGAACCCGCCGCTCGTCACCTTCCATACGAAGTTGCACCGCAGCCAGGTGGGCTTTCCCGCTACGAAGGTGAGCGGCTGGACGAGGCCGCCGAGCGTTTCCCCCTTGAGCTGGTAGAGGCCGGCCGTGAGCGAGGCCGCCGTCAGCGTCCCGGTAGCGTGGCGGGACGCAGCGGTAATGAGCTGGCCGGCGGACCACGCCCACATGGCCACGGCATTGTCCAGGTCGGTGCCTGCGATATCCGTGTACTTCGCGAGCGCTGACCGGTAGGCCTTCTGTGCCGGGGTCGTCGAGGCGAAGTACGGGGCGGTCTTGTCGAGTACCACGGCGCCCGCGAAGGCCGGGTCGGTCTTCCAGAAGGTCGCCGCGGTGCCTGCGGCCAGCAGCTGGGGTATTCGAACGCCCTGCTGGTAGCAGGTGTCCGCGATGCGCTTGGCTGCCGCCGAGGCGAAGGCGAGGAAATAACTCTGGACGCCTGAGCTCTTGAGGTCCTGGCAGACGGCCGTGTAGTCGGGCGCGCTCGACGATGCCGGGACGTTCACGGGGAGAGTTAGGCCCAGTGTCGCGCCCACGGTCTTGAGGAGCACTGACGTCGCGGCGCACGAAGCGCTCTCCGCGCAGTAGATGGCGCCGAACTTCGGGCCGAGCGCCAGCGCCGACGCGGCGAAGGCATATTCGATCTGCGGGCTCTCCCCGATGACCGGGAAGACACCGGGGTCCGTGAAGACAACCTTGGACTGGCTCAGGGGGCTGGCGAAGATGATGGGGACATGCGCGGCCGTCGCGTACGGGATCCAGGTCGCGTCGTCCGGGGTGCCGTCGGCGTCGATGATCGCCACCACATGGTCCTGGCCGATCAGCTGCTTGGCGTAGCCGAGTCCGGGCTGAAGCCCGACAGCGGCGTCCATGGGGATGACATGGACCTGACGGCCGCCGATCCCGCCCTGGGCGTTGGTGACGGACGCCCAGGCCTTCATGACGTCCGGGATGCCACCGAAGCTGGAGCCGAACGCGCCGGAGAACTCGCCGATCAGGCCAACGTTAATGGCTGTCCCCTGACCTGCCGATGCGCCTGTGCCGCTGATCGAGGCGCTGCCGGCCGACCCGCATGCACTTGCCAGGCCGACCGCGAGCACGGCCGCCGCTACCAGGGCCGGGCGCCCCGGCTTCCTCACGACTGCCTCCTTCGGCATCCGCCTGCCCCGCCGCAGGCTTGCGGGTGCCAACTTAGGATGACCGAGGCGCCCAGTCAATAGTTTGCAACTTGAATGATGTGACCAAACCGCTACGACAGGCGGCGCTCGCATGGCACGGCGACCCGGCCGCGCGCAGCGCCCGCGGTGTGCGGGTCGCGACAGGAACATCTTTGGTCTGATCTTTTCTATACAGAACTATTGACTGAGTGGCGAGGATCACTTTACGCTCACAGCAACCAAAGTCCAGGTCAGGCGATCTGGGCCCCGGCGCATCGCCGACGATCGCCCCAGGGAGCGGACATGAAGGTAAGCAGGT
>Ga0335072_10003558_pt1 | contig 23407 bp, 18 predicted proteins | sample Lox_Sample_21_FD_206725 | JGI IMG/M metagenome (GOLD analysis project Ga0335072, IMG submission 206725) | Soil microbial communities from Loxahatchee National Wildlife Refuge, Florida, United States - Lox_Sample_2.1 | ecosystem: Environmental > Terrestrial > Soil > Wetlands | place: USA... | reverse complement strand
GCAGTGTTGTCTCCTTTTCGGCTGCTGGAGCCGCAGGCGAATGTGGCAACATGACGACTGCAATCAGGAGTGGAGCGTCGGGCGGCGGCGCAGGTGGCATCGTCCCCGCCAGTTCGTGCTTGACTGACACCGAAGTCACGGGCTCTTCAACCACCTTGGTAGCCGAGATCGTCATTCCTTTTTTCAGCCCCCATGCGTCCGTCATTTGTCCGTTTATGTTGAACTTCTGGTCCTTGGGGATATCGAACCTTTGGTTCGTGCCGTCATCAAGCGTGAGAGTTACGGACTTTGGCGGAGTTACCTGCCACACCTTGCCAGTGACGGTATGCACTGTCGTTACCAGTTTCGGTGTCGTGGTGGTAGTCACTGTCTTCTGGAGTTTCATGCCTACTTTCACGTCCTGAATTCCAATTTCAGTGCCATCCACAGTTATCTTGGTGCCTTGCGCTACGTTGCGAAGGTCTTCGAATGTGCCGTTCTCCATCTTGAGCACCACATCATTCCCATTTACATAAACCACCTCGGCGTTATCCACTTTTACTTCGTGGGTGGCTTCGCCAGAGGTGGTGGTGGTGGTTTGTGTTTGCACTTGCGCGCTGACGCTGAGGGCGAAGGCCATGCTGAGGCCAACCACGACCAGCACCAGGAATATCCATACTTTTCTCATTTTCTTGTCCTTCCTTATTTGCGATTTTTTGGAACTCTGGACCCGGTGGTCCCTAGTGCCGGTTATAAACAGATCATTCCTGCTCCCATATCCATCAACGTCGTTGCAGTTCGGCCATCGCATTTCTCGTTGCACGCTGACTACTTTTATCCTGATTCCTGACCGATGCTTGGACGATGTATCTTTGCGGAGCACTGCCCACAAAATAGAACGGATAGCACGTGACCAGGGTCACCGATGAGTGTGTGCGGGGGCCCAGCACGGAGACATCGCTTGGCGCAACGATCACGATATGGTCGATAACGTAGGTGGTCGTTTCCGTCCGCGTCACAATTTGCAGAGTGTCTCCCCGATGAATGCCTTTTAACCCGCGGAAGAATCCGTCTCGATGGCCTGCAATTCCGATATTGCCGCTCTCCCCGGGTCGCGCTGTCCCTGGGATGAGACCGACAGCCCAATTCAAGGTCAAATCGTCTGTACCATTCGCCACCGGCACCTCAAGGTGGATTTTTTGAATGCGGAGGATTGCGACGACCGGCGAGAAATGAGAAGCGAGACCCTCCCGATAGTCACGAATCCGCTTCAGCGACCAAAGACTAAAATCCGGGGTGGTTCCTGAAGAACCGGTCTCTGTGAGGTGCGCCGATCCTGATAGACGGCTCTCGAAGGTCTGTACCTCGACTCTCGAAAGCACTGCTCCCTGAATCCGCGCCCCCACATAGAGACCCAGCAGCAACAACCCGAAGATGAACAACCCACGCTCCAACTTGCGTAACCAACGCATCGCAGCTAACCCCTCGAGACTTGTTGATCCCTAACCGCTATTTCCGCCTCGAATGTCTTTCCGGGATGGTTCCCCGGAAGAAATCGCGAAGTGCCTTCTTCGCGGATGGATCCTCAACAGAGATGAGTCGAGTACTACCGCGTAAAGTGGATACCCGGCTTGCCCCTTTGAGGATCCCCGCAGGGTGCACGCGATGCTTCTTCTCGCCAACAGATCGCGTTGGTGTGGTCGAGAAACAGACCCCGATCGCTCCATAACTATCGTAGCCGGTGCAGATTATGATCCAACTGTCATTTGTGCCAGTATCAGATGCGATCGGCGCTTCCTGCTGTACGTCACCTGACAAATGACGAAGATACGGCGAACTTGGTACCACTCGCATCGGTCCTGCCGCCCTTTCATTTGTCGCAGCACGGCCAATCTCTGACGCTCAACGGAGCGGTTGTAGATGGTTCATTCTGGAGGAGCAACGAGTAGCCCGCTTGGGTTAAGTTGAGGGCTATTGTTGTGGCTGGCGAGCCCGGTGAATGGGCGGAGTGTGAATGCCGTGATCACTCGGACTCGCCTTCCTGGGGTGATCTGGTCTCTGGACGCGGCAACCTCTCTTTGACAACCTTCGGTTACCCGGCTTTTGGAGCTGCGTCAAAAATCTCTACCAAGCGGTCGGCGATCATCTTCTCCTCTCCGTCTTTGAGCTGCCAGACGGCGAAACCGAAGCTATTCGGGTCTCTGGGAGCATGATGATGGTTGTCATGATTATCACCGGAGGCGGCGTCCGGATTGTGTCCGCGCATGCCGCTCGCACCCGCGCCCATGCTGCCGATGCCGATGGGCCGCGTATCGGCTAACTTCTGCATCACCTCCTGCCCGGTAATGTGAAGTTTGGATGGATCGATCTGCCAACTGTAACGAGGCGTGACATTGCCGAGAGCTTGAGGATTAAATTGCCGGGGGAGCGCTGTAACTCCGAACTTCTTCACGGCCTCGGTAATGACTTGTGCGCGCTCGTCGTACTTACGCAGCTCGGCATCGAGATCCTGGTTGACGAAAAGCTCGAGCGCTTTGAGCAGTCCGAAAATCGTCTCCTTGCCCACCTTGCAGCAGCGGCCGATGCGATCTTCCTGCGGGCTCATATTCAGGAGCGCGTAGTGGATCAGATCTTCCTTGCCGATCAGGACACCGGAAGCCTGAGGGCCGCGAATATCCTTGCCGCCGCTGAAGGTGACCATATCGAAGCCGAGCGCCGGATACTCCCAGAGCCGCTCCTTGGGCGGCACGTCGGCGGCTGCGTCATTGAAACTGTAGACGTTGTGAGCTCTGGCGATTTCAACAGTCTCGGGGCCGCTGATTTTGCCCTTATCGGAGAGAATGTTGGTGAAGTGGATGGCGACGGTCTTCGGATTGATGGCAGCGATCATTTCTTCGCGGGTCTCGACTTCGACCAGCTTCGCGCCGGTTTGCCGAATCTGGTGGTCGAATGGATAGCGATGGCTCTTCTGGATGATCACTTCGTTTCTAGGAAAATTGCTCACGTCGGGAATGTCACGCATGCGCGGCTCGAGGTCTTCGGTCATCATTCCGGCGTAGCCGACGACCATGGCCGCGGCAGCGCCCGCGGTCACCAGACCGGTATAGCCCGCGGGGGACTTACACAGTTTCGCGATGAACCGGCCGGCGGCGATTTCGAGTTCATCGATCAAAACGAAGTGCTCGTTGCCTCTTCGGATCAGCTCCATGACCTCTGGCGACATCACTGACCCGCCGATGACGGTGACGGTGCCGTTGATGTTGATAAGGGGCGTGATGCCAAGCTCAGCGTAGATGTCGCCAGTAGAACCGAGACCGGTCGTGATGGGTACGATGGGGCTGCCATCCAAATGGGGCGCGGTAGACGACGCATGTTTCTTGCCAAAGATGCTCGCGGCTTTCAGCCGGGGAGCGAACGACCCGCCATATAAGGACGCAAGCGCTGCAAGAAATGAACGGCGATTCCAAGCAAACTTCAGATGCATGGGTAGTGCCCTTCAGCGTCGTTCAGAACTATTGGCCAGCCCCCGGAGTAGACGAGTCGACGACCCGGGCACTCCCGACGATTTCAATCAGCGAATCGCCAGGAATCCATTCGACAGCCATACAGGCGCGGGATGGAGCTTTGCCCGGTGAGAAATACGTTCGATAGATCTTATTCAAGGCGTCGTACTGCGCCTTATGGGCGTCGAAGCGCGCTTTGCCCGTGGGCATCGAGTTGCCGTCAGCAAGAGGCAAACACAGAAAGACCTGGAGATGGAGGATGCTGTCCATGGTGCAGCCTCCGCGCTCGACAGATTTCTTAAGCGCTTCCATGGTGCGGGTCACATGCTTCTCGAAGGGATCGGTCACGAGAACGTGATCGTCCTCGGGATAGCCGTCATTGGACCCCGTACCGGATATGTAGTAGATCCCCTCGTGAGTATGAGGCTCGCCACCAGAGCGACGAGCAGTCTCTTTACCGGGCCCCGGCGCCGAGGCAGGAGCTTGTTGTGCGAAGAGTTTCGGTACGCCGGTCACAAGGGCCGTCATTGCCGCGATCTTGCCAAAGAAGCTACGTCGAGTATTAATTCCCATGAGACTTCTCCTTTCGACCCTTTGGTCGAGAAAAGCAAATTTGATCAAAAGCGCAGTCTTTCAGACGGCCTACTCTACTGCGGAGTACGTAAATCGAGATTCTTGCTGGCCAGAAAATCGCTGCATCTCCTCGGAGGCTAGTCGCAACCGGCGGATTGTCCGGATCGGCATGACTGTCTTCTTCGCATAGACAGGCATGGGGCTTCGGGCAGGTGGATCGGAACGGCACGAATATAAGATATCAGCGCCAAGATGTCCAATTCGCTCAGCGCACTTCTCCAAGCCGGTCATGAGTGCATATCTGTTAAGAGGGGGCTCACCGTAAGTAGTGATTCTGGCCGCGTGCTCGCTGCCGCTGAGGTGGCGTCGACAGACTCGCTCCTCGCTTTCCGCATCTTCCTGACCACCCGATCCGCCGCGCTTTCGATTTGGTGAGCGCGTCGGGCTATTCGTGGGAGGATCAAAATCAACTTAGGATTTTTGGGTTCTTCGGTTTCCAGATCGCGCACTCGTTTCACTAAGCTGTTCGAGGCAATGTCCGCGACAAGTTTTGGGATATCGGGCCTCTCGGCACTTGCCCCACGCCAAGCCGGGAGCTAACTGCTTCCACGTGCTGGAGTTGCACCGGAGTCGAGGAGACCGCTCGCGTCCGGCCAAGGCGGTAGGAGTTTAACCAACACCCACAGAATGCCGAGGGGAAGAATCATAAGGACGATCGCGGTCAGCAGGCTCTCGCGCGTAGCGAAACCCATCTTATAAGTGGTATATCCGAGAAAACTCTTGAAAAAAAGCTGGCCACCGATGACAACGTTCCAGCACATAGCAAGAATTCCAATGACGGTGAGACACCCGGCTATTGAATAAGTTCGTTTGCGCGTGGTGGCATTCATTTTGACCAGCTGGATTAGACCCAGCAGCGCGATGGGCGTAACTGTGCCGAAACAGATTTGAATGATTACCTGTGACGTAGGTCCACAGACGAGTGTGAACCATGAAATCAAGGCTGCGAAAGGATTCATCAGCTTCGTAGAGGCGATCGAGCAGGTCGAGCATCTCCAAGCTGAAGTCGATGATGAAGGTGTAGAGCAGGTATTGCGCAATCTTATCGAGGCACTGCATCTCGAATGATTCACGTCACGAGCGGCTTTCGGAGACTATGGATTGGTGACTGATGGAAGCTGTTTTTGCCGAGAACTGGTACGCGTATGGAATAGCTCGTCGCCAGTCTGGACTACTGAGACTTGTAGCCTGGACCCCGGAGGGCCTTTCCCGGGCGTTCAGTTGTAATCGAGCTGTTCAGTACGACGGGCCTGCCATTCACGAAGACGTCTTTCACGCCGACGGAATAATGCAGCGGTGCATCATAGGTCGCAGTGTCTCGAATCGCCGAGGGGTCGAAGATAACAACGTCAGCAAACATCCCCGGGCGCAGGATTCCACGATCCAAAATGCCGACGCGACTGGCAGCTTGCGAGGTCATCTTGCGAATCGCCTCTTCGAGACTCATCGTGTGCTCGGAGCGGACATACTCGGCCAAGATCCGAGGAAAAGTTCCGAAGGCTCTGGGATGTGCTTTCGTCATGCTGAGCGGGCCGTCTTCAGCCTGCGCCGGAGAATCCGAACCGTAGGTGACTAAGGGGCTCGAAACGGCGGCGCGAACATCGCCTTCCTGCATAATTGCGATCACGACCTGGCTGTTGCCGTGATCTTGAATGGCGATATCGACCGCTGCATCTTCAGGGGACTCGCCCATCTGCTTGCCAATTTCCTCGAAATTCATGCCCTCGTACTTTTGCAGATTGGGATTGATAACCTGAATTAATGTGACTCCCCGACCACCACCGGATCCACGCCATTCGTTTTCCCAAGCATTCGTGAATTCGTTCATTTCCTTAACGGTGCGGGCGCGTTGCACGGGGTCTTTGAGCCGCTCGATCATTCGATCCGTTCCACCTTCAGTCACCCAACTGGGAAAACATGCGACCAGACCATTCGAGGCGCGAGTGTACGGATAGACACTGGCGGCCACATCGATACCACGAGCTCGGGCTGCTTCGATTCGGTTGAGGACCTCAGGCATTTTGCCCCAATTTTCCTGGTACGCGACCTTCAGATGCCAAATCGTGGTCGAGATGTGGGCACGTTCCGCGATGCCAAACACTTCGTCCAGAGAAGGAAATATCTTGTCCGATTCCGACCTCTGATGCGTGAAGTACACGCCACCGTAGTTGCGAGCCACTTTCGCAAGCTCCACCAATTCGTCTGTGGATGCGAACACGTCAGGAACATATTCCAGCGCGGAACTCACTCCGAAAGCACCTTGCTGCATCGCTTGGGCCACCAACTGTCGCATCTGGTCGAGTTCGGCCGGCGTTGCCGGCCGATTATCTTTTCCAATCACATAAGTCCGCAAGCCGCCCGCGCCCACAAATGTACCGAGATTAATCGCCGGCTTTGCCCGATCGAGACGATTGAGATAATCATCCAAAGAGCGCCAGTCCAGTTTGACGGCATACTTGTTTGCACTGTCTTGCATATCTTCGAGGAGCCGATCGTTGACGGGGGCAATCGAATTTCCCTCGCCGGTTATTTCTGTCGTGACTCCTTGCGTAATCTTGCTGGCCCCGCGATTGTCCACGAGCAGATTGAATTCCGACTGACCCTGCACATCGATGACACCTGGGGCAACCACCAGACCGGCGGCGTCGATTTTCTGTTTCGCCGCAGCACCATGCAGATTGCCGATGGCAACGATGCGGTTGCCTCGGATCCCGATATCCGCCGCAAACCATGGAGCTCCGGTGCCATCGATGATGTGGCCGTTCTTGATGACAAAGTCGTACTCATTCGGCTGAGCGACGCTGATCGCAGGCATGAGTAATGCAGCGATTGCCATTCCCCAGAAAAAACCTGACCGTTTCCTGCTCATGAATATCTCCCACCTGTAGCGTGGCTGATCGTTCGGGTTGTTGCGCACGGATGCGACATCCTAACGCCCGCGAAGTTTTAGCGCGAATGCTGACGCGGGAGTAGGTGGTTCGCCAGATCAAAAGAATCTGCTTGGCAGCATAACGGCCCGTTCAAAACCCGGAAGCGCATACCCCGCCATCTTCCATTCCGTTTGCCGAATCATTTGCAACCACAGCGAATCCGGATCGGCATTGAACACAGTTTGGGTGTCCCCTTGAAAAATGAACCACGCGCCTAGTTTGACTTCCTGATGTAGTTGTTCAGGAGTCCATCCGGCGTAACCCAGATAGACGTGAAAAGTGGCGGGATCGGGTCGCTTCGATAACATGTCTTCGAACCGCGACTTCGCGGAAATCAAATAAACTCCACCAGTAATGTGCTCAGCTCCCTCGACCGCGGACTGCGAACGCAGCAACGCGAACACGGCTGGAATGTCGACCGGACCACCGGCATAAACCGGATCTAAACGATCCCTCGCCGCCTTGAGCTGCTTGAACACGCGCGAAAGCGGAACATTCGTGCGCCGGTTGATCATTAATCCGACCACACTCTTGGAATCGTACTGAACCAGCAGCACTACCGTCTTCGCAAAACTTGGATCGGAGAGGCTACGGCTCGCCACCAGCAACTTTCCAAGCCCGAGTTCATCGGGGTTCATGGATTGGATCGGGATGAAAACGGCCGCCGGGATTTGGCTCTCTGCATGGCTCATCTGTGAACGAAGGGGATCTTTCGTCGGCTGATCCGGACACGAGAGCGACGCATCGGCGTCAAACTTTGGAATATGCGATGGCGAATCCGATCCTGGATTAGACTGTTTGGTCTGAACATCAGGCGTTCTTCCCGCGCTGAAGAAGCAGATGATGGCCAGTACTCCGAAAGCAGCCAGTTTCTGTTGAGACATGAATGACCTCTGCTCTCTGGCTATCATCGCCCAATACAACCGATACGGCGTGAATCACCCGAGGGCATCCTCTCGACCCTCACAACGGAACCAGGCTATTTTGATTCGCCCTTACTCAGGTATGACCTCGGTCAACGTCATGTCGATTCGATCCACCTCTTCGCGAATCACCCGGATCGCCTGCTGATAGCTCGGATACGGTACAGGGGCGATTACCTCCACCGCCCGACGAATCTTATAGTTGCGATTCCGAATCAAGGTAATCGTGGCGGAAGTCCGGATTCGGTGTTTGTAGATCTTCTTACCCAGCTGCGTAGTCATGCCGGCGAACATCACTCCGAAAAACAGCTCGATCGGAAGACGATCGGTCGCTCCATCGAAATCCAGAAACGCTAATCGATACACAGCTTCGCCAAGACCGAGTGCAGCAAATATCACTCCCATCCCAATCAACCAGAGCGTCAATCGGTCTCTGATTCCGAGTTCTACGGGTGATTGCCCATTTCCAGAGTGTTGCGCGGAAGTCATTGTCCCCCCAAAGGAATGCGATATACGAGCAAATTATATTCTGTGCGGATTGAGCTCTCTTCGAAAGATGCTTGCCAGCGACGCGGGGTCCACGCTCGCCAGAATTTCCGGGTGGCATTCCGTGCCCGATAGCCGCTCCTGGCCCGCGATTCGAAATTTGAATCGAATACTGAATTCCACTCGGCGATATCGGGTTAAGTCGCTGGGCGGGACCTCGCGTCCTGCACGCGGCCTTTCCACTCACCACCGCGACCGAGCCAGTATCGAACGGCGGAGTGGATTGTCGCGCCAGTATAGAACAGCGCGGTGAGAGGCAGGAGAGGCCCCCACAGCCGTGAGAGGGAGAAGAACCGCAGGGTTGGACAGAACGCTATGCTCATCAGCAGCCAAGCCGCGCCGCCCCAAAGCGCTGCCCATCCGCCGAAGAACACCAAAACTGGCGGCGCCAGAAACGTGATCGCGAGGCCGATGACGGTTGCGATCAGCAGCCAAACCGAGTGTCGCAATTGATAGAACGCGTTCCGGGTGATCATGCGTCCGACGCTGCCGAAAGTCCCGTAGCCCCGGATACTGCGCGTGTCCTTGGCTAGTCCCAGCCATAGGCTGCCATTTTCCTTGATTTTCCGAGCCAGAGCGCAATCGTCAATCAGTTCATTTCGGATAGCGGTGATGCCTCCAATCCTTGCCAGTGCTTCGCTGCGAACCAGGATGTCACCACCGGCGGCCGCTGCCGTCTTGCGTCTCGGGTTCCCGACCCACTGCGGTGGATAGAGCATGAAGAAGAAAAACACGAATGCCGGAATGAGTGCCCGCTCAGCCAACGATGAGCAGCGTAGCCGGACCATCATCGACACCAGGCTGAGATTGCCAGCCTGCGCACGCGCAACCAGAGACGTGACGCTATCAGGGGCGTGGACAATGTCGGCATCTGTAAAGAGGAAGTAATCAGGAGCGAAATCAGCCGCCTCCTGCACTCCTTGAAATAGCGCCCACATCTTTCCGGTCCAGCAAGTGGGCAGCAGCGTTGCCGAGACAATCGTTAGTTGTTCCTCCGTGTCGGCAGCGGCCTCACGCGCCACTCTCACGGTGTCGTCTACACTGTGATCGTCTACCAGGTAAATGTGCAATGGCCCAGCGTAATCTTGTGCAAGCAATGAGCGGACCGCCTCTCCAATGGCTCCCTCCTCGTTGCGCGCTGGAACAACGACTGCGACGCGAGGTCTCGAGGCACACGACAATTTTGGATCGGCCGCACTGTCTGAAACTCGCCAAAATCCGCCCCTGGCAACAAGCAGATCGACCCATATAAAGAGAGACAGAGCGCCGATCCAATCCGCGATCATAATTTTATGCCCTATAATGCGTCTGTTCTCGCGATGAATTACGAGCGGGTGAGCTGAGGAAGAGCATCCAAAGTGTTGCGCTGCTCAGCGTCGTCGGTCGTTCAGTGTTAGTTTCCTAGACGGCCATTGCTGGTTTCGTCGTCGGGATGCACTCGCCCATGGTCGTTCGATGGAGAACCCCTATACTACGACAGAGATTCTAGCGAATGAGTCCAATTTCCTCCGCCAAGCTTTCGCGTGCTGTGAATATCGAAGATCTCCGCGAGTTGGCACGGCGCCGCGTCCCAAGAATTGTTTTCAACTACATCGATGGGGGTGCGGATGACGAGTGGACGCTCCGCGAAAACCGCCGCGCTTTTGAGACGATTACGTTCCGCCCGCACCAGGCGATTGCAGTCCCATCGTGCGATTTGCGAACTCGTGTGCTCGGCATGGAACTCTCCATGCCAGTATTGCTGGCGCCAGTAGGCTATCTGCGCGTCATGCATCCCGGGGGTGAGATCGACGCGGCGCGAGCCGCTGGCCGCGCTGGCGTTGGTCTGATTTTGTCCACTGTCTCCGGTCACCGGCTTGAAGATGTCAAAGCCGCCTCCACAGGACAGGTCTGGTATCAGCTCTATCTCACTGGTGGCCGCGCCGCTGCCGAGAGCGCAATGCGGCGAGCCATGGATGTCGGCTACAAAGTCCTGGTGATTACGATCGATTCGAACGTGATCGGACATCGCGAACGCGAGGTGCGGGATGGGATGGAGCAGCTGCTGCGCGGGAATCTCTGGTCAAAAATTCCTTTTACTCCACAGGTTTTCACTCGCCCACGCTGGCTGGCCCGTTTTCTGCTCGACGGGGGACTTCCCGACATGCCAAACATTATCAGCCCTGAGGCGGGGGTTCTCAGAGTTCGCGACGCTCATACTGCAATGAAGCGCGAGGCATTCTCTTGGAAGGACATGCCGTGGATTCGTGCGCTCTGGAAAGGACCGATTGTCATCAAGGGCGTTCTCTCGGCCGACGACGCCAAGCGCTCGCTGGAGAACGGCGCGGCTGCGGTCGTGGTTTCCAATCACGGAGGCCGACAACTGGATGGCGTCCCGGCAAGTCTGCACGTTCTGCCGGATGTGGTTGCGGCGGTCAACGACCAAGCTGAAGTCCTGATGGATAGCGGGATTCGCCGGGGATCAGACATCATTAAGGCAATGAGTCTGGGCGCTCGCGCTGTCCTTTGCGGGCGTGCTTATGCTTATGGACTTGCTGCCGCGGGTGAAGCGGGCGTAACCCGAGCACTCGAGATACTGCGAACCGATCTCGAGAGATGTCTCAAACTGTTGGGATGTCCCTCCGTTGATGCGTTGAACGGATCCTATGTACGGGTCGCGCAGTGCTGAAAATACCCCGCCGCGCCTCTGCGCCAAAAGTCAGCGTTCACCGTTTTCGACATATCGTCAACCGTGATAAGGTGCTCTCGCATTGGTTTGGTCTGTTTGGAGGAAGCGATGCAGAGGCGCACATTTATGAATCTCGCTGCCGGCTTTACAACGGCGCTCGCGTGGGAACCGCTTAGCTTTGCATGGGAGCAGGAACGACAAAAACCGGTGCCCTATCCCGATCCAGCGATCGAAGTGATCGATCCCCGTTTCGAAAAATGCAGGATTGCCAGCGCTGCCGTCGAACGCCTCTATACAGGCACGCGGTGGGCGGAAGGGCCTGTGTGGTTTGGCGATGGGCGTTATCTGTTGTTCAGCGACATCCCGAACAACCGCATGCTGCGTTGGCAGGAAGAGACTGGAGAGGTCAGCATCTTCCGCGGCCCTTCGAACTACAGCAATGGCAATTGCCGCGATCGGCAGGGCAGATTGCTGACCTGCGAACACGATAGTCGGCGGCTCACGCGAACCGAATACGACGGCACGATCACGGTGCTCATGGATCATTTTCAGGGAAAAGTGCTCAACGCGCCCAATGACCTGGCAGTGCATTCCGATGGCGCGATCTGGTTTAGCGATCCCGGTTACGGCATCATGTCGAATTACGAGGGCCATAAGTCTCCATTCGAGTTGCCGGCCAATGTCTACCGCCTCGACCCGAAAACGCGTGAAGCGACGGTGGTGGTCGGGGATTTGGACAAGCCCAACGGCATATGTTTTTCCCCGGACGAGAAACGGCTCTACATCGTAGACACCGGCGTTCCAAAGCATCCGACCGACCCTCATCCGATTTACGCGTACGACGTGGTGGATGGAACGCGCCTGACAAATCGCAGACTTTTTGTGAACATGGCGCCGGGAACATCCGATGGCATTCGTTGCGATGTCGACGGTAACGTCTGGTCTGCGGCGGGATGGGGACCCGCGGAATACAACGGCGTGCATGTGTTCGCGCCTGATGGCACGCTGATCGGGAAAATCCATCTGCCGGAAACCTGCGCCAACCTCTGTTTTGGAGGCGCCAAGAAGAACAGGTTATTCATGGCTGCGAGCCAGTCTCTCTATGCGGTCTACGTTGGGACTGAAGGAGCCCAAACCCCGTAAGTCGAGTATCTACGGAGAATCCGTCGACTGAGAGTCTCGCGGTTTTAATTCACCGACGACGAACCAGTATGCGAAGATACCGGCAAGCAAAACAACCGAGGCGAGTTCAAAACCTGGGACGTACGATCGCAGCGACGCGATCAGGAAGCCCACCGCGAGGGGCGCAATGACTCCCGCAAGGTTCCCCGCGAAATTCTCCGCTCCAGTCCAGATTCCAACTGCTTCTGTAGGCGCACACGACTGAAGAATCGCGAGGAGGTTTCCCGTGGCAAGCCCGACCAGGGAAGCTCCGATCAGCAACCCGATCGCAAAACCAGTATGCGCCGTGCGCATGGCTGCGATGAGAAACCCGCCCATGCTGAAAGCAATGGTCACGATTGCTTTCCGGGTGACAGTTTCATCAAAGCCACGGCGGATCAAGGTATCCGCGATCCATCCCCCGATCGGTTCGGCAATTCCGAATGTGAAGAACGCAAGTGAAGCATAGAAACCCGCTTGCACGATACTCAAATGGCGTACCGTCACCAGGTAGTCGGGCAGCCACGTCACGAGCACATACCAGTAATAGTCAAAACAAAAGAATCCAAGGCAGATTCCCAGCAGGTTCCGGTCAAGCAAGGTACCAGCGATAGAGTGTGGACGTTCAAGTGACGGAATGCTTGTGTTACGCGTTTGTATGCGGCGCGGGAATGCCGATAACCATGGCGCTACCCACACGAGACCTGTAAAACCCAAGAGGAGAAAAGTGCGGCGCCATCCCCAATGTACGAGAAGCCAAGGGACTAGAATTCCCTCGAGAACCAATCCGGTTCGGGTCCCGAAATCGAAGAGCCCAGAGGGCAGCCCACGCTCTTTCGCTGCGAACAGCAAGCTGACGATTTTCGTTCCCCCGGGCAGGTAAATGGACTCTCCGACACCAAGAAGAATCCGGAACGTCAGCAATACCGCAAAACTGCTCGCGAGACCCGTGAGCCCCTGCGCGAACGACCAAAGGGTGAAAGCTCCGGCGTAGAGCCAGCGTAAATTAAAGCGATCGGCGCACCAGCCGATGGGAATTTGCATCAGGGCATACGACCAGAAAAACGAAGACAGGAGCACACCCTTCATTTGCGAGGTCAGGCCGAAATCCTTAGAGATGAGCGGCAATGCGAACGAAATGACTGCGCGATCCAAGTAGTTGATGAGCGACGCGGTAAAAAGCAAAGCAATAATCGACCATCGCCGCTGGTTGGTAATATCCAACTGATCCATTTCGCCAATCCACTCGAGTCCGGACAGGATAGATCAAGGTGCAGCAATCCATCGAACTGATTGTCGCTTTTCTCAGTTCGATACGCGCGTGCCACAAACTTGGAATGCACGGCAATCGCTTAGTAGCTCCAAAAGCATCAGATCTGGTCTCAACCAAACACGCCGTTCAGCTCGGAAGCTGCATCCCTATCGAGGTAGAGAGTCGCATCAGGATGTTTTCGCAGGATGGTAGCCGGGCAGGCAGTCGTGATCGCTTCCTCAAGCGTTCGCCTGACAATTCGAGCCTTGCGAATCCCGGGAACTGAAACGATGAGCTTGGGTACCCGGAACAACGCGGGAATGGTTAGAGTGAGAGCGCGCTCTGGCACTTGCTGAAAATTGGCGAACCATCCCTCCTCAACTTGTTGTTGCCGGCATACAGAGTCCAGTTCAACAATCTTCATATCCTCAGGATCGTCGAAGTCAGCCTCGGCGGGATCGTTAAAAGCCAAATGCCCATTTTCGCCAATCCCCAGCATGCACAACTGCGGATTGCTCGAACGTAGCTTCTGCGCATATGCTCGACACACTGAATTGGGATCCGCCGCGTTCCCCTCGATTTCGCAAAACTCATGCATATTGACGCGTCCGGTTAAATGCTCGCGCATGTAGCGGCGAAATGAGGCCGGATGATTGGCGGAAATTCCTTCATACTCATCCATATGAAAGCCGCTGACATGGTTCCACGGAAGGCCAGGCAGAGATGTCAGCGCGCTTAAAGTGTCGAGTTGCGATGCACCCGTAGCAAAAATTATCCCGAGGCTCTCATTTCGCCTGTCCATCTCGTGCATTGCCTCTGCGGCAGCGCGGGCGGCAGCCTCAGCCGCATCCCGGCGACTAAGGTGAATCTCCACTCTGAGAGTTCCTACTCCGAAGCGACTCGCTTCGATCCTTCGTGGTCCCATAGAATCCCTTCTAGAATCGGCTTCGCATAAAGCTCCGGATCTCCTCTGAAATCCGCTTGCAGATTAGCACGCTCGTTTCCGCATTGGGCAGGGACAGCTTGGCTGCCGGAAAAGATCTGATTTTGGCTTGAATGGGGAGTTCACACACCACGTTGTCCAGCCCTCATATATAGTGACGACGGTGAGGCCCCGTATACTGCAATCGCGCGTGGTCAGGGCGGGAGGAATCATTTCAGGAGGAGAAGCATGAAGGATGAGCCGGAAGGAACCTCGGAAGCAACGATGGATCGGAGAACTTTCATAGCCAAGTCCGCTGTGATCGCGGGAGGAGCAGCTTTTGCGGGAACAGCACTTTCCTACGGCAACATTCTTGGAGCCAATGATCGCATTTCGCTATGCCACATCGGAAATGGCAGCCGCGGGCACGACTTAGACTGGATTGCCGCGCAACTGAAGACCAGCCACAACGTGGAGATGACCACCGTCTGCGATCTGTGGAAGGTGAATCGCGAGAAAGCGGTCGCGACGAATGCCAAATATTATGGCCGAACGCCCCGGTCATTCCAGTACCTCGAGGACGTCCTCGCCCTCAAAGACGTTGATGCCGTATTGATTTCAACGCCAGAGCACTCCCATTCGCCCATCCTGAAAATGGCGGTCGAAGCCGGCAAGGATGCTTACGTGGAAAAACCCATGGGCAACGTGCTGGCCGAGGCTAAGGCCGCACGGGATGCTACCGTTCAGCACGATCGAGTCGTGCAAGTCGGAACCCAACATCGCAGCGAGCCGTATCCCAGAGCGGCGCACGACCTGGTGCAGACCGGGGTTCTCGGTGAAGTGAGCAAGGTGGAAATCGAATGGAATTATCATGGCCCCCGGTGGCGTGGACGCCCGGAAACAAAATTGATCCGCGAGCAGGACACGGACTGGCGCAAATGGCTGCTTACCAAGCCGTATCGCCCATTTGATCCGCAGGTTTATTGCGAGTTCCGGTTGTACAAGGAGTTTTCCAGCGGCATCCCCGACCAATGGATGAGCCACGCCATCGATCTCGTGCACTGGTTCATGAAAGACAGCTATCCTCGTTCGGTGGTCGCGCACGGCGGCATTTTTGCTTGGCCCGACGGCCGGCAAAACGCCGATACATTTCAGGCGCTGCTCGAATATCCCAAGGGGTTTCTGGTGAGCTACTCCACCAGTTTCGGAAATGACTCTCCTGGCTTCACCCGCTATATGGGGAAAAAGGCAACCCTGACCAACATCGGCGACGAAGGCAGTCCACGATATCAACTGGTCGAAGAGAAAGGGAATCACGAAGACGATGCCGCCGTCGACGAAAAGCGGCTTGCGAAGTACGTGCTCCTCCCCGGCGAGACCAAGCTGCCGCCCATGGGAATTGATGACCTGTCGCTGGAGCACATGGGCAACTGGTTCGAGTGTTTGCGTTCGCGCCAGCAGCCTCATTGCACGGTGCAGGATGGGTTTGCCCACTCGGTCGCCTGCATCATGGCAGCGCAGGCTTACTGGTCTGGCAAGAAACAATATTTTGACGTTGCCAGCGAGACAGTTCTCGATCGGCCGATCTGAGAGCGCCGTCGTAAGATGCAGGCGCGTCTGCCCGTATGCATATTTTGTGTAGGAGGTTTCATTTGCAACATCCGGCGAACGCAAGAGGTTTGAAATATGCGATCCGAATGCTCCTCATGACGTCGCTCTTCGTTTGCGCGGAAAAATTTGCGGTTGCCCAGAATGCAACTGACATCAAGCCCTCTCCGCAGCAAGTCGAGTGGCAGGATATGGAATTCGGAGTTCTCATCCATTTCGGCCTGAACACCTATCGGAACCAGGAATGGGGAGACGGGACTGACGATCCCAAGATATTCAACCCCACACAATTCGATCCCGATCAGTGGATGCGAGCCATCAAAGCAGCGGGGGCGAAGTATGTTGTTCTCGTCGCCAAGCATCACGACGGGTTCTGCCTGTGGCCAACAGATCAAACCAACTATAGCGTGAAGAGCAGTCCCTGGGAAAACGGTAAGGGCGATGTCGTGGGCCGTGTGTCCGAAGCAGCGCGAAAGGCTGGGTTGAAATTCGGGGTGTATCTGTCCCCTTGGGACAGGCACGAGCCCAGGTACAAGAACTCGGCCGACTACGATAACTTCTACATCGCGTTGCTAAACGAATTGGCGGGAAATTATGGGGATCTGGTCGAGTTCTGGCTCGACGGTGCGGGGAGTGAAGGTCATGTCTATAATTTCCCGCGCATCATTGAAACCCTTCGTGTAAACCAGCCGAACGCGCTGGTGTTCGCGGATGCGGCCCTGTTCGAATACGGAGACATCCGCTGGGCTGGAAACGAAGATGGAGTGATTCCGTACGAAAACTGGAATGTGCTCGATCGCCACGGCTATCTCCGCTGGCGACCGGTCGAGGCGGATACACCCCTGCATAAACAACACTGGTTCTGGCATCCGAATGACGAGGGCACCCTGAAGACTCTCCCCGAACTAATTACGACTTACGAACAGACAATCGGGCGTGGCGGGCAGCTGATGCTCGGCCTCGCTCCCGATACGCGAGGCCTGTTGCCGGATACGGACGTGAAACGCCTGCAAGAATTCGGCGCGGCCATTCGCGCACGATTTGCCCCAAACTTAATCGCCAAAGAGCACATCAAGGATAAGGCCACCGAAGCTGCGTTCGACGGGGATCCGGATACTTTCTGGTCCGCGCCCATCGGTTCGCATCATGCGCTGCTCGAAGCCGATTTCGACAAGCCAATCACTTTCGACCACGCGCTGACCATGGAATGGCTCAATGACGGACAGCACGTGCAAAAATTCCGCATCGAAGCATGGAAAGGTCACGGCTGGAAAACGCTCGTCGAAGGTGGGCCGATAGGGCATAAGCGCATCGACCAATTTGCCCCAGTGACCGCGTCGCGTGTCCGGCTGAATATAGTGAGTTCGTCCGCAGAAGCGCACATCCGCGAATTTCAGCTTTTCAACACCAGAGACGTGGAGTCAAAGTGAGGCTTGGCTGGCGAAGCGAGTCGTCGCGGCTATATGGAATTCAATAGCTTGTCCCTGAGGGGTGTCTCTCGGTGATGAACCAAAGGTCAGTTCCGCGGGCAGTTTGGGCATTCCTTCTTTTCATCTCAACCGCCGAGCTTCTTTGTGGCGCTCAGTCATCGGTCGGTTCGCTTGAGATCAGAGCCAAGGCTGCGGTGTCTCCGATCCAGGGCAAAATCAAACTATCCGGGTTGCGGAGGCCGGTCGAGGTACTACGCGATCGATGGGGTGTCGCCCATATTTATGCACACAACCAGGATGACTTGTTTTTCGCTCAAGGATTTGTGGCAGCGCAGGATCGGTTGTTCCAGATGGAGCTGTGGAAACGTTCGGGCGAAGGCCGTCTGGCGGAGGTTCTGGGGGCGGCCGCGCTCGCGCGCGATATAAATGCACGACTCCTGCGCTATCGCGGCGACATTGATGCTGAATACAAGAGCTACTCGCCGGACACAAAGGAAATTCTGCAAGATTTCACTGAGGGAATCAACGCCTTCATTGCTCGCCGGAAAAAGCCGAACGGACCCGGCCTGCCGCTTGAGTTCCGGCTGGCGGGTTTCGAACCGGAGCCGTGGAAACCGGAAGACTGCCTCAATCGCATGGCCGCATTCTCCATGACTGGAAATGGCTACGCCGAGCTAGAGAACGCACAACTTGTTGCCGCGGTCGGTATGGAGAAGGCCGGTTCATTGCTCGATTTGGATCCCATCGTCCCCCTCGATCCGGCACGGGGGATAGATTTTCGGGGGCTTTCACCGGGGCTGCTCCCGGGTTTGGTGGGCAGCGACTCGCACATCGAGTTTCCCGCAAACGCGCTAGCAGAGAGCAATAACTGGACCATCTCCGGGAGACTGACCGAAAGCGGCAAACCCCTGCTCGCCAACGACCCGCACCGGGTCGTCGCAGTTCCCTCGCTCAGATACATGGTGCACCTGGTGGCGCCCGGATGGGATGTGATTGGCGCCGGAGAACCAGCCTTGCCCGGCGTGGCGCTTGGGCACAATCAGAATATTGCGTGGGGATTCACCATCTTCGGCCTGGACCAGCAGGACCTCTATCTGGAAGAACTCAACCCCTCCGACCGGCTCCAATATAAGACTGCGTCCGGCTGGAAAACCATGCGGGTTGAGAAGGATACATTTGTCGTACGAGGAGGACCAAGCGTCACTAGGGAGCTGAAGTTCACAAGCCACGGCCCCGTGATGTGGGAAGACGGAAACCGGGCGCTGGCTCTTCGCTGGGTGGGAGCTGAGCCCGGGACGGCGGGTTATCTAGGCTCGCTCGCCGTTGACCGCGCTCGCAACTGGGGCGAATTTGAAACCGCGATGCAGAGATGGAAAGTACCTTCGGAGAACATCGTGTACGCGGATCGGGAGGGCAACATTGGAGAGCATTCCATCGGGCTGGCCCCGATACGAAAATGGACCGGCTTACTTCCTGTCCCCGGCAACAGGGACTACGAATGGAATGGCTTTGTGCCCGTCGATCAGCTCCCTCACCAGTTCAATCCAGCGGAAGGATTCGTGGCCACAGCAAATAATCGCATGATACCGGAGCGATACCCCTACAACGTAGGCTTCCAGTGGTACTCGGTTTATCGGGCCAGGCGGATTAAGGAAGTACTGGAGCAAGAAAAAATCTCAGGCAAGAAGTTCACAATCGCGGATATGCAGACGCTTCAGAACGATGTACTCTCCATCCCCGCTCGCGAACTGATTGGGATGTTACGGCACGCAACTGACCATTCCAGCAACTCGTCCGCCCAACTGCTGCTGTCCTGGAATGCAGAGCTCACCCGAGAATCTGCGGCCGCTGTTCTATTCGAGCTCTGGATGCAAGATGTAAGCGCAGCCGTGCTGCGTAAAATCGCCCCAGAAAACGTATGGGAAATTCTGCATCATCTTGATTCCCATCAAGTCGTGGAACATCTGTTGCGCCCCAGTCCCGAGTTTTTCGGAGCGAATCCGGAAACGGGCCGTGATCAGCTTCTTCTGGACTGCCTGAGATCGGCGACCGAGCGCCTTGTCAAACTGGAGGGCCCCGACCCACTCAACTGGTCCTGGGGAAAACTGCATGGGATGCAATTCAGGCATTCGCTCGACAAGGCGGAAGGCTCATCCTTTATGGATCTGGGGCCAGTTGCCAGACCTGGAGACGGAGAGACCGTGAACGCCACCTCCTACGACTCATCTTTCGAGCAAACCGGAGGCGCAAGCTACCGCGAGATTCTCGATACCAGCGATTGGGACAAGTCACTCGCCATCAACGTGCCCGGTCAAAGTGGGCAGCCGGGCAGTCAGCACTATTCCGATTTGTTGCCACTGTGGAGCGAGGGGATGTATTTTCCCCTTGTCTATACACGTGACACGATCGATCGACAGACTACCGACAGACTGGAATTGCAACCCTGATCCCCGTGCGCTCTGCTCATTGGCCCGTCCGCTCTACTCATCGTCTGGCGGCGCGCAAAAAACCGTGCTGGCCAAGGCAACTCTAGAACGCAGGAGAGAAGTTCGGGGGAGGCCACGTCGACTACTCTGTCGTGTAATTGATTTCCATGCGGCGAACTTGAAGACTCGACACATACAGCGCCACCAGCGCAACGGTTAACAAGCCGAAAACGGCCACTGGCTCAGAGATCGGCTCAGGATTGGAAATCAGCAATGCAAGCAGCGGTGGCATGCCGGGGGGAACTGGAACGTCGACCGGGCACAGAGACTTCAAGTAATAAATTACACTGACTTGCTTCAGGACCGCGGGTAGAAATGGATTGATTCCCTCCCAGATCAAAATCACTGCCGTCGGCACGATGGGATTGCGGAAGAACATTCCCGCGATCAGGAAGAAAGCACCATACCCGATGCAAGCAAGCACGGTGATACCGACATACGCTGCGGCATGTTCAAGTCCGTGGTTATGGTAGAGGTAAAGATTCCTCACATTCGGATGAAACGCCCACAAAAACGCCGTGGTCTGCAGGACTTCACTCGCGACAAATATCGTGGAGGTCGCAATCAATCCGGCAAGAAACTTCCCGGCCATGAGCACTTCGCGCCGGATGGGCGCCAGAAAATAAAAGTGCAGGCTGCGGTCGAGAATCTCGCCCCGAAACAGATTCATGAAGACTCCCAGGCAGCCGAAGAAGATAGCGAGGCGAAGAAAAAAGAATTGGAAAACACCGGCGAACATGACTGAGTCTCGCTGTAGATTGTTTCCATCTCTTACGATCACAGTTTCAGCTCTTCCATCGACGAATTCGACGTACAGCTCCTGTTGGCCATCCGAGTAGTTGTATCTTTCATGAACACCATCTTCACTCGCGTCCGCGCCTGTCGTGCGGGCCACCTTCCAGCGAACAGTGGAGGCTGGTTTACCCACGCTCGCAATCACTTCCTCATTCGTCATACCTTGCTTGACCGCTAGCAGGTCTTGGTACGTCAGGGGCTTCTGGCCATGCCGCGCCACGTCCGCCATACGGCCTTGTACTCTTGAAACCGCGGTAGCATAAGCCATAAACAAGAGAACGGGAAGCAAGGCAACGAGATAAATCCAGAGGCCGCGCCGGGCAAAGAAAGTCTTCTTCAGTTCCAGCCGCATCACTGCCTTTAGCTGTCTCCACCAGACGGACTTCATCGTACGACCTCTTCGTTACCGATCAAGTACTCATAGACCGAAAACACATCATCGTCCGCCGGAGTGACGGATTCGATCTCAATTCCGTTCAACGCGAGTTCATTCAACGCCAGATAGAAATTGTCGGAATTTCTGGTCTTCAGCAGTAGTCCCCGGCCATCGTTGTGAATCGCTATCTCGCTGGCCAGTTCCGACTCGATCACCTTCGCGGCAAGTTCTCTCGGGCGAGTGCATCGAATCAGAATCTGCGTCGGATGCTCCTGAATCTCGCTGCGCACCGTCTGAATTTGGCCCTCAGCCACAACATATCCGTTGCTGAGCAAAATCACTTGATCGGAGATGACATCGACTTCGTGCAGAATGTGGCTGGAGATGATTACGTAACAGCCCAGTTCCGCTGCGGCGCGAAACAACGCGATACTCTCCGAGCGAGCAAGCGGATCGAGCCCGTTCAGCGGCTCATCGAGCACCAGCACTTTCGGATCGTGCGCCAGCGCCTGCGCAAGCCTGATTCTCTGCCGCATTCCTTTGCTGTAGCCGGCAATGTTTCGCCCGGCATCATTCCGAAGATTCACCCGCTCAATGGCCCGCCACGCGAGTTGTTCCGCAGTGTGAGAATCTCTGCCTGACAATTGCAGATAGGAATAGAGGAACTGAAAGCCAGTCAGGCCTTTGGGAAACGCATCGAACTGCGTCGAGTAGCCAACCATCTTGAAGAGATTTTCCGGGTCATCGGTCCGGCAGCCGAGCACGTAAATCTGACCCCGACTCGGCTTCACCAGGCCGGTCATCAAATTCATCAGCGTAGTTTTTCCCGATCCGTTCGGACCAACCAGGCTCGTGATGCCGGGCGGAATCGACAGGTTCAAATGATTGACACCCAAAATCTCGTCATAGAATTTCGAGACATTTTCGAATACGATGCGATCCTTCACCGGACCACCTCGTATGCCCGCACTTTGCGCACGAGCAAACCTAGGCAGATCACGCAATAGACGAGCAGCGCGATCCAGGCGTCACCAGCGGAAAGGGACTGCTCGGACTCGATGCGGAACAAATCAGTCCAGACAGCGGCCATCAAGTAACCGAGATTGAAAAAGTAGCCGCTCTCAATTCGCAGCACCGCATTAATGGCTTGTCCGAAGCCTGCTCCGAAGAACATCACAGCGAGCAGCAAGGCTCCAGCGACAATTCGCCATTTCACCCACGCCGATAAAGCCATGGCCAACAAAGAGAGAATAGCGATCCAGATCAGCGAGCCAAGAATCAGACTTCCGGCAATCCACAGATTGTCCCACGCCCAGCGCGGCCCCGCGAAACCCGCCTGGATTGCGAATAACACGAGTCCGGGTATCCATGTAATCTGCGAAAGTGTGATCGCCAGTACGGAACTCTTTCCGACTATATACTCGGCTCGCGAAAACGGACGACAGAAGTACAGCGGCAACGCTCCATTGGCAAGATCGGGCGAGATCAGCCCCGGTCCGATGAAGGCCGTCAACAGAAACGCCAGCACGCCTTGCACGGCCAGCAAGCGAAAGAAAAACCTGTTGTCAATCGAGATCAGGTTTCCGGAAACGCCGATTTGCGCGAGGAAGCTGAGATTGTGCGCCAGGTAAATGCCGCCGAGACACAGCAGCGGATAAAAAAAGCAGATTGTGAACAGCACGGTCTGCACCTTGGAACGAAACAGATTGCGCCGGGCATATCGAAACAGCACCAGCCATCGTGACCAGGTTGCGGTCAGCGCTCCCGTGTATGGCTTGTAGCTGCGCCGGTAGATCGCCATCCGTCCTCCGCCGTTTCCGTCCTCGCTTTGTTGGATTAAACGTCCATTGCTTTCAGGAAAATGTCTTCCAGCGTGTCGCGCCGGAAATTCAGCCGCCGGATACGCACCTGACGTTCCGCCGCGAGACGAAAAACGTCCCGCGTCTCGACTCCATCCGCAAGAACGACCTTGATTCGATTCGCCGTGGCAGCGCACTCGCACCCCAGTCGCTCAATGGCGTCCACGAAATCGCCGTTCGCGCCGTAAGTTTCCAACTCCAGGAATCTCCGGTTCGCACGGCGTTCCTGGTTAAGATCGGAATAGTGCGCGATCTGTCCTTGCTTCAGAATGAGCACTTCCTCGCACGTGTCCTCCACGTCGCGCAGCAGGTGGGAAGACATGAGGATGCGCATCT
>Ga0335072_10003557_pt1 | contig 23417 bp, 19 predicted proteins | sample Lox_Sample_21_FD_206725 | JGI IMG/M metagenome (GOLD analysis project Ga0335072, IMG submission 206725) | Soil microbial communities from Loxahatchee National Wildlife Refuge, Florida, United States - Lox_Sample_2.1 | ecosystem: Environmental > Terrestrial > Soil > Wetlands | place: USA... | reverse complement strand
GATCGCCCAGTCGCTCGGCTTCCGCGAAAAGCGCGATGTCCGCGGGGCCGCAAAGCGCATCGCCTAGCGACGTAATCCCGGCCGCCAAGAACATGGTCTGCGCGCGATTGAGTCCGTGGAGACGTTCGGCCGGAGTGCTCGCCGGCGCGACGCTCGTGCTCCCGTTTGCGACGGACGGATACGCGAAGTCGAAGATCGCCTGTTCGTAGAGGATGCCGTTGAGCTTCCCGGCCGCGTCGCGTCCGAACGCACCGCCTTCGGGAGCCTGCGTCTCCTCGCTCACGCCTCCGAGTGCGAGGGCGCGGGAGTTCGCGACGCCCCAATGCCCGGCGACGTGCAGCACCAGCACGGGATGGGCGGGCGCAACTTCATCGAGGTCGGCGCGCGAGAGTACCCGGTCCTCGGCCATCTTCGCGTCGTCGTAGCGGCTGCCGCGAATCCACTCGGAGGTCGGACGAACCGCGGCTTCGGCGCGGATTTGCTGCTTGATCTCGGCGAGCGAGCGAACCGACGCGATCGAAAAATCGAGATGCAGAAGATCTTCGGCCGCCATCGCGAGATGGGCATGCGCGTCGTTGAATCCCGGAACGATCACGCCGTCCAGCTCGACGATCTCCGCCCGCGGGTAACGGTCTTGCAGCTGCGTGAAGCCGCCTGAATCGATGATCCACTCGCCGAAGGTCACGAGCGCTTGGGGTTCGACGCGGCGATCCTGCGCGACGATCCGGCGCGCGCTGAAGATACGGAGGCGGTTCGCGATCACCAGCGGGTGATGACGACTTTTTGCTGCGTGTAGAAGGCGACACCGTCTTTGCCGTGCATGCGCATGTCACCGAAGATCGAGTCCTTGATTCCACCGAACGGAAAGAACGCCATCGGTGCCGCGACGCCGATGTTGACCCCCACCATTCCGGTTTGGATCGAATGCGCGAACGTCTGGGCGGCTGCCCCGCTTTGCGTGAAGATCGAGGCGGCATTCCCGTACGCCGAGCGGTTCGCGAGCTCGATCGCTTCCTCGAGCGTTCGTACGCGCACGATCGACAGCACGGGTCCGAATATCTCGTCGCGTGCCAGCTCCGAGCCCGGATCGACGCGATCGAAAATGGTCGGGCCGACGAACGTTCCTTCGGACGGTACGTTCTTGCGGCCGTCCGCAATCAGCTCGCTCGTCCGCAAACCGTTCTCGATGTAGCCGACGATACGCGCTCGCGCTTGCTCGGAGATGACCGGTCCCATTTGCGCGCCGTCGGTATCCCAGGCCGCCACTTTCATCTTCGAGGTGGCCGCCTGCAGCATCGGTACGAGCGTGTCGCCCGCCTCGCCGACCGCGATCACGACCGAGCCTGCAAGGCAACGCTCGCCCGCAGCGCCGAATGCCGAGCCGAGTATTCCGTCGAGCGTGGCGTGGTCGACCCCGTCCGGCATCACGATCAGAAAATTTTTCGCACCGCCCAGCGCCGTCACGCGCTTGTGATGCTCGACCGCCAGTGCTTGCACGCGGCGCGCGATCGCCGAGCTGCCCACGAATGACACCGCCGCGGTCCCCTCGTGCGCGATCAAGGCCTCGACGACGTCAGCGTCGCCGTGTACGACTTGCAAAACGTGCTCGGGAAAACCGCTTTCGTTGAAGAGCTGCAGCAGCCGCTCCGCCGAGAGCGGCGTTTGCGGCGAAGGTTTGACGATGAACGTGTTACCGGCGGCAATTGCGACAGGGAACATCCAGCACGGGATCATGGCCGGGAAATTGAACGGCGTTATCCCGACGCAAACGCCGAGCGGCTGACGGATCGTATGGGAATCGATGCCGCGCGCGATGCCCTCGAGCGAATCGCCCATGAGCAGGGACGGCATCCCGCATGCGAACTCGACGCATTCGATTCCGCGCCGCACCTCGCCGCGCGCGTCCGCGAACATCTTGCCGTTCTCGTTCGATACGATCCTGGCGAGCTCGTCCAGATGTTCCTCGAGAAGCACCTGCAGCTTGAAAAACCTGCGCGCGCGTTCGACGACCGGAACCTCGCTCCACGACGAAAACGCCTTCGCCGCGTTGCGCACCGCGCGATCGACGGCCGCAGCGTCGGCGCGGGTGACGCGTCCGAGCTCCTTGCCGTTCGCGGGATTGGTGACGACGATCGAGTTGCTCGCCACGTTCGTGGCGGCAGTCATGCGCCGGCGAGCGCCTTTTCGAGATCGCCGAGCGCACCGTCGAGCGCTTCGAGACCACGGTCGAGCTCGGATTTGTCGATCGTCAGCGGCGGCGCGATAGCAGCAAAGTTGTAGCGTACGAGCACCCACGCACCGCGCTCGCGCAAGCCCGTGTTGAAGGCCGACATCGCGCTGGGCTGCGAGCTCTGCCACGGTACGACCGGCTCGCGCGTGGAACGGTCCTTCACCATCTCGATCGCGAAGAACGCGCCGACTCCGCGCACGTCGCCGACCGACTTGTGCGTCCGCGCCAATTCGTTAAGACCTTTGCGCAGCGGGCCTTCGAGCGCCAGCGCCTTTTCGAAGATGCTTTCATCGCGATACGCGTCGAGCGTCGCCAGTCCGGCAGCCATCGCGAGCGGATGGCCTGAATAGGTATGTCCGGCCCATAGCACGTTCGAGTCGAAATGCTTCGCGAGCTCTTCGCGCAGGATCACGCCGCCGAGCGGCACGTATGCCGACGTTACGCCTTTCGCGAAGACGATCGCATCCGGCATCACGCCGAATCGATGCGCGGCGAACGCTGCTCCCGTCCGCCCGAAACCGGTCATCACCTCATCGAAGACGAGCGCGATGCCGTGCTTGTCGCAGATCTTGCGCAAGCCCGCGAGATAGCCGTCCGGATAAACGATGATTCCGTTGCTGCCGACGATCGGTTCGATCAAGATCGCGGCGACGCGCTGGGGGTCTTCGTAGCTGAGAATCAACTCGACGTGCTCGAGCGCGCGTTTCGTCTCTTCGAACGGATCGCTCGTCGAAAACGGGCTGCGATACGGATACGGTGCGAAAAAGCGCACGACGCCGGGGACACCGGGTTCCGCGGCCCAGCGCCGGCTCTCACCGGTTAGCGAGCCCGCGCCCGCAGTCGAGCCGTGAAACGAACGATACGCGGAGAGAATCTTGGAGCGTCCGCTGACGAGGCGCATGATCTTGCTGACGTCATCGATCGAGTCCGCGCCGCCGGTCGTGAAGAGAACGCGCCCGCCATTCGGCCAGCCGACCAATTGCACGAGACGCTCGGCGAGCTCTGCGCGTTTGTCGTTCGCCCAGCTTGGCGGCGAGAAGGCGACGCGCTCTGCCTGTTCTTTGATTGCCTCGACGACGCGTGGATTACCATGCCCGAGATTGACGGCGACCAGGCCGGCCGTCATGTCGATGTATTCTTTACCGTCGGCGTCGTAGAGTGTCGCGCCGCGCGCACGCACGATAACGGGCGGTTGCGCCCCCTTTTGAGCGACCCAGGGCGAGAGAACGTAGCGGGCGTGCTTCTGAGCGAGCGATTCCGACGACGTGGCGAGCATGGTGACCTCCGGAAGGGTCAGCTTCGCCTCCGCCGCCCCGGCTCACTCTCCTGGACGTTAGGCCAAAGCGGCCGGCAACGGGTTGCGCGAAAGCCGCAGCGGCATGCAAGGGATTTTGGGGGTCTTCGATGAGTTCGCCGACGAGGGCGGGGTGCCGCGCGCGCATTATGCGTCGCTTGCGCAGTCGCTTTCGGGAATCGCCGAATCGGACATCGGTCATCGGCTCGCGCAGATCGATTCGGCGCTCTTGCAGCGCGGCGTCACGTTCACGGTCTACTCGGACGCGCGCGGCACGGAGCGGGTCTTACCGTTTGACCCGCTGCCGCGCATCATCCCCGCCGGCGAATGGGCGCACGTTTCGGCGGGCATCGAACAGCGCGTTCGAGCGCTGAACGCGTTTCTGTACGACATCTATCACGAGCAGCGAATCGTTTTCGCGCGCAAGATCCCGGCCGAGATCGTGTTCTCTTCGCAATTCTACACCCGCGAGATGATCGGACTCGAACCGCCCGGCGGCGTCTACATCCACGTCTCGGGGATCGACTTGATCCGCGACGGCTCGGGCGAGTATCTCGTGCTCGAGGACAATTTGCGTACGCCTTCGGGAATCGCGTACGTTCTCGAAAATCGCGAGATTCTCAAACGGACGTTCCCGCAGTTCTTCCGCGACTATATGCCGCTGCCGGTCGACGATTATCCAGCGCGTTTGCGCCAGGCGCTCACGGACGTCGCGCCGCCCGGCATCGACGATCCGACGATCGTGATCCTGACGCCGGGAATCTACAACTCCGCCTATTTCGAACATGCGCTGCTCGCGCGCCGGATGGGCGTCGAGCTGGTCGAGGGTCAGGATCTGGTCGTCCACGACAACATCGTTTACATGAAGACGACCAAGGGGCTCGCGCGCGTCGACGTCGTCTATCGTCGCATCGACGACGATTACTTGGATCCGCTCTATTTCCGTCCCGACTCCGCGCTTGGCGCAGCCGGCATCTTCGATTCTTATCGCGCCGGAAACGTGACGCTGGCAAACGCCGTCGGGACCGGCGTCGCAGACGACAAGGCGGTTTATCCTCACGTTCCTGAGATGATCCGCTACTATCTGGGCGAGGAGCCGCTGCTTGCCAACGTTCACACCTTCGATCTCACCGTGCCGCTCGAGCGCCGCCACGTGGTCGAGAATCTCGAGCGCCTGGTCGTCAAGCGCACCACGGCGTCCGGCGGTTATGGAATGCTGATCGGCCCCGCCTCGACGAAAGCGGAGCGCGAAGTCTTTGCCGACGCGATCGAGCAGCGGCCCCGCGACTTCATCGCGCAGCCGGTGATCGAGCTTTCCTCGCATCCGACCTGGATCGAAAACGACATCGCACCCCGCCGCATCGACTTGCGGCCGTTCGTGCTCTACGGAAAGTCGATCGATTGTCCGCCGGCGGCGCTGACCCGCGTCGCGCTCGAAGCGGGCTCGCTCGTCGTCAACTCCTCGCAAGGCGGCGGCAGCAAAGATACGTGGATTCTTTGCTGAGCCGCGTCGCCGAATCATTATGGTGGTTGAGCCGTAATCTCGAGCGGGCGGAGACGCTGGCACGGATTCTCGACGTCAACTATTCGCGGACGATGGATCGTTATAGCGGCCGCGAGTCGCTGCGCCATTGGAAAGTCGTTCTCGACGTGGCCGGAATGCAAACCGATTTGGATCTCATTCCCGAAGCGAGTGTCCCCGCGACTGCCCTGCATTACTGCACGTACTCGCGCGAGAACCGCACCTCGATCGTCTCGTGCGTGCAGATCGCGCGCTCCAATGCGTTGTACGTGCGCTCCGAGCTCTCGAGCGAGATGTGGGAGGCGATCAACGGCCTGTACTTGTTCGTCGAAGCCTCCTCGCCCAAGACGCTGGCGCGGGAAGGACCGTCATCGTTTCTGCGCCACGTCCGCGACGTCGCGCAAGCGCTCAGCGGCATCGTCGACGCGACGCTCGTCCGCGACGAGTTGTGGGATTTCTTACACATGGGCCGTCACTTCGAGCGAGCCTACGTGACGAGCCGCGTGTTGCGGGCTCAAGCCGGCAGCGATCTGGCCGCAGAAGTCCAGACCGTCCTGCAAATGTGCTGCGCCAGCGAACCGTTCGCGCGCGTTCCGCATTCGGCGCCCGAGCCGGATCGCGTCATCGCCTTTCTGTTGCTGGACGCGGCGTTTCCGCGCTCCGTGCGCTACGCGCTGCGGGAGGTCGACAGCTCGCTCCACCGCATTTCGGGAACGCTGGCCGGCACGTTCAGCAACGATGCGGAACGCGTCTTAGGACGCCTGCTTGCGATGCTCGACTTCGCACATGCGGCCGAGATTGCGAGCGAAGGCGTATCGGGATTCGCGCAAGTCATCTGCCGCCGGCTCGACGATCTCTCCTCGGCCGTCGAGCGCATCTATTTTCCGCGTATTCCGGTCGCGTCGTAGTGCAATTCACGATCCGTCACCAAACGACGTACCGCTATGCCGAGGCGATCCACGAGAGCTATACCGTTTGTCACCTGCAGCCGCTCAGCGACGTCGAGCAATATTGCACGCAGTTCGAGCTGAGCAGCGTGCCGCGCACGAAAGTCTTCGCATACACGGATCGCTACAAAAATCGCGTCCACCATTTCTCGGTCATCCCCGAGCACCCGCTGCTCGTGATCTCGGCGCGTTCGACCGTCGTCACCGCGCGCACCGAGGACGCCTCGAAGGCGTCGGCGGAAGCATCCCGGCGCGCGCTTCTCGCCGATGCGCAGCTGGTCTCCCTCTACGACTTTCTCCAGCCCAGCCCGCTCGTCGAGTTCGGAACTGATCTGTCCCGGCTTTCGAACGAGATCGGAGAGCCCTCGGAAGATTTGCTGGCCTGGTACGTGCATGCGGGGACGTACATCAAGGAAAATTTCGAATACGTCAAGCGAGCTACGAACGTGCGGACGACGGTCGCAGAGTCGGTGCGCTTGCGTGCCGGCGTCTGTCAGGATTTCGCCCATGTGCTGATTGCGCTCTGCCGCCACAACGCAGTTCCGGCCCGCTACGTGAGCGGATACATCTTCAGCGGTCAGCCCGATTCCGTTCTCGGCGCCGAAGCCTCGCACGCGTGGTGTGAAGCGTATCTGCCGCCGTTAGGCTGGATCGGCTACGATCCGACGAATGCCAAGCTCGTCAACGATTACTTCGTGAAGATCGCGATCGGTCGCGACTATCGCGACGTCAGTCCGGTCCGCGGCGTTTACAAGGGTCTTGCGCAAAGCACGATGTCCGTCAATGTTGCGATGGACGAGCTTTACGACGCCGAGCGCGAGACCGAGCTTGAAGCACTTCACGAGCAGCAACAGCAGCAGCAGTAAATCAGCGTGACGGGAACGTTTGCCGTTCGACCGACAGGCCGGGGAGGATCGCGAGCTCGACGTCGTCGCTGAGCGACCGCCCGGGCCCCGGGCGAAGCTCGCGCGGCAGCGATGCGGGATCGATTGCGACCGTTGCACCTTGTGGAATCGGTTGCCGCGGGAAGAAAAACGTGCCGTCCGCATTCGTTTGTACGGCGATGTCGCCGGGCTCGATCAACACGGTGATCCCCGCGAGCGAGAAGTCGGTCGGAACGATCGCCGTCGGAGCGAGCGTGAGGTGGCCTCTTACGGTTTGCTCGGGATAAAGTGCCAGCGCGACCGTATCGCCGGCGGCTTCGACATTGACGGACTGATCTTGCGAACCTTCGCTTCCGTCGATGCTCTCCGCCGAGAACGTGTGCGTGCCTTTGGTAACCTGAACCGTAAACGCCGAGGTGCTGCGCGTCCCCGCCGGTGCGCCGTCGACGAAGACGCGTACCGCGTGCGTCGCGGCACCTTCGAGGCGAACGTTCGCGGGGACCATCGGCTGGGACGCAGCGCGGCGCCGGCCGATCGAAGCCGCAATACCGATACGGTCCCGAAGCCGACGGACGCAACGTGCCTTCGATGGACAGCATGTGCGTCACCGGGATCGAGACACCGCCGATCGGGCCGGCTTTGCCTCCGCTCGGAAATCCCACGCCGGTTACGAGGTTCAGGCCCGGGCGATTGGTGTGGGCTTCGATGAACGATTCATTGTCGCCGAGCTCGTCGATCGACTGCGCATCGATCGTCACCGCCGGAAAATAGTACGTGCCTTCGAGCCCTGTCGCGCGCGAGACACCGGGAACCGTATAACCTTGGATGTCGGCGTTTGCGGTGTGATACGCAAGCGAGCCGGAAACCTCATGGTTCGTCGCGCTGATGCCGGCGACCAGATTCTGCGCGTGCGTCGATATTCCGACGAAGGGGCCGAATGGCGTGAGCGGGGTTTCTTCGAAGCCCGCGACGACCGTCGTCGCGTCGCTCAGCTGACGGCCGAGATCGACGCGAATCGGCGCATCGTTCGGGCCCAGCGGTAAGCCGCGCGACGCGTAGGTGACGGCCGTTTCGACGAATGTGCGCCCGCGCGTGCGCGCGCCGAATCCCATTCCGAACCCGCGATCGCCGATGATGAACTCGCGCGAGTAGTCGCCCCACGGTTCGTGCCAGACCGCGAAGCGGCGGAGCAGCATTTCGGCATAGGACGAGCCGTGCATGAGCACATCGAGCGTGTTGCTCGTGCCGTCTTGCGGATTCGAAAGCGCGGCACCGAAGCTCGAGTATCCGTCGTCGAGCCGGCGTCCGATGAATTCGTCGTTGCCGGCAATCCCGTTGTGCACATCGACGCCCTCGTACACACCGCCACCGAAGATCAATCCCGCGAGCGGATCGCTGATGTATCCGATGCTGGCGTTGCGTTTTGCGTCGCCGACGATGACCGCTGCATCCGGCGGACCAACCTGATTCACGCCGGATGAATCGAGGCGCGTTGCCAGAAACGAGCCCTGGGTCTCGCTTTGGATGTTCAGCACGTTCGCGGAACCGGTGCGATCGAGCGAGAGCAGGACGCGTCCCGCATTTGCCGTTGCGCCGTCTCCTCCGTTTTCGTTGCTGCGATTGACGCGCGGCGTTGCAGTCGGATGCGGAGTCGGCGAGGCAGGAATCTCGCTTATCTCGGTATTCGTGGAAATGTCTTGCGGACGATGAAAGACGAGCCTTCCGTTCGTCGAGAGCGAGAGTCCGAACAATTTGGCCGCATCGTGCGCGCTCAAATAAATTTGACCGCCGCGGTCGATCGGCGGTTCGGCGAACATCGCGTGCGGATCGCCGTCTTCGCCGACCGTACGCAACCCGATCGTGAGGATCAGGCTGCGATCGTGCCCGTTCAGGACTGCGGTACCGCTCGTGCGGACGATCTTCCAATCGAGAGCGTGCGCAAGCGGCCCGAGTGCGACCAGCGGATCTTTACCGCCGCTGCGCAGCACCGCGAGCGTCCCGAGCTGCGTGTCATCGAGCCAGACGACAGGCTTGAGGGTGCCTTGCGCACCGGCCGGGACGGCTCCCAGCAGTGCGATGCACAGCGTCAGGATGGCCGCAACGGTGCGCATCTAAGGTGCGTTGGCCGTGACCGAAAGGTTTGCGGCCGTGTAGGCGGGATCGCCTGGGAACGCAGTGGCGTCGGAGGTGTCGTCTAGGAACAGCGAGACGCTGAAGACGACGGTCTTGTTCTTCTCGTTTGATGCGATGGTCGCGCACGTCACGGCGCTCGAGCCGAGCTGCACGGTGCCGCTCGACGTGAAGATGCCGGATGGATCGGAGCTGGCGCTGCAGAGAGCGTAGAAGGCGTTCGGCGGAATCGTCGCGCCCGTCGATCCGACGATCGTCGGCGCGGTTACCGTGACCGAGCCCTGATTGGCCGTCGTCGTGATATCGAGCGAGAAGGAGCAGCTTTGGGTGCCGGGCATGCGCGTCTGTGCGATGTCGACGACGGAATAGCCGATGCTGCCGCTGCACAGCTTGGTGAAGGAATGTATGGTCGGGGTTGCCGCGCCGGCAGGCTCGATCGTTGCGACTGCGATCAGAACGACGGCGAAAAGAGACGCGAGCTGCCGGCGCACGCTATCGAACCGTGAATTGAGTCGTCCCCGCCACTTCCCCCGTAATCGATCGTGAGCTCGATCGCGTAGCTGCCCGGCGTCAATCCCGAAAACGTGCGCGTGTATAATCGAGGACTTCCGGCGAAGATTGCCGGTGTGGTGTCGTCGCGCGACTGAACGATGCGTCCGGCTCGCGCGACCTGGAGGTGAAGTTGAGGACGAACGTAGGTTTCGCCGTCGTTCGACATGTGCGCGACGAGGCGAACGTTGCCGTTGCCGGCATCTTCGACGCGCATGGTCGTGAGCTTGAGATGCTTGTATGCGTGCCCGACCGTTTCGTAAACGAGGATGTTGGCGCCCACGCCGAATGAACCGGCCGGTCCTTCGGCGCCGGTAGCGCGAATGAGATAGCCGCCCCAGTGATCGCCGGTCGCCGGCGGAAACGTCGACGGAAGATCGAGCGTCAACGTCATCTCTTGCGTTTGTCCGGGCGAAAGCGTGAATTCGTTGCCCGAGAGATGAAGAAACGGATCGACCGACGAGCTGCCTTCGAGTCCCGGCTTGCCGGTTCTCACCGAGCCGTCGAAATTCGACGTCCAGTCGATTTGGTTTGCGCTGACGCGCGCAGCTTGCGTTCCGGTATTTTTGACGATCACGCGCGCGCTGGCTTGCTGACCGGGTGCGATTGCAAACTGTACGATCAGCGGCTGAACCGAGATCTGGAGGCCGGGCACCTCTTGTGCCCGGGCCCCCAGTGGTGCAAGCGCGATCAATGCGACCATGAGCGCGCTTGCGATGCTGCGAAGCATGTTAGTTCGCGGTCGCCGTGGCCGTGAAGTTGGTCGCGGCGTACGTGTCGGCCGGAACTTGGCCGGCGTCGAGCGAGAGCGCGACGACGAGACTGTAGTTGGCGATGATCTCGCCCGTCCACGACTGGCACGCGGTGGCCGACGTCGAGAGGGCGGTCGAGCTCGCGAGCGTTCCGGGCGTTCCCGGGTTCGACGGGCTGCCGGTCGTACCGCCGGTGCAGGTCATCTCCCAAGCGGTCGCCGGGATGACGCCGCCGCCGGTGCCGGTAATCGAAGCCGCGGTGATCGACACGGAGGTTCCGCCTGTGTCGGTCTTCGAGCTGCGGAACGTACCCGCGAGCGTCGCGGTGTTCGTGCAGCTGACGAATCCGGTGATCGCCGTGCCGACGTTGCAGCTGATATTGCTGCCGGATGAATACGAGACGCCGATGGTGGCTTGAACGCCGGCCGTGACGGCGACCGAAACGTTTGCGGTGTTGCTGGCGGCGGCTGCCGGAGCGCAGAGCGTTCCGAAGGCAAGCGCGGCCGACGGGATGAGCGCGAGGCCGAGTTTAGCGAGCCCACCGCGGTTCAGACGAAGCATGTCTCTCCTTTGTGTGAAGGGGCGGTGGCGCGCTCGGCGCCCCCGGCCCGGATGCTCGCCAAGGGAGCGTCCAGTGCAGCCCTCACACTACGGCTAGTCCGCGCAAGAAGCCAAGTGATTTGACGCGAGTTCGATGAAAATTAACTCAGTTAACGTTATGTAACGTGAAAAAAGTCATATGGCATAAGGGTTTTTCGATCACGCAATTTTCGAGCAACGCGACAAAAATCGCTTTGTTAAGCGCGTGCAAAACAAGTAGCAATCAATATTTGTTGCTGCGGCGCGCGCCCGCGAGGGTGCGGGAACGAGCTTCGCCGGGTACTAAACCCGAGGCCGAGGGGCGGGGCCCGTGGCCGGCCGCATCCGAGGGGCTTAGCAGCGGGTTTGGGAGAGTGCTAAATGCACGAAGACCGATTTTTTGAGCTGGCGCGTCGCCGGCGTCCGGGGCGGTTTAACCCCAATACGGACGTCTTTTTCGATCCGGACTCGCACCGGGTCGTCGTCCACGTCGAGCTGGCCGGGGCCGATCCCGAGAGCCTGACCGTCTCCGCCGACGAGACTTCCATCTATATAACCGGCCAGCGGGTCGACCGCTCGGCCGAGAACTGCCGCACGCTCTCGATCCTTCAAAAGGAGATCGAATACGGCGAGTTTGCGACGCGCGTCGCACTCCCCGGCCCGACCGATATCGACGAAGCGACCGCCGCCTACAACGACGGCATCCTAACGATCACGCTCCCGCTTGCGGAACGTGAGCCGCCCGCGCTGCGGACCGAGCTGCGCGTGACGGTCAGAAAGATAACGATATGACCACGACCACGCTCCCGACGTCGGACACGCTCGGGATTCTGCCGCTGCAAGAAGCGGTGCTGTTCCCGAACACCGTCATTCCGCTGGCCGTCGTAAAGAAGCCCGGCATCGCGCTCGTCGAGGAAGCGTTGCGCGAAGGCAAGCCGATCGGTCTGGTCGTGCTCAAAGACAAAGACACCGAAGATCCGGGGCCGGACGACATTCGCCGCGTCGGGACGATCGGCACGATTCAAAAGATGCTCAAAGTCCCGGACGGGACCTTGCGCTGCATCGTCGCGGGCTCGAACGTCTTTCGCATCGACAAGATCACGCAGACGGAGCCGTACATGTCGGCGACGTTCATCGAGCTTCCCGACATCACGAAAGACTCGGAAGAGCTCGTTGCGATGCATCGCAATCTCGCCACGCTTTTCCAGAAGCTGCTGAGCTATCTGCCGCAAGCCCCGCGCGAAATGGAGATGGAAGTCCAAAACATCACGGACTCCAATCTGCTCACGTATTTCGTGGCCTCGACCATGCGGCTCGATACCGACGATCGCCAGGCTATCCTCGAAGAGCGCAACACCGAGAAGCGCTTGCGCAAGCTGACCGTGCTGTTGACGAAGGAGCTCGAAGTCGTCGAGCTCGGTCACAAGATCCAATCCGAGATTCAGAAGGAGATGGAGAAGAACCAGCGCGAGTTCTATCTCCGCCAGCAGCTGCGCGCAATTCAGGACGAGCTCGGCGAGACCGATCCGCAACAAGCCGACGTCAACGAGCTGCGTAAGAAGATCGACGACGCACAGCTTCCCGAGGATGCGAAGAAAGCTGCCGATCGCGAGCTCGACCGGCTGACGAAAGTCCCCCAAGCGTCGCCCGAGTACAGCGTCATTCGCACGTACTTGGATTGGATCGTCCAGCTCCCGTGGAGCCAGACGACCGATGACAACATCGATATCAGGAAAGCGCGCGAGATTCTCGACGAGGATCACTACGATCTCGAGAAAGTCAAAGATCGCATCATCGAATATTTGGCCGTCGGTAAATTGCGCAAGAAGCTGACCGGCCCGATCCTATGCTTCGTCGGTCCGCCGGGCGTCGGTAAGACCAGTCTCGGACAGTCGATCGCGCGAGCGATGGGTCGCAAATTCGTGCGGCTATCGGTCGGCGGCGTGCGCGACGAAGCCGAGATACGCGGACACCGGCGTACGTATATCGGCGCGATGCCGGGTACGATCGTGCGCTCGCTGCGCGATGCCGGAACGAAGAATCCGGTCATGATGATCGACGAGATCGACAAGGTCGGAAGCGATTTCCGCGGCGATCCGCAATCCGCGCTGCTCGAGGTCCTCGATCCGGAACAAAACAACAATTTCCGCGATCACTATCTGGATCTGCCGTTCGATCTTTCGTCGGTGCTATTCATCTGCACGGCCAACGATCTGTCGACGATCTCGCCGCCGCTGCGCGACCGCATGGAAGTCATTCCTCTGGCGGGCTACACGGAGCAAGACAAGGTCCAGATCGCGCGCCGGTATCTGTTGGCAAAGCAGCGCAAAGCCAACGGCCTCAAGCCGTCACAAGCGCAGATCACCGACACCGCGATCCGTTCGATCATCGGCGATTACACGCGCGAAGCCGGCGTGCGCAATCTCGAGCGCGAGATCGGCACGATCTTCCGAAAGATCGCGCGCAAGGTCGCGGAGGCTCCGAACTTCCGGCAACGCGTCAAACCTGAGACGCTGGTCGACTATCTGCAAAAGCCGCGCTTCTTCAACGAAACGAAGAAACGCGTCGCATCGACGGGCGTGGCGACGGGTCTGGCCTGGACGCCGGTCGGCGGCGACATCATGTTCATCGAAACCACGACGATGCCGGGCACCGGGAAGCTGACCCTTACCGGTCAGCTCGGCGACGTCATGAAGGAAAGCGCGACCGCGGCGGTCAGCTTCCTGCGCTCGCGCTCGAGCGAGCTCGGCTTGAGCGAGGAATACTTTGCGAAGCACGACCTGCACATTCACGTGCCGGCGGGCGCGGTTCCGAAGGACGGCCCGTCAGCCGGCATCGCGATTGCGACGTCGATCGTCTCGTTGCTCACGAATCGCAAGGTGGACAGCAGCGTCGCCATGACGGGCGAGATCACGTTGACGGGGCAAGTGCTTCCGATCGGCGGCGTCAAAGAGAAAGTTCTCGGCGCAAAGCGCGCAGGCATCCGCAAGGTCCTCCTGCCGCGACGCAACGAGATCGATCTCGACGACGTCCCCAAAGAGGTTCGCGATACGATGGAGTTCGTGCTCGTCGATGAGCTGAGCGAGGTCTTCCTCCAGGCTCTCGGCAACCGCATCATCACGCCTGTGTACTTGGGTGGCGATCAGGTGCGACGCGCGAACAACGTCGTCGCTTTGCGGCCGCGAACGGCGGCCAAACGCGTGCGCGTCAACGGAAAACGCGCGCGCCAAATCTCACGTAAGAGATAGCGCTGAAGCGGCGCGACTGGTTCCACCTCGGGCTGCTGTGGCTCGTGGGGATGGATTTGCGCTTCACCTTGCTGGCGGTACCGCCGGTACTGACCCAGATTCATCACGACCTCGCACTCGACGAGAAGGCCGTGGGTGCGTTGACCTCGGTTCCGGTGTTGCTGCTCAGCGTCGCGGCAATCGGCGGATCGATCTTGATCGCGCGTCTCGGTGCACGGCGTGCAACGATCGTCGGGCTTGCGATCATCGCCGTCGCGGGTGCCCTGCGCGGCGCCGGCCCGAATGTTGCGATGCTGTTCGCGATGACGTTCATCATGGGAGCCGGCGTGGCGGTTTGTCAGCCGGCCGCGCCGACGCTCGTCGGCGAATGGTTTCCGGCGCGTATCGGCCTTGCGACCGCCGTATACGTAAACGGAATTTTAGTCGGCGAGGCGATCCCAGCCGATCTCGTTCCGGTAATTCTCCCGCACATCGGGAACAGCTGGGAGATAAACCTCGCGCTATGGTCGATCCCGGTGATCCTTACCGCAGGCGTGTTCGGTTTGTGGATCTCGGACCTCGGCACACGCGGCGAACCGCGTTCGGTTGCGTGGTGGCCGGATTGGCACAAATTTTTGACGTGGCGGCTCGGCATCTTGCAGGCCGGAATCTCCGTCTTGTATTTCGGGCTGAACGCATACATTCCCGATTACTTTCACACGCTCCACCGCGCGTGGCTCGCACCGATCGCAATCGGCGCGCTCAACACGGCACAAGTTCCCGGGTCGGTTGCGACGCTGTTCTTTGCGCAAAAGCTGGCCGGAAAACCGCGTTTCTTTTTCTTCATTCTGCTGGTGGCGCTGCCGGCGGTTGCGATGCTGATCGCGGGCTCGGACGTTCTGGCCGTCCTTGGGGTCACGCTGCTCGGCATCTCGTCGGCGGTCGGCCTGACGATGATCGTGGCGCTTCCCCCGATGTTGACCCACCAGGGCGACGTTCACCGGCTCTCGGCCGGGATGTTTACGATCGCCTACCTCGGGTCGTTTCTGCTCACGCTGCTGGGCGGAGCGCTCTGGGATGCGACGCACGTGCCGCAGACAGCTTTCATACCGGTGGGGATCGGAGCGGTTCTGGTCGCCTTTGCGGGCGGCACCCTGCCCAGGGACCAATTCGCCCAGGGTAGTTGACGCGCATCATTAGCGTGTGATAATCATTATCATACGCTAATGAAACTTGAGCTCATCGAGAAAAGCCAGCACGAGGACTATGCAGCCCATCGACTGGCCGAGTTCACGGAACGCTGCCGCGAGCGGGGTCTTGCGATCACGCCACAGCGTCTCGCGATCATTCGGGCCTTGCTCTCCTCGGCACAGCATCCGACCGCGGATGCCATCTACGAGACGGTGCGCGAGGAGCATCCGTACATCTCGCGCGCGACCGTCCACCGGACGCTCGAGGTGTTATGCGATGCCGGCGAGGCACGCAAGGTAACGCTGCTTCATGATAGTGCGCGGTACGACGGCAACGTCGCGCCGCACCATCATGTCGTGTGCGTGCGTTGCCACCGGATCGCGGACGTCAGCATTCCGGACGCCGATGAGCGCCTTATCAGCGCATGCCAGAGCATCGGTGACTTCCAGGTTTTGGGTGCTTCCGTCGAGATTCAGGCGGTTTGCGCCGATTGCAGCAAAGCTTCCACACGTTAGGAGATTCGCTAATCATGAAAGACTTAAAGGGTACCAAGACGCACGGCAATCTCAAAGACGCGTTTGCCGGGGAAAGCCAAGCCAACCGGCGCTATCTTTATTTCGCCAAGATCGCCGACGTCGAAGGTCATCCCGACATCGCCGGACTCTTTCGCGACACGGCGGAAGGTGAAACCGGACACGCGCACGGCCACCTCGACTATTTGAAGTCGGTCGGCGATCCCGCCACCGACCAGCGCATCGGCGATACGTCGCTGAACCTGAAATCAGCCGTGCACGGTGAGACGCATGAGTACACCAACATGTATCCCGGTATGGCGAAGACGGCGCGCGACGAAGGATTTGCAGAAATCGCAGATTGGTTCGAAACGCTCGCAAAGGCTGAGAAATCGCACGCCGGACGCTTTGAAAAAGCGCTCGGCACCATTTCCTGACGCGAGACCAGAACCATCAAATCGCAGCAGCCGACGGACGGTCTCAGCTACAATGCGACCGAAGCGAAGTACTGGGATCCGTCCGCGCTAGCGGGGGAAGTCGAGCGGGCATTCGACATCTGCAACGGGTGCCGCTTGTGCTTCAATCAGTGTCCGTCGTTTCCGACGATGTTCGAATCGATGGACCGCGTCGACGGCGATGCCGCACGGCTTGAGCCGAACGAACGCGAGAAGGTCGTCGACCTTTGCTACAACTGCAAGATGTGCGAGGTACGATGCCCGTACACGACGCGCGACAAGCACGAGTTCAAGCTCGACTTCGCGCGCCTGATGCTGCGCGCCAAAACCGTGCGTGCAAAAGAGCGCGGCATCAAGCTTCGCGACAAAATGCTCGGCAATCCCGATTTGCTCGGCAAAGCCGGCTCGCTGACACCGGCTCTCGCGAACGCTTCGTGCCATAATCACGCGCAGCGCGTGATGATGGAAAAGCTGCTCGGGATTCATCGCGACAAGAAGCTGCCGGATTTTGCGAACGAGAGCTTCGAGAAGTGGCTCGGCCGCAATCCGCTGCCGTCGGATCCGCCGGCGCCGGCTGCCAAGGTCGTCTTGTTTCCGACCTGCTTCGTCAACTACTACAATCCCGGGCCGGGCAAAGCGGCGGTCGAAGTCCTGGCCAAAAACTCGTGCAGCATCACGTGCCCCAAGCAAAATTGTTGTGGGATGCCGGCGCTCGACGGCGGCGACGTCGAGTTCGCGCGCAAACAGGCGCGCGCGAACATCGAGACGTTCATGCCTTACGTCCGGCAAGGCTATAAAATTGCCGCAATCAACCCGACCTGCTCGATGACGATGAAGATGGAGTATCGCGACATGCTCCCCGAGGGGGAGACTGCCGAGTTTTCGGCTGCGGTCGTGGACCTGCACGAGCTGCTCTGGTCGTTAAAGGCAGAGGATCGATTTTCACGCGATTTTCGCAGCTCTCCGAAGTCCGTTGCCTATCACGTCCCGTGCCACTTGAAGTATCAGCAGATCGGCTTTCGTTCGCGCGATCTCATGCGCTTGATTCCGGAGACCGAGATCACGACCGTGGACGCCTGCACCGCGCACGACGGCACCTGGGCGATGAAGCGCGAGTATTTCGAGCTCTCGATGCAATGGGGAAAAAAAGCGTTCGACGGCCTCACGCATGCCGAGGCCGCCTTCATGGCGACCGATTGTCCGCTCTCGGCGGTTCAGATCGAACAGGCAACCGGCGTCAAGCCGATCCACCCGATCGAAGTCCTCGCGCGCGCGTATAAGAGCGACGGGTTTGCAACACTCGTCAGCAATGGAGCTGCTCGTGAGGGAGTGGTAGGAACCGTCATCCCGAGCGTAGCGACCGAAGGGAGCGTAGTCGAGGGACAGCCGGAATCGTGAGAGCGATCAGCATCGAACAGATCATGCCATTCGCACAATGGGAGCGCTTGCGGCCGGTGCTGCGTCCGCTGTTCATTCACGAAAAGGAACGGCGGCGGCTCCGCGTCGGCGCGCACCTGACGTTTTTGTTCGAGAACGCGCAAAGCGTGTGGTATCAGGTCGAGGAGATGCTGCGCGTCGAGCGCATCAGCGCGGACGATGCGGTCGCGCACGAGCTCGATACGTATAACGATCTCATACCACGTGAAGACGAGCTGTCGGCGACGATGCTGATCGAGTATGAAGACGCGGCCGAGCGCGACGCCGCGCTCAAGCGACTTCTGGGGCTTGAGCGTCACGTGCACTTGATCGCCGGCGATCGCAAAATATCGGCGGCATTCGCCGAGGCGCAGATCTCGACCGAAGCGGTCAGCTCGGTGCAGTTCGTGCGCTTCCCGTTGCCGCGCGGTCTCGGAGGAAAGCTGGTCGAGCTCGCATCATCAGGTATGCTCGCAATTGAAGTCGATCATCCCGGGATGCATGCGCTCGCCGCGATCGATGTGGAGCTGGCGAAGAATCTCTTCGAAGATTTGAGATAGCCGCTGTCCCTCGACTTCGCTCGGGATGACAAATGTGGGGCGAAGCCCCGTTTTAGCCGACGCTGATTCCGTCGCCGCTCAGCACGACGCCGATGACGTGCGCCGACGGCCCGATTGCGCCGAGGAGCTTCTTCGCGTTCTCGCGCGGCACGGAGATCAGCAGGCCGCCGGACGTCTGCGCATCGGATAATCCGACCCGGACTGCGGCGTCCACATTGTCTGCGAAACGCGTGAAGTCGGCGTGCGTGCGCGCATTGTCCTTGGTCCCGCCTGGAACGCAGTCTTTACGTATCAAATCGAGGACGCCGTCGAAAAACGGTATCGAAGCTGCATCGAGTGCAAACCCGACGTGCGACGCCTCCATCATCTCGCCGGCGTGGCCGAGAAGCCCGAATCCGGTGACATCCGTGGCCGCGTTTACGCCGATTTCGACCATGGCCTGCGCGGCCTCGGCGTTGAGCGTCAGCATCGAATCGATCGCGGGCTGCAGCGCCGCATCGTCGATCAAATCGCGCTTGCGTGCCGTCGTGAGGATTCCGGTGCCCAGAGGCTTGGTCAATACCAGCAAGTCGCCGGGTTGCGATCCCGCATTCGTGATCACGCGCTTGGGGTCGACGGTACCCGTCACGGCCCACCCGTACTTCGGCTCGGTGTCCTTGACGGTGTGGCCTCCAAGCAACGACACACCCGCTTGCTTCGCTACCGCCGCTCCGCCCTCGAGGATGCGTCCGAGAATATCGGCGTCGACGTCCTCGACCGGAAATGCACAAATGTTCAGAGCCGTTAACGGCCGTCCACCCATTGCATAGATGTCGGAGAGCGAGTTCACGGCAGCAATGCGCCCGTAATCGAACGGATCGTCGACGATCGGCGTGAAGAAATCGACCGTTTGTACCAGCGCAAGGTCGTCGCTCAGACGGTAAACGCCGGCGTCGTCCCGCGTCTGGATGCCGACGAGGACGTTTTCGTCTTTGCTCACGGGTAAGCGGCGCAGGACCTGCGCCAGGTCGGCGGCTCCGACTTTACTGGCTCAACCCGAGGTTGAGGAGAGCGTCGTCAGCCGTATCGATGATGTCATTTGCAACGGCCAAGTTGTGCCGGTGCCTCGCGGGATGCCTGCAGCCTCAAGAGGAAAAGAATTCCCATGGACCGGCGCATCGCAAGCGGAAAGCAGCTTTTATTCCTTCCCGGCCCCGTAACCGTGGCCGAGCCCGTGCTCACGGCGATGACGCGCCCGCTCGTGGATCATCGCGGACCGGAGTTCAAACGGACGCTGGAACGCATGAATTCGCGGCTGCGTCCGATCTTTGGAACGCGGCACGAGGTCTTGCTGCTGGGTGCCTCGGGTACCGGCGGCCTCGAGGCTGCCGTGGCAAATCTGTTTGGTCCGGGCGAGAAGATTCTGGCGTGTCCGGTCGGCGTGTTCGGCAATCGCATCGCGTCGATTGCGAAGATGTGGGGAGCCGACGTCGAGATCTTCGATACCAAATGGGGACGCGGTGTCGATCATCGGCTTTTGGGCGAGCGTCTGCGTGCCGACGAGAACTGCGAGATCAAAGGTATTCTGCTCACGCACAACGAGACGTCGACCGGCGTTGCGAACGACATGCACGCGCTCGCGACCGCAATCGGCAAACACCCTGCGCTGGTCGTCGTCGACAGCGTGAGCGGTATGGGTGCGACGCCCTTCATGATGGACGATTGGGGTTACGACATCGTCGTCGCCGCATCGCAGAAAGCGTTTGCAGCGCCACCGGGGCTTGCGATGGTCGCCGTTTCGGATCGCGCCTGGGACAAGATGGAGAAGACCCGCAGCTCGCGCTTCTATTTCGATCTGCGGCGCGCGCGCGAGTTCGCGAAGATCGGCCAGACGCCGTGGACGCCGCCGATCTCGATCGTGTACGCGCTCGAGCGCGCGCTCGATCTGTACGAACGCGAGGGCGACAAGAAAGTTCATCAGCGGCTTTCGCTCAACGCGCACGCGATTCATACGTTTTGCACCGCGATCGGATTGCGCGCGTTCTCGCACTCGCCGCATCACTCGAATACCGTCGTCGCCATCCACTGCCCGGAGCGCGTCGACGCTTCGGCCGTGCTGCAGACGTGCCGCGATCAGGGCTTCGTCCTCTCGGGCGGTCAGCAGCAGCTCAAAGGCAAGATCTTCCGGATCGGCACGATGGGCGACATCACGCGCGACAACATTTTAGCGATGCTGGGCGCATTCGAAGACGCAGTCGACCGCCAGGGCTTCCCGGTCGACCTCGGCGCCGGCGTCGGAGCGGCGCGCGAGGCCTTCAAACACGGCCTAAACTCGGTTGCTCTTTAGGAAATTCTGAACGAACGGCCGCGCAAACCACGGCATCGAATCGACGACCGCCGAATCGACCTGCGCGTTGGGCTGCGTTGCCAGCGCGACGAACGACGAATGCCGTAGGTCGGCGCGCACGTCGTTCGGTAACGGAAAGAGCAGGGCAACATAGATGACCGCCCATACCAGAATCGCGGCTTTGAGGATTCCTATCGGAATGCCGAACACGTTGTTGGCAAGTCCGAGCACGGGAAGCTTTGCGAACACCGAGAGCACGTTCGAGAGCACGAGCAAGACGATATAGATCACGATCGCAAACACGATCGCCGCGATCACGTGCGCCGAGCCCGGTGTCGTGTTCGTAACGTGCTGCACCAAACTGTCGAAGCCGCCGTTGTAGTGCAGCCCGGCCCAGAATGCGAGAACGATGGCGATGAAGCCGCCGATCTCAGAAACGAGCCCGCGCTTGAACCCTTTGAGGGCGCCGAGGAGCAGCACGGCGAGGATGAGGATGTCGGGCCAGGTCATCGCTGTGTGGCTTCTCCTTTGTCAAGTGCCGATGCTCTCGGTAAACTTAAGCTAGCTTATCTAAGTGTAAGGAAGGAGTTAGCTTCTCCTTATCTCAGAATACCGCTATGCTGCACGCCTTCATGCGACGGCCGCTAATAGCCGCCGTTCTTGCACTATTCATGTTAGCGCCGGTGGCTGCGCTTGCGGCCTCGGCGAACGTCAGCGGAACGATCGCGTCCGCGGCGGGCGCGCCGGTGCCCGGTGCGCGCGTTAGCTTCAGCGGACCGTCGACCGTCTCGGTCGAGTCGGACGCGAACGGCAACTTCACGGCGTCGCTGCCCGAGGGCGTTTACCACGTCGACGTCGTCAAGAGCGGCTTCAACCCGGCGGCGCTGACGGACTACACCGTCGTCGCCGGATCGATGTCGCCGCTCGCGATCACGTTGACCGCAGTGAGCCTCGAGTCGCTGCAGACGATCGCGCATGTGACGGCCGCAGCACGCGGGATCAGTCAGATCAACACCGGTGCTGCGACCAGCTCGTACGTTCCGGCGCAGGCGTTCAGCAACTTGGCCGCGCCGCAAATCAACGACGTCTTGCAGCAAGTTCCGGACGTCAACATCGAGCACATGGGCAGCCAGCCCGACACGACGATCGTGCTCGACGGCGCGCAGCCCTACGAAACGCAGGTGCTCATCGACGGTCACCCGATCGCTCTGGGGCAATACGGCGTGTGGAGCAGCCAGTTTTTCCCATCGTGGCTGATCGGCGGCGTAGAAACGCAATCCGGCCCGGGCAACACGACGCCTTTCGCGAGCCAGGCCGTCGCCGGCACCGTCAACCTATTGACGCCGGGATATACGAAGAACGACACGGCCGAGCTCGTGGTCGGAACCGACAATTACTTGGCGCAGTATTCGCACTTGCTCACGACCGGCTCGGCAGGGCACTTCTCATGGGTCGCCGGCCTCGGCTACGGCAGCTATAACGGCCCGTATTATCAGCAAACGCATTGCGCCGTCATCCCGAACAGCACAGCTGCGGCAAACGGTCCCGGCAACACGGGCATCGTACAATTCTGCGGCGACACCAGCGGCTCGCTCTTCCAAAAAGGCGAGTTGCTGAAAATGAAGTACGACTTCACGCCCTCGACGTCGTTCGAGCTCGGATTCGTCGGCGCATGGGGCGGTTATCTTCCGCAAGGTGCTTCGTACGCAACGTTCCTCGGACCGACGACGATCGTCGGCTGCTTGCCGTCAGTCCCGCTAGCCTGCACCAATCCTGCGAATGCAAACCTGATCGGACAGACGATCAACGGCTACGCCTGGTATCCCGGGTCGAACGTTTACTATAATCAGCCGATGTTCACCGCGCAGCTGCGCACGACGATCGGCTCGGGAACGCTGCTGGTTCGTCCGTACGCCGGCAACATCGAGCCCGACGTCGTCGACGGCTTCGGCGAAGGAATGTATCCGTATTTCTTCTCACCGGTCGGCGTTTCGCCGTCGCTTCCCAACGGCGCAACGATCCCGGGCGGATATTTGGCCAACCCAACGCCGTTCGAAAACCTCTGCGGATCCTACTACAACCAGATCAACAGTCCGAGCAACACCGTCACGGTCGTCAACGGGCAAGAGGAATGCTATCAGTATCCGTTCAGCGAGTTCGAGATCGACAAGCTGTACGGAGGGACCGCGTCGTTCATTCAGCCGATCGGCGACAGCATCTTCAATCTCACCTACGACTTCCACTCGACCGATACGTTCGCGTATTACAACGCGCCTACCAACATCGCCGTGCCGGATACGAAGGAGCGCGTCTCGACGATCTCGCTGACGGGCGAGGTGCACGTGATTCCGAATCTCGGCATCAACGTCGGTCTGTATTCGACCTCGTGGCGGCTCGACGGCGTGACGCCGGAGCTGATCAGCGGCGTCCCGGCGACGAATGCAAGCGGTAACACGATTCTCTTGCCGCTCACGCGAACGGTTTCGAAATTCGACCCGCACATTGCATTCGTCTATCGTCCGCGAGGCGGCCTCTCCTATCGGCTTTCCTACGGCACCTCAGAGACGTTTCCGTATGCGGGGCAGCTGAGCGGTTTACCGTTCTATCAGCCGCCGTCCGCAACGACGAACTTCCAATCGTTCTTGCTCGTAAAGAATCCGTTCCTGAATCCGGAAACGAGCAACGCGTGGGGTATCGGCGTCGACAAACGCTTCGGCAACGGATCCGTGCTCGCATTCGATTTGCAAGACACGATCATACGCAACGTCTTCGAGCCGCAAGTCCTTCCGCCGCCGGCGCCAAACGAGATCGAAACCGAAACGATCAACATCGCTCAGCTGCTG